>OBWG01000041.1_pt1 | contig 154676 bp, 127 predicted proteins | sample 1495221 | NCBI WGS metagenome assembly OBWG01 (sample SAMEA2580053, study PRJEB22360) | human gut metagenome | reverse complement strand
ATGTAGAAAAGTGGTGCTGGAAACAATCCCAGCACCAACTTTGTCTACAGTCTGAAAAGACCAGGTACTGGGGATACCTGGTCTTTTCTATGTGTATAAAGGGGGGATAAAATGTATGAAAGGGGGAGGGCCCTTTCGATTTTTGCAATCAGCGCTTAACGATTCACGGTTTTAACTGTGTGAACTGTTTTCTGCTTACATGAGATATTATAGTATATCAAAAATGAGATTTCCATTGTGAAACGAAAAAGAAATATTGCAAATCGCCCAAACTCTGATAAACTTATAAACAGTGAAAATGTGCGGCCCCATAAAACACCACAATGGCGCACGGCAGACAGGAGGGAATGAGGTGTACCAGGAAGCCAGTTTTAAGACAGAGCAGGTAGTCTACGCCCATACCCGCAGCGATGAGGCGGATATGGAGTACAAGATGCATTGCCACAACAGCTATGAGATCTACTATATGATTACAGGAAATGTAGAGTATCTTCTTGAGGGAAGGCCGTACCGCCCAAGGCCGGGAAGCCTTCTGGTGATTGCTCCCGGCTGCTTTCACGGTCTGCGGGTATTAGATGGAAATGAATATCACCGGATTCGCCTTCACTTTGCAGGAGAGATCTTAAGCGACAGGGAGCGGGAGCTGCTTCTGCAGCCATTTGGGAAAAGCTGGGGTTGTCTGGAAGAACAGTTTGCTCTGGAATGGTATTTTCATGCCATCGAGGATTGCGGGAGCTATGGAAAAGATTTACAGGATATTGCAATCCGCGCACGAATCCTGTCTCTTTTGGCCTGTATTTCTGCAATATATTTAAAAGACCCCAGAAGAACGTATGGGGCAGAAAGCCAGGCTCAGGAAGTGATCCGATATATTAACGGCCATCTGGGGGAGACACTGACCTTAGAGGGCCTTGCAGAGCGGTTTTTTATGAGCAAGAACCATCTGACGGCTCTGTTCCGCCAGGCAACAGGGACTACGGTGGCCCGTTACATCCTTTATAAGCGCATGGTAATTGCAAGGAAGGAGCTGGATTTGGGAACGCCGGCGGCAGAGGCGGCGTCCAGAGCCGGGTTCGGAGATTACTCCACCTTTTTCAGGGCATATCGGAAAATGTTCGGCTGCGCGCCTACGGATAAATCGGCTATGGAGCTTCCGGACATGGATAAGAGCGGAGACTTTTAAATGTCTTAATATAATCTTTATACAGACGTTTTTCTTTTTAACGCAATCTTTTTAAATTGTATGTCATAATTAACAATTACAGAGACAATATAAAGACAGCATAAAGATGATAGAGTCTTGTATTGTGTAAAAACCGGAGGTATGTAGTATGAATGTTCAGGGCAGAAAAAAACAGCTGACGTCCGCTCAGATCATTATATTTGGCTTTATGGCGGTGATCCTGTTCGGTGCGTTTCTTTTAATGCTGCCGATTGCTTCCAAAGGGCCGGGGGGAACATCGTTTTTAGACGCATTATTTACATCCACATCTGCCGTTTGTGTAACGGGCCTTATTGTTCATGATACCGCTACTTACTGGACTGCCTTTGGCCAGGTCGTGATCATTGCCCTGATTCAGGTAGGAGGAATGGGGGTAGTGACGGTGGCGGTGGCGATAGCCATGGTGTCCGGCAAGAAGATTGGCCTTAAGGAGCGAAGCACCATGCAGGACGCTATTTCGGCCCCCAAAGTGGGAGGGATTGTCCGGTTTACCGGATTTATTCTGAAAGGTACTTTTTTGGTGGAGCTGACCGGCGCTGTGCTGATGGCGCCTTGGTTTATCAGGGATTTCGGATTTTTAAAGGGAATATGGTATGCTGTATTCCATTCGATTTCCGCCTTCTGCAATGCGGGATTTGACTTGATGGGAGTGCGGGAGCCGTTCTCATCCCTGACTTCCTATGTGGGGAATCCGGTAATCAATTTTACCATTATGATGCTCATTGTGGTAGGTGGCCTGGGATTTCTGACCTGGGAGGATATTCGGACCAATAAGCTGTGCTGGAGAAAATACAGGATGCAGAGCAAGGTGATCCTTACGACCACGGTTCTTTTAATTATTATACCGGCTGTAATTTTTTACTTTTGTGAGTTTAACGGCCCTCAGTGGCAGAATCACGGAACGCGGATCCTGGCCTCCCTGTTTCAGTCTGTCACACCAAGGACAGCCGGTTTCAATACGGTGGATCTTGCATCTATGAGCGAACCGGGACAGCTTTTAATGGCGATCCTGATGCTGATTGGCGGTTCGCCGGGATCTACGGCCGGCGGTATGAAAACCACTACGCTGGCAGTGATCCTGCTTTCAGCCTGGGGCGTGTTTTGCCGTAAGGGAGATGCCCAGTGCTATGGAAGGCGCATTTCTGAGGAAACGGTGCGCTATGCGGCGGTGGTGATGATCATGTATCTGACCCTGTGTGTAGGCGGTGCGATCATCATCAGCTATGTGGAGGGACTTCCCATGCTGACCTGTATTTATGAAACCGCTTCCGCAATCGCTACCGTGGGTCTGACCTTAGGTGTTACGCCGGGACTTGGGCCAGTTTCACATATAATACTGATTCTTTTGATGTACTGCGGAAGAGTGGGCGGCCTGACGCTGGTGTATGCGGCCATCTCAGGGGTAAAGCCCCATGTATCGCGGCTGCCTCAGGAAAAGATAACTGTGGGATAAATGAAAGGGGAAGGAATTATGAAATCAATTTTACTGATCGGTCTTGGACGCTTCGGCCGTCATGTGGCGGAGAAATTATATGAGCTGAACCATCAGGTGATGGCAGTAGACAAGATGGAGGACAGGGTAGAAGCTGTTCTTCCGTATGTTACCAACGGTCAGATCGGTGACAGCACGAATATGGAGTTTTTGGAGAGCCTGGGCGTAAGCAACTTTGATGTGTGCATTGTAGCAATCGCAAGCGACTTTCAGAGTTCTCTTGAGACGACAGCCTACTTAAAAGATCTTGGCGCAAAAATGGTTGTCTCACGGGCATCCAGAGATGTACACGCCCGTTTTCTGCTCAGAAATGGAGCGGACGAGATTGTTTATCCGGAGAAACAGGTGGCAAACTGGACGGCTATCCGCTACAGCTCGGAGCACATTTTTGATTATGTGCAGTTAAGCGAAACCCACGCTATTTTTGAGATTGAAATACCGGACAACTGGGTGGGAAAGACCATCGGGCAGGTGGATATACGAAAGAAATTCAACATCAATATCATGGCGCTCAAACGCAAAGGGAGTCTGGATATGGCTATCCGGCCGGATACCATGCTGGATCGGGATGTAACCATGCTGGTGCTGGGAGAAAGCAAGGACATTCAGAAATGTTTTAAGATCTGATTTAAGGACTCTAAAGGGGATAGATGTACAATTACACTGACTGCAAGGAGGTAACACTGCATGAATAAACCGTTGATTTTAGTGGTAGAGGATGACGCGCCGGTTCGCAACCTGATTACCACAACATTAAAAGCGCACGACTATCGGTTCCAGACAGCCGCGGCCGGAGAAGCCGGAGTTCTGACTACCGCTTCACAGAATCCTGATATTATTCTTTTGGATCTGGGTCTGCCGGATATGGACGGGATTGAGGTGATTCAGCGCATCCGTTCCTGGTCCAATGTGCCCATCATTGTAATCAGCGCACGAAGCGAGGACTCAGACAAGATCGACGCCCTTGATGCAGGAGCCGACGATTACCTGACAAAACCGTTCTCTGTGGAAGAGCTTCTTGCGAGGCTGAGAGTGACCCAGAGGCGTCTGGCGGCAATGAACGGTGATATGACGGGGAGAGAATCGGTTTTCACCAACGGAAAGCTGCGTATCGACTACGGCGCCGGCTGCGCGTACCTTGGAGATAAGGAACTGCACCTGACGCCCATTGAATATAAGCTGCTTTGCCTGATGGCACAAAACGTAGGAAAGGTTCTCACCCATACGTACATCACCCAGAAGGTCTGGGGGAGCAGCTGGGATAATGATATTGCTTCCCTGCGTGTATTTATGGCAACCCTGCGCAAGAAACTGGAAAGCGAGCCCGATTCCCCCCAGTATATCCAGACTCACATTGGAGTGGGGTATCGGATGATGAAGGTGGAGTAAAAAAAGACGAGGACAATGCCCTTTACAGGTATGTTCTCGTCTTTTGTATGCTCAGAAATCGGAACGCTAAGAGTATTTGCTACTCATCGTCGCTGTTTACTCCGTCAGAGTATTCATTTACATAGATCAGATGCTGCCTGGATTCTTCTACGATATTGCGTACGGTATCGGCGGTCAGAGGGATGTTCTCAGGCTGCAGCATCAGGCTTAAAGCGCAGGGAAGATTGACTCCGCAGATCAGATGATGCCGTTCCGTTACATAGGGGCAGAATTGCTGATTAACGCTTCCGCCCAGCATATCGGTCATAATAACCACCTCATCCTCAGGATCAAAGCTTTCAAAAGCGGTTCGGATCATCGTTTCAAGGTCAGAGTCATCTATATAGGCGCTGATATCGATGATGTCTTCTCTGGAGGTCAGAAAACGCAGGGTGTCTGCAAGGCCGTGAGCCATCAGATGGTGGGATGCAATGATATATCTTCTCATGGTAATCTCCTTATAGATCCTGGATTAAATGGCTGACGTAAAGCTCTGCTTCGCCTTTAGGAAAAGGTGTCTGCATACTTTCATAGCCTTTTCCAAACTCATTCTTTTCCACAATATAGCCGGCGCTGTAGTTTGCATATCCCCAGATCATCCTCACAGGTGCTTTTAAATGGCTTTTAATCTCCATTCCAAAAGTGGAGAAAAGTTCGCCAGGGATTGTGACAATTTCCAGATCGCCCAGATGGTAGATTACAGACTTTAAAGCAGTGTTTACCCCGCCACAGACCAGCTTTTTCTTTAAATGGCGTATCCCGGACCAAAGAAGCTTTTTTTCATCTTCCGTTGTGGCGGATGCCAGTTTTTTCTCGTCCTGCGCCAGCTGCTGCTTTAATGAATTAAGATCGTAAGACCCGCAAATGGTGTACTCGCTTGTTTTTATGCTCTCTGTCTTAAGCTTTATGGGAACACGGGTTTTCTCGAAAACAGATATCTGACTCATAATTTCATCCCGCACTTTCCAGAGCTCTTTTTCGTCATTCCCCTTGCGGTACTGCCTGTTTCCCATATCTCCGCAGGCACCCTGGATGGTGATAAAAACTGAGTTGTATTTATCGTCCAATGATTTTCCAATATTTCCTAGAAGATCAGAACTGATTTTCATATTGTGGATGCCAAGGACGGTAGGATGACAGGTAAACTGAAATATACCAGCTGCTACATGATTGTCACTGCAGAAAAGAATCATATTGATCTCTTTATCGCTGGGTTTGTCCTTATAATTGCGGTTACCGTAGACATCCTTGATGGTTCCCTTTACCATGTAAGGGGTGACCTCTAAAAAACTCTGGTCAAAACATTGATCTACGGAGGCAAAAACCTGACGGATCATATAGTCCCTGTAATTGGCTTTGCGTCGATTCCTGTCTTCCCCCTCATCTTCAAAGCTGATGTCAGGGCCGGAATGGGTATGGATCGTAGAAATAGTGATGTTTTCCATTGGCACAGAATATTTGGCGGCCAATACCTGCCGCATATAGGCGGAAATGGGTTCTTCCAGACGGCACAGATCCAGGGTGACCCAGATAAACGGTATACCGTCGATTTTTAAGACCAGAGTCCGGCAGTAAAGTTCATCCAATACTCCGATGGATTTTTTGGTTCGCATGGCATACCCCCGCATATACATGGGAAAGAGAGGCGTAATATTGCGTTTTGCTGCGCTTACTTCAACCATAATAAATTTCCTTTCATGCAGTTACGATTTATCTTTGTGTCATACTTTCAGGTAAGGAAATGGCCTTTATGCCAGAATCCCCAAAGCAGAGCAGACCATAGAGAAGATAATGACTAAAAGAATCAGCCGAGTGATCTTCATGCCTTTCATTCCCAGAAGCTTATACATGATACCAATGGTGACCACAGAAATCATACAGGGAAGAATCTTGTCCAGCAGATCTGCGACGGCCATATTGATTTCCCCCATCTGGAAAGCCAGAGGGGTTGTTGCGGTAACAACGGTAGCGGAGAGGGCGCCTACTACGGTCAGCCCCAGGACAGACGCGGCATCTGTAATACGGGAGATGCGGCTGCCTACCTTAGTGATCAGCTTGGTGCCTTCGCGGTAGCCTATCCACATTAGCTGAGTACGGAATACAAGAAGAAGCAGATTGATGATAAGCCAGAGAATAACACCGATGGGGTTTCCATCTAAGGCCATGTAACCGGCAATGGAGCCGAGGATAGTGGGGAGCAGGGTCCAGATCAATGTATCGCCTATACCTGCCAAGGGGCCCATAAGGCTGACTTTGATGTTCTGTACTGCGTCCAGAGAAGAGATACCCTCTTTGTCTTCCAGAGCCAGTGTAGCACCCAGAACAATATTTGCCAGCCATGGGTGAGTGTTAAAGTATTTAAAATGATTGTTCAGAGCTTCCACATAATCGTCATCATCCTTATAGATTTTGCGCAGCAGAGGCCCGATTCCAAATACAACTGCAGGAGCCAGCTGCGTGTCATAGTTAAATGTATTGACCGCCATTAAGGACCAGCGAATTGCTCCCTTTACACAGTCTTTTTTTGTTAAAACAGGTTCTTTTTCCATTGCGTTCATTTCAATTTCATTATTCATCTTCCAAACCTCCTGCAAATGCAGTATTTTCCTTTGCTTCCTCATCCATATAGAACTTATAGGCTAAAGCTACACCCAAAAGGGCAGTTCCAAGAATGGGTACGCCCATGTAGGCGCTGAGTACAAAGCCAATGAGAATATAGTTGAAATATTTCTTTGCCGGCATAAAGTGCAGCAGCATGGCAATACCAAGGCCGGGAAGAAGCTTTCCCGCTACAGACAGGCCACCGGTCACCCAGGAGGGAAGTACGTCCAGAATGGCCTGTACCAGAGGCGCACCGGCGGTCAGAGCAAGAGCAGTAGGAAGGGACATAAATACGGCTACCATGACAGGACACAGCATCGTAATGCGATACATCTTTGAGAACTGTTTTGCGTTAGCGTATTTCTGGGCTTTTTGTGCAATGAAGGAATTGCATATTTTAAAGAGTACGTCCATTTGTACACCCAGCATACCAACAGGAAGTCCTATGGTCATGCCGATTTCTGGCCCCTGGCCTGTGGTCTTTGCAAAAGCACAGGCAATGATAGTGGCAACGCCGTAATCGGGAACAGAGGAACCTCCCAGCGCGGCAACGCCTAAGGACATCAGGGTAAATGTACCGCCAATATAAAGGCCGCTGTTCATGTCGCCCAAGATCAGGCCGCACAGGAAACCTACGATGACAGGCCTTGCGTGAGTCAGTGAGAGTCCGCGTCGATCTAAGTTGATCTCAGCTGCTACAAGAATAAGTAACACAATTTGCAGAGCAGATAATTCCATGTTGTAATTCCCCCTTTAGATTTTTGTTATTTTAAAAACGGTTCTACAGAAATTTCAGCATCTGCCGGTACATACTGAATGTACATATGAGTACCTGCTGCTTTCAGCTTTTTATAGTTGTCGATGTCATCCGGCCATGCGTAGGCTCTCTGAGACAGCTTTATGGCATTATCGCCTTCGGTGGGTTTTACCGTGCCGCCAATAACCAGCTCCGGAATTTTTACGCCAGCCTCAGACAGTTTTAGAAGTGTGGAAGGTTTTTTTGCAAGTACAAACACCGTGTGGTCGTTGTATTTTCCGGATTTAAAATTTATAAGAGCTGTTTCTTCTGAAATAATGGATATGGCCATTCCTGTCGGTCTGGCAAGTTTCATGCTGGCTTTTGTAAGTTCATTTCCTGCAACTCCGTCGTCAATGATCATGATCCGCTGTGCTCCAGAGCGTCCGGCCCACTGTGTAGCTACGATGCCATGCAGCAGACGATTGTCGATTCTTGCAAGTACGATACCCATAGATTTTCTCCTTATTCATCCTTATGGATGACCGGACTGTATGCCTGCCCGGAAAGCTTATTTTTTGTGTTTAGGTTGATGTAGTCATAAATATAAGCGATCTCACTGACCGGAAGTGTTACCTGATAATGTCGGGATATATCCTGAAAACTGTTTGTTACCTGTTGAATAAAACCAGAGTGAAGCTGCTCAAAATCCCCAAGATTTTGGTAATGTTCAATTGGGGTCTTTGTGACCAGACGCTCTACTAGGCAGCACAGATGAACATACAGCCCAATTATGCTCCTGTCGGCAATTCGGCGTTCGGTTATTTTTTGCAGGTAGCTTACGGCCTGCTCCACCTCGTCTAAAAGCTTGGATGGATTTAAAATGGTGATGGATTCCACCACATTTTGAAGAGAAAAATTCTTTAAAAGATTCTGATTAAAGCTTTCCATCTGCTCTTCATTTAGGTAATTCGAGAATAGAGCATTCAGCTTTTCTGCTGCATCCATGGAAATGATGTCTTCCAGAGAAATAAAGGGTATCCCTTCAATTTCCGGATTAAACAAGCCAATGATGCACTTTACGTGATATTGGCGGAAAATCTCATCCCGACTTCCGTTTTTTACCAGTCGGTAATAATCGTAGGCAATAAATTTTAAGGGGATGGAGGGCCCGGAGGTTTTTATGATCAGTTCCTTTAATTTTTCTGTGGTATTGATTCCGTTTTCTCCGCTAAAGATTACAGCATCTTCCTTCAGAGCGTTATTGATGATCCGATAGGTACAGATGGTGCTCTCGCTGGCTTGTTTTAGAATTTCCTCCAAATGTTTTCCGCTGCAAATCCCCATACCAATATCCACGGCCAGAGCTGTGGAGATATTATTGATAATGCCAATGTTTATATTAGGCAGTCCTTTTATCTTTTCATGGATCTGTTCTAAAGATCCCATATCCACTAAAAGAATAATATCCTGTCCGGTTATATAATGTTCAATGTGTTTTTCCAACAGCTTAGCTGCATCATCCATCTGCGTATCCAGAGGCATATCAATAGCGTCAAAGACCTTTCGGCCGATAATTTGATTGGCTGCATCGGCTATACTGGAGGCAGTTGCGTAGCCGTGGCTTAAAATAATGCCTGCGGCTGAAATGTTATGAATCATCTGACGCTGATTTTTTATATCCAGGAGCAAAAGAAGCTGGTTTAATGTATTGACCTCGATATCCAGGTTTGCTTTAATCAAACTTATAATCCGGGAAGTAATGTCCGCTTCTTTTGGAAAAGAACTGCTTATATCCTGATACATATCCTCAATCTCGCGCTGGTTCTGCTTCAGCCATTGATCAATGAGATTATTCCCCTGAAGCTGGATATAAAGGCATCGGGCAATGAGATGGCTGTACTTCTTGGAAAGACTGATACCGTACATCTCGCTTACTGATTCAAATACCTGGTTGATTAACTGTTCCCATGTAACTAACTTGATATTAACAAGTTTTTGCTCATAGAGCAGATAATCGTTGAAGTCATAAAGCTGTTTCATGCCCTCCTGGATCATCTGTTCAAAGGATAGGCGTTCCTGCCTGTACTCTTCAAAGGCTTCCAATATCATCTGGTAAAACTGGATAGCCTGAGCTAAAGACGTATCCCTGCTGTAACTGTTCATATGTATCATGCGCCGATTCTGATCGGTGATTTCCAGCTTTAGAGATGAAAGCATATATTCGGGAAGATGGTAGCTTTGAATGGAAATACAGTCCTCTTGTTTCTCCAGATAAGCGCTGGCACAGCTGCTGGTAATGCAGTTGATCAGGCCGTCAATATTATTTTCAAATGGGAATTCCAGGATACAATGAAATGCATTCTGGCTGATACTCACATCCACTCCCATTCGTCTTCCCTGGGATTTTAAGAAAGATACCAGCATTTCCTCCCGCTCATCTGCTGTCCGCTCCTGGAGTGCAGGTATCGGAATTACAATGGGGATCATCCGTGACAGGGGTTTAAAAAGTACCTCTGCCGGTGGTTTTGCCGTAGAAAAAATGAGCCTTGCGTTGGATTCAAACACCCGGTCATCGTCTGCGAAACTTTTGTACTGCCCCGATGTCAGGAAGGAACAGATCAGTTCCTGGCTGGAAAAGGGCAGCCGGTCGATCTCATCAAAAAAGAGAACGCCTCCATTTGCTCTGGAAAGCCAGCCCTTACCGTCTTCTGCGCCGCAGAAGGAGAGAGCAAATCGCTCTTCGTTTTGGGCATATTCAGTGCAGTCTACAGCTACATAGGGTGGTGGGGCGGAGGATGTGTTCACCAGTGTGCAAGTATTAACCCCATATTCAAACATTAAACGTGCCAGAAAGGACTTTCCGGTTCCGGCTGCTCCATAGAAGAGGGCCGGAAGCCCATTGGGCGGATATTTGACAGCGGCCTTGCACTGTTCGATGCAGGGGCTTAGGCTTAAACCGAATCCGATGGCTTTCTGAAAATCCATTCGTTCGTCAACAGAGCGGCATTTGCGCTGAAACTCATCCAGACCGGAGAATACACAGGTGTCCAGGCCTGTCTGGGTTTCCCGTTCCACATTTTTTCTATGGAAGAAGTAGACTGGGCGTGAATTTACTTTTATGGCCCGTTCTTCCTTTACCAGTTCGTTGAGATACTGGCTTGCCAGATTCCGTGAAATATTTAAAGACTCACTGATATGGTTGGCCGTAAAATATTTTAAATTTTTCAGAGTGAAGTTCCGGCTGATTTTTTCTAAATATTGATAAAGTTCTTCTTTTGTGCTGAGCATATGCATATGTCTCCCATGTACAGTAGCGGGTTTACTTTAAAACCCGGTTGTCTGGTACATGAGTTATTATACAAAAAGGTGAAAAAAATGGAATGGGTTTTATCTATATTAGACAGTCATAAATGGAATTCGGCAGTGTAATGAAAGAAAAGAGACGAAAAAAAGAGGAAGGGGGAGCGAATCGACACTGTGACAGACACTTTTCTCTTGACTTTCCCACAAAAAAGATTAACATTGTAAGTGTTTACATTTTGTAAAAGAGACGTGAAAGACAAGGGAGACAGGCAGTATGACAAAAGACATGACCACCGGAAAAATAATGCCCATGCTGGTGCAGTTTACGGTGCCGCTTGTGCTGGGAAATCTGTTCCAGCTGACCTACAACGCGGCAGACAGCATCATCGTGGGCCATTTTGTGGGAAAGGAAGCGCTGGCAGCAGTGGGAATCTGCAATCCTATCACAACACTGATGATTCTTTTTCTCAATGGCCTCTGTATGGGTGCCAGCATCCTGATGGGGATGCAGTATGGAGCAAAAGACTACCATACACTTCGCCGCCAGATCAGCACCACTATGATATCGGGAATGATCTTTTCCATTGTTCTTACCGTCCTGTGCGTGATCTTTGCAGATCCGATTCTGATGCTGATGCAGGTGGATCCTTCAATTATGGAAATGACGAAGGAATACCTGCAGATTATTTTCTGGGGTATGATGTTTACCTTTTTGTATAACTTCTTTTCCAGCACCCTGAGAGCTTTGGGGGACAGCAATACGCCGCTGTATTTCCTCATTATCAGCGCGGTGTTAAATGTCTTTGGCGATCTGTTTTTCGTGGTGGTTCTGGATGCCGGCAGCAACGGCTGTGCCGTGTCAACGGTGATCAGCGAGGCGCTGTGCTGTCTGCTTTGTGTTATTTACATACAGAAAAAGGTGCCGGTGCTGCGATTGGGAAGGAAGTGGCTTGTCTTTGACAGCAGCCTTTTAAAGCGTACGATAGCCTATGGCTGGGCCTCAGCTATGCAGCAGGCCACGGTTCAGCTGGGAAAGCTGGGGATCCAGGCCATTGTAAATACGATGGGCGTTTCTGTGGCGGCGGCGTTCGCTGTAGTCAACCGTATTGATGATTTTGCCTATACGCCGGAGCAGAATATCGCTCACGCCATGACGGCTCTTATGGCTCAGAACAAGGGCGCGGGAAAGAATGAGCGGATGCGGGAAGGATTTCGCTGCGGAATTGCTTTGGAGCTGCTCTACGGTGCAGCTGTCTTTGCCATCTGCTTCCTGCTTGCAAGACCGCTGATGCTTTTGTTTGTAAAGGATGAGGATGTTATCACTCATGGAGTCAGCTACCTTCACCTCATTGCAGCCATGTACCTGCTGCCGGCAGTTACAAATGGAATACAGGGGTATTTCAGAGGGATCGGAGACTTAAAAATCACTCTCATCAGCAGCTTTATCAATATGGGTGTCCGTGTTCTTGCAGCCTTTATACTGGTATTTTTCCTTGGAATGGGGATCGAGGCCCTGCCGTTCTCCTATATGGCCGGCTGGTTTGGAATGCTGATCGCAGAGGTTCCGCTGCTGGTGAAAACCTATGGGAAGAGGGAGATGAAGAGACTGTAAAATGTTATCATCTCAATGGGGTAAACCATTTGAGGTGATTTACAATTTATGGTAGATCCCTTTGAGCGTATATTCGGATAAAATATGCCCATCCATTTCCCGGTAAAGCTCATTCAGAAAAAATCCTGTTTTTACATCTAACAGCGTATCTAAGGCAAAGACGTGCAATTCATATGTATGGTTCTGGTCCGGCGGCGTCATTCCTCCGTAAAAACAGGATAATTCTTTGCTCTGCCGGTTTCCCTGTATACTCATCCAGCTGTTGCAGCCCTGAATAAAATCATGAGCGGTCTGACTTTCATTTTCTTTCAGTTCACAGCGTGTAATATTTGCCGCCAGCCAATGAACCCATACAAATCCTCCTGTAACTGGATATGCATCTTTATCTTCCAATATAAGGGCAAATGAGCGGGTACCGGTCGGGGGATTTTCAATCTTAAACGGTAAAGAACAGGTTGGAACACCGTTTTGATTGAACTGTGTGCCTCGGCCGCCAAATTTATTTTGAATGATTCCATTTACAATTCCTGTACTTGTAACAAACATAAAAATTACCTCCATGCAGCTTGTTTTGATCCCATCATAGCTGCATAGAGGCAGAAAGTAAATTACCCACTTTTTTGTTTGTATCATTCAGGAATGACGCCCTTTTCGATCAGCACATCTTCCATACCCTGTTTTTTAAGATATTCAATCCCAATATGCTGCATGATCTTTAAGGCTTCCAGTAATTCGCAGCCCCGTTCCTCAGTCAGAGAATATTCTACATGAAGGGGGTATCCCTCAAAGGTTTTCTTCTTTACAAACCCGTAGTCGGTCAGTTCTTTCAGCTGCTCTAAGAGCATTTTCTGTGTAATACCGTCAATGTCCCTTTCGAGTTTGGCAAGAGAGGCCGCTCCCAACCGTAACCGCCATAAAATAATGGGTTTCCATTTCCCTTTGATCATGTCGTGCACGAGTTCTAAGGGGCAGGTAAATTCTTCGCGTATTTTCAAGCTTACATCACTTCCTCTGCCGGTATCCTGCTGCTATATTACTTCAAATACCAGGATTCTTTCCCTGGAGTTCTTTCCGTCAAATAAATCTCTGCAGTCAATTTGGTCAAAAAACACCAGCTGTTTTTGCGTCATTAAAAAAAGTATATACTCGTCAGACGGATAGTAGAAGAACAGCAGAAGCTCTCTCGGATATTCGTAATAGGAATTATAAATCCGCGCCAGAACTTTCTGCAGAATTTCCACAGAAAATGGATTAAAAAAATAGCAGCGGTCAGTTTCCGGAAAAACGGTATAGTGCTCCGCATCGCTCATTGCAAATGAGGTTCTGAAGCCGGATACCGCATGGCATTTATTTTCTTCTGCCCCGGTAAAGATCCGTTCTTCATATTCGATTCCAATGGAGCGGCATCTTGTCTGATAGGACAGGAAAAAGCACACACGCCCTTTTCCGGTTCCATAATCCAGAAGTACATTTTTCTTTCCAAACCATCCGCTGTTAGCCAGCCGTTCCAATACGCAGTAGGGCGTTGGCTCATATGGAAAATGGTACTGGTCTGAATGAGAATCATCCCGTCCGGTTGTTTTTATTTTCAGCAGCTTATCCCACTGCAGTTCATTCTGATCCATCTTATTTCCAGCTCTTCCATACATCCGGCTGGTAACCAATGGATGCCTGCTTTCCATTGCGCACAATGGGAGTTTTTATTATTTTCTGGTTTTCCAGGATCTTGTTGACCCTGTCTTCCTCGCAAATGTATTGGATCAGCGCAAGAAGATCCTTATCCCTGCAGTCAGGATCAACCAGTTTTTCATAACCGCCGACCGCCTGACATACCGAGAGAAATTCTCCTTTGCTTAACCCTTTTTCTTTCATGTCTATAAACTGATAGCTGATATTTCGCTCTTTAAAATACCGTTCTGCCTTTTTACTGTCAAAATTCTTTTTGGTTCCAAAAATTTGTATGTTCATAGTTTGTATGTCACCTTTGATTCTGAGAGATTGGTTTGTATATGGCCGGGAGGACTGTACGGAAAGGGTATTCCTGAAAGTAATAGATACTGCTGCTGACGTATCCGCATCCTGACCGCAGGAAACACAAAAACGCCAGAAGCCTTTACAATCAAAGGTTCCGACGTTCTGGACAGTGTTCCTGAGCGGATTCGAACCGCTGGCCTTCCGCTTAGGAGGCGGACGCTCTATCCTACTGAGCTACAGAAACAACGATAAAAATACCCAAGGCTCAGACCTGCAGGTATAAGACAGGCTGCGGTATATGCTTTACAGCCTGTTCTATATCATACATGATTTCCGGAGAAAAATCAAGTATCAATCCCACCTGTTTTTCTGATGGTTTGCAATCGTAAAAGAGATGCTGGTATATAAGTTTGAACATAAAAAACAGTATAATCCGATATTAGTATACAAGTATGGATCATAAAAACGGAATAGTTTACAATACCGCAATAAAAGCGTAAAAGGTTCAGTTTTCCAAAACATATGGATGAAATGTTTTTCCCATCATTTTATAATCTGCCGTAACATATAGCCGCCGCTCTGGGGGAAAATCCTCCCGGTTTCAGCACAGCAGCATACCGGTTGGGCTGTGTGGCACATGGTATGGGGAACTCTCACGATGGTTTTTGGACAACAATGTCAACCTGCCTTTGTTATATGCAAATATCTCTGCATAAATAGTTTAAAATACTGTTCTTGCATACCAGGTATGGTGTTAATTGATTTAAATAAGCGTAAATATGTGTAAAATAATAAAAATAAAATATACAAAATGCACAAAAAACATTGTCTACATTGCAGATTGAAAAAAACATAGCTGTATGCTACCATACAAGCATAAAGAGCAAAATTATAAAATTTTAATATTTGTCTTATAAATTTTATAATTTTGCTGATTCATGGGGCCTGATTGAATAATTGTTTACACGATAACGAAACAGGAGGTAATTAAGGTATGAGACGACTTGCAGGGGTTGTGAAGCTGGGAATGGGGCTTGTAGCTGCCGTTTCAGCAGCTGTGGCAGTTACCGGATGTTCCGCTCAGGATGGTGAAATGGGCAAGGGCAAGCTGGTGAAGGTGTCGATCTGTGTTTCCAGCCAGACGCCCACTACTCGCGCGATGCGGGAAGTATTTAAACCAAGACTGGAGGAACTTACGGACGGACGCTACAACATTGAGATCTATGATTCCGGAGTGCTGGGCGGTGAGAAGGTAACGTATGACTATACCAGAAGCGGGATTATCGAAATGTGCGTTGTAGGTACGCCTATGTGGTCGGAAAACCCCAAGATGTCTATTTCTGACTTTCCTTTTGTATTCAGAGATGTAAATCACGCGCGCAAAGCTTACCAGGGGGAGCTGGGGGAATATATTTCAGAGGATATTGAATCCAGAGAGCCTCTGGAGCTCCTTGCCTGGTGTCCCAATGGAGCCAGGGCTTTTTCCTCTAATAAAAAACTGGAAAGCCTTGAGGATTTTAAGGGACAGAAGCTGAGAATGCCCAACAATCCCATTCATGTGAAGCTGGCTGAGAGTCTGGGGGCAAATGTCGTTATCATGGATATGGGTGAGGTATTTACCGCCCTGGAGCAGGGGGTTGCCGATGGACAGGACAATCCGCTTTCTACCGTCAGAACGGAAGGATGGTATGAGGTTCAGGACTATGTTTATAATACCAATCATATTGTCGCTTCTCTTGAGCTTTTTGCGGGGGATAAGTTCTGGGACGAGGTTCCTGATGAGGATAAGGAAGCCTTTCGTCAGGCGGCATCAGAGGCTTCAGATTATGCCTGGGATCTTTATATTGAGCAGCTGGAGAGCGATAAGCAGTTTATGATAGATAATGGCCTGACAGTGACGGAACTGACAGAGGAGGACCGGGAGCGCATGATTGAGATGATCCAGCCGGTCTATGACTATCTTGACAGTCAGTATGATTGGGCGGCAGATGTAAGAAAGATGATTGATGAGATTGAATAGGGGGCAGACGTATGAATAAGGCAATCGATAAGTTATTTGTGGCAATTGATTATTTTACAGGAATTCTTACCGGCCTGATGGTATTGTTCGTATTTCTGAATGTTGTGCTTAGAACCTTCTTCTCATCGGGCCTTACCTGGTCGGAGGAACTGGCAAGATACCTGTTTGTGTATGTAACCTACATAGGAGCCATCAGCGCTATGCGGGCCAATGCCCATCTGGGTGTAGATCTGCTGATGTCAAGAGTAAAGCCCGGTATGCAGATGCTGCTTTATATTATTTCACAGACCCTGATTGCGGTTATGATGTGTATGCTGGCCTACGGCGCATGGGGGATGGTAATGCAGAATACACGCGCCACAACGGCAGCGCTGCGGATTCCATACTCTGTTTTGTACTTTTCCGGTGTGTTGACGGGTGTTTCCATTGCGATTCTGGCAGTGGGAAACATTATCCATGCGTTGAAGAATCCTGACAGGATTTCCGAGATCGTGGTAATGCAGAACTCCGAGGATGACGATATTGCGGCAGAGGCCATGGAAAACGCCGAGGATCTGTCTGATGAAGAATACATGAAACGCCTTAACGAAAAGGGAGGAAACTGATATGACAATGATTGTATTTCTGGTATCACTGTGCGGCTCCATGGTAATTGGAATGCCCATATGCTTTTCGCTTCTGTTCAGCGGCGTTTGCATGATGTTCTATATGAATGGATTCAATACGCAGATTTTATCCTATAATCTGTTTGCGGGAGCGGATTCCTTTGCAATGATGGCAGTTCCGTTTTTTGTTCTGGCAGGCGAGTTTATGAATCGGGGCGGTATTACAAAGCGAATTGTAAACGCTGCCAATGCCTGTGTAGGCCATGTCCGCGGCGGTCTTGGCTATGTATCTATTCTCGCGATCCTTTTATTTGCAAGCATGGTTGGCTCCGCTGTGGCTTCCACCGCAGCTTTGGGAGCAATCTTAATTCCCATGATGGTGCGTGCGGGCTACAGCCGTGATAAGAGTGCGGGCCTGATTGCCGCGGGGAATATCCTTTCCCCCATTATGCCTCCCTCGGTTCCCATGATCGTGTTCGGCGTACAGGCCGGCGTATCTGTAACAAGTTTGTTTATGGCAGGTATTGCTCCTGCAGTCTATCTGACCATAGCACTTTGCGCGGTATGGTTTGTGATTGCAAAGAAGGATAATCTTCCTACTCAGCCCCGTCAGAGCAAACGGGAGATTGCAAGGGCCCTGTTTGACGGATTCTGGGCTTTGCTGCTGCCTGTATTCGTTCTCATAGGTCTGAGAAGCGGTATGTTTACTCCAACCGAGGCAGGCGTGATTACCGCAGTTTATGCCCTGGTAATTGGACTGTTTGTGTATCGTGAATTAAAAATTACCATGCTCATGGACTGCCTGGTATCTGCTGCAAAATCTTCTTCAGTTATCATGTTCTTAGCGGCTGGGGCCATAGTTTCTTCCTGGCTGATGACAGTGGGAAATATTCCGGCGATTGTTACCGGTATTCTTGCTCCGTTTATCAATCATCCGGTCCTGCTGATGATCGTTATTAACATCATTGTAATTCTGGTTGGAACGGCCATGGATGTAACACCGACAATTATGATCCTGACACCGGTTCTGCTGCCGGCCATTAAGGCGGCCGGAATCGATCCGGTATACTTCGGCCTGGTATTTATTCTTAACAATGTAATCGGACTTTTGACGCCGCCGGTAGGAACGGTTCTTAATGTGGCCTGCAGCGCTGGAAAGATAAATATGGAGCGAATCATAAAGGCAGTGATTCCGTTCTTTGCCGTAGAGTGTGTGATATTGCTGCTGCTGATTTTCTTCCCGGTACTTGTTACTGGCCCCGCAGCCTTCTTTATGGGAAAATAGCTGTTGACAGAATAGACACAGGAGGGATAGGATGAAGATCATTTTATCGCCCGCTAAAAAGATGAAGGAGGATTTGGAAAGCCTGGCGCCTTTGGGGCTGCCGGCGTTTCTTGGCCGGACAGAGGAGCTTCTGTCCTGGCTAAGATCCAAATCCCATGAGGAATTAAAGAAACTCTGGGGCTGCAATGATAAGATCGCAGAGCAGAATTTTGTGCGTCTGGAAACCATGGATCTGAACAAAAGACTGACGCCGGCTGTTCTTTCCTATGAGGGGATTGCCTATCAGTATATGGCCCCGGCGGTATTTGAAAAGGATCAGATTGACTATATCCAGGAGCATCTGCGTATTCTTTCTGCTTTTTACGGAGTGTTAAAACCCATGGATGGCGTGTCGCCGTACCGCCTGGAGATGCAGGCAAAGGCTGCGGTGGGCGGACATAAGGATCTGTATGCTTTTTGGGGAAAATGCTTATACGGGCAGGTGAGAGATGAAAGCGGAATCATCATCAATCTGGCGTCCAGGGAATATTCAAAATGTATTGAGAAATATCTTACAAAGCAGGACAGATATATTACCATTACCTTTTGTGAGAGATCCGGCGGCAAAATGGTAACCAAAGGCACCTATGCCAAGATGGCCAGAGGGGAAATGGTGCGCTTTATGGCGGAAAAACGATTGGAGGATCCTGCCGGGATCCGCCGGTTTGACCGGCTGGGATATGGATTCAGGGAGGATCTGTCATCAGACAGGGAGTATGTGTTTGAGAGAAAGGGCCCTGTGTCTGCAAAGGCAGAATCCACAGGCCCTTTTTAGGAAACGAATAATCAGAACAAATCGGTCGGCCGGTTTCCGGGATGGTTACTGGCTGCTTTCTGGTTTTTCCGGCTGCTGCTGACCATCTGCCGGTTTTTCCGTCTGCTGGCCGTCTGCCGGTTTTTCCGGTGGCTGCTGGCCATCCGCCAGTTTCTGAGGAGGAGTCTGTCCGTCGCCGCCTTTGCCTTTTTCAGGTGCCCCGCCATTTGGCTTTTGGCCTGCTGCGCCTGGGGCTTTTTCTCCTGGGGCTGTTTTGTCTGTCAAAGCCCCGTCAGGGCGGTCTGCGTTTTCGCCGGTTCCGGCCTCAGTGTTTCCGCTGCCAGCGTAGGCCGCTACAGCGGTTCCCTCAGAGGCAGTTCCTTCTGTATAGGGAGTTCCATTTACATAAAGCGTATGTCCGTTTAATTTTACATTATCTGTGCCGCAGGTCAGTGAGGTAATATATGAATCTCCGGTTAAGGTCCAGGTAGAATCCCCGGAAAGCTCTACATAAACGCTGCCGGCTGCACCGTCTGTATTGACAGCGCCGGTGTAGGAAGAGCCGTCCTTCAGATACATATTTAAAGTGGAAATATCGTCTACGGTAGTCTGACCCTCAAGCTTCTGATTGGCTGCAGTAAAGGTCACATTTCCGCCGTTGGAGCCTTCCTGGCCCCAGCCGGCCTTGGCAATACGAAGCAGATCGTCTGTAGCGCAGGTGAGAGCCACATTTTCAAGGGAGATCTCAGCGGTGGTATTGTTGACGAAGAACATCCCGCCGTTTTTTGAGGTAAGAGAACCTCCGGTCATGTGGAAACTTGCGGTGCCCTCGTCTGCGTCGCCGGACATAGACTGATACAGCATGACAGCCTGATATACATCGGAGTTGCTGCCGTTTAATTTGGTATGATTGGCAGTGACATTGGTATTTTCCAGGGTAACGCTGTTTTTGCCTTCTACTACAACGCCCTGGGAGGCATTGGACACCAGCTCGGCATCTTTTGCGGTGATATCGGCAGTGGAGTAGATGGCTGGGGAACCAACTCCGTTACTTTCATAATGTCCGCCGGTTACAGTGACGGTTCCGCCGCCGCGGTCGGAACGGATGGGAGCGGAGGAGTTGCCTTCTGTGGTTACGTTCAGGTTTTCAGCGTTCATGGAAGCGCCGCCGGTGGTCATAAGTCCCCCGGAGCCGTCGCCCTTTGTGTGGATGGTGGAATCCGAGATATCCACGCTTGTGCCCTCTCCATAACTGAATACACCGTTGGCGTGTTTTCCGTCTGTGGTAATATCTGCGTTGCTTATGGTAAGCTTGGCTCCGTTTTCGGCCAGAACGGCGGCATTTTCACCGTAGAAGTCCGGCTCATCCCCTTCAGAATCACCGCTTTTTACTACGGAAATGTTGTTATAGGAAGCCGATTCTCCATCTGCATGAAGAGCGTGGCCGCCATTTTCTGTGTTTTCATAGCGGACATTTTCAGAGGTGTCACTTTGGCTGGCGGCTTCGGCAGCGTTGACGGCGGTTGTTTCCTGGGACTGGGCGGTATGACTGCCGCAGGCGGACAGCATCAGACCTCCGGCTGCAGACAGGGCCAGCAGGTTGGCATACAGTAAGGCTCGTTTTCTCATATTTCATTCTCTCTTTCTGATATATTTTGAAGGTAACTATTCATCCATATGGCCGAATAGCTGCTTTTGAAGCTGTGTCCCAGTATAAACACCTTACCTTAAATCTACTTTAAAAGTGATGAGGAAATTAAAAGTTCCTGAATGGTCTGCATGGTCAGGTCAATGGATGCGATTTCATCAGCGCATCGTTTCAGTTCTTTTCGGATCAATTCTTCTTTGGGTACTTCCTGTTTATATTTAATCTGATGCTCTAGACTGGCCCAGAAATCCTGGGCGATGGTACGCAGCTGGAGCTCTGCTGTGAGGCCTGCGGCCTTGCCCTCCCGGATCCTCAGGATCATGTGAAGGCTGCGGTAACCATTCTCCTTGGGACGGGAAATATAGTCCTTTTCTAAAAGCACCTCCAGTTCCGGACGCTGCCTGATCCACTGGGCCATATGATACACGCCGCTTGTAAAGGAACAGACTGCCCGAAAACCCAGGGCATCATGAACTCTTGTAAGAGCCAGGGAGCCGTCGGCTTCCAGTCCCCGCCGCTTTAATTTTCGGGCCATGCTTTCCGGCGCTTTGATCCGTGAGGTGATGCTTTGAACCGTATAGGGGCTGCCCTCGTCCCGGTACAAATGTGTATATTCTGAAAAAAGCCCCGTCAGCTGGGTCTGGGCCAGCTGCAGACGGGGAAAGTCATTTCCGTAAAATTCTTCTTCTGTCAATGAAATATTCACCATCCTTTCGATGGGGAAACCATATCTTTTTGTGCGGAATCACTGCTGCTATCCGCGGACGGGAGCGTGTATCCGCTTATCTACGGATGCTGCGCCGCCGGCAGCAGAACGGTGATGGTGAGAGACGTCCCATCCTCTGTCGCTGCAGATATCCTGCCTTTATGAGCGCCTGCCACCGCATTTGCAATAGAAAGCCCGATCCCGTATCCGCCCGTTTCTGAATTACGGGAGGTGTCCGTGCGATAGAAACGGTCAAAGAGATGGGGCAGGTCTGACGGATGGATGGACTGGGCTGTATTGGTAAGCTTTAGACAGAGGTATTTTCCCGTCTGTTTTAAAGTAAGATGGATGTATCCCTGGGGCGGACAGTATTTTACAGCGTTGTCAAGGAGAATGGACAGCAGCCTTCCAAGGTCCTTGCGGTCTCCCCGGACAAAGAGATCGGAGGCAATGTCCATGGAAAAGGTCTGCTGCCGGCTTGCGGCCATGGCCTGAAAGGACTGAGCGGCCTCCTGGGTCATTTCAGAAAAAGAAAAAACCTCCATCTGAAGATTTCCTCCGGCCTCCTCCATACGGGAAAGGCTGATGAGGTCATTGGTCAGCACAGTCAGACGCCGGGTCTGGTTTTTGATTTCTGCCAGCCACTCATTTTCGCCCAGATCCATTTCCAGAATATCCGTATTGGCATTTATGATGGCTAAGGGCGTTTTGATCTCGTGTCCGGCATCGGTGATGAAACGGCGCTGTTTTTCGTAGCTTTCCGCTATGGGTTTTACGATTCGTCGGGAAAACAGAAGGATCAGCACCAATACAGCTGCCATGCCCAGAAGGGAGATAAGAACGCAGGTCAGGGAAAAGCTGTAAAAGCTTTCCAGGCTTCTGCGGCAGTCCAGAAAAAGTACCATGGATCCGTTGGACGTGTTCTGAACTGCATACCGGTATACATCCTTAAAGCCGCAAGTCCGGCCGGAAGCGATGATCTCTCTGGCATAATCCAATGCCTTGTCCTGCTTGACTGCGGCGATCCGTTCCATATTTGCGGTGATCAGCTCCCCTGTATTTGTCAGACGTACAGAAAAAAAACGGGATTCAAAGGGAAGCTCCGGCGCGCTCTTAAAAGGACCGGACTCCAGGGGGAACACCCCTCCGTTGCCTGCAAGCACGGCCAGAGTCCGGTCTGCCTCCATGGTGAGATGGCGGTAGCTGACCGCCATGCTGAGGCTTATAATAAGAAAGAGTACAGTAAAAAGTGAGATCATGGATACCAGGATCAGTTTATTTCTCAGCTTTCGGATCATATCTGTTCCTCCAGGGAATAGCCGGCGTTTCTGGCGGCCCGGATCTGGATGTTGGCCTGAAGAGATGCCAGTTTTTTACGCAGATAGGAGATATAGACCCATACTACGCTGACGTCGGCCTCGCTGTCATAGCCCCATATCCGTTCCATAAAACGGTCAGCGGAGATCCGCTGCCTGGGATTGCACATCATAAGTTCCAGCATTTGAAACTCCTTGTTGGCCAGACAGATGCTGCCGGTGGGAGAACTAAGCTCAAAGGTGGCCCGGTCCAGGGTAATATTTCCAAAAGAAAGCCTGGAGGAGCCATGGTCAGTCTGTGTCCGTGTCATGGCCCGGATCCGGGCTGTAAGTTCTCTGGCGTCAAAGGGCTTGGTGAGATAGTCATTTGCCCCCATATCCAGGCCAGTCACCTTGTCGTCGATCTCACTTTTTGCTGTGAGCATCAGCACCGGCGTCAGATTACCTTTGCGCCTTAATGCTGCAAGCACTTCAAAACCGTTCATTTTCGGCATCATAATATCCAGTATGATGCCGTCGTAGATTCCGGATTCCAGATATTCCAGGGCCTCCTGGCCGTCAAAGGCTGTATCGACGGTATAATGGTTTCGTTCCAGAATTGCGGTAATGGCCTTAGACAGCGGCCTTTCGTCCTCCGCAAGCAAAAGTCTCATGATCCCAACTCCTTATTTATACTAAGATTCGGCTTCTCATCGGCGGGGCTGTGTCCCTTTGTCCGCCGACAATATAAAATATTATAACGCAGAAACCTAAAATAAGCCTTAAAAATCTGGTCTGTGAATTAAAAAATGAAAGTAATGGGATAAATCGGTAACAAATGGCATTTTATGTTGATTAACAGTCATGAAAATGTTATTATTTTAAAATAAATCAGGGGGAGACGAAAGGATCGGGTATAGAAATGGATGAAAAATGGATGCAAAGGCGGCTGAGATGGCTTACCCTTTTCTGCGTTTTGATCAGTATTGCCCTAACGGTGGGCGGCGGTATTGCCGCAGCGCTTTTGGATAATATGTTTAAAGGATCCCTTAATGAGCAGATGGCAGCTGAGACGGCTCAGTACAAAGCGAATATAGAAAGAAAGATCGATGCAGATATCCAGACGCTGGCGACTTTGTCCAGTTTTATGGAGTTCAGCAACTCCATGGATGCGGATAAATTTGCTAAGAGCCTGTATGAGTCGAATAATCAGAACGGCTTTATTCGAATGGGCTATTTTGAAAAGGATGGGAGCGGAATACGCGTGACGATCAACGGCCCCATAGAACAGGATCTGAAGGCCGATCAGACCGCCCCGGCTGTGTACCAGCTGATAAAAAAGGCCTGGCAGGGTGAAACGGCAGTTTCAGGGGTCTATCGTGACGGCCCGGAGAAAAAGGAGTTTATCGCCTATGCGGTGCCGGTATGGAAGGATGACCAGGTGGTTGGAGCGCTGACGGCCTGCGACAGCGTCTCGGTATTGCTGGATATCCTAAAGGATAAGGGGCGGTTCAGCGATCAGGGCAGTGTCTATATAATAGGGCCGGATGCAGATATTGTACTTCGTGATGGAAACTGTGGGGACGGGGAGCTTATGTCCGAAGAGGAAAAGGCGGCTTTCCGCGAGGCGGCTGGAAAGCAGGAGAACATTTTCCTCAAATTAGACCATCAGGGTACGGACTGCCAGGCATATGCGCAGCCACTGGGCCTGAATGACTGGTATCTGCTGTTTGCAGTTACCGGGCGCGGAATGAATGAGCCTATGTATCACAACATGATGATCACGCGGATGCTGTTCATTATGATTGTAATTATAGCTAACTGCTGTATCTTCCAGGGATATCGTATGCTGAAAAAGAGCAGCAGGGATTTATTAAAACTTGCCTATTATGATCCCGTGACAGGGGCGTACAATATGGTGCGCTTTTCCGATATGCTGGAACCGGTGCTGCAGAGCACCAGGGAGTTTAGCGTAGTGGCTCTAAATATCCGCAAATTTAAATTTATCAACGAAATATTCGGAAATGAGATGGCGAACCGGCTGCTTTGCGAAGTAAAGCGTGCGCTGGATGACGCCATAAAGGAGAATGAATTCTTCTGCAGAGAAACGGCGGATAAATTTTATATCCTGTTCAGAACTGCTGACAGGGAAGAGGTACGGCGGCGTCTGGAGAAGATAAGCGGGCAGATCAGCACTATTTTCCAGGATCGTCAGCGCCATTACCGGATCATGCTGTACATGGGTGTGGTCACAGGAAACGACATCCTGCGGGAAAGGATGAACCGGGAAGACGTAATGACCCATGTAATGTTTGCTTTAAATAAAGCAAGACAGGGACAGCAGGATGATATTTGGTTTTATAACGCAGAGCTTCATGAAAGGGAGGAGCTGGTCAACTATATCGAGAGCCATATGAACCAGGCGTTAAATGACGGCGAATTTAAGCTGTTCCTTCAGCCCAAGATAGAACTGAATACAGGAAAGCTGGGCGGGGCGGAGGCGCTGGTGCGCTGGATCAAGGCAGACGGAAATATGATATTTCCCGGTGATTTTATCCCTCTTTTTGAGCAGAACGGCTTCTGTACGGAGCTTGATATGTATATGATGGAACAGGTATGCCGCCAGATCCGTTTCTGGATGGATGAGTACGGCGCGGAGATTTCCGTTTCTGTGAATCAGTCCAAGCTTTTATTTTATCAGGACGGTTATGTGGAAAAGCTCTGTGAGATCATAGAGAGGTATCATGTCCCGGCCCATTTGATTACGTTGGAAATCCTTGAAGGAATGGCTCTGGAGGACGCAAAGGGGCTGAATGATAAGCTGAGTGAACTGAAGGAAAAAGGTTTTAAAATATCCATGGATGATTTCGGAAGCGGCTATTCTTCTTTTAATACCCTAAGCAGTCTGGACATAGACGAGCTGAAGCTGGATCGGGGATTTTTAATGGAGATGCACGGAAGCAGAAAGGAACGCCGTCAGATCGTTCTGGAGCAGATCGCGCAGCTGGCCAGAAAAATGGAGATTATCACTGTGGCAGAGGGCGTGGAAACCAGGGAGGACGAGGCGATTATCCTTCAGGCAGGCTGCGATTATGGACAGGGATATTATTACAGTAAACCAGTTTGTGCAAAGGAGTTCACGGAAACATATATTTCCTCAGATCAGGCATAAAAAACAGAGGAGCAGCCCGCCGACATCAGTCGAAGGCTACATTCCCCTGCATCCAGATTTGTCCCTTAAAACGGCGTCCCACTGCCGGTTCGCCGATCAGATCCATGGAGTTGACGGCAATCATGAAATTAAGATCATTACATTCCAGGCCAAGAAGCAGGATCTCCTCACCGGTAATGCGGTTGGTCCTGCGGTCAACGGAAAGGATATTTCCGATGATGGCATACTGATCACATTCAATGCCGGATGGCATAAAACAGGTTTCTACAATGGAATAGATATCCTCCCGCGCCACACGCCGGGATACGGAAGAAAACAGGTCGATATCTTCTACGGTCAGCGTCTCGATGGCGTCCTCATCACCCCGCTTTGCGGCTTCGATGAGGCTGCTGCGTTTGCTGGCCGCTTTTTTTCTGTCCTCGGTCTGTTTGAGCGTTTTCTGAACGGGCAGAAGAATCTTGCCCTGAACAGACAGGCCGGAAAGAGCGGCGCCTTTTGGAAGAAGGGGCAGACGCTCCTGCGTGCGCAGACGGTACTCCATGGAATTTTCCATATAAAAGATCAGGGAGATACCCACCCGGTATTCATCGAGAAGCCCGGCAAAGGTTTCCCGTTCTGTATGGCGCTGGATGGAGCAGTCTGCCCGTGATGTAATCTGGGTATTTTCCACATAGGGGAAATAGTATTCCTGCTTAAATGTGCCGCGCTCAGTTAAACGGCCCGCAATAGCCACGCCCATACCAGGCGCTGTCTCGGCCCGCAGTTCACAGAACGTATCTTTTCCGGTTCCCTTTAAAATATCGGAACGTGAGGCATCTTTGGAAAGCTTTCGCAGAAGCTTATCCATGTCGGGACGTGCCGTATACTGGCTGAATCCAATGGTACGCATATATTTGTGCATGAGTTCACCTTCTTTTCTGAAAATTGATTTGAGACTGTTCAGCCCATTATATCCTACTTTGAGGGAGATTACCAGTGTTTTCGCGCAAAAAGCCTCCCGCATATTGACAGCCCATGATATGATTATACCATCATGACACACGTATATGGAAAGGACGATAATGGATCAGCTTACAAAAAAACCCCTTTTTAACCCCCAGGGCGATACAGGCCTTTTAAAACGGAGGGTAATTGGAGGCAATACGACCAACTTAAATGATTTTAACAATGTGCGCTATACCTGGGTTAAGGACTGGTATCGCCAGGCCATGAATAATTTCTGGATACCGGAGGAGATCAGTCTGGGACAGGATAAGAAGGATTACCCGGAATTAAGCCATGACGAGCGGGCGGCCTATGATAAGATCTTAAGCTTTCTGGTGTTCCTGGACTCTATTCAAACGGCAAACCTTCCCAATATTGGAGAATATATTACGGCAAATGAGATCAATCTCTGCTTAAATATCCAGACCTTTCAGGAGTGCATACACAGCCAGAGCTACAGCTATATGCTGGACACCATATGCAGCCCTACGGAGCGGGATTCCATTTTATACCAGTGGAAAACGGACGAGCATCTTCTAAGGAGAAACACCTTTATCGGAGACTGCTACAATTCCTTCCAGGAGGATAAAAGCCCGGCTAACTTTCTGAGGGTCCTGATGGCTAACTATATCCTGGAGGGCGTGTATTTCTACTCCGGCTTCATGTTCTTTTACAACTTAAGCCGCAATGGGAAGATGCCCGGATCAGCCCAGGAGATCCGGTATATTAACCGGGATGAAAACACACATCTGTGGCTGTTCAGAAATATTTTAAGGGAACTGAAACAGGAATGTCCCGAACTTTTTGCACCGGAAAATGTGGAGATGATGAAAGAACTTTTAATGGAGGGCGTCCGCCAGGAGATCCTCTGGGGAGAATATGTGATTGGAGACCGTATTCCCGGCCTGACCGTACAGATGATACGGGATTATATTTACTATCTGGGCAATCTGCGCTGGATGGGCCTGGGCTTTGGAACTCTTTATGAGGGATACGACACAGAACCCCAGAATATGGCCTGGGTGAGTCAGTATTCCAACGCAAACCTGGTAAAGACCGACTTTTTTGAGGCGCGCAGCACTGCATACGCCAAGAGTACGGCTCTGGTGGATGACCTGTAAGCCGCGGCCGGACAGAGCATAGGCAGACTGTAGCGGCGAGCGGCGGCAGGTGTCCGCTTAAGTAAAAAGAAAAGGATACAATATGGAATATATATTACAGATTTTTATTATGATGGCCGAGGGAGGTCAGGGGGAGTGTCCGGGACATGGAGACGAAAACGCCAAAAATGCTGCAGATGTAAGTTTGCGGGAGACATTGGAAAGGACGCTGTCATGTATTGTCTCAGACTTTACAGAGCCAGCCTATTCCCTGGACCTTCTGGCAGATAAATTTAAAAGCTTTGCCAAACTGGGGATGGAAGAACCGGCATTGTGGGCGGCTCTGGTAAAGGCCGCCATAGAGCTTACCAGCGTGGAAGCGCCCGGATGGGAGTTTATTGCGGCCCGTCTGCTGGCGTCTTCATTCCGGAGGGAACTGGCGGGACGGCTTAAGGAGCTTGGCATCACGGATTTTTACAGTAAGCTCTGTTATCTGACAGAGGAAAAGCTCTATGGAGATTACATCTTAGAGCATTATACAAAAGAGGAGATACAGGAGGCAGAGGGCTTTCTGCGTCAGGAGCGGGATCACCTTTTTACTTATTCCGGTCTGGATCTTCTTTTAAAACGGTATGTGATCCACAGCCGTTCCCTGAAACCGCTGGAAACGCCTCAGGAGATGTTTCTGGGGATCGCCCTTCACCTTGCCATGGAGGAAAAAACGGACCGGCTTTACTGGGTGCGGAAGTTTTATGATATGCTCAGCAGGATGTATGTCACCATGGCGACGCCCACTCTTTCCAATGCCAGAAAGCCGTATCATCAGCTGTCCAGCTGCTTTATCGATACCGTTCCCGACAGCTTGGAAGGAATTTACCGCAGCATTGATAATTTCGCCCAGGTCAGCAAGTTCGGAGGCGGCATGGGGCTTTATTTCGGAAAGGTACGGGCAGCGGGAAGCCGGATCCGGGGCTTTGAGGGAGCTGCGGGGGGTGTGATCCGCTGGATCCGCCTTGTAAATGACACGGCCGTGGCAGTAGACCAGCTGGGAATGCGCCAGGGTGCGGCGGCGGTCTATCTGGACGCATGGCACAAGGATCTGCCGGAGTTTCTTCAGCTGCGCACCAACAACGGGGACGACCGCATGAAAGCCCATGACATTTTCCCGGCAGTCTGCTATCCGGATCTGTTCTGGCGTCTGGCAAAGGAGGATCTGGATGCTCCCTGGCATCTGTTCTGCCCCCATGAGATACGCCAGGCAAAGGGCTACGCCCTGGAGGACAGCTTTGGCGAGGAGTGGGAAAAGCGCTATCGGGAATGTGTGGAGGACACGCGCATAAGCCGCAGGACAGTCACAGTCAAGGACATTGTGCGTCTGGTTTTAAAGTCCGCTGTGGAGACGGGAACTCCGTTTGCCTTTAACCGCGATACGGTGAATAAGGCCAATCCAAACAGCCATAAAGGAATAATCTACTGCTCCAATCTCTGTACAGAGATCGCCCAGAATATGTCTCCTATGGAAACGGTAAGCCAGACCATAGAGACAGAAAACGGGGATCCGGTGGTGGTAACGAAGGTGCGTCCCGGCGATTTCGTGGTTTGCAACCTTGCCAGCCTCTCTCTGGGAAATATCCCTCTGGAGGAAGAAGGGGTTTTGGAGGATACGGTTTGTACCGCTGTCCGGGCGCTGGATAATGTGATCGGCTTAAATTTCTACCCCCTGCCATATGCGGAGCGTACCAACCGCACCTACCGCAGCATCGGTCTAGGCGTGTCCGGCTATCACCATATGCTGGCGAAACGCCGGATCCGATGGGAAAGTAAGGAGCATATCAGCTTTGTGGATCGTCTCTTTGAGAGGATCAGCCGCGCAGCCATCAGGGCCAGCGCTGATCTGGCGGCGGAGAAGGGAAGCTATTCTCTCTTTGAGGGCAGCGACTGGCAGACAGGGGCGTACTTTGCCAAGCGCGGCTACAGCGGCCCTCTCTGGGAGCAGACGGCTGCCCTGGCGGCCAAAGGGATGCGCAACGCCTATCTTCTGGCCATTGCACCTACCAGTTCTACCAGCATCCTCTCAGGCACCACCGCAGGCATTGATCCGGTTATGCACCGGTTCTTTCTGGAGGAAAAGAAGGGAGCCATGCTCCCAAGAGTTGCCCCGGAGCTGACGCCGGAAACCTACTGGTATTACAAAAATGCCCATCTGCTGGATCAGACCTGGAGCGTAAAAGCCTGCGGCGTCCGCCAGCGGCACATCGACCAGGCGCAGAGCATGAATCTTTATATCACCAACAGCTATACCTTCCGCCAGGTCTTAAACCTCTACCTTCAGGCCTGGGAGCAGGGCGTAAAGACCATCTACTATGTCCGTTCCAGATCATTGGAGGTGGAGGAGTGCGAAAGCTGTTCTTCCTGAGGATCTGGCATAACATAAAAGAGGCGGTTTCCGTCTGATCTGTCAGCCGGAAGCCGCCTCTTGTTTATGATGGGGTATGCTGCGCCCATTGTTTATACATAAACAGGCCGGTTTGTCAGCGGATATTGTTATCTGCCGGGATAATGATGGCTGCGATAATATAAGCCGCCAGTCCTGCCCCTACCGTCACGCAGGTAAAGATAGCCCAGACAAGACGGATCAGAGTGGGATCGATGTCTAAATATTCGCCGATGCCTCCGCATACGCCGCTGAGCATACGATTGGTGGTGGAACGGAATAATTGTTTTTTCATAGTGGTAATGCCTCCTTTGTATGGCGGTGTCCATGATCCGGCCCGGTCTGACGGGACGCGGTGAAAAAGACACCTTTTGCATTCATTCTATTGTTTTCATAAATGATTGGTTATATACAGTCATCCAGACGGTCCAGAACCCATTCCATATGGTGGGGGCGCAGGCGGGACCAGGAAATTCCTCCGGCAGCGGAGGCGATTGAGGATATGGCCAGGCCGCTCAAAAGGAAAATGAGACCGGCAATGGCGCAGAAACGGATCAGTCTATTCATCGTTTGCACCTTCCTTTATGAAGCAGGCTGCTGATCCACTCAATGATGCTGCAGACCAGACGGGGGATCAGCCTGCCGTAAAATAACAGGCAGAGGGCGAGAAGAAGAAATCCTGCGCCCAGTGCGGTCAGTCCCGCTCCCGCAGTAAAAATTCCCTGCAGGGGATGGATAAAGAGCCATATTATACCAGTGGGAATCATGATGACGGCGGAAAGGAAAGCTGCTGCGGTCATAAGTCCAAGACCAATAAACAGGATAATCAGCACGCCTCCGATTCCCGTAAGTACGCCTGCGATACCGCCTCCGATCCCCAGAAGAAGCGGAGCGCCGACGATGATCAGAATAATCCACAGGATCGCCTTTAAAAGAGGATACTTTTTCGGGGATCGATAGGAGGAATCCGCCTGAGGGGCGTCCTCTTCAGTTTTCTGACCCTCGTTGGGCCGGGAACTGAAACGTCCATAAAAGTTCCCTTTATTATGAAACGGTGTTTCAGGCAAATCCATCCTCCGGGCCAGTTCATGCCCCGGATCTTTATAACGTTCATTTTCGTAGCCGGAATCGGTAAATTCGCCGTTCGCATCCGGGTTGCTGTGAAGGCTGGTGCGTACAATAGAAGCCACCCGCTCAGGGCTTCCCAGTTCATTTATGATATCGGTTTCATGTTCTGATCCTGCCTCATCAAAATAATCCTGATAATATCCCAGGGCATCCTGCCGGTCATCATCATCAATATCCTGGAGCAGATATGCAAGCTGTTTCATAAAAGTGTCTCGGTTCAATGTTCTCCCTCCTTCATGATCCGGGAGATCTTCTGGGAGTAGACCACCCATTCTCTGCGGTAGAGCTGCAGCTGCAGCCGCCCCTGTTCTGTGAGCCGGTAATAGCGCCGGTTTCTGCCGTCAATGGCCTTGTCATAAACCTCCAGGCAGTCGTCCTTCTGAAGCCGCCGCAGCACCGGATACAGGGTGGATTCGGATATATCGATAGCCCCGCGGACCTGCTGGGTGATCCGATAGCCGTAAGCTCCTTCTTCCTCTCTGGAAACGGCTGCCAGCACAATGGCGTCCAGAAGGGCAGAGCCGGTATTGAATACCATAAGCATCCCTCCGTTTCGTGTGTTTGTTAGATTCCCTCCGGGCTTTTGGGGCCGCAGATGAAACGCTTTTTAAAGCTTGTATGTTATTTACAACAATATTATATGACATATAATATTATGCGTCAACGAAAGAATTATCAAAGAAAGAGGAAAGATTTCGTTAGATTTTCTTAAGCTATTTTAGAAAGTGTTAACTGCGAGGTCAAATTTTTGACACAATTGACCTGTATACTTAGTGCCATAAACAAGCAGTCAGAGCTTTTTACATAGAGAACAGCAGCAGAAGACGCTGAGAGATCACAGTGGAAAACAGGCGTCAGGGCGCTCATAGATATGTTTTCCTTTATGATCTCTCAGCGGGACAGCTGCACGATAGATTACTAAGCCGGCGGGGTTGGCGTATGGACAGCCTTGCCGGCTCAAACCAATTTATGGGGAAGTATGGGCAGAGGAACCGCCCTTTGTATCCCGCAGGGTCAGTATTTCCTCAAACAGCTCTCCATTTTCCCGTATGGTTTTTTCGTTTCCCACCGCAGAAACCGAACCGGCCGCCAGAAGGCGGTCTATGAGGGCAGCCGCCGTTTCCTTATCCTTCACAGAGCTTCTTCGGATATCCCGTATCATTTCATTTATATATTTGGCAGAGATCCCCATGAGCCTGCGGCGCATGGCCCGCATCCGGTTATTTAGGATGCCCACAGGCAGAAGGGCCTGGGCGTAGGCGCTTAAGATGTAGCCCTGGAGATCCTCTGGAGTAATGGACAGATTCTTAAGGGCCTTTCCTGCCTGCAGAAAGACGGAAAGGGTAGAGCGGATATCTGGATCCTCGGTGCTCCACAGAGTAAAGTAGGATCCTGGCAGGAGAAAATCAATACCGCTGTCATAGGCTCTGCCCTGATAACGGACAGCGGGCTTTACATATTTATCTCCCGCTGCCAGCAGATAGGGCAGATAACGTCCCTTAAACTCCGGCATATCTTTAAAATCACCCAATACACGGATTTCCTGAAGAGGGCTGTCGGTACAGGCCGCCGTCCGGCGGGCGGGCGTCAGATCCCAGTCAGGAAGTGTAAGGGAATGGGAAAACGTTTTCATATCAGTTTTGCCGTTCAGAGACTCTAATATACGGGATGCGGATCCCAGAATATCCTCCAGGGCTTCGCTGTCGGCCGATGCCAGAAAGACCAGCTTTCTGCGGCTGACCAGCCTTTGCGTCAGTCCGGTCAGCCGCTTTGTTACTTCTTCCCCGGCTTTTCTTGCATCCGTATCCTCAGGATGTTCCTGTTCCAGCGTCAGCCGGTTCTGTATTTCTTTTAAAAACCCATGGATTTCGGGCGGATTTAACAGATAGCGGAAACGGCTGTCCTGCCGGATGCACCGCTCTGCCAGACTATAGGCCAGGGAAGGCCCGTTTTCTCCTTTTGACATATCATAGTCTGGGATATACTTATCGATCACCTGCAGAATCGTCTCACGGTCACTGTAGTTTCCGCCGGTCATCAGATCCAGCAGGAAATCAAGTCCGGTCTCAAAATCCCCGGTCAGCCCCGACCAGGCAACACTCATCATGGGGCGGCTGTTTTCTCCTGCTTCTCTGCCGGGATACAGTTCATCAAAGGTACAGTCATAAAGAAGTTCCTGTTCCATGTTTTTCTGCTGTTCTACGGTAAAGCGGTCTGTATCCAGCTCGGTAAGCAGCATCTGATACAGCGTGAGATACTTCCAGTCCTCGGCCTCCAGCTGCTGAAGGTCAAAAAACAGCTGATAGCTGCCGATTCCATGAAGGGGAGAAGGGGAGCCAAAGCAGAGAATCCCCCGGCGGACTTCACTGAAAACCTCAGGATCCTCTTCCGGCTCCGGCAGCTCTTCCGGCCGGATCAGAAAGTCCAGGCAGCTCTCATCGGCTGCGCTCCATGCTTTAAAATCCCTGGTTTCCTGGATAAGGCAGCAAAGCTCTTCTTGGGTCATGCCCGCCTTTTTTTCTTTCAGCCAGGTATCGCGCTCGGCTTCCAGCTGTTCTGCCAGCCCCGGCACAGGCACGGTTACAGACAGTACGCTGGCTGCCGGATGGAGCGCCCAGGCGGCCAGCCGCTTAAGGATCGCCTGCTCCCTGTCCTCGGAGAAGGTTTCAAAGGACTGTTCATACAGAGAATAGTAATCCGTCCGTCCGGTCAGGCTCCAGAACCGCCCGATATCCTCTGACAGATGAAAGCCCAGATGCGGCGTCTCGCCCATGAGAAGGTCAGCCAGCCGGTTTTCCTTAATGGCCGCCTGGTATAAAGCCTCCGGGATTCCGCTTTGAGAGATTTCCATAAGCCCCTGGCGTACTGCCTTTAGAAATGTCTCTTCCTGACCCTCATCCCCGTTTTGAAGGCGGAATTTAAGCGACGGCTGCTGGGACGCGGTGTCCAGATAGACCTCAATCACATTGTTAAGCCCCAGTGAACGGGCCGTGCGCTGGATCGGGGAGGTATCCTGGTTCATCATATCGGCAAGAAATCCCATATAGATCACATCCTCCTGGCTTAAACCGGAAAGGTCTGCCGTGTAGTCAATAATGGAGGAATGGATGGCTGGACTGCCCTCATAAGCCGGACTTTCCGCCCGGATCTTTTTAAAGCCGGGAGCCACCGGTTCATGAAACCAGGGGCGCAGATCAAGGCTGCGGCTCTTAAAACGGGACAGATGGTTCTCGTCCAGAAAACGGAGCGCTGCTTCCAGATCGGCGTCCCCATAAAGGATCATCAGGCAGTTGGAGTAGTCATACAGGTTTTCATAGGCCTTTTTTATCTTTTCAAAGGTCATTTCCTTATAATGAAAATGCAGCCGGCCTAAAAGATTAGCCGCCGTCTGGCCCTGATAGAGTGCTTCTGCTGCCGCGCTGTCGGCATTTTCCTGTATATCGGTGAGATGTCCCCAGTCCTCGCTGAGCACCGTTCCCAGCATGGAAAGCTCCCCGTCAGGCTCCTCCAGCTCAAACCTCAGGCCTTCCCTGCGGAAAAAACGGTCATCCTTCATGGCATCCGGTTCTTCCATGCAGCATAAAAATACATCCATCAGCTTTAACAGCTGTTCCATGCTCAGGGAGCAGACCGGGTAGCAGGTGCAGGTATTGTCCGTAATCCCGTTCATAAAGGTGGAGTAGCTTTTGCTGTCCATGTCAAAGAAAACATCCCGGCTGGGATATTTGGGGCAGGAGCAGAGCATTAGATGCTCTAATATATGGTTGGAATCCAGCGGATCCAGCTGGGGTGTCCTGTAAATCAGATCAAACCCCAGCTCTCGGTCATCATTATGTATATATAAAAGTCTGGCTCCGCTGAAGGGATGGAACAGTTCCGCTGTCTCCGCCCCCAGCATGGAGATGGTATTACGCTCTGTGACGGTAAAACCCCACAGAGTCTGGCCTGTTTCAGGCAGCCTGGACATAGGCATATATCCTCCTGGATTATGGTCGGTATGCTCCTTAAGAGCAAAAAATGCTGCACCTTTGGCACTCCTGCCATCGGTACAGCACACGGTTCCCTCTAAGGGTAGGGTTTTTACTGCTGCGCCTTATACTCCTTTAATGCCTGGGCCAGCTGGTCAGGACATGAGGTGGGACGGGGGCCGCACTGGATACCCTCCAGACGCTGGATTGCTTCATCCACATCCATGCCCTCTACCAGTCTTGCCACACCCTGCGTATTGCCGGAGCAGCCGCCTGCAAACTGGACATTAACCAGCCTGTTGTTCTCTACATCAAAGGAAATGGCTCTGGCACATACGCCATGTGTCTTATATGTTGCCATTGGATACCTCCATATGTGTATTTGTACGTTGGGAATATATCCGTGCGCACATTGTATTTTCACCGGGCAGACGGGGCGTGTGCCCCTGATCTGCTGATGGTAAATTCGATTATGCCCCAAGGAAGATGGATTGTCAAGAAGATGGTTGAAAAAAAGGGGCAGGGCACAGTATAATGGACGAAAGCGTGTGTGCGCAGAACAGGATAGATGAAGGAGGAAATGAACATGATAGCGATTATTGGAGCCATGGATGAGGAAGTGGTAATGTTAAAGGAAAGAATGACAGAGGTACAGGTGGAACGATGGGCGTCCATGGAGTTTTATAGGGGGAAACTGGAGGGAAAAGATACGGTAGTGGTGCGCTCCGGTATTGGGAAGGTAAATGCGGCTATGTGCGCCCAGCTTCTGGCTGACCGCTATGCTCCGTCCTGCATCATCAATACCGGAATTGCTGGTTCTCTGGATGCAGAAATTAACATCGGGGATATAGTGCTTTCTACCGATGCCTTACAGCACGATATGGATGCAGGGGCCTTTGGCTATGAGGCAGGGCAGATCCCCAGAGTGGATACCTTATCTTTCCCCGCAGAGGGGGAACTGGTGCGTCTGGCAGAGGAGTGCTGCCGTCGGGTAAACCCTGAGATCAATGTCTTTGCAGGCCGTGTGGTTTCTGGGGACCAGTTTATTTCTGATAAGGAGAAAAAGAAGTGGATTCGGGAGACATTTTCCGGTATGTGCACGGAGATGGAAGGAGCCGCCATTGCTCAGGTATGTTATTTTAACAGGATTCCGTTTCTGATCGTGCGTGCGATCTCAGATAAGGCGGATGACAGTGCGGGCGTAGACTATCCGGTATTTGAGGCTCAGGCGATCTGCCACAGCGTCCGTCTGATGGCGGAGATGGTGCGCTGCATGGGGTAACCCCGGGACTTTAACGGCCATAAATCCCTTTTCCTCCCTTGAGAATCGTTTCGTGGGGGAATTTGACGAACGATTCTAGGGGTTCTCAACTTCCCAAATCGGATCCCCTGACTATAATAGACCTTACCGGAGCCGCTCGGAGCATTTTTAAAAATGATCCAGACCTGCAGGGGCGGCCGCCGGACGGTAAGGCAGCCGCCAGGGCTGCCATAGGAGCCGCTATGGCCGCGCGGGAACATTTGTCCCCAGGCGCAGGCGGCAGAGATAAGCAATAGAAAGGGGAATTGGTTATGATGAGTTTTTTACAGACAGGAAGAGCTTTATACGTGCTGGCGGCGATCTGCCTGGGAGGTATTTTTGTAAGGCTGGCAGCGGGAGGCTTCTATAAACGTCTGATTCGGGAAAGCGCCAATCTGGCTCTTACAAAAAACCGATATCTGCGCACTCTGCGTCAGAATGCAGAGGATACATACAGAATCAATATGGGAATGAGCAACACCAGAGTTTATCTGGAACGCCAGCTTTACAGCCTGCGTTTCATGGGCATGAGCCTGCGGGGGCTTGAGAGCCTTGGCGGCCAGCTGACTCTTCTGTGCTTTCTGGCAGGAGGAGCGGCGGCTTTCCTTTCCTATTGGTATAGAAGTGACAATTACTACATTGTCCTGTACGGCGTCATGGGGATCTTTGGAGGCATGGTCACTATGTTTGCGGATTACGGTGTAAATCTGGAGGAAAAACGTCAGCATCTCCTCACCTGTCTCCAGGATCAGCTGGAAAACGCCATGTGGTCCCGGCTGGAGCGTGAAAATACTACAGACCAGCAGCCTGCTCTTCCCGCAGAGGAGGAGCGCAGGGAACAGGCACCGGTGCGCAGTATCGGGAGAGACCGCAGATCCGGCGCCCATGCAAGGCGCAGCGCTGAGCAGACAGCGGCCAGCAGAGAGAACCTGAGGGAGGTAAGCCGCGATGCCAGGGAGGACAGATCGGGTGAGAACTGGCTTCAGGACTTAAATCCCGATCAGAAGCGGATGCTGGGAGAGATGCTAAAGGGATTTATTTCCTGAAATGATAAAAAAATGGAATTGTAGAATAAAATATGGTATAATCGGGCCATAAGCGGGCAAAACCGCGGCAATATCAGCCACAGGCCCTTATATGCCTGTGGACATAAGAAAAGGAGAGCGCGAGTTATGGGAAAGGAAGTAGTTTTTGATTATTCCAGGGCAGCAGAGTTTATTTCCGCGGAAGAGATGGAGAATTTTAAGACCACTGTTATGAGTGCGAAGGATATGCTGGTGAATAAATCAGGCGCAGGAAACGATTTTCTGGGATGGATCGACCTGCCCGTTGATTATGACAGGGATGAGTTTGCACGGATTAAAAAAGCAGCGGCAAAGATCCAGGGAGATTCCGACGTGCTGTTAGTGATCGGCATCGGAGGTTCCTATCTGGGAGCCAGGGCGGCCATTGAATTTCTGACCAACAGTTTTTACAATGTGCTTCCAAAGGAGGTTCGCAAAACCCCGGAGATCTATTTCGTGGGAAACAGCATCAGCAGTAAGTATATTGCGGATCTGAAGCAGGTGTTGGCGGGAAAGGATTTCTCCATCAATATCATTTCCAAGTCGGGAACAACCACAGAACCGGCCATAGCATTCCGTGTGTTTAAGGAAATGCTGACTGAAAAATATGGAAAAGAAGAGGCAGCAAAGCGTATCTACGCAACCACAGATAAGGCAAGAGGCGCGTTAAAGAATCTGGCAGACGAGGAAGGCTACGAGGAGTTCGTAGTGCCGGATGACGTAGGCGGCCGCTTCTCCGTACTGACCGCTGTAGGCCTTCTTCCCATTGCAGTCAGCGGCGCTGATATCGACAGGCTGATGGAGGGTGCTGCTTCCGGCCGGAAGAAGGCCCTGGAAACTCCCTATGAATCCAACTCCGCTCTTTTATATGCCGCAGTCCGCAATATCCTGCTGCGCAAGGGAAAGACCGTAGAGATCGTGGCAAACTATGAGCCAAGCCTCCACTATGTATCCGAGTGGTGGAAGCAGCTTTTCGGCGAAAGCGAGGGTAAGGACAACCGGGGTCTGTTCCCCGCAGCCGTTGATCTGACCACTGATCTTCACTCTATGGGCCAGTTCATTCAGGACGGTGCCCGCATCATGTTTGAGACCGTGATCAATGTAGAGGAATCTCCGGCCGAGATCCTTCTGAATAAAGAAGATGTGGATACAGACGGTATGAACTACCTGGCAGGAAAGAGCGTGGATTTTGTAAACAAGAGCGCCATGAACGGAACCATTCTGGCTCACACCGACGGCAGTGTGCCGAACCTTATGGTAAAGATTCCGGAGCAGAATGAGTTCTATTTAGGCGAGCTGTTCTATTTCTTCGAGTTTGCCTGCGGCGTCAGCGGCTATATCCTGGGTATCAATCCATTCAACCAGCCGGGCGTTGAAAGCTATAAGAAAAATATGTTTGCGCTCCTTGGAAAGCCAGGTTATGAGGCCCAGAGAGAAGAACTGTTAAAGAGACTGTAACCGAACGGCAAAAGCCGCTTCCGGATCCCTGTTTTGGGAACGGGAGCGGTTTTTTATTTATATGGAATAACAAGTCGAACAGATACGTTCATATACTCAGAAAATTCGCATTACAAAATTCCAAACAGGGCCTAGACGGAATGGTAATGAAATGTTAAGATTAAGTGTAATACTGGTTTATAGAAATGCAAAACACCATACATGACACACGAGAAAGGAGAACGATCATGGAAATGATCAAGACCAAAACCGCCAATGCCATCCGCGTACTCTCTGCGGACGCCATTGAAAAGGCAAAGTCCGGCCATCCGGGACTTCCTTTAGGCTGCGCCTCTATCGCCTACGAACTGTGGGCAGAACATATGAAACACAATCCGGCAGACCCGCAGTGGGCCGACAGGGACCGTTTTGTATTATCGGGAGGTCACGGCTCCATGCTGTTATACTCTCTGTTCCATCTCTTTGGATACGGAAACCTCTCCATTGAAGATATCAAAAACTTCCGCCAGACCGGTTCCCTGACACCGGGCCACCCGGAGTACGGTCATACCGTAGGGGTAGAGGCCACTACAGGGCCTCTTGGTCAGGGCATGGGCATGGCAGTGGGTATGGCCATGGCAGAGGCCCATCTGGCTGCTGTATTTAACAAGGAGGACTGCCGGATTGTTGACCACTATACCTATGTACTGGGCGGGGACGGATGTATGATGGAGGGACTTTCCTCGGAAGCATTCTCTCTGGCAGGCACTCTTGGGCTTGGGAAACTGATCGTGATCTACGATTCCAATAAGATCTCCATCGAGGGAGACACAGATATCGCTTTTACGGAGGATGTGGCAAAGCGCATGGAGGCATACGGCTTCGGCGTATTCAGGGTAGAGGATGGCAATGATTTTGACGCCATCGGCGCAGCCCTTGAGGCCGCTAAGGCAGATACGGAGCGGCCATCTGTGATCATCGTTCGCACACAGATCGGCTATGGCTGCCCGGCAAAGCAGGGCAAGGCTTCCGCTCACGGCGAGCCTCTGGGCGGGGACAATGTGCTTGCATTAAAAGAAAATATCGGCTGGGAGAGCAAAGAATCCTTCTTCGTTCCTCAGGATGTTTACGATCACATGGAAACGGTCAAAGAGCGTCTGAAGGCGCCTGAGGAGGCGTGGAAGGCACGCTTTGCTCAGTATTGTGAGAAGTATCCTGAGATGAAGGAGCTTTGGGATCAGTACCACGACAGGACGCTGGCTGAGAAACTTTATGACCAGGACGAGTTCTGGACATTTGAGGACAAGCCTCAGGCTACCAGAAATATTTCCGGAGAACTGTTAAACCGCATCAACAAGGCGGTTCCAAACCTCTTTGGCGGCTCCGCTGACCTGGCTCCCTCCAATAAGACAGCTTTAAAGGGAGAAGGGGATTTTTCCAGAGAGGACCGCGCCGGAAAGAACCTGCACTTCGGCGTCCGCGAGCAGGCTATGGCGGCAATCGGAAATGGCCTGGCGCTGCATGGCGGCGTGCTTCCCTATGTTGCTACCTTCTTTGTATTCAGTGATTACATGAAGCCTGTGGCAAGATTGTCCTCCCTGATGAAGGCGCCTTTGACCTACGTTCTGACCCACGACAGTATCGGCGTAGGCGAGGATGGACCGACCCACGAGCCCATCGAGCAGCTGGCTATGCTGCGTTCCATGCCAAATTTCCATGTATTCCGCCCTGCGGATGCCAGGGAAACGGCGGCTGCCTGGTATGCAGCAGTGACTTCTAAGGAAACGCCAACCGCGCTGGTGCTCACCAGACAGAACCTTCCACAGCTGGAAGGAACTGGAAAGGCTGCTTTAAAGGGCGCTTATGTTCTGGAAGATTCCTCCAAGGAGACGCCGGATGCCATCATTATTGCAACGGGATCAGAAGTAAGCCTGGCGGTAGAGGCAAGGAAACTGCTTCTGGCAGAGGGAATGGATGTAAGAGTCGTTTCCATGCCGTGTATGGATGTATTTGAGGAGCAGACGGCAGAATATAAAGAGTCTGTGCTTCCAAAGGCTGTGAGAAAGAGAGTTGCCGTAGAGGCGCTGTCTGACTTTGGGTGGGGCAGATATATAGGTTTAGACGGAGCTTCCGTCTGCATGGAAGGTTTTGGAGCTTCCGGCCCAGCAAATGAACTGTTCGAGAAATTTGGTTTTACTGCGGCTCATGTGGCTGAGGTGGTTAAGAGTCTCTAAATTTGAATAAAATATAAAAAACAGCCGATATATGCTTTAGGGGATATATTGGCTGTTTTTTTGGACAATTTTCACAACTTTTTAACACGTGGAGCGCTGTGATATCTGTATATGTTCCATGTATAATCAGGAATAAAAATTTGCGGATATCAGACGCAGGAGAGCAGCCTGCCCTGAATAACGTAGAAAAGAATGTAAATCAGCAGGAGGATAACAGAATGGAACCATCATTGATCATCGGAATAGTCGTAGGACTTGCCGCTCTCTTGACGGGTTATACGCTGGAAGGCGGAAAATTAGTCAGTCTTATGCTTTTCAGCCCGGCTCTCATCGTAATAGGCGGCACCATAGGCGCAACGGTTGCGTCGTTTTCCCTGAGGGATATTCTTCAGTCATTTAAATATCTGGGAAAAACGTTTCGCCAGCCCAATTCTACCAGCACAAAAAAGCTGATCGATAAGATACTTGAGATTGCGGCAAAATACCGCACAGAGGGCATTACTGCCCTGGATACCATTGTCCAGGATCCGGAACTGCAAAGAGAAGATATGCTGCTTCTGAAAGAGGGGCTGGTTCTTTTGCAGGATGGTAAAAATGAAGAGGATATCCAGTATGTCCTGGAGTCTGAGCTTCATGCATTTTCCACACAAAAGGCAGTTGAGGCCAGCGTATTTGAATCTGCCGGGGGCTATTCTCCCACAATGGGCGTTATCGGTACGGTAATGAGCCTTGTAGTCGTGCTTGCCGCAGGCTTCGGCGATTCTGCCGAGCTGGCGGAAAAGATCAGTACGGCGTTTATTGCAACTTTGTATGGCGTCAGCCTTTCCAATATCGTTTATCTTCCGATTGCGAACAAGATGAAGATGCTGACAAAGAAGAGTATTATCCAGAAAGAAATTATTATCGACGGCGTTTGTATGATCTCCAAGGGAGAGGTTGCCCGCAGTATGGAAAATGAACTTTCCATGTATTATCAGGCATTTCCGGATGGTCATAAGAACTATAAGGCCGGTATTGAAAACTAGGAGGTGAAATCATGGCACGGAAACGACGCAGTGAAGAGGAGGAAGGCGGACACGAAAACAGTGAACGCTGGCTTCTTACATATTCGGATATGATCACGCTTCTGCTGGCCTTGTTTATTATCATGTATGGAATGAGTACGGAAAATCAGGCCAAAATGCAGGCTATGTCTCAGGCTCTTTCAAATGCTTTTAACGGGTCTGCCAGTGAGGCGGGCGCGGGCACAGGTACAGGCACGGGAACCGGGGAAGGAAACGGAACGGCCACGGATCTGGCTTCTCTGGATCCGCTGCAGAGCATTTATGATCAGCTGAACGGCTATATCCGAGAGGAGAATCTTGAAAACGATATGCAGCTTGAACGGACGGAGCATTCCATTTCGATTCGTTTGAGGGATGCCCTTTTGTTTGAGGGAAACTCTTCGCAGTTAAGTCAGGAGAGCCTTCCGACGCTGGAGAAGGTAAGCTCTGCAATCCAGAAGGTATATGGCGGAGTGAACCATATCACGATCACGGGAAATACAGCCGATCTGGGAAATCGCGATGCGGCCAATGAGAGGGATTCATGGCAGCTTTCCGTGGACCGTGCGGTCAAGGTATTGAATGAGCTGACCGCAGCAGGCCTTATGCCGGATAAGATGTCCATTGAGGGAAATTCCCATTACCATCCGATTGCTGACAACAGTACAAAAGAAGGGCGGGCAAAAAACCGCCGGGTAGAGATTACGATTACCGATTCCGCTAATTAGGATGGAATATAAAAAAGAGGCGTTAAGCAGATGGCCGAAGGGTTTTCTTCGGAATCTGCCGGACGCCTCTTTTTATTTGCCATATTTTATTGTGCAGAGCCGATTAAGCGTTCAGCACACCCCTCAAATACTCGGCAATCTCAGCTACCTGGCAGTTTGCGAAGAAGTACTCCTGGAACTTCTCGCCGCTGATGGCAGTCTTTAAGAAATCCTGATCGATGTTCTTTAAGATGGTCATGATGTCGGTATGAGTAATCTTCTTAACCTCATCTAAGATTTTCTTATTGCGCTGCTCTGGGATGACGCGCTCCTTGGGGTAGCCGCCGCCGCTTTCGCAGCCGAAAAGTTTCTCAAACACATACTGCAGGTGCAGTTCAGCGCCCCAGCCAAAGCCCTTGGCAAACGGCATTGCGATTGCGTTTCCGTCGTTGATCTGAGCGAACATATAAGCATCTTCTACATCCACGATGTGGCCGCAGAGTACGCCGGGGAAGGAGTTGCAGGCTAACATGGCGCCTTCTCCTGTACCGCAGCCGGTAACTACATAATCAGCAGCCTTGGAGTTTAACAGGATCGCGGACAGCAGGCCGCACATAACGTAGGTCAGCTGTGTCTCATCCTCAGCGGTGTACATACCATAATTAAAAACTTCATGGCCCATGGGTTCTACGATTTTCTTTAAGCTTTCGCAGATCATTGAATTTTTCCCTGCCTGGCTGTTCTCATTGATCAGTGCAATTTTCATGATGATTCTCTTCTCCTTAAAAAATAATATCTGTCCCCCTAATCATACTACAGAGCGCAGAAGAAAGGAAGTACAAAATAGAAGTATTAGGAAAATATGGTTTTACATAATACTAAGATCATAAGCAAAAACAGGTTGATTTTTGCCCTTGTTTTGGGTACTATTTTAGATAAGCAAATTTTTATTATGCAATAAGTACCCCTGCTATACAGGCAGATAGGGAGACAGGCCATGGATAATTATCAAAAAATCAGACAGCAATATTCAAGTTCCATAGAAAAAATGCAGAAGAAGAGAAAAAATCAGCTTATTTGGCTGATAACGCTGTCGCTGATACTGATTATTTTTTCAGGGGTTAATATCATTTCCATGAGGAGGCAGGCGGCAGATAATGCTTTAGGGTATGTAGACCGTTACACGGCTCAGCTGACCAGGCTGGCAGCCCGCCATATCAGGGAAAAACTGACCCTTGTAAACAATATCAGTGATTCTGTTTTAAGAATCTCAAAGGAAGATACACAGGAATTTTTAGACCGCAAACGCGGTGTGTGCGGTCTGGACTTTATCATATACTGTGATTTAGAAAACGGAAAGGTATATACCTCCGGCAGTTCCCAGGGCCATGTCAGTGAGGATGGACAGGAGATAGGAAATCTTACGGTGGTTAAACGTTCTCTGACAAATGAAAGCGGGACAGTGGCGTTTCAAGATGGCTATGTAATCTATGCGGCAGCTCTTCGGGAAGGCGCAAAGACGGTGGGATACTTTCTGGGGGGAAATGAGCAGGCTGCGATGCAGAATATCCTTACAGACGAGATTTTTGAGGGACAGAGCTACAGCTGTATTATTGACCATGAGGGGAATATTATCCTGTCTTCAGAGGATAAGGGCGCTCGCGAGAAAGCATATGCCCTGTTTGAAAATCCCGATTATGGAATCCCTATAGAAAATGACATGAAACAGATGAAGAAAAACCTTCGTGCAGGCCGCGGCGGCGTATTTTCAATTTCTGTGAAAGGCCAAAGGGATGTTTACTTATCCTATGATCCATTAGGCATCAATGACTGGGCCATGGTATCTATAGTGCCTTCCAATTTATTTTCCAGTATTTCAGAGGGATATGTAGTCCGGGCGCTGGCTTATGAGCTTGCGCTGCTTGCAATTCTTGGCTGTTTTTCCGCCGCATTTTTTAAAAGCCATGACGCCATGACGAATTTTCTGGAAAGGCTTGCATTTTCTGATGATGTGACAGACGGAGGAAATAAGCTGGATTTTCAGATGAAATATGAGGCGCTGTGCCAGGCGGGAAAAGCAGGGCAGTATGTGGTCGTTCTTCTGGATGTGGTGGATTTCAAACATATCAATGAGAAGCATGGTGAGCAAAAAGGCAGTGAGATGCTGAAGTATTTTTACAGGGTTATCATTTCCTGCCTGAATAAGGAAAATGGGGAGTTTGCCGTCCGCAGTGAGATGGATCATTTTTTCCTCTGCCTGCAGGAACGGGAGCCTGCTGCTCTTCAGGTACGGCTGAATGAGATCATAGAGGATATAAATGCGTATGGGCCGCTTGCAGATCCTGGACTTCCCAGATATCGGATGATCTTTCGTCAGGGAGCCAGTTTTATTGAAAATAATGATACCGATTTTACTGCGGTTCAGGATCAGGCCCGGCTTGCGGCAAAAAGCAGCCCCAAAGGGGAAGACGGAACCTGTGTGTGCTACAGCAGAGAACTGGCAAAACGGCTTCAGGACGAAAGAGAACTGAATGACCAGTTTGAAGAGGCTATTGGAAGTCAGGACTTTAAGGTTTATTTTCAGCCAAAGGTAAGCCTCAGAACAAAGAAGGTGGAAGGCGCAGAGGCTCTGGTGCGCTGGCAGCACCCAGAGCGCGGACTGCTTTCTCCGGCTGTTTTTATTCCTCTTTTAGAGGCAGGTGACAAGATTCGGACACTGGATCGGTATGTATGCGAGCGCACCTGTGAATGGATGCGTACATGGATAGACAGGGGGAATCCCTGCTTTCCGGTGTCTGTCAACCTTTCACGGGTTCATTTCACAGAAACTCATTTTCTGGAACGGTTCGTGGAGATTACAGACCGGTATCAGATCCCAAGAGAGTTGATTGAGTTTGAACTGACCGAGTCTATATTTTTAGATGATGCTCATTTACAGAAGGTGAGAGAAGGCGTAAAACAGATCCATGAATACGGCTTTCGCTGTTCCATCGATGATTTTGGCGTGGGATATTCTTCTCTTTCTCTGATGCGGGAGTTTGATACGGATGTGCTTAAGCTGGATCGTTCCTTTTTCCTTGATCTGAAGGATCAGAAGGCCCGCAGCATTATCTCCTGCGTTATGAACCTGGCTAAGGCTCTGAACATCAAAACAGTGGCAGAGGGAATTGAGACAGGGGATCAGATCGCATATTTAAAAACGACAGGCTGTAATATTGTTCAGGGATATTTTTTTTCAAAACCTCTTCCAGCGGATGAATTTGAGCGGTGGATCGAGGCGTTTGATTATGACAGATATGACGGATAGAAAAGATGAAAGACCAGTCCCGACGGGCTGGCCTCTTTTGCGTGTGTCCCCAGAAAATGCTGCCGCAGGCAGGAGTTTTTGGTGCGTCTTTTATTCCTCAATGACCTGTATTTCCAGATAATCAAAGTCAATGGATTCGATGAAATGATCCCGGCCGAACCGGGTTTTTGCGTGAAGCTGGAAGTCCTTTACATTGGAATCCAGCCATATGGGCTTTTCCAGGTCAAAGTCGCAGCATATCTCATCCAGGCAGTCAAATACCATCTGGGTCCGGGACTGGGAATAGTCGCTCCGGCAGACGGTCATATCCTTTATCAGATGGTTGTCTTTTATGAGTTTACCCCACATTCTGAACATAATAATCTCCTTTTTCTGAAGGCGTATATTTGTCTGTGCTTTAGTATAGCATAACAATGGGGGCTGCGTGAAGGCTCATTTTCCAAAAATCAGAGATGGAAAATCGGCCCATCTCTTGCCCGCAGGGTTAATTTGTAGTAAGCTATGGAAAGAAGATCACGAAAGAATGGCGTTTGCAGACCATCTGGGAGCGTCAGGATTTACAAGGAGGACATACAGGTGGCACAGGCCATTACAGACTATGGAAAATTTCTGGCAGAGGCCAGAGACGCGGTATACCGTGTAAACTGCGACAGCCGTACAGCCCAGCAGCTGTCGGCAGAGGAGAGCAGAAGGGAGAAAGAGCTGGCTTCTGTGAAAAAGGAGGTGGCGGATACCATTTCCCGGACGATCCGGTCACGGAGGGATGAGATCGATACCAGCTATGACAGAGAAATCGCCAGGGGGCAGGAGAAACTTAAGAAAGCCAGAACCAGACGGGAGAAGGCCAAAGACAAAGGTGTAAAGGAGCGGATCGCAGAGGAGACCAGCCAGCTGAAGGATCATAATCGTGACCTGAAGGTGCAGCTAAAGACCACCTTTAAGAAAGACAGGGTTCCGGCCTTTGTAAATTCTACCTTTTATTATGCTCTTTATTATCCCAGAGGGCTTAAGGAGCTGGGAATCGGGCTTGTGACCTTCCTGATCTGTTTCCTGGCGCTGCCTTGCGGGATCTATTTTCTTATCCCGGAGCGGAAATGGTGGCATCTGATCGCGGTCTATGTGGCGGACGTATTTCTTCTGGGAGGCCTTTATCTGATGGTGGGAAACCGCACCAGAATACGGTATCAGGAGGCGTTAAAGAAGGGCAGGGAGATCCGCAACCTGCTGCGCTCCAACAACAAAAAGATCCGGGTTATTACCCGTACCATTCAAAAGGACGGCAATGAAGCTCTGTACGATCTGGAAAAATATGATGATGAGATTGCCTGCGCCCAGCAGGAACTGTCTGAGATCGCAGAGCGGAAAAAGGAGGCCATCAGCAGCTTTGAAAATGTGACCCGCAACATTATTTCTGACGAGATCGAGGGAAGCCGGAAAGCTCAGATTCTGGAGATGGAGGCTGAGTTAAACGACACCATCGCCCAGCTGCGCAGCTTAGAGGACAGCATCCGCGATCAGAACATCTATATTACGGATACCTACGGCCCCTACCTGGGAAAGGAATTTTTAGACCCCGACCGTTTAAGCGAGCTGTCGCGGCTGATCCAGGCCGGCGCCGCTTCTAATATAACAGAGGCTATCGCCCTGTATAAGGCAAACGGGCAGAAGAAAGCGGACGGCCAGTAGGAGGGAAACTGAAAAATCCCATTGACAAATGTTTAAAAGCGATATAGAATATAACGGTGTTATATATCGCTGTTATATTCGAGGAAGGCATATATGAGTGTAACAGAGCAGACAACGTTGGATTTAATTCGTTCAGCCGCCATGCAGGAGTTTCTGGAGAAAGGCTTTAAGTCTGCGTCTCTGCGAAATATCGTAAAGACGGCCGGTGTTACGACAGGGGCGTTTTACGGGTATTTTAAGAGCAAGGAAGATTTATTCGAGGCGCTGGTGGGCGAACAGTATGACCATTTTTTAAACTGCTTTTCCAGGACGCAGCAGGAGTTTGCCGATCTGCCTAAGGAAGAGCAGCCGAACAATCTTAGCGCCGTTTCCGGCAAATGTATGTATGATATGCTTTTATATGCATATGCGCATCTGAATGAGTTTAAGCTGATACTCTGCCGCTCGGAGGGAACGCGCTTTGCAGGGCTTATCGATGAGATGGCAGAGATTGAGACAAAGGGAACGCATGATTATTTAGAGGTTCTTAAACAACTGGGAAGGCCATCGCCCCCCATTGACCAGAGACTGGAGCATATTTTGATTACGGGAATGTTTAATACATTTTTCGAGCTGATCATACATGAGATGCCGTTAGAGGAGGCAAAGGGATACCTGAAAGAAATGCGGGCCTTTTATACCGCCGGGTGGATGAAGATTATGGGGCAGTAGCCCTATAATTTTTACATATAAGTTAGTTTAAACTAACAAAAAAAGGGGATTATAAAACAGGTTTAAGCAAGGAGGTTTTTGGATGAAAAAACAGTCGGATCTGTCAAGACTAATGGAGTATGCGGGAAAATACAGGATTCTGGCATATTTTTCCTGGACCCTGTCCGCAATGAGTGCGCTGCTTGCTCTTGTGCCTTTCTGGTATATATGGCGCATTATTCACGATATACTGGAGGCTTTCCCGGATATTTCCCAGGCAGGAAACATCACTGGCTGCGGCTGGTCTGCCGTAGGATTTGCGGTTATCTCGGTTATTGTTTATATAGCTGCGCTGATGTGTTCGCATATAAGCGCATTTCGGGTAGCGTCTAATATACGAAAGGCCCTTATGCGCCATATTGTTTCTCTGCCTCTTGGGGTAACGGAAAAATACGGAAGCGGAAGGCTGCGCAGGATCGTAAATACATCCAGCAGTGCGACGGAAACCTATCTTGCCCACCGGCTGCCCGATAAGGCCGGAGCGGTCGCTACTCCCATAGGGCTGCTTTTTATGCTTCTGGCGTTTGACTGGAGGCTGGGACTCCTGAGCCTAATCCCGGTGGCGCTTGGTTTTCTTATTATGATGAGAATGACCGGAAAAAACATGGAGCTGAAAATGAAGGAATACCAGAATGCTCTTGCGGATATGTCCAATGAGGCAGTGGAATATATAAGGGGCATACCAGTGGTAAAAACCTTTGGACAGACCATCTTTTCGTTTAAGCGCTTTAAGGCATCCATTGATAATTATGAAAAATGGGTCATCGAGTATACAAAGGAGATGAGGGGGCCGATGCTTTTTTATACCACCGCAGTCAACTCTGTATTCGCGTTTCTGATTGCCGGCGGAATAATATTAACAGGAAACGGCGCGTCAAAGGAAGTGCTGCTGAATCTCATTTTTTATATTGTGGTCACACCGGTTATCGGAACGACATTGACAAAGATCATGTTTATGAGCGAGGATTCCATGATCGTAAATGACGCAATAAACCGGATCGATGAGGTTTTGAGAGAAAAACCGCTTTCCCGGGGAAGGGAAGACCATGTGCCGGCGGACGCTTCGGTTGTGCTGGAACACGTCAGCTACAGCTATGACGGAGTAAAAAATGCCGTAAGCGATGTGTCGCTGTCCATCCGGCCAGGGCAGAAAATAGCCCTGGCAGGCGCATCTGGAAGCGGCAAGACCACGCTGGCAAATCTTGCGGCGCGTTTTTTTGACCCTCAAAAGGGGCGCGTGCTGATTGGAAATGTGGACATACGGGATATTCCAAAGGAAACGCTGATGAATGCTGTGTCTTTTGTATTCCAGAACAGCCGTCTTATGAAAGCGTCCCTGCTGGAAAATGTACGCATTGCAAAGCCGGACGCATCGCGGGAAGAGGTTCTTAAGGCATTAGAGACGGCGCAGTGCCTGGACATAATCAAAAAACTGCCGGAGGGGATCGATACCGTTGTGGGCGCAAACGGCGTATATCTCTCCGGCGGTGAACAGCAGCGGATCGCCATTGCCCGCGCAGTTCTGAAAAATGCGCCTATCCTGATTCTTGATGAAGCGACCGCGTTTGCCGATCCTGACAATGAGGTTCGTGTGGGACAGGCCATCTCAGCACTTTCAAATGGAAAAACGGTGATCATGATTGCTCACAGGCTCTCATCCATTACGGACGCGGACTGCATCTATGTACTGCGGGACGGCGAGATAGCTGAAAGCGGCGGACACAGTGACCTGATAAAGCAAAAGGGGATATTCAGCCGTATGTGGAGAGATTATTCTCAGGCGGCGGAATGGAAGATTGCAAAGGAGGTAAGAGCATGATTGAGATACTGCAAAGGCGCTTTGCGCTGTCAAGACAGGGGGCTGTAGATCTAATCAAAGGGTGTGCTGCCTGCGTGGTCCAAGATATATCCCTTATGTGTCCGGTAGGACTTATGTATTATTTTGTTATCGATACCATGAATGGGGCTGTGAACGGGAGCCGGACTGTTTTCTATGCGGCAGGTGTTTTTATCTGTCTTTGCCTGATATGGACCGCAGCGCGGTTTCAATATAATGCAACCTATCTGGCAACCTATGTGGAAAGCGGAGTGAGACGGATCGCTCTGGCGGAACAGCTCCGAAAAATACCCCTGTCCTTTTTCGGAAAAAAGGACATTGCGGATCTGACAAATTCCATTATGGGGGACTGCGCCGCCCTTGAAACGGCATTTTCCCATTTTGTACCATCCCTGACGGGGTCCATTATTTCAACTGTGCTTATTGGGAGCTGCCTGTTTGCCTATGATTGGCGGATGGCTCTGGCGGCAGTGTGGGTGCTGCCGATTGCATTTGCAGTGACACTTTTTTCAGCGCGTATACAGGAGTATTTTAAAAGCAGATCTGTCACAGCCAATGTGGCACTGGAGAGCGGTGTGCAGGAGTGCATCGAGTGCCTGCAGGATTTAAAGGCAAATAATGCGGAAGGAGATTATCTGAAGGGGCTTAATGAAAGAATTGACCGGGCAGAAAGCGGCCAGATCGTCACAGAATTTGGAACGGCGCTGTTTGTTGTTTCTTCTACTCTGATCTTAAAGCTTGGGATAGCTACGGTTGCCCTTACCGGCTCTGCTCTGCTGATCCGCGGGGAAATTGACATTCCGCTTTTCTTTATGTTTTTGCTGGCCGCCTCAAGGCTGTACTCCCCTCTGGAAGGTGCACTGCAGAATCTTGCTGCGGTGATTTCTACCAGAACGAATATAAAGCGCATGAATGAAATTTTGGAGTACCCCGTTCAGACAGGAGAAAACAGGGTAACGAACCAGGGCTGCGATATTGTGTTTGACCATGTGGGCTTCGCCTACAATACAGGAAGAACGGTTTTAAAGGACGTTTCTTTTACTGCAAAGCAGGGGGAGGTGACTGCCTTAGTGGGGCCGTCCGGCGGCGGGAAAACAACGGTATCGCGTCTGGCGGCGAGATTCTGGGACATAGACAGGGGGAAAATAACCGTTGGAGGGATGGATATATCAAAAATAGAGCCGGAAACACTGCTTTCATTATACTCAATCGTATTTCAGGATGTGACTTTGTTTAACAATACTATCATGGAAAACATCAGGATCGGCAGAAAAGACGCAGCGGATGAAGAGGTGATGGAGGCGGCCAGGCTGGCAAACTGCGATGAATTTACCAAGAAGCTCCCCAGGGGTTATCACAGCATGATCGGTGAAAACGGCTGTGAACTGTCCGGCGGAGAGAGACAGAGAGTGTCCATTGCGCGCGCGTTCCTTAAAAATGCGCCCATTATACTGCTGGATGAAGCGACAGCAAGTCTTGATGTGGAAAATGAGAGTCAGATACAGACGGCGCTGTCAAGGCTCATAAAAGATAAAACTGTACTTGTGATCGCACACCGTATGCGTACCGTCAGCCGTGCAGATAAGGTGGTCGTACTTTCGGACGGTATAGCCGCAGAACAGGGAACGCCAAAAGAGCTGATGAATACCGGCCGTATTTATCCCCATATGGTCAGGCTGCAGGCGATGAGTCAGAGATGGGGAATTTAAAAGGTTTGACAACGGGCAGGAAACCATGTTTTCCGCCCGTTGTTTCTTAAAGGGTCAGATAGTGGAAGTCCACCTGATTTGCGGTCAGAAGCTGCGCTTCTCTCTGATGGCAGGTAAATAGAATGATCTGGCCCTGAAATGCCCTGGAAAGCCATTTTAAAGCAGTTTTTAACCGGTCGTCATCGTACAGGGCAAAGCTGTCGTCAAAGATTAAGGGCATCTGATCTTTGTCTGCCTGCACCAGCTTTGCTGCTGCCAGACGCACTGCCAGATAAATCTGATCCATGGTGCCGCTGCTGACCTGTTCGATGGGCACCAGATGGTCGGGAGTATTCATAAAGATGTTTAAATCCTGGTTGATGCTCATACTGGTATAGATGCCTCCGGTGATGCCTGCAATGAGCTCAGAGGCGGTTTTGTTCAGATACAGCCCAAAGGAATCTCGTATGGTAGCGGACAGATTCGTTAAGGTATCCTGGGCCAGATCCAGGGCGTCAAGCTCCTCCTGAACCCGCTCATTTTCCGCCAGAACGTGTTTTAGCCCCTCGGCTTCACTGCGGCAGATGCTGAGGCGTTCCAGCTTCTGCTCCAGTTCCCACTGAAGGCGCTGCTGTACCTCGATTTCATTTGTAAGGGTGGATTCTCTGGACTGCAGCTGTGCAATCTCAGCCGTAAGACGTTTCAGGGCCTCCTCTGACTGACGGACAGCTTTTCCCAGACGAAGGTATTCTGCCATACGCCGTTCAAACTGCGCCATAGATTCTTCAGAAACAGAAGTTTCCCCCAGCTGCTCCTTTAACAGCCCGGAGAGTCGTTTTGAGGTAATGGCAAGCGTTCGTCTGCGCCTCCGTGCGCCATATATCTGCATCAGGACCGCTGTCAGGAAAAGAATGGCTCCCAGCCCGGAGACCGCGGTCAGAAAGGTGAAAAATGCAGGAGATGATCCGGCGTTTCTGGGGCCGAACCGGATGAGCAGCTCACGCATGGTATCAGGAGCTCCGATACACAGCCCCATGGAGGTCATAAAAAGGCACGAAAGAACAATGCATAGGATGTTTCCAGGCCCCAAAAGCATCCCCCTGCAGTCGGCCTCTGCGCGCCGGTACGCTTCATAAGTCCGGGAGGCCTGCTCCTGGTATTCTTCTACAGAAGTCTCATCTGTGAAATGGCTGTTCTGCAGGATCTGCTGTCCTCTGGCCGCTTTTTCCAAAAGGGTTTCCTTCTCTTTCTGCCGGCTGTCCAGCTCCTCCTTTACGGCTGCCCGTTCTGTTTGTCTGGCTGTCAGTTCGTTGGCGTAGCGGGGATCGGAAATCTCGTGCTCTATGGCCCTCATCTCTCCCAGAAGTGCAGTATACCGTCTGGCCGCCTCAGGAACGATTTTCGCCGCCATTTCCCGCCTCTGGGCTTTCAGCAGAGCGCTTGCCCTGGTAATATTTAAGGCAATGCTGCCGGAGGTGTTTAAGTTGGCTATGTAGTTGCGAAGCTCAGCCACCATGCCGCTGTCGGTGGCGCTTTTCAGCTGTCCGATGCTGATGGTGTTGTTATAGGCTGTCTCCGTAAGGCCGCACCGCAGCCGTTCCCACAGGGCCGCATCGGGCGTTTCTTCGCAGCCCTTTGTCTCATTTACAATTGTAAGGCTTTTATTTCCCCTGTGAAACCGTCTCTGGATCCGAAAGATTTCTCCCTGGCTTTCCAGGCGAAGCCAGCCTTCGTATACGCTGCTTTTGGACCAGGGCTCGAAACGGGAGTAGATGTCATTTTTTGAGGCCCGTCCCCGTTGGCGTTCGATGCCAAAGAGCATCCCGCGGATAAAGGTGTGGAGCGTGGATTTGCCGGCCTCATTTCTCCCGTATACCACGTTTAAGCCGTCTTTAAAGGAGAGATCACGGTCATTTAATTTTCCAAAGCCGTCGATATGCAGACTGAGTATTTTCATTGGGTCTAACTCCTTTCGTCAGTGGTGTGGAGCAGCGCATTGACTCCATAGTACAGGGCCTTTTTTTCTATTGCAGACATATCATCCTTCTGAAGGGCCTGGATGTAAAAACCGATCATATCGCTGGAATGCTCCGCAAACAGGGCGGGAAAGTCGTACTGGGGCTCGGATTCGTCGATGATCTCACCGATCCGAAAACGGGCCGAAAGGGAGGATAGGTCAAACTCAATGTCCGGATCTCTCATACCTTTCAGACGAAAGCGGTAGATATGCTCCCTGCCCCGTTTTTCAATCTCATTTACAATGCGGTCCGTAAGACCGCCGTTGGTAGTCTCCGGCGTAACTGTTACAGCAAGAGGGATATAGCGGAGGGCAGAGGCAGGGATAAACTCCAGACGGGTCAGACGCCGTGTCACAGGATGGATCTCCCCTTCAAAATACCCGTGAGGCCCCGTTTCTGTCAGGTCAAGAGGCTCCGGGGAGCCGCAGTAGGCGATTTTATCCTCAGCGATCACCTGGGGTTTGTGGATATGTCCCAGGGCAATATAGGAAAATGGGGATAACCCCAGGGTATTGAAATTCATAGGAACATGGGAAATATCGCCTCCGTGAGCTAAAAGGATCTGGATCCGGTTGTTTAAGGGAACCTGGATATCTTCTAAAAGGGGCGCGCGGATTTCCGTGGTGTGATAGCTGAAGCCGTAGACCTCTGTGTTGATATCTTCAAAATACACAGAGCTTACGTCAGAGTTCATGAGAAAGGTGACATTGGGACTCCATTTGAAACTTAAAACTGTGGAATTATCCCGGATCCGGTCATGATTGCCCGCAATGAGTATGACCTTTACGTCCGGGATGGTAGAAAAGAGATAGTTTACCTCCTTCAGATCCCGCATCAAAGGCTGGCGGTGGAAGAGATCGCCGCTGATAAACAGGCAGTTTGCCTGGAGCTTCCCCGCGCGGTCTATGATCGCCTTAAAGGTATCGCGGATGGCCTGGGCCCGTTCCTTTCCCCAGGGTTTATCCGCGTCTGGGGTCATGCCCCAGTGTACGTCGCCGGTGTGTATGAATTTCATAGAGCCTCCCCTATAAACATCAGGGCCTGTTATAGATGTAACAGGCCCTAAAAATGTGTTTAAATGTGTATAAAATCAAATGATTCAGGATGGGGCATCTTTTTGAATGCCTTTCAGGAGCAAAATCAAGCTTATAAGCGAGCGCAACACCTGTTTTTGTTCCTGTTTTCCCGCCGTTGTGAGCAGCTGCTGTAAATTACAGCTCGCAGTTGTTTACAGTTCTTGGGAATGGAATCACGTCGCGGATGTTGGACATACCGGTTAAGTACATCACGCAGCGCTCAAAGCCCAGGCCAAAGCCTGCATGGCGGGCAGAGCCGTATTTGCGCAGATCCAGATAAAAGCCGTAGTCCTCCTTCTTAAGGCCAAGCTCCTCCATTCTGGCAACCAGTTTATCATAGTCGTCCTCTCTCTGGCTTCCGCCGATGATCTCGCCAATGCCGGGAACCAGGCAGTCTACTGCGGCTACCGTGCGGTTATCCGGGTTCATCTTCATATAGAAAGCCTTGATCTCTTTCGGATAGTCAGTAACGAATACAGGCTTTTTAAAGATCTGTTCGGTCAGGAAACGCTCATGCTCCGTCTGAAGGTCGCAGCCCCAGGATACCTTGTAGTCAAACTGGTCATTGTGCTCCTCTAACAGCTTTACGGCATCTGTGTAGGTGATGCGGCCGAACTCAGAGTTCAGCACGTTGTTCAAACGGTCTAATAATCCCTTGTCCACAAACTGGTTAAAGAAGTTCATCTCCTCCGGAGCGTGCTCCAGTACAAAGCGGATGATGTACTTTAACATACCCTCAGCCAGTCTCATATTATCGTCCAGATCCGCGAAAGCGATCTCAGGCTCGATCATCCAGAACTCGGCAGCATGGCGGGTGGTATTGGAGTTCTCAGCGCGGAAGGTTGGCCCGAAGGTGTAGATATTGCGGAAGGCCATAGCATAGGTCTCGCCGTTTAACTGGCCGCTTACCGTCAGGTTGGTGGGCTTACCGAAGAAATCCTGCTTAAAATCCACTTTGCCGTCCTCGGTCTTTGGAATATTGTTCAGATCCATGGTAGTAACCTGGAACATCTCGCCTGCTCCCTCGCAGTCGCTGCCTGTAATCAGAGGAGTGTGCACATAGACGAAATCACGTTCCTGGAAATACTGATGGATGGCGTAGGCGATGAGGGAACGCACGCGGAACACGGCTTGGAAGGTGTTGGTTCTGGGGCGCAGATGGGAAATGGTGCGCAGGTACTCAAAGGAGTGGCGCTTCTTCTGGAGGGGATAATCCGGTGCGGAGGCACCCTCTACGGCAACCTCTGTGGCCTGGATCTCAAAAGGCTGTTTTGCCTGAGGCGTAGCCACCAGGACGCCCTTTATGATGACGGCCGTTCCTACGCCCAGTTTGGATACCTGCTGAAAATTTTCCAGGGTGTCATGATAAACAGCCTGCAATGGCTCAAAATAGGTTCCATCGCTGATAACGATAAAACCGAAGCTTTTGGAATCGCGGAGGCTGCGGATCCATCCGCCGATGGTTATTTCCTTATCCATATACTGTTCGGGGTGTTTGTAGAGTTCTCTTACTGTAATCAGATCCATGATAATGGTAACTCCCTTTCTTTTTTCTGTAAATTTCTATATAAAAAAGCGCATATCGTGATTATATGATATTTTTCTCAATGTTTCAAGGCTTTCCAGGCCCTTTCGGACATAGAAAGAACCGGCTTTTTGTCGACATCAGAAAGAACATCTAGTGGGAGAAAGGGCGTAATAACACAATATATGGAGAAAATAGAAGAAATATGGAGCTTTTAATCAAAAAATGTCGGAAAACTGCGTAAAAATAACAAAATAAAATTAAATATTTGTGTACGAAAAATGAATTTTATGATATAATTATATTTACAAAAAATAACAGCAAGAGGTGATAACGTGATTAAGAAAGAAATGATAGCCATGCTTTTAGCTGGCGGACAGGGAAGCCGTCTTGGCGTTCTGACACAGAAAGTAGCCAAGCCGGCGGTATCTTTTGGGGGAAAGTACCGTATCATTGATTTTCCGCTGAGCAACTGCATTAACTCCGGTATCGACACAGTAGGAGTTCTGACGCAGTACCAGCCGTTGCGTTTAAATGCCCATATTGGAATCGGTATTCCATGGGATCTGGACAGGAACGTAGGCGGCGTGACCATCTTACCTCCATACGAAAGAAGCAAGGGCAGCGACTGGTACACCGGCACTGCCAACGCGATCTACCAGAATCTGGAGTATATGGAAGCGTATAATCCTGAGTATGTCCTGATCCTTTCCGGCGATCACATCTACAAGATGGATTATGAGGTAATGCTGGATTATCACAAGGCGAATAATGCGGATGTCACCATTGCTGCCATGCCTGTGCCGATCGAGGAGGCCAGCCGTTTCGGTATCCTGATCACAGACGAGACTAACCGTATTACAGAGTTTGAGGAAAAGCCTGCTGTTCCCAGAAGCAATCTGGCTTCCATGGGTATCTATATTTTCAGCTGGCCCGTATTAAGGGATGCTTTGATCCGTTTAAAGGACGAGCCCGGCTGTGACTTCGGAAAGCACATTATTCCATACTGCCATGGCAAGGGAGACCGTATCTTTGCCTACGAGTACAACGGCTACTGGAAGGATGTAGGCACACTTGGTTCCTATTGGGAGGCCAATATGGAACTCATCGACATTATCCCTGAGTTTAACCTTTATGAGGAATACTGGAAGATCTATACAAAGAGCGACGTGATTCCGCCGCAGTACATAGGGGAGGACGCCAGTATCGAACGCAGCATCATCGGAGAGGGAACAGAGATCCACGGCAATGTGTCGAATTCCGTGATCGGCGCCGGCGTGATCGTTGAGCCGGGAGCGGTGATCCGCGATTCCATCGTGATGCAGGGAACCCGCATTGGAGCCGGAACAGTGGTGGACAAGGCGATTATCGCTGAAAATGTGAGAGTCGGCGCAAACGTCCAGATCGGCACAGGCGAGTACGCGCCCAGCATCTACGATCAGAAGGTATATCAGTTTGAACTGGCTACCATCGGCGAAAATTCCGTGATCCCTGACGGCGTGCAGATCGGACGGAATACAGCCATTGCGGGGGAGACGGACAGAGACGACTATCCTGACGGAATACTGGCAGGGGGACATTACATTATAAAGGCAGGTGGCGTGAAATGAGAGCAATCGGTATCGTTTTAGCAGGTGGAAACAGCAAGAGGATGCGGGAACTGTCCAATAAGAGGGCAGTAGCCGCCATGCCGGTTGCAGGAAGCTACCGCAGCATTGATTTTGCGTTAAGCAATATGAGCAATTCCCACATTCAGAATGTGGCGGTATTTACACAGTACAATTCCAGGTCCTTAAACCTCCACTTAAGCTCCTCCAAATGGTGGGATTTCGGACGCAAGCAGGGAGGACTGTTTTTATTCACTCCTTCTATTACCCCGGAAAACGGAGACTGGTACCGGGGGACGGCAGACGCTCTGTATCAGAATCTTACATTTTTAAAGAACAGTCATGAACCCTATGTGGTGATTGCCTCCGGCGACGGCGTGTACAAGCTGGATTACAACAGGGTCCTGGAGTATCACATTGAGAAAAAGGCAGATATAACCGTTGTGTGCAAGGACATGGAAGAAGGCACGGACGTAACCCGTTTTGGCTGCGTGAAGCTGGCGGGGGACGGAAGGATTGTGGACTTTGAGGAAAAGCCCATGGCATCGGATGCCACTACCATTTCCTGCGGTATTTATGTGATCCGAAGAAGGCAGCTGATCGAACTTTTGGAGCGCTGTGCGGCCGAGGATCGGTACGATCTGGTCAATGATATTCTCGTGCGCTATAAGAATTTAAAGAGGATCTATGCCTATAAGCTGGAGAGCTACTGGAGCAATATTGCCACAGTGGAGTCTTATTATAAGACAAATATGGATTTTCTGAAGCCTGAGGTGAGAAATTATTTCTTCCGGGAGTATCCGGACGTCTACACCAAGATTGATGATCTGCCTCCGGCCAAGTACAACCCCGGAGCAGCGGTGAGAAACAGCCTGATTTCCAGCGGATGTATCTTAAACGGCACAGTGGAAAACTCGATTCTTTTTAAGAAAGCCTATGTTGGAAATAACTGTGTGATCAAGAACTCCATTATCTTAAATGACGTATATATCGGGGACAACACAGTGATCGAGAACTGTATTGTAGAAAGCCGCGATACCATCCGGGCCAATACCACTCATATCGGTATGCCGGATAACATCAAGATCGTTGTGGAGAAGAACGAGAGATATACATTATAATTGACGCGCAGTCGCTTCCCGCTGCGCGCGGGAGGGGCAGCAAGGGGGCTGCCGAAAAGACGGAAGGGGATAAGTATGCAGGTTACAGATGTAAGAGTCAGAAGGGTAGAAAAAGAAGGGAAGATGAAGGCAATCGTATCCATTACCATGGATAATGAATTTGTCGTTCACGATATCAAGGTGATTGAGGGAGAAAAAGGGCTGTTTATTGCCATGCCCAGCCGCCGCGCTGTGGACGGAGAGTATCGTGATATCGCCCATCCTATCAATTCCGACACCAGAGAGATGATACAGAATATCATTTTGGATAAGTATGAGATGACCCTGCTGGAAAATGACGCTGCAGAGGAAATATAAACAGGGACAACAGGCCCTAAGACAGGACGTCCTGCGGACGGATCAGAAAAATCGTTGACATTTGCGGCCCTCTGTGCTATGTTGAATACGATTTGGACGAGAAAGTCAGAGCAGGAGAATCCCGGCGTTTTGAAACGACGGGGAATTTTCAGACGGATCGTGCAGAAGCTAAAAGCAATAATTACGGACCGCCCCAAAGGGGCTAAGGCCATACGGACAGCCGGGTCCAATGCCGACAGGCAGCTTTGGTTGCCTTATTGATTGAGTTAGAAGCTCAAATTTTATAAGTTGGTTCCTTTTGATAACCAGAATTGCGCAGGCTGCGCAGACTTGTGAAACGGTCAATAAGAGTGGTAAAAGTAGGATTGCTATATAGACTCTGACACGAAGGATATCCCTGTCAGGAAAGACAGGGGAGGAATGTTTTCGGGCTTATGAACGCAGGTTTGCACAGATGCTGTGCGGATCTGCGTTTTTTATATTGCCATGAAAACCGGGAAAAGGATACCAAAGGACGGAGGAAAATATGAATGGAACACATAGCCGTCTGGATCAGCGCCGTGCGCCGATCCACGAAGCGCTGGAACGATTCCGCCAGATGCGGGTGGTTCCTTTTGATGTGCCGGGACACAAAAGAGGAAGGGGAAATCCAGAGCTGACCGCATTTTTGGGGCAGCAGTGCGTGGGAGTGGATGTAAACAGCATGAAACCTCTGGATAACCTGTGCCATCCCGTCTCTGTGATCCGTGAGGCGGAAGAACTGGCTGCGGATGCCTTTGGGGCGGCTCATGCTTTTTTGATGGTGGGAGGGACTACCAGTTCGGTACAGAGCATGGTGCTGACGGTCTGTAAGCGGGGAGACGAAATCATTCTTCCCAGAAATGTACACCGCAGCGTGCTTAATGCCCTGGTTCTCTGCGGCGCTGTGCCTGTTTATGTGAATCCGGAGGTGGATCAGCGCCTTGGAATCTCCCTTGGGATGAAACGGGAGCAGGTAGCAAAGGCGATTGCGGAGCATCCGAAGGCAGTAGCGGTTCTTGTGAATAATCCCACATACTACGGCATATGCAGTGATCTTAGGGCCATTGTGCGTATGGCTCACGATGCAGGTATGCTCTGTCTGGCGGACGAGGCTCACGGCACCCATTTTTATTTTGGCGGCGGCCTTCCGGTGTCCGCTATGGCGGCGGGAGCAGATATGGCTTCTGTTTCCATGCACAAGAGCGGAGGCAGCCTTACCCAGTCCAGCCTTCTGCTGACCGGGCCAAATGTCCATTCGGGCTATGTGCGCCAGATCATCAACCTGACGCAGACCACCTCCGGCAGCTATCTTCTGATGTCCAGCCTTGACATTTCCCGAAGGAATCTTGCCCTGAGGGGACGTTCTGTTTTCCATCAGGTATCGGATATGGCAGAGTATGCAAGGGAGGAAATCAATGCTGTAGGAGGCTATTACGCCTTTGGAAAGGAACTGTGCAACGGAAATTCCATCTTTGATTTTGATGCCACCAAGCTAAGTGTTCACACACTGGATATCGGTCTGGCAGGCATTGAGGTCTACGATATCCTGCGGGATGAGTACGATATACAGATCGAGTTTGGCGATATTGGAAATATTCTGGCGTACCTTTCCATCGGAGACCGGCCTCAGGAGGTAGAGCGCCTGGTCAGCGCTCTGGCAGAGATCAAACGGCGCTATCACACCGATGGAACGGGACTTCTCAGCCAGGAGTATATTGATCCCCAGGTGGCCGCCAGCCCCCAGGAGGCCTTTTACGCGGACAAGATCAGTCTTCCTCTGCGGGAGACGGAGGGGAAGGTGTGCAGCGAGTTCGTCATGTGTTATCCGCCTGGTATCCCGATCCTGGCGCCGGGGGAGCGGATCACCGCTGAGATCCTGGATTATATCGAATACGCCAAAGCCAAGGGATGCAATATGACAGGCCCTGAGGACCCGGATATCCTGCATCTGAACGTACTTGCATAAGAAGAGGAGAAATGAACATGGAAATGTGGTTTTCTGAATTTCATACCCCGGATGTCAAGCACAGCATCCGTGTCAACCACCAGCTTTATTCCAGACAGAGTGATTATCAGCGCATCGATATCTTTGAGACGCCGGAGTTCGGCCGGGTGCTGACCCTGGACGGCAATGTGATGCTGACTGAGCGGGATGAATTTATCTACGATGAAATGATCACCCATGTGCCGATGTCGGTTCACCGGGAGGCCAAGGATATCCTGGTGATCGGAGCAGGAGACGGAGGCGTGGTGCGGGAATTGACCCGCTATGACCGGGTGGAGCGCATTGATCTGGTGGAGATGGATCCCCAGGTGGTAGAGGCCTGCCGCGCCTACCTTCCGGGAAATGCCTGCCGGATGGATGACCGCCGGGTTCACATATACTTTGAAAATGCCCTTAAATTCATCCGACGGAGGGAGGAGCGCTACGATCTGATCATTGTAGACTCATCTGATCCCTTCGGGCCTTCTGAGGGACTCTTTACCCGTGAGTTTTACGGCAACTGCTTTAATGCCCTGCGCCCGGACGGAATCATGGTAAACCAGCAGGGAAGCCCTTTCTATGCGGAGGATGCCAGTGCCATGCAGCGCAGCCATAAGCGCATTGCCAGCACCTTCCCTATCAGTAAGGTATACCAGGCCCATATCCCTACCTTTGCGGCAGGATACTGGCTGTTCGGCTTTGCCAGCAAGAAATACCATCCTATCGACGATCTGGACGCTGCAGCCTGGAACGGGCTGAATATGCGCACCCGGTACTATACCACCCGGCTTCATGTGGGCGCCTTTTACCTGCCGGCGTTCCTGGAAGAAATGCTGAGAGAAGTGGAGGAACGATGATGCTTTACCCAAATATTGAAACATTTATCGGCTGTGAGAGCAGCTATGAGGAGGCAGACATGGTGCTGTACGGAGCGCCCTTTGACTCCACCACAAGCTACCGTCCGGGAGCCAGGTTCGGCCCTGCGGCCATACGCCACGAGAGCTACGGGCTGGAGACCTTCAGCCCCTATCAGGAGGCGGATTTGTGCGACTGCCGGGTCTTTGACAGCGGGGATATGGAGCTGTGCTTTGGCAGCAGCGAGGCGGCTCTGGCGGATATCGAGGCCAGGGCAGAGCAGATTCTTTCAGATGGGAAATTCCCCCTTTTATTAGGCGGAGAACATCTTGTGACCCTGGGTGCTGTGAGAGCTGTCTTAAAGCGCCATCCTGACCTGCATATCATACATTTTGACGCCCATGCAGATCTGCGGGACGATTATCTGGGAGCCGGACTGAGCCACGCCTGTGTGCTGCGCCGCTGCCATGACCTGATGGGAGACGGGCGCATCCACCAGTTCTGCATCCGCAGCGGCGACCGCAGCGAGTTTGAGTTTGCAAAGCAGCATACAGATATGCACCGGTTTGATTTCTCGGGTCTTGAGGAATTGACAAAGCGTCTGGCTAAGGCAGGGACGCCTGTGTATCTTACCATTGATCTGGACTGTCTGGATCCCTCCTGCTTTCCCGGAACAGGAACGCCGGAGGCGGGCGGCGTAAGCTTTATGGAGCTTTTAAACGCCATCCGCACTGTGACCAAAGCCAATATCGCAGGAGCGGATATAAATGAACTGGCTCCCATGCTGGATGCCAGCGGCGTTTCCACCGCTGCGGCCTGCAAGGTGCTGCGGGAACTGATACTTGCCCTGAATATCAGGGATGAGGGCAGACTTTATCGGTAGATCCGAAACCTAATATTTTTATATAAAGGAGATCATTTATGAGTAGAGTTCTTGTTATCGGCTGCGGCGGCGTAGCCAGCGTAGCGATCCAGAAGTGCTGTCAGGTCAGCGAGGTATTTACAGAGCTGTGTATTGCCAGCCGCACCAAATCCAAGTGTGATGCCCTGGCAGAGAAGCTGGAGCCTGTTACAAAAACAAAGATTACCACAGCCCAGGTGGATGCGGATGATGTGCAGCAGCTGATCCGCCTGATCCAGGAATATAAGCCGGAGCTTGTGATGAATATTGCCCTTCCATATCAGGATCTGACCATCATGGACGCTTGTCTGGCCTGCGGCGTCAACTATATGGATACGGCTAATTATGAGCCTGAGAATATTGATGATCCCAAGTGGAGGGAGATTTACGAAAAGCGCTGCAGGGAAGAGGGATTTTCTGCATACTTTGATTATTCCTGGCAGTGGGCTTATAAGAAAAAGTTCGAGGAAGCAGGACTTACGGCCCTGTTAGGCTGCGGCTTTGATCCCGGCGTGACCCAGGCGTACTGCGCCTATGCGGCAAAGCATGAATTTGATTCCATTGACACCATTGATATCTTAGACTGTAACGGGGGCGACCACGGCTATGCATTTGCCACCAATTTTAACCCTGAGATCAACCTGCGTGAGGTTTCCGCTCCGGGAAGCTACTGGGAGGACGGCCATTGGATTGAAATTCCGGCCATGAGCATTAAGAGGGATTATACGTTTGATCAGGTGGGACAGAAGGATATGTATCTTCTGCACCATGAGGAGATTGAGTCTCTGGCAAAGAACTTCCCGGATGTAAAACGGATTCGTTTCTTTATGACGTTTGGACAGAGCTATCTGGATCATATGCGCTGTCTGGAAGATGTAGGTATGCTGGGAACAGCTCCGATCCAGTACAATGGACAGGAAATCGTGCCGATTCAGTTTTTAAAGGCGCTTCTGCCCGACCCTGCCAGCCTTGGCCCACGCACGAAGGGAAAGACAAACATCGGCTGTATCTTTACAGGAACCAAGGACGGACAGCCAAAGACCTATTATATCTATAACGTATGCGATCATCAGGAGTGTTACCGTGAGGTAGGCAGCCAGGCCATCAGCTACACCACCGGTGTTCCGGCAATGTGCGGCGCTCTTATGCTGCTGACGGGAAAATGGAGCAGACCAGGCGTATATACGGTGGAGGAGTTTGATCCGGATCCCTTCTTGGATGCATTGGATCTGTACGGTCTGCCGCGCAGCGAAAGCCACGCTCCGGCGCTGGTGGACTGATGAAGGGGCAGGATCTTCGCCCTCCGTTTCAGGCTGCGGGGGGGTGTGTGCCTTCAGAGTGGGAGAAACTTCCCACACCCTGTTATCTTCTGGACGAAGGCGCGCTGGCGGAAAATGCCCGTATCCTGGGCAGTCTGGCAGCGCGCACTGGCTGCCGGATCCTGCTGGCCCAGAAGGCGTTCAGCAATTTTAATCTGTATCCGCTGTTTCAGGGAAAACTGGCCGGAACAGAGGCCAGCGGGCTGTACGAGGCCAGACTGGGAGCAGAGGAAATGCCGGAGGGAGAAGTGCACGTTTTCTGCGCGGCCTACAGAGAGGATGAATTTGAAGAACTGCTGCAATATGCGGATCACATTGTATTTAACTCTCCGGCCCAGCTGTTGAAATTCGGGCCGTCTGCCAGAGCGGCGGGAAAAAGCACAGGGCTTCGCATTAACCCGGAGTGTTCCACTCAGGAAGGACACGCCATCTATGATCCCTGCGCTCCGGGCAGCCGTCTGGGAACCACCAGAGCCCAGTGGGATGCGGCCGTAAGCGCTCACTCTCAGCTGCCCTCGCTTTTGGACGGGCTTCATTTTCACACGCTTTGCGAGCAGGACTCTGACGCGCTGGAGACAACGTTAGATGCAGTTTCCAGGCAGTACGGTGATCTTCTTTCCCATATGAAATGGCTGAATTTTGGAGGCGGACACCATATTACACGTCCTGGCTACGATATGGAGCGGCTGGAGCGCTGTATTGCCCGCGCCAATAGGGAATGGGGCGTACAGGTCTATCTGGAGCCTGGGGAAGCCTGCGCCTTAAATGCGGGATTTCTCTTGACAAGAGTGCTGGATGTGGTGAAAAACGGTGAGGTGCAGACGGCTGTTCTGGATGCCAGCGCCGCCTGCCATATGCCGGATGTGATCGAGATGCCCTATCGTCCGCCTCTTTTGTACGGTGATGAGCCGGGAAAACTTCCTTTTTCCTGCCGTCTGGCAGGGCCTACCTGCCTGGCTGGAGATGTGATCGGAGATTACAGCTTTTTAGAGCCTTTAAAGGAAGGGGATCTTTTGGTGTTCGGCGATATGGCAATCTATACCACCTGTAAGAACAACACCTTTAACGGGATGCCCCTTCCGGCGATCTTTGCCCGCAGCGAGGATGGGAAATGCAGGAAACTGGCAGAGTTTGGGTATAAAGATTTTAAGGGACGTCTGGGCCGTTAGGAGCGGCCGTCCTGGCGCAGACACTCGCCGTTTGTGGCGATGACCTGCTGATACCAGTCAAAGGATTTTTTCTTTCTTCGTTCCAGGGTTCCGTTTCCGGCGTTGTCCTTATCCACATAGACAAAGCCATAGCGCTTTTTCATTTCACCCGTTGAAGCGCTGACCAGGTCGATCCATCCCCAGGGTGTATAGCCGATCAGATCGACCCCATCCTCCTCCACCGCTTTAATCATTTCTCTGATATGAGCGCTCAGATACTCGATTCGGTAGTCATCGCTGATGGTACCGTCTTTTTGGATAGTATCTACCGCTCCAAGGCCGTTTTCTACGATAAACAGGGGCTTCTGATAGCGGTCATACAGACTGTTCATGGTGATCCGCAGGCCAAGAGGGTCGATCTGCCAGCCCCACTGGCTGGCCTTCAGCCAGGGATTGCGCAGCGTTTTAAAGGCATTGCCTGAGGTTTCTATCTCAGGGTGGGGATGGGCGCTGATCATGCGGGAGGAGTAGTAGCTGAATGCGATGTAGTCGACGGTATTTTCACGGAGGATGGCCTCGTCCTCCGGCTCCATCTGGATCGTGATTTGTTCCCGCTCCATCTGTTTTTTTGCATAGGCCGGATACTCGCCTTTGGACTGCACATCAATGAAGAAATAATTTACCCGGTCCTTTTTCATAGCCTCCCATACGTCCTCAGGATCGCAGCTGTAGGGGTAGAACTGGCCGGCGGCCAGCATACAGCCCACCTTTGATTCGGGATCGATCTCATGGGCCAGTCTGGTGGCCAGGGCGGAGGCAACCAGCTCATTGTGTGCGGCCTGATATTTGACCTCAAGCTCATTTTCTCCCTTTTTGAAGGAAATGCCTGCTCCCATAAAGGGCAGATGCATCAGCATATTGATCTCATTAAAGGTCATCCAGTAGCGCACCTTTCCTTTAAACCGCTCAAAGATCGCGCGGCAGTAGCGCAGATAGGCGTCGATAAGGCGGCGGCTCCTCCAGGAACCGTATTTCTGCTCCAGATGCAGCGGCACGTCAAAGTGGCAGATTGTCACAACCGGCTCGATATGAAGCCGCAGCATTTCATCGATTATATTCTCGTAGAATTTCAGACCTTCCTCGTTGGGTGCTTCCTCTTCGCCGGTAGGGAAAATCCTGGACCAGGCAAAGGAAAAGCGGCAGCATTTAAAGCCCATTTCCGCCATCAGGGCGATATCTTCTTTCCAGCGGTGATACATATCGATGGCTTCCCGTGCGGGGAAATAGGAATCCTCAGGAAGCTCCCGGTAATCCATATGGCCCTGCATCACTGCCAGGCGGTTTTCGCCCCATGGGATCATATCCACCGTTCCAGGCCCTTTCCCTCCTTCCATATATCCGCCTTCACACTGATTGGCAGCCGTAGCGCCGCCCCATAAAAATCCTTCTGGTAATCCTTTCATCATATAAAGTCCGCCTCTCTTTCTATTTAACCACTTTAATCAGGCTGTCGCCGGCCTTTACCTCCTGTCCGGTCAGTCCAAGTACATCTCCAAATTCATAGGTATTGCTGATGATGACTGGTGTGATCACATCATAACCCTCTTCCTTCAGTTTTTCAATATCCACATCCACCAGGGGAGAGCCGACAGTTACACGGTCGCCGGAGGCTGCCCGTGGAGTAAAATGCTTTCCTCCCAGCTTTACGGTGTCAAGGCCCACATGGATGAGAACTTCTATTCCGTCATCCGATTTAAGGCCGATGGCATGAAGGGTATCAAAAATCGTTACCACCGTACCATTGACCGGAGAAACGATATGGCCGTCCGATGGAATGACAGCAACGCCCTGCCCAAGAACCTCCTGGGAAAATGCGGCATCGTTTACCTCCTTTAATGCAACGGCACGTCCGTTTACGGGAGCGTGTACCGCAGATAAAGCCGCAGGCGCAGAGGAATCTGCAGGGCTGCTGCCGTTTTGGGAGGTGTTTTGTGTATCCCTGTTTGCCTCAGCGGTTTCCTCTTTGGTGGTGTTATCTTCGCTGCCATTTTCTCTGAAGGTGATAAAGGAAAAGATAAATCCCAGTATAACGGCCAGGACAGCGCCTGCCGCTCCAAAATAAAAGTTGTTCAGGCTGTCTCCGCCGATATAGCCCGGCAGTACCAGAAATCCAGGAGAGCCTCCGGCATAGGTTCTGACCTTCATAAATCCAAGGAACACACCGGCAATGCCGCCTGCCGCCATGGTGGAATACAGGGCGGAACGGTATTTTAAAGTAACGCCGTAGAGGGCCGGTTCTGTAATTCCGCATACAGCGGTGATTCCGGCTGAGGTAGCCATAGCCTTTACGTCCTGTTTTTTAGTCCGCAGAGCCACGGCCAGAGCCGCTCCGCCCTGAGCCACATTGGATGCCAGCATTCCGGGATTTACAAAGGAGTCATATCCCAGCGTCATACGGTTGTTAATGCCCACAGGAACCAGACCGTAATGGGTTCCTGTCATAACAAGAAGTGGGGATGCCAGACCAATGATGCCCGGGACCAGCCAGCTGCAGTAGGTATCGATTGCAGTCAGAACGGATGCGATGCCGTTTCCGATAATATATCCCACAGGCCCGATTACACAGAGAGAAGCAATGCCCGTCACAATGGTGATGATGAGAGGCTTTACAAAAAATCTGACCGGCTTGGGAGAAAGCCTGTCCGCAACTGGTTCTACATAAGACATCAGCCATACGGTAAGAATGATGGGCACAACGGAGGAAGAATAGGTCGCTTTATATACAGGCAATCCAAAAACCGTAAGAGCCATATCGCTGCCGGATGCCGCGCTGACCAGACTTACAAAATTTGGATGTAGCAGGATGCCGCCCAGCATCATGGCCAGATAGGTGTTGCAGCCGAATTTTCTGGCTGCGGAATCTGCTAAAAGGATGGGAAGGAAATAAAACGCCGCATCCCCCATAAAATTCAGGATCTGATAGGTGGTGGAAGTATTGTCTACCCAGTGGAAGGCTACAAGCAGGGCCAGGACTGCTTTTAACATACCCGCGCCTGTAATGGCGGGAAGAATAGGAGTGAATATGCCGGAGAGCGTATCGATCAACCTGGCGCCGATGCTTCGGCTATCCTTTGAGGCCTTTGCCCCGTCTCCGTTAAAGTTTCCCAAAGCCTGCAGCTCCTTATAGACATGAGATACGTCGCTGCCGATGATGACCTGATACTGGCCTCCGCTTTTCACGGCCCCCATGACCCCTTTCAGTTTTTTGACGGCCTCTGTTTGAGCGGCGGTTTCGTCTCTGAGGTTGAAGCGCAGTCGGGTAGCGCAGTGGGTCAGACCGACTATATTTGCGCTTCCGCCTACATTTTCCAGGATATCTTCTGCCAGTTTTTTGTAATCCATAATGTAATCCTCCTGATTTAGTATTTTAAATGTGACTGTCCCATCCTGAATGGTTGCTTTTTAAATAAAAATACCCGAATCGGGAAACGGTGCGGCAGGCGCAGAGCCGTTTCCTGATCCGGGTATAGCCTTTTTACTGTAAAGAAAAAGTAACAATCCCTGTTTTATACGGTTTTGCAGGGCGCTCATGCGACAGGCATGGTCACCCGTTTGATATGCACGGTGAGGAAGATCAGCTCATCTTCGGTCAATTCCTGGCCAAACTCCCGCTTCATATAATCCCTTATCTTTAAGGTGCACTGGTATTCGTTCCGATACCGTTCCTTTAATATGAGCAGAAAGCTTTTATCGTCCTCGTCCAGCTCCTCGCCGTTAAAAACCCGCTGGACAAAGAATTTCAGATGAGTGATAAAACGTTCATAATGGAGGGAATACTCATCCAGCTCCATCTGATAGTGATATTTGACGATGCTTACAATGTTCTGAATGATACGGGTCATCTCTGTGATCTGGCTCATGGTTCCTAATTCCATGGATGCGTTGACCAGATGCAGGGCAATAAAACCGGCTTCATCTTCCGGCAGTTCTACACCAAGCCTTTTACGGATTATGGATAAGGCTTCCCTGCCTACCAGAAACTCGTGGTTGTAGAACCGCTTGATCTCCCAGAGGAGCGCATTTTTCAGGACAATACCCTCTGCGGCCCGGTCAATGGCATAGCTGATATGATCGGTGAGAGTCAGATAGATCCGGTCGCCGAGCTTTTTGCCCAGAGAAGTCCTTGCAAAGCGGATGATCTCATTGGTTACCTGAACACGCTCCAGAGGAATGCGGCTTAAAAGCTGTACCAGATGGCTGGACTGCGCCGGATCTTCCGCAATATAGATTTTTTCGATCAGGGCTTCATCAATGGGATCGCCCGGTTTCTTTTTAAAGCCCAGACCGCACCCCATGATCAGGATCTCCTGTCCGCTTTCATTGTGAGATCGGATCAGGTTATTGTTGATTACCTTTTCAACCGTTATCGTCATCTGCTGTCTCCCAGGCTGTGCCTGTGAGTGGTGCAGCAGCCCTCAAAAGTAAGGTTTATGGTACAAAAAAAGACTACTGCCCCTTTGACCCAATGAAACAAACCTTTCAATGATAGCAAAGTGGTATAGCCTGCTTAACCAGTAACAATCCATTTACTGTCTACAATATTACCAGATAAAAGAGGATATGTCAATCTGCTTTCGTGAACTTTTTGCCGGAAATTAACGGAAGAAAGCCGGATTGAAGTAGTTCTTTGTTCCGTATATACTAGAGTGCATAGAGAACCTTTCTGTTAGTTGTGATCCGCATACAGGTGTGTGCTCCCGATATTCGGATTGCGATACTTACACATACCACAGGGATGGGAGGGATGCTGTATGCAGATGGATGGGCGGCTGGATACACTGCTGTCGGTTCTGTCAGAAGAAGAATATGTGAATCTTGACACTGCGGCAAAGAAACTGCAGATCAGTCAGAGAACTGCCCGAACGCTGGTGAGCCAGCTTGGCGAGCTGCTGGAGCGTCACGGCGCAGCCATCGAGCGCCGCAGAGGCCATGGCATTCGGATCATGGTCAGAGATAGGGGACCGTATCAGGAATTTGTAAAAAGAAAGACAACCGTGCTGCACCCGGAAACGGGAAAGCAGAGAACCGAGTTTATCCTGGCCCGGTTTTTCTCCTCATCCTCTTATGTAAAGGCAGAAGAGTTGTGTGAACGGCTGTTTGTATCCAGGAAAACCTTATCACTGGATCTGAAAAATGCAGAGCAGTATCTGAACCGCCATCATCTGGAACTGGAGCGAAAGCCCTACTACGGACTGCGGCTGTGGGGAGATGAATTTTCCATACGGCTCTGCCTGAGCGCCATTTTTCATGAATTCAGCGATCAGTGGTTTAAAGAGATTTACAGCGGGTTTAAAGATCCAGACCTGATCCGCAGGGAGATCTTAAACAGCGTCAGACAATGCGGATTTACCATTTATGAAATGGATATACCGAATATGGTGCTCCAGATCCAGATCGCCCTGTACCGGCAGGAGCGGGGGTATGTTGTCAAAATGGAGGATATGGCCCATGGAGACCTTTTGAGGGAAAGCGATATACAGGCAGCCCGCCTGTGCGCACAGGGACTCAAAGATGCCCTGGGGGTAAATATACCAGTTCCTGAGATCAAGTATATGGCGATTCAGCTCCTTGGGAAGAAGAAGGTTCTGGCAGGCGACCGGAGCAATGTATTTATAGACATGGAGATCAACCAGCTGGTAAACCGTATGCTGGAAAGCGTTCATCAGGCCTACAGCCTGGAGCTTGGATCAGATTTTGATCTGAATACATCCTTAAGGCAGCATATGGTTTCACTGCGCATCCGCCTTCAGTACCGTTTGAAAATGGACAATCCGCTCTTAAGGGAAATTAAAGAGGTCTACAGCTTTCCCTATGCCGTGGCCGCCCATGCCTCTACGGTGCTGTCAGAATATTTTCACACCATAGTGCCTGAGGAGGAAATCGGCTATCTGGCTCTGTGCTTTGCTCTTTCCCTAAAGCGTCAGGACAGGCAGCGGCATAAGAGAAATATCCTTCTTGTATGTGCCTCCGGGGCAGGAAGCGCAAAGCTGTTTGAATACAGGTTCCGGGAAATGTATGGAGATTATCTGGATCGGGTGGAGACCTGTGAGATCGGTTCCCTGGCTTCCAGAGATTTTTCGGATATCGATTATGTATTTTCCACAGTGCCAATCAAGGCTCGCATACCGGTTCCCGTCTGCCAGGTTCAGTATTTCTTTGACCGGCACAATGCGGGAGAGGTAGAGCGCATCCTGAAGCATGACTGCGGCAGCAGCATAAAATCCTGTTTTGATCCGGAGCTTTTTTTTACAGATATAAAGGGAAATTCAAGAGAAGAAATCCTTCATGAGCTGTGTCAGAGGGTAAAGAAAGTGAGAAGCATACCGGAGGATTTTGAGGAATCCGTGCTTAAACGCGAGAACCTGATGCAGACAGACCTCTGCCGTCAGATAGCCATTCCCCATCCTTACCGCCCGGTCACAGAGGAGACCTTTGTATGTGTGGCCGTGCTGGAAAAGCCGGTGTTCTGGCATATTTACGAGGTTCAGATCGTGTTTCTTCTGTCGGTTTCCGTCAAAAGGGAGAATCTGGAAGAATTTTACAGCATAGCGCCCCGTTTCATGATGGATGAGCGCTGTATGAACCGTCTGATCCAGACAAAAAGCTATGATACCCTGATGGAGATCATTGACTGGGCGGAGCAGGATGAAGCATCTTCTTGAATGACGAGAGGCATTCAGACGCCCCGTCCTGAATAGTTACAAATAATTTAAATACCAGGAGGTAATGATTATGGGAACGATTAGAGTTTTATTATGCTGCGGAGCCGGATTTTCAAGCGGTTTTCTGGCACAGAAGGCAAGACAGGCCGCAAAAAAGAAAAAGCTGGATATGACCGTTGAGGCAAGAAGCGAGAGTGTGGTAAGCGAGTACATGGACAAGATGGATGTGCTGATGGTAGGTCCCCATTACGCAAGTGCGGTTCCAAAACTGAAAGCAGAGTGCGAGCCTTATGGAATCCAGGTAGAACTGATCCCGGCAGAGATATACTCTTCTCTGGATGGCGCGGCGCTGGTTGAGCTGGCAGAACAGGTAGCGGCCAGAAAGGACGGATAAGCGTGATGAAAAACTTAATGACATGGCTTTCAGATGTATTTGCGCCCAAGGCGAGACAGGTTTTCGCAAACCCCTGGATCGACACCGTAGCAAGTACCATGAAAAAGGTTCTGCCGATCATTCTGACTGGTTCCCTGATCTTTTTCTATAATGTATTCCGTTCATATCTGCCTTTTTTGCCGGATCTTAGCCCTATTGCCAACTTTTCCTTTGGCCTGCTGGCAATTTTTGTAGCCTTCTTTATTACTCATGAGGCTATGCTTAAGCTGGGACACGGACAGTATCAGATCAATGCGTCGCTGATTTCTGTCGCAGCGTATCTGATGCTGTGCCGTCCTCAGGTGGTTGACGGCGTATTTCAGATAGATAACGGGCGCATTGGGCCGGCGGGAATCATGATGGGTATTGTGGTTGGTCTTTATGTCGCCATTGTATTCCACCTGTATGCAAAGCTTCATGTGCTGGAAAATAATGACACGCTGCCAGACTTTGTGAGCGACTGGATCAACAACATTATCCCGATCACTCTGACTCTGGGGATCGCCATGGTATTTGCCAATGTGTTAAAGCTGGATCTCTACAATATGCTGGTCAGCCTGTTTATGCCTCTCCAGAAGGGAGCGCAGACACTGCCCGGATTTATTCTGATCTGCTTTGTGCCTATTATTTTTTATTCTATGGGTATTTCCAGCTGGGTATTCAACGCGGTTACGACTCCGATTTTTATTGTAGCCATTGCGGAAAATATCGAAGCTGTGGCAAACGGCGGCGCGGCTATGAATATTGCAACCAGTGAGGCGGTATTTACCGCGGCGCTCATCACCATGGGTGGACGCGGCGGCACCCTTCCTTTAAATGTGCTGATGCTGGGATCCAAGAGCAGGAAACTTAAAACAATGGGAAAGATCTGCATCGGTCCGTCTCTGTTTAATATCAATGAGCCTCTGATGTTTGGAGCGCCGGTTGTATTTAATCCACTTTTGATGCTGCCTATAATGATCAACAGTATTGTTGGCCCTGCGGTTGTATGGCTGACCATGCATTATGGCCTGTTAAATATTCCATCCAAGATGGTTCAGGTAGGACAGATTCCTGCTCCGTTTTCCAGCGTGATGATCACAGAAGACTGGAGGGCTGTGCCGGTATATATCGTGCTCTTTATCCTCTATCTTCTGACCTGGTATCCATTCTACAAGGTGTATGAAAGACAGTGTGTGGAAGAGGAGGCAAACGCGGCCTGATAAACAGGATCAGGCCTGTAATATATGGCGGCGTTTCCGGTTTGGGAGCGCTGCTTTTCAGAAAGGAGACTGACCCAGGTGGGAGAAATGTTATTTAATGATGATGATAAGGTAGTTCAGGTTGCCATGCAGATTGTGATTGAGGCAGGCGACGCCAGAAATGCGGTGGGAAAGGCTCTGGACTGCGCGGCAAAATTTGATTTTGCAGGGGCAAAGGAGTATATGGAGGAGGCTGGCAGCCACATTTCCCAGGCACACAACGCTCAGACGGAGATGATCCAGTCTGAGATCGCAGGAACGGAAAATATTCAGCCAAGCCTGCTGTTTAACCATGCACAGGATACGCTGATGACTGTTATGTCAGAGATCCATCTGACGGAGAAGATGCTCTCTGTGTTTGAGCGCTTTTATGACAGGATGAACGGATAAAGGAGGAGCTATGGGCGGGAATATCAGAAAAGAGATGCCGAAAGGTTTTTTATGGGGCGCTTCCACAAGCGCTTACCAGGTAGAGGGAGCAGCTGAGGAGGACGGCAAGAAGCTGTCTCAGATGGACGTTTTAAACCGGGGGACTGGATTCGCGGATGCCAGCGTAGCCAGCGACCATTATCACCGTTATAAAGAGGATATTGCCCTCATGAAGGAATGCGGCTTTACTGCGTACCGTTTTTCCTTCTCCTGGTCCCGTATCTTCCCTGACGGTGTGGGAGAGGCAAATCCAAAGGGGCTGGAATTTTATGACAATCTGGTGGATGAACTGGTTAAAAACGGAATCCGTCCGGTTCCAACGATATACCACTACGATATGCCTATGGCGCTGGTAGAGAAGTACGACGGCTGGGTGAGCCGCCAGAGCGTGGATGATTTTGTGGCTTACGGTGAGTTCCTGATCCGCAGGTACGGCGACCGCATTAAAGACTGGCTGATTATCAATGAGCAGAGTATTATTGTAGAGTTCTGGAAAAAGAAGAATTATGTTCCGGAAAAATACCATGGGGATCCTCAGGTAAAATTCCAGATTAACCACCATATGAACCTGGGTCAGGCAAAACTCAGCAAGCGGATCCATGAACTGGTGGAAGGCGGGCGTTCCGGTGCAGCCATTGGATATTCCCCTGTATACGGCCTGGATTCCACGCCGAAAAATATGCTGGCTATGTTAAACGCAGAGGATTTAAAAAACCATTTCTTCCTGGATATTTATTTTAAGGGAAAATACCCGGCAGGTGCGTTTCGGTATCTGGAGGAACACGGGATGGCCCCGGTGATGGAAGCGGGTGATATGGATATTATACGCGAAGGGAAGCTGGATTTTCTGGGAGTGAACTATTATGCAAGTAAGTGTGTCCGTTTCCCGGATGCGGATAAGAATGAACTGACTGAGGCAAAGAGCAATCTGAGCGGACGCAAGGGAGCCATGGGAGCCTATGAGGTAATGCCGGACTTCTATCAGTACATGAAGAATCCAAATGCGGATACAAATGACTGGGATTGGACCATTGATCCAACAGGTATGCAGTATCTGCTGCGGGATATTTATGAGCGTTATGAGATCCCGATGATCATTACGGAGAACGGTCTGGGCGCAAGGGATGTGCTGGAGGACGGCAAGGTACATGATGATTACCGGATAGACTACTGGAGCAGGCATCTCCAGGCCATACACAGAGCCATTGAGCTGGGCGTGGATGTAAGAGGTTTCCTTCCCTGGTCCTTTGTGGATGTGCTCAGCACCAGCAACGGCTATCAGAAACGGTATGGACTGGTGTATGTGAACCGGGATGATGAGGATATAAAGGACCTGGCAAGAATCCCCAAGGACAGTTTCTACTGGTATCAGAAGGTGATTGCAACCAACGGAGCCCACTGTCTGGAACAGGAAAGCGAAAATTAGAGTGAATAAAACAAGGGAAACCTGACGGATACAGCCGGGTTTCCCTTTTTCAGCGGCCCGTATTACATCCGCTTTAAAATACTTCTGGCTGCACTGATTCCGTTGGCAGAGGCCTGCTGAAGCCCTCGGGTCACGGAAGCGCCATCTCCGATGGCCCTTAAGCCATGGATGCTGGTCTTAAAGTCTCTGTCAACCACTACCTTATTGGAATAGAATTTCACCTCTACGCCGTAAAGCAGCGTTTCATCGCTGGCAATGCCGGGCGTTACCTTATCTAAGGCCAGGATCATTTCCTTAATGTCAGTCATGATGCGGTAGGGGAATACAAGAGAGAGATCGCCGGGAACCGCGTCCTTTAAGGTTGGGATCAGGTTATTGCGGCAGAGGCGTTCCTCGGTGGTGCGCCGTCCTCTCTGGAAATCGCCGAAGGTCTGCACCATGATACGTCCTCCGCAGAGCATATTGGAGAGCTGTGCAATATGTTTGCCGTACTCGATGGGCTCGTTGAAGGGGCGGGTAAAATTCTTGCTTACCAGAAGGGCAAAATTTGTGTTGTTTGTCTTGTATTCCTTTGATTTGTAGGCATGGCCGTTTACCACGGCAAGCCCGTTTTCATAGTATTCCGTGGCTACCTCTCCGGATGGGTTAGTGCAGAAGGTACGGACCTTATCGTCAAAGGTGGGTGTGTAGTATACCAGTTTGGCTTCATACAGGTTTTCATTGAGAAACCGCATCACCTCATCACGAACCTCTACCCGCACACCGATATCCACCGTTCCAACCTGTGTTTCAATGTGGTGGTCGCCGCAGACATGGGAGAACCAGTCAGAACCTTCCCGCCCGATGGCGGCTACTACCTCGGGAGCAAAATAAGCTTCATCCCTGTCGGTTACAACGCCTTTTACAGTGTCTCCTTCGATGATGATATCCTTTACCATGGTGTTAAACTCCATGACGATGCCCTGAGACAGAAGATGCTCCTGAAGGCGTGTATAGATCTTATAGCCCTCTTCGGTGCCGAGATGGCGGATGGGACACTCGATCAGCTTTAAATTGGCGTTGATGGCCTTGCGGCGGATTTCTTCGATCTCCGCCTGCTTATCTATCCCATAAACATTCTGGTCGGCTCCGAATTTCAGATAAATGTCGTCCGATTCCTTTAAAAGCTCTGCCGTTTCATCGTAACCCAGGATCTCCGGCAGGTTGCCCCCTACATCTGGTGACAGGGAAAGCTTTCCGTCAGAAAATGCGCCTGCGCCTGCAAAGCCGGTGGTGATGGAACAGGGCTTGCAGCCTACACAGACTCTGGTTGTCCGCTTGGGACAGACACGTTTTTCGATGGGGCGTCCCTTTTCAATCATAAGAACCTTAAGCTCCGGTTTTTTGCGGATCAGTTCGTAGGCGCAGAAGATGCCGGACGGGCCTGCGCCGATGATGATCACGTCAAATGTGTTGTTTTTGCTCATAAAATAACTCCTCTCTTTTCCTGTCTGCGGCCCTTGGATCAGATATCTGAAAGACCGGATCCTGAAGCTTTAGACGCCGCATACCGCCCCGGGAGGGTGCGATGCTTACAGTTTACCATGGTTTCTGCGGAAGATCCAGTACAGCATAAAGCGGCCGCCTGTTTTATCCCTCCTTTTTCATCACCCGCATGACCATAAAGATACAGTAAAACATGGCCAGCCCCCAGGCAATGGGATTTGCAAGGCAGATGCCAAGAAAGCCCAGTCGGCTCACCGCCAGAACACCGCCCAGGCTTCGGCCGATGAGTTCTCCTACGCCGGAGATCACCGCCTGGATGCTGTAGCCCAGCCCCTGAAGGGTATTTCTAAAGATCATGAGAAGGCCGTGGAAGGCAAAGAGCAGGCTCATAACACTCAGATAGGTAAGCGCCCCTGTGGTTACTGCCGGATCGGCGTCCCCTAATACCAGTCCTACCGCGTATTCTTTGCACAAAAAAATCGCCGCCCAGGCCGCCGCGCAGTAGCACAGCTGGATTTTGCAGCCGTCCCGGATGCCCTGACGAATACGGTCCGGACGTCCCGCGCCGTGGTTTTGGCCGGCATAGGTAGCCATAGCCATCCCCACGCTCTCCATGGGAAGGGTAAACATCTGACGGATCTTTTCGCCGGCCGTCTGGGCGGCCACAGCTGCGCTTCCCAAAAGATTGATGGCATCCTGCATGATGACCGCGCCTATGGCGGAAACGGAGTATTCAAAGCCCATGGGAAGGCCGATGCAGGCCAGCCGGCGTAAGTGATGCCAGGAGAGACGGAGGTCATTTGCCGTAAAATGCAGTTTTTCACCTTCGGCAGTTCTGGCAAAAAACCACCAGGTACATAGAAGGCCGCTTACGGCCTGGCTGAATACGGTGGCAATGGCCGCTCCGTCGACTCCCATATGAAAGGGAACAATGAGAATCCAGTCTAAGGCAATGTTTAATATACTGGCTGCCAGAAGGAAATAAAGGGGATGGCGGGAGTCACCCATGGCCCTAAGGACGCTGGAGGAGTAGTTGTAAAGCACGGTTGCCGGTATGCCAAGGAAGATAATTCGGATATACAGTGCCGCGTCATCAAAAAGCTCCGCCGGGGTATGCATCAGGGTCAGAAGGGGAACGGCGGTCAGTGTGGTAAGAAGGGTAAACAAAGCGCTGAGGGCAGCACAGAGGGCTGCGCCATTTACCAGATACTTCTGCAGGTTGTTCTTGTCCCTGGCACCGAAGGCCTCGGCTGCCGGAATGCCAAATCCCACACAGGCCCCCTGAATAAAGCCAAGGATCAGAAAATTCAGCGAATAGGTAGTTCCCACAGCCCCCAGGGCATCTGTTCCAAGACAGCGGCCTACGATCACCGTATCGGCGAAACTGTAGAGCTGCTGAAAGAGTGTCCCAAGCACCAGTGGGAGGGAAAAACGAAGGATCTGGGTCAGCGGGCGTCCCACTGTCAGATCCGTTGTTCCAGAACGTGTTTGTCGGGCAGTTTCCATGATAATACATTCTCCTTTGCTGCTGCCGTTTCATGCCCGGCAGATGGTATAAGGCTATTCTATCATGTAATGGTAAGAAAGAGACAGTATCTTTAGAAAATATTTCATAAAGCGTCAGATTTATGTCAGAGTTCTTTAAGGCTTTCTCAAAGACAGTAAGAAGGGGATATGCTAAAATAAAAATATAAGGGTAACTGGCAAAGGCAGCTGCTTACAGCACACAAAAGAGAGAAGGTGGACAGATGAGGACGCGGACAAATAAAAAGGTCTGGAAAAAAGCGGTTCTTTGGCTGGTGGGAATCGCCGCAGCGGCAGCGATAGGAATGTGCGTGAATATCGGAAAAAGGGGATATGATATGTACCGGGAAGCCATAACGGAAATGAGCCTTGAGGACAAGGTAAATGAGATTCGATCCAAGGAGCATTACACCGTCTTTGCGGATCTTCCGGAAACCTATGTAGACGCCGTTCTCTCTGTGGAGGACCATCGTTTCTACGGCCATATCGGCATTGATCCCATCGCCATCGCACGGGCGGTCATCAATGATCTGAAGGCCGGGGCGTTTGTTGAGGGCGGCAGCACCATTACCCAGCAGCTGGCTAAAAACCTTTACTTTACACAGGAAAAGAAGATGGAGCGTAAGGTGGCTGAGGTGTTTATGGCTTTTGCCCTGGAACATAAGTACAGTAAAAACGAGATATTGGAGCTCTATGTAAATACCATTTACTTTGGAAATGGATATTACTGCATTAAGGATGCCAGTGAAGGCTACTTCGGGAAAGCGCCGGAGGATATGACGGATTATGAGAGCACCATGCTGGCAGGCATTCCCAATGCCCCTTCCAAATATGCTCCCACTGTAAATCCAGTTCTGGCGGCCAGACGCCAGGAACAGGTAGTGGAGCGGCTGGTGGAGTGCGGGATGTTTACCGAGAGGCGGGCGCGGGAAACCCTTGCCGCGGAAAATTAGAGAATCCCTTCCGCAGACATTTACAACCCGTATAGAATTTGATAAAATGGAAGAAATATAAGCGTTAGATACCCCGGTTCGGGGAATCTAGCGCTTGTGGGCGTGTCTGAAAGAAGCGTCCGTTCGGCAGTGAAGAGTATACAGAAAGAAATGAGGAAAAGATATCTATGTATTTGATCGTTGGTTTGGGAAATCCCACAAGGGAATACGACAGGACAAGGCATAACGTTGGCTTTGACACGCTGGATGTGCTGGCAGAGGAGTTGAATACGTCCATCGGAGAGAATAAGTTTAAGGGCTGCTGCGCAAAAGGCGTCATCGGAGGGGAAAAGGTGATCCTTTTAAAGCCTCAGACCTTTATGAACCTGAGCGGTGAAAGTGTCCGGGCGGCGGCGGATTTCTATAAAATTGATCCGGAACATATCATAGTGATATATGATGACATCAGTCTGGAAGTGGGGCAGCTGCGCATCCGCAGCAAGGGAAGCGCCGGGGGACACAACGGCATTAAAAATATCATTGCTCATCTGGGAACCCAGGAATTTCCCAGAATCAAGGTAGGCGTAGGAGCCAAGCCCCCAAGGATGGATCTGGCAGACTATGTGCTGAGTCGTTTTTCAGCGGAGGACCGCGTGAAAATGGAGGAGGCGTTTAAAGAAGCGGTTCAGGCCGTTCAGGTGATGATCACAGAAGGGGATCAGGCCGCCATGAACCGATTTAATGGCCATAAGGAGCAGTAAAAATGGAAAACCCGTTATTGGAATTACAGGAATATGAAAATCTTCTGGAGGCCCTGAAAAAGGCGAAGGGGCCTCTGCAGGCTGCCGGAACGCTGGAATCCCAGAAGGTTCATCTCATGCATGAGCTGGGAGAGGATGGGGGATTTCCCTGGAAACTGGTAGTGACATACGACGAACAGAGAGCAAAAGAGATCTATGATGATTTCCGCAGCTTTACAAAGCAGGTATGGCTCTATCCGGCCAAGGATCTGCTTTTTTATGCCGCGGATATTCATGGAAATCTGATGACCCGACAGCGTATCTGTGTCCTGCGCCATCTGATGGAGGATGAGGGCGGCGTGGTGGTTACGACGGTGGACGGGCTTATGGATCATCTGATGCCGCTGGCGTTCCTAAAGCAGAACGCTGTGACTGTAGAGTGCGGACAGGTCATTGATCTGAATGAGTGGAAGGAGCGGCTGACGGAGCTGGGCTACGAGCGTATGGGCCAGGTGGACGGTATGGGGCAGTTCTCCATCCGAGGCGGGATCATAGACATTTTTCCTCTTACGGAGGAGGTGCCGGTGCGGATTGAGCTGTGGGATGATGAGGTGGATTCCATCCGAACCTTTGATCTGGAAAGCCAGCGGTCTGTGGAACAGCTGGAGCAGGTGGTGATCTACCCTGCCACAGAAACGGTTCTGACAAAAGATCAGCTGGAAGAAGGCGTCCGCCGTCTGGAAGAAGAAACGGCCGCTTATGTAAAGGCTCTGGAAGGGCAGAAGCGCAGAGAGGAGGCCATACGGATCCGGGGGATCATAAGGGAAGTGACCGAAGGAATCCGGGAAGGCTGGAAACGGGGAGGACTGGACGGCTATATCCGGTATTTCTGTCCGGAAACGGTTTCATTTTCCGATTATTTCCCCAAAGGGGACTGCGTGGTTTACCTGGATGAACCGGGGCGCTTAAGGGAGCGCGGCGAGACCATAGAGCTTGAATTTCGGGAAAGCATGGTTCATCGGCTGGAAAAGGGCTATCTTCTCCCGGGCCAGACAGAGCTTCTTTACCCGGTGGGGCGCGTCCTTGCAGGGATTCAGGGGCCGTACTGCGTTATGCTTACGGGGCTGGATCAGAAACTGTCCGGGATGAAGGTAAATGAAAAGTTTAATTTTGACGTAAGAAATGTAAATTCTTACCAGAACAGCTTTGAGATTCTGATTAAGGATCTGACCCGTTGGAAAAAGGAAGGCTATCGGGTAGTGCTTTTATCTGCCTCCAGAACCAGGGCCAGCCGTCTGGCAAACGACCTGCGGGAGTACGACCTGAGGGCCTACTGCCCGGACGGGGAGGATGAGGGAAAGGACGGCGGCAGTACAGGCCGCAAGGTACAGGCCGGAGAGATCATGGTCACCTACGGCAACCTTCACCGGGGCTTTGAATATCCCCTGATCAAGTTCGTTTTCATCACCGAGGGCGATATGTTCGGGGTGGAAAAGAAGAAAAAAAGAAGAAAGAAACAGAGCTATCAGGGACGTGCCATCCATAGCTTTTCGGAGCTGTCAGTGGGGGACTATGTGGTTCATGAGGAGCACGGACTGGGCATCTACCGGGGTATCGAAAAGGTAGAGCGGGACCGGGTGGTAAAGGATTACATTAAGATCGAGTACGGCGACGGAGGAAATCTCTACCTGCCGGCCACCCGCCTGGAAAGTATTCAGAAATACGCCGGTTCCGAAGCCAAAAAGCCTAAGCTGAACCGTCTGGGCGGCACGGAATGGACCAAAACCCGCGCAAAGGTAAAGGGAGCGGTGCAGGAGATCGCCAGAGATCTGGTAAAGCTTTATGCAGCCCGTCAGGAGCAGAAAGGGTTCCGGTACGGCAAAGATACGGTATGGCAGAAGGAGTTTGAGGAGCTGTTTCCCTATGATGAGACAGAGGATCAGTTAGATGCCATTGAAGCGGTAAAGGAAGATATGGAAAGCCCTAAGATCATGGATCGGCTGATCTGCGGAGACGTGGGCTACGGAAAGACAGAGGTGGCTCTGCGTGCGGCCTTTAAGGCAGTTCAGGACAGTAAGCAGGTGGTTTACCTGGTGCCGACAACCATTCTGGCCCAGCAGCATTACAATACCTTTGTCCAGAGGATGAAGGATTTTCCTGTAAGGATCGAGATGATGAGCCGTTTCTGCACCCCGGCCCAGCAGAAAAAGACCCTGGAGGGACTGCGCAAAGGGCTGGTGGATATTGTGATCGGCACCCATCGGGTTCTGTCAAAGGATCTGCAGTTTAAGGATCTGGGACTGCTTATCATCGATGAGGAGCAGCGTTTTGGAGTGACCCACAAGGAAAAGATCAAGCAGATGAAGGAAAATGTGGACGTTATGACGCTGACCGCAACTCCTATCCCCCGGACGCTGCATATGAGTCTGGCCGGGATCCGCGACATGAGCGTGCTGGAAGAGCCGCCGGTAGACCGCACGCCCATCCAGACCTATGTGATGGAATACAATGAAGAAATGGTCCGGGAGGCTATTAACCGGGAACTGGCGAGAGGCGGACAGGTGTATTATGTATACAACAGGGTGACGGATATTGACGAGGTAGCAGGGAAGATCCAGGCTATGGTGCCGGAGGCGGTGGTTACTTTTGCTCACGGTCAGATGCGGGAGCATGAGCTGGAGCGGATCATGACGGATTTCATCAACGGGGAGATTGATGTGCTGGTATCCACAACCATTATTGAAACGGGACTTGATATTGCAAATGCCAATACCATGATCATCCATGATGCAGACCGAATGGGCTTATCCCAGCTGTACCAGCTGCGGGGACGCGTGGGACGTTCCAACCGCACCTCCTATGCATTTCTCATGTATAAAAGAGATAAGCTGCTTAAGGAGGAAGCAGAAAAACGCCTTCAGGCTATCCGGGAATTTACGGAGCTTGGATCCGGCATCAAGATCGCCATGCGGGATCTGGAGATCCGGGGAGCCGGAAACGTCCTGGGCGCGGAGCAGCACGGCCACATGGAGGCAGTAGGCTATGGCCTTTACTGCAAGATGCTCAATCAGGCGGTGCTGGCCTTAAAGGGAGAGCAGACAGAGGAGGATCTTTACGAGACGGCGGTGGAATGTGACATCGACGCATATATTCCTCCGGCGTATATTAAAAATGAGTATCAGAAGCTTGACATTTACAAACGGATCTCCACTATTGAGACGGAAGAGGAATATATGGATATGCAGGATGAGCTGCTGGATCGTTTCGGGGATATTCCAAAGAGCGTGGAAAACCTTCTTAAGATTGCTATGGTGCGGGCGCTGGCTCACAGGGCCTATGTGACAGAGGTCTTCGTGAATCGTCAGGAAATCCGGCTGACCATGTATCAGAAGGCAAAGCTCAGGATTGATGGGATACCGGCCTTTGTACAGTCCTATAAAGGGGATTTGAAGCTGGTTCCCGGCGAGACGCCGGTGTTCCATTATATAGACCGCAGGAATAAGAACACAGACAGTATGGTGACGCTGGAAAAGGCAAAAACCATGCTTAAGGAGCTGACCGTTCTGAGACAGCAGGGAACGGGTGCATAGAGACGGTGCAGGATGAAGGGAAAGCTGTCCAACAGGCACTTGCGCACATCCGGGCCGAAGGCGTATAATAGGGCATATACGAAGCTGCCGGCCGGAGGGCACTTATGGAGGCAGCTGCTCCCAAAAGAGAGGACAGGAGGTAAATTATGCCGGATACAGAGTATGGATACGCATTAAAACAGGCAAGAAAACGGTATCAGGACGCGCTGGCAAAGGGGGAATACCCATATCTGCCGGTACTGGACAATATATTGGCAGATACGGATATTGTATCCACCGTAAGCCTTGGAATCATGGATATCCCCCTGGCAAAGCTGGTGGGAACAAAGACGGCAGAGCGTTCCAGCTCCTTTGCCAGCAACTTTATGCCCCTTCTGCCGGAGCGGTCGGAGTTTGGGTCAAAATGGGCCGCTCTTTATAAATATCAGGTTCACGAGGGAATACAGGATCCCATCGTAGCCTATGAATTTATGAACCAGTTCTATGTCCAGGAGGGAAACAAGCGCGTCAGCGTCATGAAATACCTGGGTGCCTACAGTATCCCCGGAAATGTGACCCGCTTGATCCCCAAGCGCACCGATGATAAGGAAAACAGGCTCTACTACGAGTTTTTGGATTTTTACAGGGTGTCCTTAAACTGTGATGTGTGGTTCAGCAAGGAGGGCAGCTATCAGAAGCTTCTGGAACAGATGGGAATGGAACCGGATCAGGTCTGGACGGAGGAGGAACGGCTGTTTTTCCGCTCTTCCTACGGACGTTTTGCCAAGGCCTACAGCATGGCCCACGGAGAGCAGCTGCAGCTTACAGAGGGAGACGCATTTTTAGTGTATATGGAGATCTACGGCTATGACAGCGTAAAAGGCCAGACGGAACGGGAGATGTACCGGGCGCTGATGCGGATCTGGGAAGAGATCCAGCTGGCCAACCGGGGCCGTAAGGTAGAACTGATCGAGACGCCGCAGGAGATGGAGACGGATCACAGGCCCTCTCTCTGGAAATGGTTTTTGCCGGCAGAGGATATGCCGGAGCATTTAAAAATTGGTTTTATCTATGCGGATACGGTGGAAAATTCCAGCTGGAACTATGGCCACGAACTGGGCCGCCTCTATCTGGAGCAGGCCTTTGAAGGACGGGTTTCCACCACGGTCATTGAAGGGGCGGATACGGAGGAGGATATCGCCGCAGCCATCGAAAAGCTGGTGGACTGCGGCTGCACCATGATCTTTACCACCAATTCAAAAATGGTGAACCAGAGCGTGCGCTCTGCCATCGGGCATCCGGAGGTAAAGATTTATAATTGCTCCATCAATATGTCGTATTCCTCCATCTGCACCTATTACGCAAGAATGTATGAGGCAAAATTCCTTATGGGCGCCATCGCGGCGGCTGTTTCCAGAGAAGATAAGCTGGGCTACATCGCCGACCAGCCCACCTACGGTATTCTGGCGGATATCAACGCCTTTGCCATGGGAGCAAGGATGATCAACCCTTACGTAAAGGTATATCTGGAATGGCGGCGGGTGCGTCAGGCCAGGACGGCCACAGAACGTCTGAGGGAGAAGGGAGTCCGGTACATTTCAGGAAAGGACATGATCATTCCCAGATATCCTTCCAGAGAATACGGCCTGTATGTTCTGGAAAAAAATGGGGAAGTTACAAACCTGGCATCGCCGATCTGGAACTGGGGAAAATTTTATGAACAGATGATCCAGCTGGCTTTTGAGAGCAATGAGGAGCTGGAGGCCAGAAAGGGAAAGAAGGCGGTAAACTACTGGTGGGGAATGTCGGCGGATGTGATTGATGTGATCTGTTCAGGAAATCTCCCTCACGGAACCCTGCGTCTGATTGAATTTCTTAAAAATTCCGTCCGGTCGGGAAGCTTTCACCCCTTTGACGGGCTGATCTATGCTCAGGATGGATCCGTCAAGTGCAGAGAAGGGGAGAAACTGCGTTCCGAGGATATTGTTACCATGAACTGGCTGGCTGAAAATGTAGAAGGCAGCGTACCGGAACTGGAGGAACTCAACGATGAAGCAAGAGAACGGATGCAGCTTCAGGGCATCCGGGTAGACGAAACTGCACAGACGGAGAAGAAATGATATGAATATTTTGATATTATCAGACCAGGAGTCAAAGCTTTTGTATGAATACTATGACCCGGAACGGATCAAGGATATTGACCTGATCATTTCCTGCGGAGATCTGCCGCCGGAGTACCTTACTTTTTTTGCCAGCGTGTGCCATGCGCCGCTGGCCTACGTCAGGGGAAACCATGACAGCAAATACGCCTATAAGCCGCCGGAAGGCTGTATCTGCCTGGAGGATGATATTTATGTATATAAGGGAGTGCGCCTGCTGGGACTGGGCGGCTCCATGGAGTATATTCCCGGTTCAGACAACCAGTATACGGAACGCCGGATGCGCGCACGCATCCGGCGGCTGCGCTGGAAACTGTGGCGTCATAAGGGCTTTGATATCTTAGTGACTCATGCCCCGGCCTTCGGCCTGAATGATATGGAGGATCTTCCCCATCAGGGATTTAAGGCATTTCTTGCCCTTATGGACAAGTATCACCCCAAATACTTCTTTCATGGCCATGTGCACGCCAACTACGGCAGTAACTTTAAGCGAAAGGATACATATGGAACTACCACCGTGATCAACGGGTATGAGTTTTATGTAGTGGAGTATCCAGAAGGGTAACGAGATCCTCAGAAGATCCGTTTACCGATCCATCTGGAACTGGAAACCGTTCTTTCCGCGGGTTTTTACGCTGTACATGGAATCGTCGGCGCGTTTGAAGGCGGTTTCCAGCGTATCCAGCGGATGGATCAGGGTTCCGCCGATGGATACGCCCACCCAGTCTTTTCTGTTTTTCCCCGCATCTGCAATATTCTTTAAGATCCGCTGCAGCAGTTCTTTTGCCTCTGTTTCATTATGGAGGTCATTGCACAATAAAAGAAATTCATCTCCTCCCATGCGGCATACAATATCATAATAACGAACTGTGGACCGTAAAACGCCGGCAACCCGTATGAGCACCTGGTTGCCTTCCATGTGTCCGTAGGTATCGTTAATATTTTTGAAATTATCCAGATCAATCACAAAAATCCAGGCCCCCTCACGTGATTTCGTATGATACAATTCCTCAAAGGTGCGGTAGTTGATCAGATCGGTCAGACTGTCCTTCTGAGCCAGCCGGCATCAGGGCGTCTACTTTTTTCCGTTCCTCAGCCACCTGCATGGACAGCGTTTTCGGGTAATATTCCCCGTCTTTCTGCTCTATATTCGGCACAGAATGGTGAATGTGCGTGATCTTCCAGTCATCATCAAAACGTTTATAAAGGATGGTAAAGCGGCTGTCCATGTTGATAAAAACATCTTTATCATTGCTTTCCCACCAGATGAATATGCCTCCGTATACCAGATAAACTTCCGGGCTGATCTGCCGTTGTTCACACCAAAGATCCTTAAACTGAAACGCGATATCTTTCCGATCAGCCATCTCATTTGCAAATGAACGGGAAAAATCTTCTAAATTCCGAAAAATTTCATGTTTTCCTGTGCCTATTACTACGCAGTCCGGCGCAAACAGCTCCATGTTGGTATAGTTGTCGTCTTCACTTCCATGGAAATATATATTCCACAGGCTTTCTGTCTGCTTGATAAAGTCCATTCTGTTCCCTCCGTATAAATATATGATGTGGGTATAATATAAGCGTATCATTGTATTCGGATGACAAAAACGCCGTTTCTTCTTCTGTCTATAAAAATTCGGTCATATAAATTGATTATACCACATAGGCAGATATGTATCTACTAATAAAACATGAAAGTATAATTTATGACTATACAATTAAAAAAATGTTAAATTATGTTAACTGTATAAGCAGAAATGACCTTACAGTAAATCGACAATTATTTAAAATGTGAATACAATAAATAAACACAGAAGCAGACAGGAGGTAAGCGCAACAATGGGAGTGAACGAGGTAGATTATGTAAAAATCGGGCAGCGTATCCGAAAAGTCCGTACAGAACAAAGGCTGCAGCAGGCAGAGCTTGCTTATCGTGCCGGTATCACAACCTCTCATATGAGCCACATTGAAACCGCGCAGACAAAATTGGCGCTGCCGACGATTGTTAAGATTGCAAACGCGCTGTTCGTTTCGGTGGATGAACTGCTGTATGACAGTCTGGAACAGGTGCGGCCGGTGTATGATAAGAGGATTGCGGAAACGCTGTCTGACTGCGATCCAGATGAACTTCAGGCCCTGTCTGAAGTGATCGGAACCATAAAGACACTGGTTAGAAAAAAACATAAGGCTTCAGATACACTCTGATGTATAAAAATTCCTCTGTTTTCAAATACTACTTATTAAGAAATGGAAAGTACAGTCAATGGAGGAATTTATATTATGAAAGCTACGGGAATTGTAAGAAGAATTGATGATCTGGGACGTGTGGTGATCCCAAAGGAGATCCGGCGTACGCTTCGTCTGAGGGAAGGGACACCCCTTGAGATCTTTACAGACAGAGAAGGAGAGATCATTTTAAAGAAATACTCCCCTATGATGGAGCTGACTGCCTTTGCGGGCCAGTACGCCGATGCCATGGCGCAGTCCACAGGCCTGATCGTATGTGTTACAGACCGGGATCAGGTGATTGCCGTATCGGGAGGAGCCAGAAAGGAGCTTCTGCAAAAGACTATCAGCCGCGCTCTGGAACAGGTGATCAACGACCGTGCACCGGTGCAGACAGGAAAAGAGGAGAAAGACTTTGTGCCTCTGGTAGATGAGGAATTAGAAGGCGTTACCGCCCAGGTCATTGCCCCGATCATCTGCGAAGGAGATGCCATCGGAGCGGTGGCCCTTATGAGCCGGGAACCGCGGGTGCGGTTTGGAGAAATGGAGATGAAACTGGCTGTGACAGCAGCCGGATTTTTGGGGAGACAGATGGAAGGGTAAGAAGGAACCCGCCGCATATCAGGATGATCGTCCGATGCGGCGGTTTTTTGTGGGCCGGATGGACTGTACAGCGATTGTGCACTGCCAGTCAATCGGAATATGTGAGGGTTCAAGATAAAACTGAGCCATAGTCAGGAACAGCCTGGCTATGCTGCATCTTGAAAATTGAATAGTCATTCATCAGGCGCGCTCCCGATACTCCCTCGGGGTCATGCCGGTTGCCTGCTTAAAAACCTTGCTGAAATAGCGTGGGTTATCATAGCCGGTCATGGTACAGATTTCCACGATTTTTAAATCGGAGTTTTTCAAAAGCTCTTTAATATGTTCAATCCGTACTTCTGTAAGATATTCCACAAAGTTTTTTCCCGTTTTTTCTTTGAAGAGGCGGCTTAAATAGTTTGGGTGCAGAAAGAAGCGTTCCGCCAGGGAATTTAAGGTAATATTTGTGCTGTAATGCTGACGGATATAAAGCTGAACCTCCCGGATCACACCTTTGCCCAGCTGCTGCTCATCAAAACGATTTAATAAGGAGATCAGCCACTTCATATAGTCCATCATACAGGCTGTGCTGCCTGCATAGTCACTGCAGAGCAAAAGCCGGCCCAGAGTGTCGTTGAGCTGGATATGCAGATCTTCTTTTGGGAAATTCTGTTCCTGCAGGTAGCCGTTGAGTTCGACTAAAAAACGGATACATACGGTCTGGTACTGTGTGAGCGTCAAGTTCTGTGATAAAAGGGAGGAGAGAGTTTCGGAAAGCTGCTCTGCGGACTCATTACGGGTGTCTGGATCGGTCAGAAGGCAAAGGATCGAGGAAAGCGACTCTGACACAGTGGAAACAGACTGGGAAAAGAGTGTTTCAATATTCTGATAGAGAATGACGCGCCCTTTCACGCCTGCACGGCGGTAGCGCAGGGCGCGGGCTGCCTCTTCGTAGGCGGTGTGGATTTCGCCAAGGCCATTTCTGGGTTTGCTTGTGCCAAATCCCCAGGTGGAAAAATCAGTTCCCAGCTGCTCAAGAACCGTGAGAAATGAATCAAATTCCCCGTCAGAACTGCATGGCAGGATGCAGAACAGTGAAAACACGTCATCGCTTAACACAATGGCAGAGGGCAGAATGGACGCGATCTGCAGCGACATCTGTTCTTTTTTTGCAGCAATTTCTGATTCTGGAAGTTCCCGGTTTAACAGCGACATGGAAAGACCATACCAACGGTCCAGAACCGGCAGATTATACTGACTGACATCTGCGTCTGCATAGCCTTTAGCGGCGGAGAGAAGCAGCGCTTCCAGACGGTGGGTGTGGATTTTGGATTCTTCCTGCCGATCCTCAAATTCTATGCGCAGGCGGTCCAGCAGGGCCTCCACTTCCCTGAGGTTGACCGGTTTGGTCAGGTAGTCTGCAGCGTCATAACGAAGGGCCTCCTGAGCATAGGAAAAATCAGCGAAACCGCTCAGGATCACACATTTGATGGAAGGCGCCTCCAGCCGCAGCGCCTTTAATAAGTCCAGACCGCTCCTGCCGGGCATACGGATATCGGTAAAGACAAGGTCGATGGGCAATTTTTCCGCCAGTGTCAGCGCATCATCTGCGGAATGGGCAATGCCGGCAACCTCAAAGCCGTGCTCCTCCCACTTGACAAACTGGGATAGTCCGCGGCAGACGATTTCTTCATCATCAACAATTAAAACCTGATAGCTCATATATATTTCAACCTCCTGTGCTGTCCGTCATATTTTCTGATACGGTTCGTATGGGGAGCGTAATGGTGATCGTTGTGCCTTTCCCCGGTGTGCTTGTGATATGGATTCCATAGGAATCCCCATAGAAAAGCCGGATGCGCTGATGGACATTTTGAATACCGATTCCTTTTTCTGATGCTTCGCTGCGTTCCAGAGTGGAGTTTAGGGCGTCAAGTTCTTCAGGCGTCATACCGCAGCCGTTATCCTCCACTGTTATCAAAAGCCGGTTATCCTTCCTGCTGGAGCAGAGCGTAATCCTGCAGCCGCGGTTTACGTTCCTGAATGCGTGTGTCACAGCGTTTTCCATCAGCGGCTGAAGCATAAACTGCGGAATATACAAGGTGTCGGTATCCCCCTGGGTGTCCAGACAAAGCTCGATTTTTTCACTGTGACGGAAATTGATGACATCCAGATAGGTGACGGCGTGTTCGATCCCCTCAGAAAGAGGAATGGTATTGCTTCCGGTTTTCATTCCCATGCGGCAGAGCCGGCTGAATTTTTCAATCATTTGAGTAACAGGACTTTCCCCATTGGCTTCATACATGGCCTCCCAACGGATGATATCCAGCGTATTGTAGAGAAAATGCGGGTTGATCTGCATCAGCATGGCGTCCAGCTGTGCATTTTTCCAGCTGATTTGTGCCCGCTGCCGCCTGATTTCAGAAAGATAGACCTGTTCTATAAGCTGATTTGTCTTTTCTGCCATTTCGTTAAACTGATCTCCCAAAATGGTGATTTCGTCATTCCCCGAATTTTCATACCGCGCCGTCCATCTGCCGTCTGCCGTTTTCCCCATGACGCGGACAAGGCGGCGGATGGGATCAGAAATACTGATGGTTACGTAGTGGGAAAGGATGAAGGCTGCAATGACCACACAGATCAAAACGAGAATACACAGGTTGCGGATCCGGCGGGCGTTTGCAAGAAGAACGTCCAGGTCGGCAATATAAGTGGCAAACATCTGTGAGCGCGGAATCTGCTGGTATGCAAACAGCAGCTTTCTGCCGTCAATTACGGTGCGTGTGATTCCGCTTTTATTTTCCAGCATACTGGCATAGAGGTCGGGATTGCTGGGAAAAGAAGGTGCCAAAATACTCGGATTGAACCATGTCAGTACGCCGTCTTTTCCCACCAGAAATGTATTGCCGTCTTTGTACGCGTCGTAACCGTCGATAGAACCGGAAAAAGCGTTTAAATTGACATTGAGCAGCAGTACGCCGAGGAAATTGCGGGTTGTCGGCTCATAGACGGCGATGCCCAGGGTAACGGTATTGCCGATCCCGTATACCGACTGATCATTGCGGTAAAAGGTATGAGACTGTGAACGGTCATCCATCCAGACCGGATAGCCATTCTGTTTCTGGGGGAGAAGGTAGAAATCACTGTGGTAAAAGCCGTCCAAATCCCGGATAAGGCCGTTGCGTACAAAGCCGTTTTCCTCCACCATGCGGTATTGTCTGCCTGGAGTGACAAACTGGACATTTTCAATATATTTCCGGTTCTGGCTCATGGTATAGAGCTTATATTCAATCATACGGGTGTTCTGCTCAGTCAGCGCCGCTTCTTCGGAGTCTGCGGGGCTGCCGATCCGGGCATTCTCTGAAACAGCAGCCAGCACCCTGGCGTCATCGTAAAAGCGCAGCGCAATATCCTCGTAGGTTTTCATCGTATCAGCCGCCTTAAGCTCTACATTCTGCACCAGAAGAGAGACATAGCGGTCCAGGCGTAAGTTGATTTCCGTAGAATACTGATGAAAGGAAAAAAAGGTTAAAAAAAGTGAGGAAGTCAGTAGCAGAAGCAGAAAGGAAAGATTCAGGCGCCAGAAGATGCCGACTCTGCGAAGCTGTTTTTTCATCCATAAATTGCTGGACTGCTGTAGTTTGGAAATAAGGTGGAATGTATGCATCGGCAACCTCCTGAGCTTTGGGTTTTTCTGTTATTATAACATTATTTCGTAAGAAATGCACAAAAAACAGCGTGAGATCGCCCACGCTGTTTTTGATATACCGTATGTATTATTTTTTATTTGCCTCATTAAATGCTGCAAGGGCTTCGTCCTCACAGAGTTTCTGCGCTGCCGCAAATTCCGTCTCAGGATCGGCATTCGGGTCGGTCAGGATCTTCTGAACGGCACGGTCTATATACGGACCGAAACTGGATTTTCCATAGAACTCAAGGCGTCCCACCATCTTGGCAGACTCAAGAACCTCCTTATACTCATCCGGGAACTCATAGAAATCGGTTACAGTCATATCGTCTCTTGGGATGATAACCGGGCTGGTTGCGCCTTTGGTTGCAAGGTTCTCGTAGTAGGAGGCGAGATAGGCATGGCTGGTGTAGAAGGAAATATACTCCCATGCGGCATCTTTCTTCGCCTGATCTGTCTTTGCATTGATGACGTAGCACTCCCCTGCGATTGCGGTAGATTGTTCGCCGGAAGGTCCTGCAGGAGGCAGGCACAGACCGAGGTCATCAGGATCCATGCCGTTAGAAACAGCATCGGTCACCCAGTCAGAGGCAAACGGCATCATACCGATTTTGCCAAGTGCAAAGTTTTTGGTCAGATCATTGAATTTCAGTGTCAGATCACTCTGAAGCACACCTGCGTTCTTTAAGGACTGGTAATACTTTGCAGCCTCAATGACAGCGGGATCTGTAAAGGTAAGCTCAGCGGTTCCATCTTCGTTCTCTTTCGTCAGATCACCGCCGGCCTGCCATACATAGTACTGGAAGAACCACTCGGTCCACTCTGCTGCAAGTGTGGCATAGCCGGAAACCTGATTGTCAGGATTGTTGATTTTTTTCGCCATTTCCAGTGCCTCATCCCATGTCTTTGGCGGCTCCTGCAGCCCTGCCTCAGCAAAGAGAGCTTTGTTGTAGGCAAACAGCATTGGATTGACGGCAATTGGTACGGCGTAAACGGAACCGTTTCTTGTAAACATATCAACATATTCTTTTGTAAAATTGCTCCACTCATCCCATGAATCCACGTAGGTGTTTAAAGGTTCCAAAATCCCGGAAGAAATGTAGGAATCCATCATGGTAAAGGAACACTTTACAAGGTCGGGGGCAGTGCCGGAAGCTACGCCCTGATAAAATTCATTTCCCGGATCGCCTTCCTTGACTACTTTATTGATTGTGATCCAGGGATGCTCTTCAAGGAACTGTTTTTCCATAGACAGCGACCAGTCGTCTTCGTTGCGGCTGGTCATCCATAAGGTCAGCTCTACCGGTTCCTTATCAGCGGCCGTCTCTGTACCGGCAGAACCTTCTGTGCCTGCAGTCTCAGGGGCCTTTGTGCCCGCTGCTGTCTCTTTGCCCCCAAAACTGCCGCAGCCTGCAAGTGCGCCTGCTGTCAGAGATGTACACAGCAGTGCAGCAAGAACTCTTTTTTTCATCGTAAGATCCTCCTTCTCCGTTTGTTCATGCATCTGACATGAACCCTTTTGATAAAGCTATCATAACAGATTTGGGAACGGATGAAAATAAACTAAAATTAACGGAAAATGAAAAAAAGGTCACATATTTTAAGATGTTTTCTCAGTGCCGGGAAATGGTTAAAAAAAGTGACATAAAAGTAAAATAGAAACATTTTCCCAGGAAAGGAAATTTTCTATACTTAAGAAAACGAGTGCGGAGGTGTAAGAATGCAGATGACGAAAAAAGAGAGGAGTATCGGAAAACCCGGCGGATACCTGTTTCGGAAAAAGGTGACGCCATGGTGTATTCTGTTTATTCCCATGGCGTGTACGGTCTGGCTTAAATATTACCCTATTTTAAATGCTTTTTTTATTTCTTTATTTAAATACGATCCGATCAATCCTCCGGGACGGTTTATAGGGTTTCAGAATTACATCAGTATGTTTCAGACACAGTTTTATTGGGACTCCTGGAAAAACACATTTATTTTCCTGCTGCTGCAGCTGTGTATGTGTTTCTTCATCCCGCTGATCCAGGCGCTTTTGCTGAATGAACTGACGAGACTGAAAAAGTGTCTGACAACCCTGTATATTCTGCCGGCGCTGATTCCCACATCCGTCAATGTTATCATATGGAAATGGATCTGGCATCCAGATTACGGTGTGGCAAATCAGATCGTTAAGTTCTTTGGAGGACAGCCCCAGGCGTGGCTGAGCGATCCGAATCTGGTAAAGTTCTGTATTATTTTCCCTGGTGTGCTGGGAGGCGGCCTGACGGTGCTTTTGTATCTCTCGGCTATACAGGGAGTATCGACGGATATTATGGAATCGGCAGCGCTGGACGGATGTACAGGCTTTAAGCGGATTATCCATATTATCATGCCGAATATTTCATTCATGGTGTTTATCCAGCTCATCATGTGTGTGATTACAACCATGCAGCTTCTGGATGCACCCTATATGTATGCGTCAGGCGGCCCCAGCGGAGCATCCACCACCCAGGGCATTTTTATTTACAAGACTTTTAATCAGGATCTGAATTATGGAGTAGGGTCTGCGGCTTCCGTTGTCCTGCTGTTAGTGATTACGCTGCTTACGGTGATGCAGATGCATTTTGAAAAGTCAGAAAAGGCATAGCAGGAGGGAGAAATACATATGCAACAGACAGGTAAAAAGAATAAAAACCGATGGAGAAGATCGGAGTCATTTCTTAAAATTGTGGCGGCAGTTATCTCGCTTCTGTTTGCAGCCCTGATGCTTTACCCGCTGATCTTTGCCATATCCAGTTCCATGAAGGACAACGCAAAAATTTATGAGGTGCCTCCGAAGCTTTTGCCGGATGCGGCCAACAGCGTCTCCCTGGTGCTGGATTATACGGGCATGGAATTTGACAGCGAAGAGCAGATGAAGGATGCCATGATGAAGGACAATGTGCTGGCAATGTTTGGAGTAAACTATAAGCTGTCCGATCAGTCCATTATGGAAATTCAGGTTTATGGAATGAAAGACGGAAAGACGGTTTTCCATTCCCGTGCTCATCAGATGAAGCTTCAGATGGAGCGGGATTACGGTGTATACAAGAGCACGGCCATTAAGAAAGAAGTGCTTTTGCACGGAGACCGTTATCTGCGGGCAAATGAGTCTATCGGCTATGAATTTGACGCTTCAGGCGGGTTAAAACTGCCGGAACAGGGGCTTTCTGACCACTTTTTAGAGCCGGTGTCCTCTCTTTTGTCAGAAAAATATTCCACCAGCGGAACCCTGGTAAGTGTGGGAGATCAGGTAAAGAATCTTCTGAACCTGGAAAGCTTTAAATATTATCTGGAAATGCCGGGCTATATTTATCCGAACAATGAGCGTATTGCGCACATGGGCTTTATGACGTTTGTGATAAACAGCGTGATCGTCATTGGATTTGCAATGGCGGCACAGGTAATTCTCTGTTCCATCTGTGCATTTGTTATCAGCAGGCAGCTTTCTGAGCGGGCGGCAAAGCTGGTGCTGCTGTTCTTCCTGGGAGGCATGATGATACCGTTTGCGAGTATCATGCTGCCGCAGTTAATCATGTACCGTGAGATGGGAGCTTACAATAACTATGCGGCTCTGCTGCTGCCGTTCCTCTATCCCTATGGTTTTTATGTCTATCTGTACAAGGGATTTTTTGACCAGATTCCAGGCAGCTATTTTGAGGCGGCGTCTTTAGATGGCGCAGGCAGTCTTTATCTGTACAGCAAAATATGTATGCCGCTGTCAAAGCCGATCATTTCCCTGATCGCGCTTCAGACCTTTATTGGAAACTGGAACGACTTTTTCTGGGCATGGCTGGTAACGGAGGATCAGTCGCTGTGGACATTAAATGTCGCGCTTTATAATATTTCAAACAATGCGGGAACAAAGCAGAATGCACTGATGGGCCTTTCCGTTGTGACTGTGCTGCCGGTTATTATTCTGTCCATCCTGTTCTCCAAGCAGTTAAAACAGAGTATTGTTGCCTCTGGTGTGAAAGGATAATGAAACGAGATGAACGATTTAAAGGAATTTAACCAACTGACCGAAGAATTAAACAGGATTGCCATTCATCTTCCCTGTGAAGAATGTACGGTAAATGCGGCAGATTTTGGCGTGCGCCCAGGAGAAGAATGGGATAATGCCAAAGCCTTTGGCGAGGCGCTGGCATACTGCAGGAAGGTGGGAGCGGCAAGGCTGACTGTGCCCAAAGGAGTTTACTATTTTAAGTCCTGCGAAGGGGACGCCCATATTTCCCTGGATGACATGGAGGATTTTACACTGGATGGAAACGGCAGCGAGTTTATTTTTGAATCGCTGTACTCTTATATCTCCATTCGGCGAAGTCGCCGGGTCCTGGTAGAGAATCTGATCCTGGACTGGAACTGGGAAAAGGCCCCTTTAGCAAGCGTGGGTGTTGTTACAAAGGTAGCAGAGGACGGCAGTTATCTGGAATGCAGTTTTCCTGAATACGAGAGTGTTTCTGCAGACATGAAGTTTTCCATTGTGGGGCCTTTTGATGCGGCCCGCTATACGCCGGGATGTCCGGGGGGAATTGAGTTTCGTCCGTACCGCAATGACCATGTGAAAAAAAGCGGGGATGAGGTTTCCGATGAAAAGATGCAGCAGCTGGTTCGGGAGCTGTCGAATGTTTTTCTGCCGAAACAGGAAAAGGCAGGGGAGAATGTGCTGCGGTTTTATACCGTGGATGCCAATTTTACTAAAGCGCATTTTAAACGTGGGGACTGTTTCCGTTTCCGCCATTATGAGTACAGTATTTTAACCGTTCCGATTGAGGATTCCAGAGATGTTACGCTGGATCATGTGACGATTTACGGTTCTCCGGGCAATGGGTTTGTGGGAAACGGAGATATCCATGGACTGCATTTTAAAAGCTGCCGGGTGACCGTGCGCCCGGGAACCATACGCAGTATTTCTACAGTAACAGATTGTCTGCACGTCTGCAATTCTCAGGGAAATTTCATCATTGAGGACTGTGAGTTCGGATATGCGGGAGATGACTGCATCAATATTCACGATAACTCATCCATGGGAATTGTGCCCATGGGGCCTCATACGCTGTTAGCGCTGCGCGTGACCAAAGAAGCGGTTCTGTTTGAAGCCGGCTATCCGGTGGAACTGCGCAATCCCGATCTGTCACCCACCGGTTTTTCCTCAGTGGTGCAGGAGGTTTCCTATCGTCCTGAGGAGCGAAGCTGCGTTTTGACATTTGAGGATCCGCTGCCAGAGAAACTGTCTCCTGATACGGTTCTCTGGAATAAGCGTTTTCAGACGCACAATTACATTATACGCAACTGCCGTTTTGTGAACAACAGAGCCAGAGGCGTGCTGCTTCAGGGCTCTAACGGACTGGTGGAAAATAATATTTTTGAGAACATTCAGGGCGCGGCCATTCAGATCGAGACAGGCTGCGAGTCACGCTGGAGTGAGGGGCATGGCGTGAAAAATCTGATCCTCCGGGGAAATATCATTCGCCACTGTGACTTAAATGCATGGCAGATGGCGGAGCTTTATATGGGCGTGTATCTTCCCGATGGAAGAACCGGAACGCCTGTCTTTGAGAATATTCTCATCGAGAATAATTCCTTTATCGACTGCCCCAGATTGGCTATGTATCTGTCCTCCTGCCGCAATGTGATTGTGCGCAATAATGCGATCATCAATGCGGGAAAGCTGCCTCTTGATGCGCATAATTACGGTTCAAGCACACTGGAAGGGCCTATTTACGGGGAAGAATATCATGGGATAATCCAGTTTGAGAAAGCCAGTGACTGCGCAGAGGAGGGGAACCGTATTATTTCCACTCTGCTGTAAAATATATACGGGTTTCAAAGCATATAAAATATGAAAACAGGCTGCCGACGACCAAAGTTTTGGGAAAGTCGGCGGCTGTTTTGTTTTATGAGCGTCAGAGGATATTAGCAATATTGGGTGAGAAAAATGAAAAACAGCGGAACGTAAATTTTTACGAAAAATTTTCCTGAAAAATGACGGCGGATGAACGGGCTGCACATATAAAATAAAAAAACCAAGGATATTTAGACAGGCTGCGGCAGCGAAGTAATGATGGAGGGGGTGATATGTTGTTTAAAGGACTGTTGTTTTGGGTGGAAATTACAGAAAAATTGTGAATGTTGTATAAAAAATAGTCGTACTTATTGTGCAAACAACCATTTACATTCATGTTCTAAATAGGTAACATAGAAATTGTAACCCAAAAGTAAACGATAACGTAAACATTTACGTAAACGTTTACGCAACAGTTTTCGCTGGCCGGCAGAAGAACTGAGGAAATTATGAGCAAATCAACAACTACACTGAAGCAGATTGCAGAAACAGCCGGGGTATCTATTACAACGGTGCACAGAGTGATGAATGGAAAAGAGGGCTGCGGAGAAGAGCTTAGAAGGCGCATTATGGAGATCGCAAAACAGCAGGGGTATGAGGCAAATTATGTGGCCTCTTCCCTCCGAAAGAAACCAGTCCATATTGCATTAATCTTTCCAAAGGGCGACGCAGACAGTCATTTTTATGTACAGGAGATTTTGAACGGATATTTTCAGGAAAGAGAGGAAATCGAGCACTATAATATCATTTTCCAGGAATATTATTATCCGGCGTATGATATGGGAAGTACAGCATTTCTAAATTTTCTGAACAATATTTATCAGGAAAAACCATTTCATTATGACGGGATGGTGATTTATAAGGAGGATCTGGGAGAGGACAGGCGTTATACGGCGCTGTTAAACCGGATTCTTGGAAAGCGTATTCCTGTTATTGTGCTGGAAAAGTGCGCAAGTGAAACGCCATATTCCTGCCTGGTAGGACCCGATGAGGCCCTGGCTGGAAAAATGGCTGCGGAAATGATGGCAAAGATGGTCTGTCAGGGAGGCAATATAAAGGTCTTTGGACAGGAGCTTCCCTTTGAGGACAGGAATGCCGCCGCTTTTTCAGAAGAACTTAAACGTCGCCGTTCAGATCTGAGCTGTGAAGTAGTCGCACTTAAACTCAATGAGGAGCAGTCGGAGAGGATCCAACGGGAATTGACTGGAAAAAATGCTTTTGAGGGGATATATTTTACCTGCGCCCGTCATACAGCCGCATTCCTCAGAACAGATCTGTCCTGCAGGCAGGGGATAGGCGCTGTAATCGGGAGTGAACTGTTTGAGGAAAGCTACCAGGCATTACAGACAGATACTCTTGATGCTGTGATTGATAAAAAGCCGTTCAGTGTGGGATATAAGGCTCTGAATTTACTGTTTAATAACATTGTGAAGAATGAGAAAATGCCTGTAAGGCAAAGTATTATTCCGCGCATTATTATTCAGTCCAATAGTTATGTTTATTACAGGAGAAGGAAAGAGAATTATGGCGGCAGCAAAGACTTTGAATACACAATATATTAAAAATGTAAAAAATGCGCCTGCATTTGGTCTGAAGGATAAAATTGGCTATATGTGCGGCGATCTGGGGTTTAACACCCTTCAGGTAATTGTGAACAGCTATCTGATGCTGTTCTGTGTTAACATACTGGAAATGGATGCGGTGCACTTTGCAGCGATTGTTTTTATCTGCAAGGCATTAGACGCGTTGAATGATACCTTTATTGGAAGAACGGTAGACCGGCGTTTGCCGACAAAGAATGGAAAAATGAAACCATACCTTTTGTGGTTTTCCATTCCCTATGCAATATTTACGCTGATATTATTTTTTAATGTTCATGCAATGCCCTATATGGCAAAGGTCGCCTGGGTTTTAATCGTATATTTTATTTGGGGAATTGTAGGAACCTTTATCAATGTTCCATATGGAGCAATGTCAAATATTATCACAACAAACCAGATTGAGCGTACAGAACTGTCAAATTTCCGAAGCATCGGCAGCTTTGTGGCAAGTATGGGAACGACTACAATCGCTCCGCTGCTGTTATTTGATCAGAATAATGATCCGGTGGCAAGCCGTTTCATCCTGCTGTCTGTTGTTTTAGGTGTGTTCTGTACCGTCTGTCTTGTTCTGGCTCATACGCTGATTCATGAGCGGGTGCTGGTAGAAGATGTACAGACCAGTGAGCAGGGAGAAAAAATCCATTATCTGCAGGTAGCAAAGTCTTTTTTGCATAACCGTGTCATGATTGCAGTTGTATCATCCTATGTGATTGCAAAGCTGTTTGTACAGCCTGTATCAACCTTAAATCAGTATGTATTTATGACATATTTTCAGGATACGTCCCGCCTGGCAATGGCATCCCTTACGACCCTGATACCCATGCTTTTGGGAATGGTTCTTTTAAAGCCCCTTGTAAAACGGTTCGGTAAGAAAAATCTCGTTACGTGGCCTCTTTTAGGAGCGGCAGTGCTGTATGCGTTTACCATGATCCTGCCGATCGGACCTACGGAATGGATCATCTGTCAGACTCTTGCATCTGCATTTACCACCTGTATGAATCTTCTGCTCTGGTCTCTGATTGCAGATGCTGTGGATTATCAGGCTTATCTGACCGGGCAGAGAAATGACGGAACCGTATATGCGACGATTACGTTTATTGTATTTTTTGCCGCCAGTGCCAGTACATCTGTAATTGCCCTTCTGCTGGAGGCAGTCGGCTACGATGCGTCACTGGGATCCATGGGGCAGCTTGCGGGCGTTCCTGAGCGGATCAAGATGTTAGGCGGCGCATGGCCCATGATCGGTATTATCCTGACATTCATTTGCTTTAAGTTCATTTACAACATCAGTGATGAGCGCATGAAGCAGATCAGCGAGGAGCTGCGCAGAAAGAGCGAGGAAACAGAGGAGAGAATTTTAAATGGAAAAGAATGAGTTAAAGCATGAGGTGACAAAGATTGCCGGGAATACATGGTGCATTGGAGAGTTTCGGCTGGTAAATGCATTTTTTGCTGCAGGAAGAGAGAAGGCGGCGTTAATCGATACGGGCTGCGGAATTGGAAATATCGGAGCTGTGGTACGGGAGCTGACAGACAAGCCGGTTGAGATTCTTTTGACACATGGACACGCAGACCACAGCGGAGGCATCTATACCCTGCCGGACAGTCCGGTCTATATGGAGCCGCAGGATGAGGAGATGTTTCGTGAAATGCCTGCAACTAATGAAATGCGCCGTCTTTATATAGAGACAAGGGTGCCGGTGCGGTTTCCGGGAGAGGGACATATTGAGGCGGTATCGGCGCTGGTGCCAAAGGAGGAGCCGGTATATCCCAAACAGTACATACCGGTAAAAGATGGGGACGTATTTGAACTGGGAGAACGGAAATTGACGGTGCTGCACACACCAGGCCATTCAGACGGCAGCGTATGTTATCTGGACAGCCGGAGCCGGATCCTGTTCAGCGGAGATACAGTCAATCACAGTATTATACTCATGCGGCAGCCGGACAATGATAAGAGACTGATCCGTATATACCATGAGAGCCTGAAAAAGATATGGGATTATCAGGAGCAGTTTGACCAGCTTGCCATCGGTCATGACGGAATATTGATCGATAAATCCATTGTCAGGGATTATCTGGAACTGACCGGGGGGATTCTTAACGGAAGCATTACAGGAAAGTACGAGGAAGTTGGATTCAGAAAAGGAGATGTAGCGCGTCTGGGACAGGCAGAACTCTGGTATCAGTGCGACGAATAACGGACAGATAAAATGCCATCCGCAGATGAGGAGAGCAGAAGCTTTCCTGTCTGCGGATGGCATTATTTTCACGCAGGGCTTTGTGTGAGTTTATTCCCCTGCAAGCCACTTTTGAAAATATGTGCGGATTACCCCGAAAGGCGCAGGCCCCATATCCAGGATGAACCGGTTAAATTCCAGCTGTGAATAGTTTGCCCCCTGGGCCTGCTTTGCTTCCCGCTCCATATTCAGGATTTCCAGATACCCCACATAGTAACTGAGGTAATTGCCCGGGTTTTCCATTATTTCATAATATATGGAGGAAACCACTTCCAGGTCGCTGATATTAAAGTAGAGCTTTAAGTAATTCTCCACCTGCGCCATATCCCAGCCGTCGTAGTGGATGCTGATGTCAAGGAGGGCATAAAGGGCCAGAGTAAAGGCGGCGTTGTGCTGCAGCAGTTCCCCTACGCCGTCCTCCAGGCCGTTATTCAGGGTATAGGCATAGTATTCCGCATAGGTGGCCCATCCTTCGGTGTAGCCCTTAAAATCCAGGATACTGCGCAGGTTACAGGTATTGCTGCGGTTGAAATACTGGGTCTGGTACATATGGCCCGGATAGCCTTCGTGCGCAATAGTGGTGTAGAGGCTGGAACTTCCGGTGGAACCGTTGTTGATGTAAATGGAATTGTCCTGAGGACGGTCCAAAGGTACGGTAAGGTAAAAGGCCGGACTTAAGATGCCTTCCAGGGCTTTTGGAACAGACTTTATGGTGTAGGAATATCCGTCAATGGGCGAAAAATCCTGTCTGCACTGATCCTTTAATGACTCCAGAATAGCCTCCGGCTGCTCTGGGGAGAAGGTGTAGGACTGAAGCTTTTCTGCCAGCCCCGGATCCTCAGATAGGAGTTCATCTACCGCAGACAGATCATCCGACATCTGGTCCATAACTGCTTTTTTCAGAGCGGGGATATCCTTATAGGAGGTGCCCGTTCCTGAATTTACCAGATACTGGTAATATTCCTTTCCCTTTGGAAAATAGCTTAAGCCCTTGTCATTGGTTCCCCGGCCCTTAAGCCCCTTAAGCCCCTCAATGAGATGCTCATAGGCCGGTACGAAATGTTCGTTGATCGCCGCCTTGTTCCGGGCAGTGTAATCCTCTTTTTCCTGGTCAGTCAGCCCATCTACTGCATTGAGCCGGGAGGTAAAGGTCTCGGTCATAAAGCTGTGGTCTGCGTCAATGAGATAGGCGTTGCAGGAGGTGATAACGCGGTCGATGACTGTATCACAGAGGCCCAGGCCCGCCTCGGTTTTCTGTTCCTCAAAGGCTATGATGCTGTCATAATAGGCGTCAATGGAGGACAGCAGAGAAAGGTAGTCCTCAATATCCTGCCGGCTGTAAAAGGTGTATTCGGATAAAAGGATGGGAAGCTGGGACTGAATACCCAGAGTGGTGGAGAGCGGCTGGTCATAAAGTTCCAGACCTTCCAGGGAAAGGCCTGTATTGAGATAGGATGAGAGAATGGTGTAGGTAAGAAGCTGATCTTCCCGCAGCCTGCGGCTGTCCATGGCTTTTAAGCGGTCATTCAGGTTTCTGACATCCTCAAGATCTTTTTTCGTATCCTCTAAAGAAACGGTTCCAAGGTCTTTGGGGTATTCAGTGATGCCATAGGCCGCCGGATCTGCCAGGGTATAGTGAAGGGTGATGGCGGACTGGGCTGCCTCCGTGCGGAAAAGTTCTTCCGTCAGGGTGTCAAAGTCGCTTTGAACCTTCAAAGAGTCCTCATCATACTGCTCATAGGAGGCAGAGGCGGTTCTGGCCGCAGATGGGTCTGCAAAAGGAGAGGGCACAGCGGGAGCTGCGCAGCCTGTAATCAGGCAGATGGATAAAAGCAGGGCTAACAGGGCCTGCAGCTGAAAATGCTTTCTGCATTGTCCGGATGGTCTTACAAACATAATATTCCTCCAAATCAGGGATAAGAGTATTCTTTGGGTGTGGATATTCAGGACAGGCGGTCTTCCTGAATTGTTACCTGGGTATTATATATTATATGAGGAGAAAAAACAACTTATGAGAGGCCCTGTCTTGACGAAAATGTGGGAAACGCTTATACTTAAACCATTAAAACGGGCAGGCGTGTCTGCGCTTTTTATGGCCCGAATCCAGAATAAAAGAGGAAAATAAAAAATGTGTCAGGACTGTAAAAAACCATATTATATTACAACGGCCATTGCATATGCCTCCGGTAAGCCTCATATCGGCAATACCTATGAGATCGTGCTGGCTGACAGCATCGCAAGATATAAAAGAGCCAGGGGATATGATGTATTCTTCCAGACCGGTACGGATGAGCACGGTCAGAAGATCGAGGAGAAGGCTGAAGCGGCAGGCGTGACGCCTCAGGAGTTTGTAGACCGCTCCGCAGGGGAGATCCGCCGGATCTGGGATCTGATGAACACCTCTTATGACAAATTTATCCGCACCACGGACAGGGAGCATGAGGCTCAGGTGCAGAAGATCTTTAAGAAGCTCTATGATCAGGGCGATATTTACAAGGGCGCTTACGAGGGGCTTTACTGCACTCCCTGCGAGTCCTTCTGGACCCCGTCTCAGTTAGTGGATGGAAAATGCCCCGACTGCGGCCGCGAGGTACAGCCTGCAAAGGAGGAGGCTTACTTCTTCCGCATGAGCAAATACGCTCCAAGGCTGATCGAGTATATCAATGAGCACCCTGAGTTTATCCAGCCGGTAGCCCGTAAAAACGAGATGATGAACAACTTCCTGCTTCCGGGCTTACAGGATCTGTGCGTATCCAGAACGACATTTTCATGGGGTATCCCGGTAACCTTTGATCCAAAGCACGTTACCTATGTATGGCTGGATGCTCTTACCAACTATATCACCGGTATCGGCTATGACTGTGACGGAAACAGCACAGACCAGTTTAAGAAATACTGGCCTGGGGATCTCCACCTGATCGGTAAGGACATTATCCGTTTCCATACAATCTACTGGCCTATTTTCCTGATGGCACTGGATCTGCCGCTGCCAAAGCAGGTATTCGGCCATCCATGGCTCCTTCAGGGCGACGGCAAGATGAGCAAGTCCAAGGGAAATGTGCTTTACGCAGATACTCTGGTGGATTTCTTCGGCGTAGACGCGGTGCGCTACTTTGTTCTTCATGAGATGCCGTTTGAAAATGACGGCGTGATTTCCTGGGAGCTGATGGTGGAGCGCATGAACTCTGATCTGGCAAATATCCTTGGAAATCTGGTAAACCGTACCATTTCCATGACGAATAAGTATTTTGGAGGCATTGTGGCTGACAAGGGCGTCTGCGGGCCGGAGGATGAGGATTTAAAGGCGGTTGTGTTAGAGGCTGTCAAGAAGGCAGACGCCAAGATGGAGCAGCTTCGCGTGGCGGATGCCATTACCGAGATCTTCAACATTTTCAGAAGAAGCAACAAATATATTGACGAGACCGCTCCCTGGGTGCTGGCAAAGGATGAGGCGCAGAAGGGTCGCCTGTCCACCGTTCTTTACAACCTGACGGAGGCTATTGCTATTGGCGCATCCTTACTGGAGTCCTTTATGCCTGAGACTTCTGCAAGGATCCTGGAGCAGTTAAAAACAGAGAAACGCAGCCTGGATCAGCTTAATACCTTTGGCCTGTATCCATCCGGCCATCAGGTGACGGACAAGCCGGAGATCCTCTTTGCCCGTATGGATGTAAAAGAGGTGCTTGAAAAGGCGGAGGCCCTTCAGGCCGCAGAGGCAGCCAAAGAGGACAAAGCTTCCGATGAGAATGAAGAAGGAGAGGACGGGATCGATCTGGAGCCGAAGGCAGAAATTACCTATGATGATTTTGCAAAGCTGCAGTTCCAGGTAGGCGAGATTATCAAGTGCGAGGCTGTTCCCAAGTCCAAGAAACTGCTCTGCTCTCAGGTAAAGATCGGAACCAGAACCCGTCAGATCATCAGCGGCATCAAGGCTCATTACTCACCGGAAGAAATGGTGGGAAAGAAGGTTATGGTAGTGACCAACTTAAAGCCTGCCAAGCTTGCAGGCCTGCTTTCTGAGGGAATGATTCTCTGCGCTGAGGATGCAGAGGGCAATCTGGCTCTTATGACGCCTGAGAAGAAGATGCCGGCGGGAGCTGAGATTTGTTAATATAAAATATGAGGCCGGAGGTTTTTTGTAAAACGGATGCCTCTGGTCTGCGCTGCCGCAGGATGTGAACCGTCAGGAGGGCGTTTGCATAATGCGGCAGTTTTGATATTGCCGGGATGTTCCTGTGTTCAGATATTGGCATTGGGCCGGTGAAGAAGGCAGGTACAGAAACAGCCTGAGACGGGCGGGAAGGAGATAGGGAGACATGATTTTTGACACACACGCCCATTATGACGACGAGGCTTTTGACGGCGACAGAGAGGAGCTTCTGGGCAGTCTGCAGAACCAGGGCATAAGGGCGGTGACGAATGTGGCTGCCAGCCTGAAAAGCTGTGAAACCACACTGGCATTGGCAGAAAACTACGATTTTATCTATGGAGCCATAGGCGTTCATCCCAGCGAGACGGCTGAACTGGATGAAAACGGCATGGAACGGCTGGAACACTGGTGCGGCTGTAAGAAGATCCGGGCAGTGGGAGAGATCGGCCTGGACTATTACTGGGAGGAGCCGGATCATGAGATACAGAAGAAATGGTTTGTTCGGCAGCTAGACCTTGCGCGCCGGAGCAGGCTTCCAGTGATTATCCACAGCCGGGATGCGGCCAGGGATACTCTGGATATCATGAAAGCAGAGGGGGCGGGCGAGATCGGAGGAGTGATCCACTGTTTTTCCTACACAAAGGAGATGGCCAGAGAGTATCTGAATATGGGCTTTTATCTGGGGATCGGAGGCGTCCTGACCTTTAAAAACGGCAGAAAGCTGGTTGAGGTGGCAGAGTACGCCCCTTTAAGTTCCATTGTGCTGGAGACGGACTGTCCCTATCTTGCGCCGGCACCTTACAGGGGAAAGCGCAATTCCTCATTGAATCTGGGAATCGTGGCACAGCGTCTGGCAGAGATCAAAGGTACAGACCGGGAGAGCGTTGAGCGGATCACCTGGGAAAATGCCGTGAAACTGTACCGTTTACAGAACCTTTAGACAGGATGTTCAGACAGTCCCAAAGGCATCTGCGAGACTGGCAAAGAACGTTTTGCGCCCCGGATTCCGGGCGTGCGCGCATCATACAGAAAAGCAGGTAAAACATACATGGATAATAAATTAGTTGATTCCAAAAAGACCATAGAAACCATCCAGAAATACCAGTTCGCTTTCCAGAAGCGGTTCGGTCAGAACTTCCTCATTGACAGCCATGTCCTGGATAAGATTGTGAATGCAGCCGGTATCACAAAGGAGGACTGTGTTCTGGAGATTGGTCCAGGCATAGGCACTATGACACAGTATCTGGCGGAGCACGCGGGCCGGGTAGTGGCGGTGGAAATCGATACCAATTTGCTGCCGATTCTGGCAGAAACCTTAAAGGATTATTCCAATGTGACGGTGATAAATGAGGATATCCTGAAGGTGGATATGAATAGCCTGGTGGAGGAGTATAACAACGGAAGACCCATTAAGGTAGTGGCAAATCTGCCCTATTACATTACTACTCCTATCATTATGGGGCTTTTTGAAAGCAATGTTCCCATTGAAAACATTACGGTTATGGTTCAGAAGGAAGTGGCAGACCGGATGCAGGTGGGGCCTGGCTCCAAGGATTACGGAGCCCTGTCTCTGGCGGTGCAGTATTACGCCAGCCCTTATATTGTGGCAAATGTGCCGCCTAACTGCTTTATTCCAAGGCCGAATGTCGGTTCTGCGGTGATCCGCCTCACCCGTTATCAGGAGCCGCCGGTTCAGGTAAAGGACGCAAAACTGATGTTTCGCCTGATCCGGGCTTCCTTTAATCAGCGGCGAAAAACGCTGCAGAACGGACTGAACAATTCGCCGGAGCTGTCATTTTCCAAGGAGGAGATCGCAGCAGTGATTGAAAGCCTGGGACTGCCCGCAGCGGTGCGTGGAGAGGCTCTGACGTTAGAGCAGTTTGCGGCTTTGGCAAACGCATTTACAGAGCGGACAGAAAAGTAAGGTGTACAAACCGGTGGGAGGCTCCGGGATCAGGTGAAAGAAAGGAAGGGATCTATATGGCTATGAGCAAACGGACGGCCCGTATTCTTGGGGCGGCAGCTGCAGGAGGCGCTGTGCTGGTCACGATAAAAGAACTTCAGAAGGTAAAGCGCAGAAGGGAAGAGGAGAGACAGGAGGCCATTGACGCGGCGCTGGTACGCAATCGGGATTACGGCAGCCGCAGGGCGTATCTTATTGGCGGCGGTCTGGGTTCCATGGCGGCGGCGGCCTATCTGATCCGGGACTGCCATTTTCCAGGATCCCACATCACCATTTACGAGGGTATGAATATTCTGGGAGGCAGCAACGACGGCATCGGTACTCCCCAGAAAGGCTTTGTGTGCCGTGGCGGCCGTATGCTGAATGAAGAGACCTATGAGAACTTCTGGGAGCTGTTTGATACGATTCCGTCCCTTAAAAAGCCAGGACGCAGTGTGACCGAGGAGATCCTGGAGTTTGACCATGGGCATCCTACCTGCGCAAAGGCACGTCTGGTAGATAAGGACGGGAATATCTTAAATGTAAAATCCATGGGATTTAACCATGGAGACCGTATGGCTCTCCTGCGCCTCCTTCTGACCGACGAGAAGAAACTGGATGATCTGACCATTCAGGACTGGTTTAAGGAAACGCCTCATATTTTTGAGACGAATTTCTGGTATATGTGGCAGACAACCTTTGCCTTTCAGAAATGGAGCAGCCTCTTCGAGTTCCGCCGCTATATGAAACGTATGCTCTTTGAGTTTTGCCGCATCGATACGCTGGCCGGCGTTACCAGATCCCCCCTCAATCAATATGACAGTGTGATCCGGCCTCTGGAGGTGTATCTGCGGTCAAAAGGCGTGGAGTTCATGGAAAACTGTGAGGTGACGGATCTGGATTTTGAATCCGGTTCCGGCATAACGGTAAAAGCTCTGTACCTAAAGCGCCGGATTCAGGAGGAGGATGAGGACAGGGAATCCTTTGCTTTTGAGAAGGCAGCTCTGAAGCAGGGGGATCTCTGTATTATGACAAACGGCTGTATGACGGACAGCGCCACTCTTGGAAACCTGGATATGCCGGCTCCTGAGCCTTCCAAAAAGTCCATGAGCAGTGAACTCTGGTCCAGGATCGCGTCAGTGAAAATGGGAATGGGCGCACCGGAACCTTTTTTTTCAAAGCCGGATGAGAGCGCCTGGATGAGCTTTACTGTGACTGCAAAGGGGGATGCCATTTTAAAGGCTATCGAGGAATTTACGGGAAATGTGCCCGGAAGCGGAGCGCTAATGACCTTTAAGGATTCAAAGTGGCTTATGAGCAGCGTTGTAGCGGCCCAGCCTCATTTTGCCAATCAGCCGGAGGATGTGACGATCTTCTGGGCTTACGGCCTGTACCCGCAGGCTGTGGGTGATTATGTGAAAAAGCCCATGAAGGACTGTACGGGCAGGGAGCTTCTGACGGAGTATCTGCACCATCTTCATCTGACAGAGGAGAAGATTTGTGGACTGATGGATACGGTGATCCAGGTGATCCCCTGCTATATGCCCTATGTAGACGCGCAGTTTGAGCCTCGCAAATACACGGACCGCCCCGGCGTGATCCCCGCAGGATCTACGAATTTTGCCATGGTGAGTCAGTTTGTGGAGATACCGGACGACATGGTATTTACAGAGGAATATTCCGTGCGGGCAGCCAGGATGGCAGTATACGGACTGATGGATGTGCGCCGGAAGGTGATCCCGGTGACAGCCTACTGGAAGAGGCCGGGAGTGCTTTTAAAGGCAGTGTTAAAGGCGTACCGCCGGTGATGCGACTTTTATGGGGTTCTAATATTCTGCCGCATTTTAAGCAAGGAGATGTATATGGAAGGATTTTCCAATATTAAAAATAAGCTTTTGGCGGAGCAGGTTCAGGAACAGATTTACCATTATATTCTGGAACTGTCCATGAGGCCGGGAGATAAGCTTCCCAACGAATTTGAACTGGGAGAGAAATTCGGCGTAGGCCGCAGCACCATTCGGGAGGCTGTCAAACTGCTGGCTTCCCGCGGCGTACTGGAAGTGCGCCAGGGATCGGGAACCTACGTGGTCAGCACAACTCCTTCCGATCTTGATCCATTAGGCTTAAGCGGCGTGGAGGATAAAATTGCCCTGGCTCTTGATCTGGTGAATGTGCGCCTGATCTTAGAACCGGGCATTGCGGAAATGGCGGCTTTAAACGCGACGGAGGAGTCCATTCGGCAGCTGCGCTATCACTGCGACCAGGTAGAGGAGAAGATAAAGGCCGGCGATCTGTATATCAGGGACGATATTGCCTTTCATACCAGCGTGGCCCGGTGCTCTGGAAATATGGTTGTAGAGCAGCTGATCCCGATTATCGATACCGCAGTGTTGATGTTTGTAAATGTGACGCATCAGAAGCTGACAAAAGAAACCATTATGACTCACAGGGCTATTGTGGACGCCATTGCCGCCCATGATCCCATCGGAGCGAAAACCGCCATGATGATGCACATGACATATAACCGGAACATGATACTGAAACTGATGAAGGAAGAGAAAGAACAGAGGTGAGACAGGAGACAGATCCGGGGAAACTGTCAGATGATTTTGTAAGAAGAAATACCATGATCCATCCGATGAAAGTCTGGAATCTGTAAAAGATTCTGGACTTTTTGTGTATGATGCATAAAAATAAAAACAATTTTTCGGCATAAAGTAGAATGGTAATCTGATGACTTGAAAAAAAGAGGGCCAAATGCTATGATAAAAACAAAATACATCTGATGATTTTGAATGCAGGCTGCACAGCATGGCAAAGCGGCCGGCAAACATCAGATGCACGTACATACTTGGTTAAGAAGGAGGAATCATTAATCATGGAATTAAACAGTCAGAGAGTAAGGGCGCTTGCGCCGGAGAATGACCCGTTAAAGATGGGGATGGGATGGACCGTGGAGGATCTGGACAAGCCTCAGATCCTGGTGGAGAGTACCTTTGGGGACAGCCATCCCGGCAGCGCTCATCTGAATCAGTTTGTAGATGAGGCGATGCGGGGCATCTCGGATGCAGGCGCAAGAGGAGCCAGGTATTTTACTACGGATATTTGTGACGGCATTGCCCAGGGGCATGACGGAATCAACTACTCACTTGCTCATCGGGATATGATTGCAAATATGATCGAGATCCATGGAAATTCCACAGGCTTTGACGGAGGTGTGTTTATTGCCAGCTGTGATAAGTCTGTGCCCGCCTGCCTGATGGGGCTTGCAAGGCTGGATATGCCTTCTATCGTTATTACCGGCGGCGTCATGGATGCAGGTCCGGATCTTCTGACACTGGAACAGATTGGTATGTACTCCGCCATGTGCCAGAGAGGGGAGATTACAGACGAGAAGCTGACCTACTATAAGCACCACGCCTGTCCTTCCTGCGGCGCCTGCTCATTTATGGGAACTGCTTCCACCATGCAGATCATGGCAGAGGCCCTTGGGCTTATGCTCCCCGGCTCCGCTCTGATGCCGGCGACCTGTGAGGATTTAAAGGAAATGGCATATAAGGCAGGAAAGCAGATCACAGAGTTAGTTAAGAAGGGAATCAAGGCCAGCGATATTGTGACAGAGAAGGCATTTGAAAATGCTATTATGGTACACGCAGCTATCTCTGGCTCCACCAATTCCCTGCTCCACATTCCGGCTATGGCTCATGAACTGGGAATTGAGATTGACGCGGATACCTTTGACCGGATGCACCGGGGGGCGCATTATCTTCTGGATATCCGTCCCGCAGGAAAGTGGCCGGCGCAGTTCTTTTACTATGCGGGCGGTGTTCCGGCAGTGATGGAGGAGATCAAATCCATGCTCCATCTGGATGTGATGACCGTGACAGGAAAGACGCTGGGCGAGAATCTGGAGGATTTGAAAAAGAATGGTTTTTATGACAAGTGCGAAGGATATCTAAAGAAATGGGGCTTAAAGCGCACGGATGTGATCCGCACCTTTGACGAGCCTATCGGTGATGATGGAACTGTGGGAATCCTTCGGGGCAACCTTGCGCCGGAAGGCTCTGTTGTAAAACACTCCGCAGTACCGAAGGAAATGTTCAAAGCCGTATTAAAGGCAAGGCCCTTTGACTGTGAGGAAGATGCCATTGCGGCGGTTCTCTCCCACAGGATCCAGCCGGGAGATGCCGTATTCATCCGCTATGAGGGACCGAAGGGATCGGGTATGCCGGAGATGTTCTATACTACGGAGGCGATTTCCTCGGATCCGGAGCTGGGAAAGACCATCGCTCTGATTACAGACGGCCGTTTCTCCGGCGCTTCCAAGGGACCGGCTATCGGACATGTATCCCCGGAGGCAGCAGAAGGCGGCCCCATTGCCCTGGTAGAGGAAGGAGACCTGATTCGTATCGATATCCCGGAGCGGGTGCTGGAGATCGTGGGAATCCATGGTCAGGAGATGTCCAGGGAAGAGGTAGATAAGGTTCTGGCGGAGCGTAAGGCCGCCTGGAAGCCAAAGGCGCCAAAGTATACCAAGGGAGTTTTAAAGATCTACTCCGAGCACGCTGTATCCCCCATGAAGGGCGGATATATGGTATAAAAGGTTCTGTTACAGACGGTTGACGTCTGTTCCCAAACCCGCTATGATAAAGGAAAGATACAGGCATAGGAAAGGGGAGGGACAAAACCATGATATTCATCGGAGGCATCAGCCAGGGACAGAAGATAGTATCAGAGGGCCTGATCCGGCTTTGCGGCAGCTGCGGCAGCCGCGGCCGGTACCAGGTACTAATGATTTATACGTATTTCAGCTTTTTCTTCATTCCTCTTTTTAAATGGAATCGGCGCTACTATGTGAAAATGGACTGCTGCGAGGCGGTTTATGAACTGGAGCCGGAGGTGGGAAAGGCCGTTCTCAGAGGAGAAAATCCGGATATTACAGAGGCGGATCTTCGTCTGGTAAAGGAAGGACGGTATGCAGGAACCTGGAAGGAAGGTTCGGGAAAGGGTCATAAAAAGTGCATGAGGTGCGGCTTTGAAACGGATGAGGACTATAATTACTGTCCTGTCTGCGGAGGACGTATCTGAAACGCGGCAAAGGGAAAAGAATCCGGTTTCCCTTTGCCGTATTTTTTTTGCATTCAGGAGCACAAACGCCCAGTCAGGCAGCAATGGACTGGGGACAGCAAACATTTTACCAAAACCTGCTTTTCGATTTTACGTTCGTTTTTTATGATAGTAGAGGATTGACGTTAAGAAAATATTGAAAAGTATCAGAAACTGAAGGGAAGAAAAATGGCGAATATCTCATTGGTAAATGTGTGTAAGACGTATAAAAACGGCTATAGCGCAGTAAAGGACTTCAATCTTGAAATCCGGGATAAGGACTTTATCATCTTTGTAGGTCCGTCAGGCTGCGGCAAGTCCACTACTCTGCGGATGATAGCAGGTCTTGAGGAAATTTCCTCCGGAGAACTGTGGATCGATGACTGCCTGATGAACATGGTAGAACCGAAAAACAGGGAACTGTCCATGGTATTTCAGAATTACGCCCTGTATCCTCATATGAGCGTTTATGAAAATATGGCCTTCAGTCTTCGGGTGAGAAAGCTTCCAAAGGAGGAGATTGACCGCCGGGTGCGGGAGGCTGCCGGGACTCTGGAGATCAGCCATCTGTTAGACCGCAGGCCTGCGGCGCTCTCCGGCGGGCAGAGACAGAGAGTCGCCATTGGAAGCGTGATTGTAAGGCAGCCAAAGGTATATCTGATGGATGAGCCGTTGTCCAATCTGGACGCCAAGCTGAGGGGTCAGATGCGGGTGGAGCTTGCAAGGCTTCACAGGGAACTGGGGGCAACTATTATCTATGTGACGCACGATCAGGTAGAGGCCATGACCCTGGGAACTCGTATTGTAGTCATGAAGGATGGGAGAATCCAGCAGGTAGCCGCGCCGGCAGAGCTGTATGAGAATCCCATCAACCAGTTTGTAGCCGGATTCATTGGTTCGCCGTCTATGAATTTTCTGGAGGTTTCTGTGAAAAAAGAGAAGGAAATCACGTGGGTCTGTGGAAAAAGCTGGAGACTTCCCCTGGGCGCAGCGGCGGCCAGACGGGCAGCGGATCGGAGCTGTACGGGAAAACGGGTAATCCTGGGAATCCGGCCGGAGGATCTCCATCAGGAGGGACCGGATGGAGCGGCCCTGGAAATGGAGATCCACGTAAGAGAGCTTCTGGGGGCTGAGGTTATCCTTCATGGGGATATTGCAGGGGATATGGATGAAACAGGCGGGGCAGCAGATAAAAAGAGTCAGCTGGCCGCCAAGCTTCCTCCGGACTGTAATGCCCGTCCCGGCGAGCACATCCGCCTGTTTGCGGATATGAGCCGGATTAAGCTTTTTGATGCGGACACAGGGGAAAATATATTATACATATAAAAGGGAGCATTTGAAACATGAAAATCAGGGATTTTTTTAAGAAAACAGGCCCTTACGCCTATATCCTTCCCGCTATGATTGTTTTTGCCGTTTTCTTGTTTTATCCGTTTTTTAAGACTATTTATCTGAGTCTTTATAAGACAAATAAGATGGGCGAGGCAAAGCTGTTTGTGGGTTTTGGAAACTATACAGATCTTCTGACCTCCCCCGTATTCTGGGACAGCTTAAAGGTTACGGTGATCTTTGTAGTAATCGTGGTGGCGGGAAGCATGGCTCTGGGGCTTTTTGCGGCTGTGCTCTGCAATCGGACATTTCCGGGGATCCGGGCATTCAGCACGGCCTATGCGCTGCCCATGGCCATCGCCTCCAGTTCCGCAGCCATGATCTTTAAGATTATGCTCCACCCCTCGATCGGGATTGTGAATAAGCTTTTGGGACTTAATATCAACTGGATAAACGATCCCAGGTACGCTCTGGTCTGCGTGGCGGTGCTGACTGCCTGGTTAAACAGTGGAATCAATTTCCTGTATTTTTCCGCAGGCTTAAGCAGCATTGACGATTCCATTTATGAGAGGGCCTCCGTAGACGGGGCAGGCGGGATACAGCAGTTTTTTCGTCTGACCCTTCCGGGCTTAAGCCCCATTATGTTTTACACGGTAGTGGTAAATATCATTCAGGCCTTTCAGTCCTTCGGCCAGGTAAAAATCCTGACGGAGGGCGGCCCGGGAAATTCCACCAACCTGATCGTGTACTCCATTTACAGAGACGCCTTCTTTAACTACCGGTTTGGAAGCGCGGCTGCGGAGTCCGTGATTCTCTTTGCCATTATCATGGCGCTTACGCTTGTAATGTTTAAGATCGAAAAGAAAGGGGTCAGCTACTAATGGATCAGTCATTTGCAATCAAACGAGACGCCCGGATCACCAGGGAGCAAATCCAACGGCTTCATGAGGAGGCCAACCGAAGGGCCCTGCGCGTCCGCAGAATCCGCACGGGAATCCTGATTGGGCTTAATGTGGTCATGGCTGTTATTATCCTGCTGCCGCTCCTTTATGCCGTCAGCGTGGCCTTTATGCCCTCCAGCGAACTGTTTACAACGGAATTAAACCTGTTTCCGGCAAATCCAACGGGGGAAAATTTTGCCCAGGCCCTTGTAAAGGTGCCGCTGATGCGGTTTGTGCTCAATTCTTTTCTGGTGGCGGGACTGATTACCCTGGGGCAGATCATTTCCTGTTCTTTAGCGGCATTTTCCTTCTCATTCCTGGATTTTAAGGGGAAAGAGGCGCTGTTTATGCTGGTCATGGCTACTATGATGGTTCCCGGAGAGGCTACCATTATTTCCAATTATCTTACGGTCAGCAGCTGGGGATGGCTGGACTCCTATCAGGTGCTCATTGTTCCTTATCTGACCTCCGCTATGGGTATTTTCCTGTTCAGGCAGTTTTATAAGTCCTTTCCTATTTCACTGTATGAGTCGGCAAAGATCGACGGCTGCAGCAATCTGCGGTTTATCTTCCGTATCCTGCTTCCGCTGACAAAATCCGCCATCGGCGCAATGGCGGTGTACACATTTATCAACGCATGGAATATGTATATGTGGCCGCTGTTAGTAACTGGTTCTAATGAAATGCGTACTGTGCAGATCGGTATCAGTATGTTAAACAGTGTAGATGCCCAGTCAATTACGCTTATGATCGCCGGAGTGATTATGGTCATTATACCGTCTATATCCATTTTCGTTATCGGACAAAAACAGCTGATCCGGGGAATGTTCTCCGGAGCGGTCAAAGGCTGATGAAATACATAATGGTTTGAAAATAAGATTCCACTGGAGGAAAATGACGATGAAGAAAAGAACACTGATCCCTGTAATTGCTGCGGTAACAGCGGCCGCTGCCTTAAGCGGCTGCGGCGGGCCATCTTCTCAGACAGAGGCTGCAAAAGCTTCCCAGACGGGAACATCCGCCTCAGATACCGCTGCAGCTGGCCAGGAGACTGCAGGGAAAACTGATGCATCAGCCGGGGCAGGAGATGCCGCAGGACAGACCATCACCTTCTGGCATTCCATGGGAGGCGTCAACGGCGAGGCTATGGATTATCTGGTGAATAAATTTAATGAGGAAAATGATAAGGGCATTAAGGTAGACGCCCAGTATCAGGGAGAATATGACGATGCAATCAATAAATTAAAGAGCGCCCAGATTGGAAATATGGGCGCAGATCTGGTACAGATTTATGATATTGGAACACGCTTTATGATTGATTCCGGCTGGGTAATCCCCATGCAGGAGCTCATCGACGCAGACGGCTGGGACGCTTCTTCGCTGGAGCCCAATATTGCGGCCTATTATACTGTAGATAATAAGCTGTATTCCATGCCGTTCAACTCCTCTACGCCAATTCTTTACTACAACAAGGATATGTTTGAGAAAGCGGGCATCACAAACGTCCCTGAAAGCCTTCCTGAGATTGGGGAGATTGCGGAGGATTTGATGCAGAAGGGCGGGGCAGGTGAGCCCATTTCCTTAAGCATCTACGGATGGTTTTTTGAGCAGTTCACAGGAAAACAGGGGGCGGCCTATGTGGATAACGGAAACGGGCGCACTGGAGCTGCCACAGCGGTTGAATTTGATAAAAACGGTTCCGGCGCAAAAACGCTGGCTGCATGGAAGGAGCTTTATGATAAAGGGTATGCCCCCAATGTAGGCAAGGGCGGAGATGCCGGCCTGGCTGATTTCAGCGCCGGAAAGTCCGCAATGACCCTTGGCTCTACGGCGTCCTTAAAGCAGATTTTAGAGGATGTAAACGGCAAATTCGAGGTGGGAACCGCATATTTCCCCAAGGTAAGCCCGGATGATCAGGGCGGCGTTTCCATCGGCGGAGCCTCCCTGTGGGCGTTAAATAACGGGGATCCAGACAAGGAGGCAGCAGTATGGGAGTTCATAAAGTTCATGGTATCTCCTGAAAGCCAGGCATACTGGAATTCCCAGACCGGTTATTTCCCTGTTACCACTGCCGCTCATGATGAACCTGTATTTAAGGAGAACCTGGAGAAATATCCGCAGTTCGGTACGGCCATTGACCAGCTCCATGACTCTTCTCCAGAGTCTGCAGGCGCGCTTTTAAGCGTATTCCCTGAGGCAAGACAGATTGTGCAGACGGAAATCGAAAATATGCTCAATAACGGCGCCAGCCCTGAGGATACAGTGAATAAGATGGCGGAACAGATCAACAAATCTATTGAGGAGTACAATCTTTTAAATAATTAGAAATATGATCAAACTAATCGCAGTAGATATGGACGGAACCCTGTTAAATTCAGAGGGCCGCATTTCCAGGCGCAACGCTTACGCTGTCCAGTGCCTTCAGGCCCTGGGAACCGAGTTTTTAGTATGTACCGGAAGAAGCTATGAGGATGCTCTGCTTCCTTTAAAAGAGAGAGGAATCCGGGCGTCGGTAATCTGCATGAACGGATCCTGCATCTATGACTGGAACGGCAGGCTGGCAGACAAGACTGTTTTTCAGACAGAGCAGGTAAAACAGATCCTCCGGGCCGGAAAGGAATTTGGCGCTGTCTTTGATTTTATGACCAGTCGGGGAAGCTTTTCCATTTCCACAGAGGAGGAATTTCGGGACGCCTATGAAAGAGATATTCTTCTTCCTATGGCTGCATATTCCTATGAGGCGGTGAGAGACAGGTTTCATCTGGTAAGGGAGGAGGAGCTTTTTAGCCTGGGGCTGGAATTTTTCAAGATCTCTGTGCTTCATGCATCCTCGCAGACGCTCAATGACCTGAAGGAGCGCTTAAAGGAGATTGAGAATCTGGCTGTCGCCTCTTCTTTTTATACCAATCTGGAGCTGACACATAAGGATGCCCAGAAGGGAAAGGCGTTAGCGGCCTATGCCTCTGCACGGGGAATCCGGTTGGATGAGATCATGGCCATTGGAGACAGTGAAAACGATACCTCCATGCTGTCCATGGGCTTAAAATATACCATTGCCATGGGAAATGCCATGGAGTCGGTAAAAAAGACCGCCAAATGCCTGACACGCACCAACGATGAGGACGGAGTGGCATATGCTGTTGAGACTCTGATTTTATCCCAGGAGGCGCGTTCCAGAGGATAAAGCGGCGGCCGTTTTTAAGGTGGTTCCCAGAAAAAACTTGACACATACCAGTAAGCAGTGATATGCTGAGAAACAACAGGGAGCTTGTAGTGCAGGCTGAGAGGAAGTAATCGAACTTCGACCGATCGTACCTGATTTGGGTAATGCCAACGTAGGGAAATATTTCGACTGGATATGGACAGCAGGTTCATATGATGTATACACGGTCCGTTCCTTATGGGGCGGACCTTTTTGCGTCCGTCCGGCAGCCTCTTTGGGAGACGAATATTGATGTATTTGTACAACACCTGCAAGGAGGAAGATGAGATGGAATATACCACACAGATGGATGCCGCCAGAAAAGGCATCGTCACGAAAGAGATGAAAAAGGTAGCCGAAAAGGAGCAGTTTGATGTAAAGGAGCTGATGGCTTTGGTGGCCGAGGGACGGGTGGCGATCCCTGCCAATAAAAACCACTGCTGTCTGGATCCAAATGGAATCGGTTCCATGCTGCGGACCAAGATCAACGTAAACCTTGGCACCTCCAGGGACTGCAGGGATCTGGATATGGAGCTTGATAAGGTAAACAACGCGGTGAAGATGGGGGCAGAGTCCATTATGGATTTAAGCTCCTGGGGCGATACCCAGAAGTTCAGAAGAAAGCTGACGGCTGAATGTCCCGCCATCATCGGAACCGTGCCTATTTATGACGCAGTGGTATATTATCACAAGGCGTTAAAGGACATTACCACGGAGGAGTGGCTGAAGATTGTGGAAATGCACGCCCAGGACGGCGTAGATTTTATGACGATTCATGTGGGCATCAACCGCAGGACAGCAGACCGTTTTAAGGAAAATAAACGCCTGATGAACATTGTTTCCAGAGGCGGCTCTATTATCTTTGCCTGGATGGAGATGACAGGAAAGGAAAATCCATTTTATGAGCACTATGACAGGATTCTGGACATCTGCCGCAAGTACGACGTGACCATCAGCCTGGGAGACGCCTGCCGTCCGGGCTGCATCGATGATGCAACGGACATTTCACAGATCGAAGAGCTTGTAACCTTAGGCGAGTTGACCCGACGGGCCTGGGAGAAGGATGTGCAGGTGATCGTAGAGGGGCCGGGCCATATGCCTTTAAACCAGATCGAGGCCAATATGAAGATTCAGCAGACCATCTGCAAGGGCGCGCCTTTCTATGTGCTGGGACCTCTGGTGACGGATATTGCCCCCGGCTATGACCATATCACGGCAGCTATCGGCGGAGCTGTCGCAGCCTCCTGCGGAGCGTCCTTCCTCTGCTATGTGACTCCTGCGGAGCATCTGCGCCTTCCGGATCTCAATGACGTAAAAGAGGGTATCATCGCCTCTAAGATCGCAGCCCATGCGGCAGATATCGCAAAGGGAATCCGGGGAGCGGCTGACTGGGACCGCCGGATGAGCGAGGCCAGAAAGAAACTGGACTGGGAAAAGACCTTTGAACTCTCCATTGATCCCGAAAAGGCCAGAACCTACCGGGCCGCGGCAAAACCAGAGAAGGAGGATACCTGTTCCATGTGCGGCAATTTCTGCGCAGTGAAAAATATGAACCGGATTTTGGACGGAGAGATTGTAAGTATCTTTGATGAATGATGGATGTAAGGGAGTTTGGATATGAGATTTGACAGAGGACAGCTTTTGATTTATGCAGTGACGGACCGGGCCTGGACCGGGAAGATGAGCCTTTATGACCAGGTGGAGACTGCATTAAAGGGCGGCGCTACCATGGTGCAGATGCGGGAAAAGGGACTCACGGATGAAAACGTGCAGGACTATCTGGAAGAGGCCCGCAGGCTTAGAAGGCTGACGGAACGGTACAATGTGCCCTTTCTCATTGATGATCATGTAAAGCTGGCTCTTCTGTGCGGGGCGGACGGCGTCCATGTGGGACAAAGCGACATGGAAGCCGGACGCGCCAGGGAAATCCTTGGGCCGGATAAGATTCTGGGCGTTACCGCAAAAACCGTGGAGCAGGCGCTGAAAGCCCAGGATCAGGGGGCGGATTATCTGGGAAGCGGGGCCGTATTCGGCACCTCCACCAAGTCAGACGCCCTGCCAATGACCAAGGAACGGCTGGGAGAGATCTGCCGATCCGTTTCCATCCCTGTAGTGGCCATCGGGGGCATTTGCCTGGAAAATATTGAAAAATTACAGGGCAGCCAGGTGGCCGGTGCAGCGATCGTGTCCGGTATTTTCGGCGCCAGGGATATCGAAGCTACCACCCGGCAGCTCCGGAAAAAAATGGAAAAATGTTTGTAAAAACAGTTGACAGATCAAAAAAGACTGATTATAATGACCTCATCAAAAATAATGACAGAAACCGTTGAGCAGGAGTAAGTAGGATCATACCCTTAAGCGCAGAGAGCTTCCGGCTGGTGTAAGGAAGCGTTAAGATAGGATCTGAATGGACCTGTGAGGGCAGTCAGAAACCGGAGAACCGGGAGTATGGACTGACGGTGATCCCGCCGTTACCAGGGAGGACGCATGATGGTGCGTTGCAGAGCGGGCGTATGATTTGGATCCGGCAGTTGTGAAACACAGCATCAGGTTAGAGTTTAACTTGGTGCTTTTTTGTTTTCATTTTCAGGTGAAATGGATCTTTCGCCAACCAGGGTGGTACCGCAGAAGCTTATAGAGGCTTTTGTCCCTGCCGGCTGTAGAGAACAGCGGGTGGAGACAAGGGCCTTTTTTGATGGCAGGAAAGGAGTATGAAGATGATGATTCCCTCATGTGAAGAAATTTTAAAACTGGCAGCTGATTATGACCGGATCCCCATCTGCAGAGAGGTATTTGCAGATATGGTGACTCCCATTACTCTCCTCAGGAGGCTGGCGGAGCGGTCGAAGGAGTATTTTCTTCTGGAGAGCGTGGAAGGCGGGGAGAAATGGGGCAGGTATTCCTTTTTAGGATTTAATCCCATTCTGCGGGTGACCTTAAAAGAAGGACGGATGGTTATTGACAGCCGCACAGAGGAATATCCGTCAAAAACGCTGACAACGGCTGCGCCCTATGAGGAACTGCGGCAGATTCTTAACCGCTTTAAGGCGCCAAAGATTCAGGGGCAGCCGCCCTTTGCAGGGGGATTTGCAGGGTATTTTTCCTACGCCATGATCGGGTACGCGGAGCCGGTGCTGAAAATTTCCAGAGGAAATGGAGCAGATATGGAGCTGATGCTGTTTGATCAGGTGATCGCCTATGATCATCTGAAACAGAAAATCTCTATTGTGATGAATATAAAGACTGGGCGCAGGACAGCCGAACCGTCTTTCCCGTTTGCAGAGTATTTAATGGAAGAATATGGAAATGCCTGCCGCAGGATCCAGGAGACCATAGCCCTGATCCGGGATCAGACGCCGCCTGCTCCTCAGAGCGCAGGCCGGGCATCCGCATTTTCCTGCAATGTGTCGAAAGAGGAATACTGCCGCATGGTAGAGAAAACCAGGGAATATATCAGGGACGGAGATATTTTCCAGGCCGTGATATCACGGCAGTTTACGGCCTCCTTTGAGGGCAGTCTCTTAAACGCCTACCGGGTGCTGCGGACCACAAATCCATCCCCCTATATGGTGTATATGAATCTGGGAGAGACGGAGATCATCAGCGCGTCGCCGGAAACGCTGGTGCGGTTAAAGGACGGACGTCTTATCACCTTTCCGGTAGCGGGTTCCAGGCCCAGAGGCAATTCCCCGTCAGAGGATGAGGCGCTGGAGACGGAGCTGCTGGCGGATGAAAAGGAACTGGCAGAGCACAATATGCTGGTGGATCTTGGGAGAAATGACATTGGCAGAATCTCCTCATTCGGTACCGTAGAGGTTACGCAGTATCAGATGATCCACAAATATTCCCGGATCATGCATATATGCTCCCAGGTGGAGGGAAAGATTGGCGAGGGCTGCGACGGCTGCTCCGCCGTGGAGGCCCTGCTTCCGGCAGGAACCTTATCGGGAGCACCAAAGATTCGGGCCTGCCAGATTATTGAAGAGCTGGAGCAGGTTCCCAGAGGCATATACGGCGGAGCGCTGGGATATCTGGATCTGACCGGCAATATGGATACCTGTATCGCCATTCGCATGGCTGTAAAGGAGAATGGCTCCGTTACTGTTCAGGCCGGAGGCGGGATTGTGGCGGACAGCGTGCCGGAGCGGGAATATGAGGAATCCGAAAATAAGGCCGGGGCAGTGATGCAGGCTATCATGTACGCAGGGGAGGCGGATGATATATGATCCTTTTGATTGATAATTATGACAGCTTTTCTTATAACCTGGTTCAGATGATCGGGAGCATCCGGCCGGATATCCGTGTGGTGCGAAACGACAGGATCACCATAGGAGAGATCCGTACCATGGCTCCCGATCATTTGATCCTGTCTCCAGGACCGGGATATCCCGGGGATGCGGGGATCCTGGAGGACGCGGTGCGGGAATTAAAGGAAGAAATCCCTATACTGGGTGTGTGTCTGGGCCATCAGGGAATCTGCGAAGCCTTCGGCGGAACCATTACCCATGCAAAGCGGCTGATGCACGGCAAGCAGAGCCGGATTCGGGTGGAGTCCGGGGAAAATGGAACCTGTCCTTTGTTTAGAGGGCTTACTCATGAGATCATGGCGGCAAGATATCACTCGCTGATTGCTGATCCAGGGTCTCTTCCTAAGGAACTGGAGGTCACAGCAAGGGACTGTGAGGCCGGTGAGATCATGGCAGTGCAGCATAAAGCATATCCGGTGTACGGTCTGCAGTTTCACCCGGAATCCATATTGACGCCGGATGGAAGGAAAATACTGAAAAATTTCCTGGAAATTGGGAACTAGAGCAGGACAGAAAGGGGTATTTATATGATTCAGAACGCGATTCATCACCTGGTAGAGGGAAAGAACCTGGATTTTAAAATGACAAGAAAGGTAATGGATGAGATAATGAGCGGAGAAGCCACCCAGGCTCAGATATCCTCATTTCTCACCGCTCTCCGAATAAAAGGAGAAACCATCGACGAGATCACCGCCTGCGCTCAGGTGATGCGGGATAAGGCGCTGTGTCTGAGGCCGCCGTTTCCGGTTATGGACATCGTAGGCACCGGAGGCGACGAGGCCGGCACCTTTAATATCTCCACTACCAGCGCCTTTGTGGCGGCTGCGGGAGGGATTCGGGTGGCAAAACACGGAAACCGCAGCGTATCCAGCAAAAGCGGGGCGGCAGATGTGCTGGAGTGTCTGGGGGTGCGGCTGGATCTTACCCCAGAGCAGGCAGAGGCAGTACTGGAGCAGACCGGAATGTGCTTTCTCTTTGCCCCGGCCTATCATTCCTCTATGAAATATGCAGCCCCTGTCCGCAGGGAGATCGGCATCCGCAGTATTTTTAATATTCTTGGCCCTCTTTCTAACCCTGCAAACGCTTCCATGCAGCTTTTGGGCGTGTACAGCAGAAAGCTGGTGCAGCCGCTGGCCCAGGTGCTGGCAAATCTGGGAGTAACACGCGGCATGGCAGTATGCGGGGGCGACGGCCTGGATGAAGCTACGCTCACTGGTCCAACCCATGTATGTGAGATCCGTTTTGGAGAACTGACCAGCTATGATATTACACCAAAAGAGCTTGGATTGTCCCCCTGTGCTCCTGAGGATTTAAAGGGAGGCACGCCAGAGGAGAATGCACAGATCACAAGGGATATACTTTCAGGAACGCTCACCGGCCCGAAGAAAGATGTGGTAGTGCTGAATTCAGCCCTAAGTCTGTACCTGGGAACAGATCACTGTACGGTCAGAGACTGCATCAGGACGGCCAGGGAACTGATAGAATCCGGCGCGGCATTCCAAAAAATGGAAGAGTTTGCAGCGGCGTCAAGAATGGCTGCGGGAGAGGAAAAGGGAACAGATGATGCAGGATGAAATGACAGGGCTTTATTGTGATGGTACAGAAAAAACGCGTAGCCTGCGGCCTTCCTGTAAAATCAAGATCTGCGGCTTGAGCCGTCCTGAAGATATCCGGGCTGCAAACCGTATTCTGCCGGACTACATTGGCTTTGTTTTTGCCGAAAGTTCCCGTCGGATTACCGTGTCTCAGGCAGTGCGGCTGAAAGCGGCTCTGGATCCGCGGATCAGAGCCGTGGGGGTTTTTGTAAATGCACCCATAAATCTGATTTTGTCCCTGGCGGCGGAGGCACATGGCGTTTCTGCCGGGCCGGTGATTGATCTGATCCAGCTTCATGGGGATGAGGATGCTTCCTACATCCGGGAGCTTAAATCCAAAACACGCCTTCCCGTCATTAAGGCGGTCCGTGTCCGCACCTTCCGTGATATAGAATCAGCACAGTCTCTTCCCTGCGACTATCTTCTGTATGACACCTGGACTAAAGATACCTATGGCGGAAGCGGCAGCCAATTTGACTGGAGCCTTATCCCCCCAGACACCCGGCCCTTTTTCCTGGCCGGAGGAATCACCCTCCAGACCATTCCCCGCGCCGTTTCCTCCGGCGCCTGCTGCATCGACATCAGCAGCGCCGTGGAGACGGAGGGGAGAAAGGATGAGAGGAAGATGAGGGAGGCAGTCGGGACAGTGAGAGAGCAATAAGATCTTTTATTAAAAATCTTTTATTATAAAATGAACCAATCTCCCCTTAAATGCCTCTATATAACAGGTGCACCAAAATACAGCAATGAATCAGCTCTGTATTGCCGCGGCGATATATTGGATGCAGGACTGAGCAATAAGGAGGAACAGCCATGGAGGAACAGTGGGCCGCAGGTCTGGCGCGCAGGATGATATCGGGGGACCGGGATGCCTTTGATGAGCTGATGAAACAGTTTTACCCGGGACTTTTGCGGGCGGCTTATCTCATAGCGGGAAATCGGGCGGACAGTGAAGATATCGTTCAGGAGACCTTTGCTGCCTGCTGGGCCGGACGTATGAGGATCCGGGATCCTGAGCATATCGGAAAATGGCTCTACAAGACCATGACCAGAGAAGCATGGCGGACGGGCAGACGGGGCAGGAGAGAGCAGCCCGTGGAGGAAGTGTTTTCAGAGGATACGCCCTCTGGGTACTCGGTTCTGGACGAAGTGGTAAGCGCTTCCGGAAAACAGGAGCTTTTAAAGGCCATCGCCGCCCTTCCGGTAAAGCAGCGCACGGTACTGGTGCTTTACTATTACAACGATATGTCCGCAAAGGAAATCGCGTCCGTTATGGGCTGTCTTGAAGGAACGGTAAAATCCCGGCTGTTTACAGCCAGGAAGAATCTGAAAACAGCGCTGATGGCCAGGGATGCCATGGGAGAGGAGGCACTTTTATGAGGCAGCTTACAGACAGAGAAAACGAGATACTGGAGCGCACCTTGAGGGAAACGCTCAAAGAGCGGGCCAATGCCTTAAAGACCGGGCCTGAGGACGCAGAGCGTATGTGCAGAGCAGTAAATCAGAGGATAGAGGAGGAAGGTTCTATGAGGAGAAGATGGAATATAAGCAAAACAGCAGCAGTAACGGCAGCCATCTGTATCATTGGCGCCATGACAGCAGTAGCGGCGGGAAAGGCAACCATGTCTTATTCATTTTCCAGCCATGATGATGAATTTACCCAGTACAGCCAGCTGACAGCGGCGGAAAATGAGATAGGCTTTGACGTAAAGGCGCCGGAAACATTTTCAAACGGCTACCGCTTTGTGAGCGGCGTTCCCGTTTACAGCCAGGGACAGGACGAGTCTGGAAATGTAGTGCAGGAGCAGCAGGATCTGTCCCTTACTTATTCAAAGGAAGGACAGAAAGACCTGTATCTGGACGTATCTAAGAGCCCTCTGATGGATAAGGAGAGCGCCTGGGATCAGACCGAGGAGCACGGCGGCATCACCCTTGGCTACAGCAGCAATCATTACCGCATGGTTCCCCCGGACTATGAGATGACGGCTGAGGAGATCGCTAAGTCGGAAGCGGGAGACCTGATGATTGCCTACGGTTCAGATAAGATCACAGACCAGACCCTTCAGAGTCTTTCCTGGGAGGACAACGGACATTTATATACCCTGTTTGGCTTTGATACGGGACTGTCCCCGGAGGACTTTTATCAGATGGCCGGGGAGATCATTGATGGGAAATAACCCTGGTGCAGGCATCTACAAAGGCTGTGAATAATCCCATCGCAGCAGGATCTTTTTGCCAGAGATATTCCGGATGCCACTGGACGCCTAAAAAGAAGGGATAATCCGGTTTCTCAAGAGCCTCAATGATCCCGTCAGAGGCCCAGCCTGTGGCAGTCAGTCCCGGAGCCGGCTGGCGGACGGCCTGATGGTGGCAGCTGTTTACGCCGATGCGTTCCAGCCCGCCGCAGGCCTTTGCCAAAAGGCTTCCCTTTTTCACCTTTACATGGTGAGAGGGTGTGGTATAGTAAAAGGGCTGCTGGTGGGCCACAGGAAAATCCTGTTCCCTCTGGCTGGGAATATCCTGGTAAATCGTTCCCCCTAAAGCTACATTTAAAAGCTGGATTCCCCGGCAGATGCCAAATACAGGCCGTTTAAGCTCCATGGCCGCATGGAGCAGCCGGATTTCCATGGAATCCCTGGCCGGGGATACATTTTTGCAGGAGGGATGTGTCTCTTCCCCCAATAAAAAGGGGTGCAGATCCGGGCCGCCGGAAAAAAGAAAGCCGCTGCACATGGCCGCCAGCTGTCTCCAGTCCTCATCCGTACCCTCCAGGGGAAGCAGGATGGAAAGTCCTCCTGCCGCGGCAATGGCCCGCGGATAACCAGGGCGCAGGCTGGTATCGTTATTTTCTGTATTGTGAGACGGCGTGATGCCAATGATGGGTTTCTGAGAGATCATGTACAACATCCTTTCAGGGACTTTTATTTATGTGGAAGGCCTTGATCTATTCTATGCGGGTCACGGGCCGGATGAGTATATGTAACGATTCAGGCATATGTCAATTCAATATAAAAAAGACCACTGTTTCCTCCGCCGTACAGCGGGTTTGCAGTGGTCTTTTTATGTAGCTTCAATTAAGCCTCGATAGCGCCTGTAGGACAAGCAGCTGCGCAGGTTCCGCAGTCGATGCAAGCGTCAGCGTCGATTACATACTTGCCGTCTCCCTCAGAGATTGCATTTACTGGACATTCGCCAGCACAGCTTCCGCAGCTTACGCAAGCGTCAGTAATTACGTGTGCCATGATCAAAGTACCTCCTTTATTATTGTATACATTGTCTTTATATTCTATACTAAAATCCCTAATTATTCAAGAGGAAAATCGTTCCTTAACAGAATACTGATGTATAAATTCAAGAGCAAGGTTCATTGACATTCCTGCATATACCGCCTACAATGAAGCCAGACACAAAGCAAAAGGGAATTTTGGGGAGGCGTAAGGATGAAACTGGAGCTGCTGGAATGCTTAAGGCTGGTGACAGACAGCTATAACGTGGATGTTAGAATCTGCTCTCTGGGGGAGCAGAAACAGGAGCAGGGGGAAAACGATCCCGCCGGCTCCCGGTTTTTAAGCCAGGGACTTAAGAAACTGAGCCGGGATAAGGAGGGCGGCGTCCTCTATGTGATCTGCGATTCCTTTGATGAGGAATACTGTATGTTCCGCCTGCCAAAAGACCAGGCTGCCGTCATCGGGCCCTACCGCCAGAAAAAGCTGGAGTGGCATCATCTGAGCGAAGCCATGAGAAAACGGAGCATCCCGGCATCCGTGTTAGAGGAACTGGAAACCTGGTACAACTCCATGCCCGTGATCCGGGATTATGAAGCCTGGATGAACCTGATTTCATCCATCTGCCGTACCTTCCACAATACCGAAAAGACAACGGTTCATTTCATAGAATCCGAGCTGGAAACATGGGAGGACAGCAAATGGACCAAAGAACAGCAGGAGGAAGAGGCTGTTTCCATGAAGCTGATCGAAGAACGGTATAAGAGGGAGCGAGATCTGATGAATGCCATTTCTACAGGAAATATAGAAGAAGGCTTTCGTGCTCTTTCCGGTCTTGGGCGGTATAAGATTTCCAGAAGATACATGGATGTATACAGAGACCACAGAAACCTGCTGATTACGCTAAACACCATCTGCCGCAAGGCTGCCGAGTTCGGCGGCGTCCATCCCGTTCACATTGACCGTCTTTCTGCCAAGTTTGCAAAGCTGATCGAGACTGTATATACGGCGGAGGATGCAGCCAGAATACGCAGCAGCATGGTAAGAAAATACTCCCTGCTGGTGAACAACTATTCTTTAAAGGGCTATGCGCCCGTGATCCAGAAGGTGATAAATTATATCGATCTTAACCTGTCCGGAGATCTGTCATTGAAGAGCATTTCAGAGAAATTTTCCGTCAGCTCCGGCTATCTTTCAGAGCTTTTCCGCAAGGAGGTGAATTCCACCCTTACTTCTTATGTAAATCAGAAACGGATCCGCCGCGCCATATGGTATCTTAACAGCACCCAGATGCAGATCCAGCAGATCGCCGAGGAGGTAGGGATCGGAGATGTGGCCTACTTTATCAGGATTTTTAAGAAAAGCACAGGAAAAACGCCCAGGGAATACAGAAATATGCTTCACAAAAAAGAGGCCGAGAATTATAAAAATAAGGAAATTCAATAGACAAAAATTCCTGACTGACCCTTGTTTTTTACTATTTTTACCGTAAAAAATCCTAATTGTTTCGGATTATATGTGATAAGCTATGTGCATAGTGAAACAAAATATGTATCTGCTGGATAAGTGTCAGCAGATAAGAGAACGGACAGCAGCACAGATCCAAACATATACAGGAGGAATGAACCATGGGTAAGATTTTTATTTCCGGTTTCGCAGACGAGATCAGCCCTGATTTTGACGAACAGCTCCGTGTCGTCACGGAACTGGGCATGAAGTACATATCCCTGCGGACTGCAGACAAAAAGGGAATTGCCGACTATACAGCAGAGGAGGTCAGCGAAAAGCTTCTTCCAAGGCTGGAAAAAGCAGGAGTGAAGGTGTCCTCCCTGGGCTCTCCGATTGGAAAGATCCAGATTGATGACGAAGAGGCATTTGAGACGCAGCTTGGCCAGTTAGAAGAACTGTGCCGGATCTGCAGGGTATTAGACTGCCGCTACATCCGTATGTTCAGCTTCTATATGCCGGAAGGCTCTGATCCCGACAGCTATCGTGAGACTGTAATCGAAAAGCTGAAAAAGTTCGATGCCATTGCCGCTTCACACGGCGTTGTGCTGATCCATGAAAATGAAAAAGATATCTACGGAGATACCGGAGCGCGCTGCAGGATTATTTTAGACACCCTGGGAAGCCCTCATTTTAAAGCGGCATTCGACTTTGCGAACTTTGTACAGTGCGGCGAGGATCCTGAAGTCTGCTGGGAGCTGCTTCACGACCATGTGGCCTATATCCACATCAAAGACGCCGTATCCTCCAATCGGGAAAACGTAGTCTGCGGCACAGGAGAAGGAAAGATCCGCTTTCTGTTAGACCGGGCTGTTAACAGAGAAAATTATGAGGGATTCCTTACATTAGAGCCTCATCTGGTAATTTTTGACGCGCTCCAGTCCTTAGAGACGGAGTCTACAGAGAACATCATCCGGGAAAATAAGGCAAAAGACGGAGCTGAAGGCTACGCCATGCAGTATCGTGCGCTCACCAAAATCCTGGATGAGATCGGAGTATCGTACAAAACGGAAGCATAAACATATCATTCATTCAGCGAAAGGAGAAATAGAAACATGGATAAGATCAGATACGGCTTAATCGGAATCGGCGCACAGGGCGGTGCTTACGCAGGATTTTTAACAGGGAAGGGAGGATTCCCAGGTATGCCGGCGCCAGAGTGCCCGCCCCACTGCGCATTAGGCGCGCTTTGCGATATCGATCCTGCAAAGGAGGCTATGTGCAGAGAGAAGTATCCGGAGATTCCATTTTTTACAGACTGGAAGGAAATGGTAGAATCAGGCACTGTTGACGCTGTGATCACCACAGTTCCCCACTACCTCCATACAGAGATTGCCATTTACTGCCTGGAGCACGGTATGAACGTGCTGGTAGAAAAGCCGGCAGGCGTATATGCAAAGGATGTTCACCGCATGAATGACTGCGCGGCAGCTCATCCTGACGTAGCCTTCGGCATTATGTTCAATCAGCGTACCAATGTACTTTATCAGAAGATCAGAGAACTGATTGCTTCCGGTGAACTGGGACAGATCCGCCGTTCCAACTGGATCATCAATTCCTGGTGGAGACCGGACAGCTATTACCGCCAGAGTGACTGGAGAGCTACCTGGGGCGGTGAAGGAGGAGGCGTTTTAGTTAATCAGGCGCCGCACCAGCTGGATCTCTGGCAGTGGATCTGCGGCGTTCCAAGCAAGGTATATGCAAAGTGCCTTTACGGCTGCCACAGAGAGATCGTGGTGGAAAATGACGTTACTGTTGTGACGGAATATCCAAACGGCGCTACAGGAAGCTTTATTACCTGTACCCATGATCCCATCGGAACCGACCGCCTTGAGATCGACTTAGAGGGTGGAAAGATCGTAGTGGAGGGCAGCAAGACAGCTACCGTTTACCGCTTAAACAAGAATGAAGATGAGTTAAACGCCACCATGTCCATGATGGAGCTTGCAAAGATTACATCCGGAAATTCCGCTGGCGGCGAAGGCTTATATACCACAGAGACTTTTGAAAATACAGATGGATGGGGCGTACAGCATACCACTGTTATGGAGAATTTTGCCTGCCATATCCTGGAGGGAACCCCTCTGCTGGCTCCCGGATCTGACGGCATCAACGGCGTAAGACTGGCAAATGCAATCCTTCTGTCCGACTGGCTGGGCAGGGAAGTAGATATGCCTGTAGATGAGGATGTATATCTGTCAGAGCTAAACAAGAAGATTGCAGAAGAAGGCAAATTCCCCACAAGATAGGAGCGCTCAGGGAAACCGGATACCGGGGGATCAGCAAAAAATGCCGGGATTACAGAAAAGGAGATGGAGAAAGACAGATGAAACGGGCAGCGATCATCGGAATGGGAGATATTTACCCCATCCATATGGCAGCGATCCAGGCAGATCCGCAGATCATACTCTGCGCCGTCTGCGACAGTGACGAAGCAAAGGAAGCTCAGGCTCCTCAGGGAGTGCCATTTTACAGGGACTATAAGGAGATGATCCGGGCGGAGAAACCGGACTGTGTTCATATATGTCTTCCCCATTACCTGCATTACCCGGTAGCGAAAGAAGCGGCGGGCATGGGTGTCCACGTATTCTGCGAAAAGCCCATGGCAGTCAGCACAGCCGAGGCGGAGGCATTTTCCAGACTGGAAATGGACTACCCAAAGCTCCAGATCGGAATCTGCCTCCAGAACCGGAGAAATGAAACGGTAGAGCTGTTAAAAACATTCATAGACAGCAAGGAATATGGATCTGTTACCGGTATCCGGGGAAATGTGCCGTGGTACAGGCCGAAGGAGTATTATGACTGTAAGCCCTGGAGAGGCCGATGGGAGACCGCAGGAAGCGGCTGTATGATGAACCAGGCCATACACACGTTGGATCTGCTCTCCTATCTGGGAGGAAAGATCAGGGGTGTCAGGGCCACTGTCAGTCAGATTTTAGATTATGGTATTGAGGTGGAGGATACAGTCAGTGCCAGTCTGGATTATGAAAATGGAGCCAGGGGACTTTTTATGGCCACCAACGCCAATTTTAAAAATGAACCGGTGCAGATCGTAGTTCAGATGGAGAAGGGCGAGTTCCGTATTTATGACAATATTTTATATCAGGTTATGGAGGATGGAACGGTCAAAAAGCTGGCGGAGGATCGGAAAATGCCTGGAACCAAGTTTTATTACGGCGCCAGCCATCAGAAGCTGATCAGTGAGTTTTATCACTCTCTGGAAACAGGAGAACGCAGCTATGTAAGCGCAAAGGACGGGGAGATGAGCATCCGTCTGATCTGCGGGATCCTGAGAGCAGGAGAGACAGGAGCCTATATTTCGTTATAAAGGAGAGCTAAAGACATGAAAAAAGGGTTAATCGGTATTCAGATGAGTACCATCAAATCAAAAATCGATGAACTGGGAGCATATGGAACACTGAAGGCCTGCGCAGAACTGGGATATCACTGTGTAGAGGTTTCCCAGATCCCCATGACAAAGGAAAATGTAGAGGGCATGAAGAAGGCCTGCGATGAGTTCGGCATCAAGATTGCCGCCTGCAGCGCATCCTTAGAGCCTATGATGGAGGGGATGCCGGGAGAGTACCTGGTCAGCGATTTTGATAAGATCGTAGCAGACTGTAAAGCAGTAGACTGTGATATGCTGCGCATCGGTATGCTTCCCATGACCTGTATGGGCAGCCGGGAAAAGGCCATCGATTTTGTAAAAAGGGCAGACGAGATGGCAGCGCGTTTAAAGGAGCACGGCATTGACCTGTACTATCACAACCATCATGTAGAGTTTGTAAAATACGACGGAGAGTATTTGCTGGATATTATCAAGGACAATACAAAGCATATGGGATTTGAGCTGGATATTCACTGGATCCAGAGAGGCGGCGAAAACCCGGTAGAGTTTATCCGCAAGTATGACGGACGGATCCGTCTCCTTCATTTAAAGGATTACCGTATCGCGGAGGTAAAACTTCCGGAGGGGCCGTTTGATCCTAAGAAGTTCATGGAGGCATTTACCTCAAATGTACAGTTTGCGGAGGTAGGAGAGGGAAATCTTCCCATTAAAGCCTGTATTGAGGCCGGCCTGGCAGGCGGAAGTGAATACTTCCTCATTGAACAGGATGATACATACGGAAGAGACCCGTTTGAGAGCTTAAAGATCAGCCGTGATAATCTGATTAAGCTGGGATATGAGGATTGGTTCAAACTGGATTAAGTAAAAATACGCTTCACTGGAAGGAACAGGTTAAGTGACCTTGCTGGTGAAGCGTATTTTTTGCCTGTACAGGCTGTTTTTTGGGATGCAGCGATCGGGTTTAGGCCGTCAGTGCCGGCCTGACCGGCTCTCCCTCATTCCCGCGAGGATCACCTGTCTGGCCTTTGCCGCCGCCTCCTTTGACAGAGGGGGAGTGGATTCCAGAGGATAGGGGATCCCCAGGTTTTTATATTTTACCTTTCCCATATCGTGATAGGGGAGCACGTCCAGCGCTTTGATATTGGAACGCGTTCCCAGATACCGGCCCAGACGCAGAAGATATTCCTCCTTATCAGTGATACCAGGAACTACTACATGGCGGATCCATACGGGGATGCCCTTTTGCTCCAGATATGCCTCAAAGGCCATTACCGGCTGCTGAGGCTGGCTGCAGAGCTTTTCGTGCTCGTTGGGGTCAATGTGCTTTATATCAAGGAGCACCAGGTCTGTTACCGCAGTCAGCCTGTCAAACTGCTCCAGAAGGGCCGGGGAATCGGAGCGGAAGGTAATGCCGGAGGTATCGAGGCAGGTGTGGATGCCGCGTTTTTTTGCTTCTGCAAAAAGTTCTGTGACAAAGCCGATCTGCATTAACGGTTCTCCTCCGCTGACCGTAATCCCTCCCTTGGTGTAGAAGTGCTTCATTTTATCATACTGGGCCAAAATCTCATCCACAGAGGTAAGCGTCCCTCCCTTTGGATCCCAGGTGTCGGGATTATGGCAATAGAGACAGCGCATGGGACATCCGCTTAAAAATACCACCATGCGTATTCCCGGTCCGTCTACGGTGCCGCAGCTTTCAATGGAATGTACCCGTCCTGACATAATGAAAACTCCCTTCCTGTTAATTTACCATAAGATCTGCCGCAGCAGCGGGCAGATGTATTTTGGCACCTGCCCGGTCTGCCGTAAAGGCAGATACAGCGTTGGGTTTCTAATTAGATAGAACCGTGGAAGGTTCTGGAGATAACCTCGTCCTGCTGCGCCTTTGTCAGCTTGTTAAAGTTTACTGCGTATCCGGAAACACGCACGGTCAGCTGGGGGTATTTCTCAGGATGAGCCTGGGCGTCTAAAAGGGTTTCTTTGGAAAATACATTAACATTTAAATGGTGTCCGCCCTCGGCGGCATATCCGTCTAACAGGGCTACCAGGTTGTCGATCTGTGCTTCACTTGCTTTTACCATAACTATGTTCCTCGCTTTCTTAGAATAAAATGTGTTTCATTGTGTATCTGAAGCGGTATCTCCCGCTTCTGGCCCTTAAAGGCTGTGTGAATGCCCTTTAAGGGCCGTGGGACTTTTGGCAGTCTATGCGCAGTGGGCATTAGTTCTGGTCATCCAGCCCCTCAAACAGGTTTCCGCCGGTTTCGCAGGCAGCGCAGCCATTCAGCTCCACTTCCAGGTCGCCCATAAATACCTGATCGTCCTTTCCAAGAGCGCCGGGGATGATGGAGAAGGTGTTGGAAATACCATCCTGGGCGTCACGGAAGGGAAGCTTTGCAACCGATGCCAGGGAAGCAACAGCGCCACGGCTGTCTCTGTGGTGCATGGGGTTGGCTCCCGGAGCAAAGGGCTGTCCGGCCTTTCTTCCGTCCGGTGTAGAACCGGTATTCTTTCCATATACCACATTGGAAGTGATGGTCAGGATGGACGTGGTGGGGATACCGCCCCGGTAGGTATGATTGCCCTTGATATAGTTCATGAAAATGTGTACCAGGTCTGCTGCAATCTGATCTACCCGGTCATCGTTGTTTCCATATTTTGGGAAATCTCCCTCTACAATATAATCGGTTACAATACCGTTTTCATTGCGCACGGTTTTTACCTTTGCGTACTTAATGGCAGATAAGGAGTCAGCCACTACAGACAGGCCGGCAATACCGGTAGCAAACCACCGTGTTACCTTCTTGTCATGAAGCGCCATCTGGAGACGCTCGTAGCAGTAGCGGTCATGGTTGTAGTGGATGATATTCAGAGCGTTTACATAGACGCCTGCCAGCCATTTCATCATATCTTTATACCGGTCCATTACCTCATTATAATCCAGGTATTCGCTGGTAATCGGACGGTACTTGGGGCCGATCTGCTTTCCGGAGATCTCGTCCACACCGCCATTGATTGCGTAGAGCAGGCACTTTGCCAGGTTGGCTCTTGCGCCGAAGAACTGCATTTCCTTACCTACACGCATACTGGATACACAGCAGGCAATGGCGTAGTCGTCACCGTGGGTCACGCGCATCAGATCGTCATTTTCGTACTGGATGGAGGAGGACTCGATGGAAGTTTTTGCACAGAAACGCTTAAACGCCTCAGGAAGTCTTGTGGACCACAGTACGGTCAGGTTGGGTTCGGGAGCCGTGCCAAGATTGCTTAAGGTGTGAAGGTAGCGGAAGGACATCTTTGTCACCATATGGCGTCCGTCCAGACCGATGCCTCCGATGGACTCCGTTACCCAGGTGGGATCGCCGGAGAACAGTTCGTTGTACTCAGGAGTGCGGGCAAATTTCACCAGACGCAGTTTCATGATAAAGTGGTCTACAAACTCCTGAATCTGCTCCTCTGTATAGGTGCCTGCCTTCAGATCACGCTCTGCATAAATGTCCAGGAAGGTAGAAGTGCGCCCCAGAGACATAGCCGCGCCGTTCTGCTCCTTTACTGCTGCCAGGTAGCCGAAGTAGAGCCACTGGATTGCTTCTTTTACGTCCTTTGCAGGCTGTGAAATATCAAAGCCGTAGATCTGTCCCAGTTCCTTTAACTCCTCTAAAGCCCGGATCTGCTCGGAAAGCTCCTCACGCTCACGGATTACGTCAGAGTACATAATGGTTCTTGTGGAATCCTTTTCCTCCTTCTTCTCCTGGATCAGTGCATCTACACCGTAGAGGGCTACGCGGCGGTAGTCGCCGATGATGCGTCCGCGGCCGTAAGCATCAGGAAGGCCTGTGATAATGTGGCTGGAGCGGCAGGCTCTCATCTCAGGAGTATAGGCATCGAATACACCTGCGTTATGGGTCTTGCGGTGTTTTGTGAAGAACTCAACAATCTCAGGATCCACCTCATAGCCGTTGTCCTGGCAGGCTTTCATCGCCATGCGGATACCGCCGTAGGGCTGTAAGGAACGCTTAAAAGGCTTATCTGTCTGGAAACCGACAATGGTTTCCTTGTCTTTATTCAGGTATCCGGGTCCATGAGACGTAATAGTGGAAATGACTTTCGTATCCATATCCAGTACGCCGCCGGCCTCCCGCTCCTTTGCGGACAGCTCCATTACCTGGGCCCACAGATCCTCAGTATTCTTTGTGGGTCCTTCAAGAAAGGCATCATCGCCGTCATATGGGGTATAGTTTTTCTGGATGAAGTCGCGGACATTGATCTCGCGCTGCCATACACCCGGTGTAAATGTGTTCCATTCTGTTCTCATGGACGTTTCCTCCTGTAAAATGTGATCGGCTTTCAGATTCCGTTCATATCTGCTTTTAAAACAGGCAGCGGGGAAATCTGTAAAGCATTGGGTTTGGGATACGGTTTAATGGTATCTCATTGGATGAATTAAGTCTACTATAAGCCGGCTGTTTTTTCTGTTGCATTTGCAACGATTTACAGGATATTGTATACTGTATCCGAAAAAATACACAGCTTATATTCATAGAATACTATACCAGAAAATAATGAAAAGGACACAGGAAAATACAGGGCTTGCCAAAAAAAACAAAATGTATTATGCTGATAAAAGCGAATGGAAACGCAAAGAATACTTTTACAGCGAAAGTATGACATATCAAAGGAGGAAAAAATATATGAAGATTGAAAAGACAATGCTCATCGGCGAATTGATCAATATGCATGAGCTGATTCCGCAGATGCTTATGGGTGCTGGTATGCACTGCCTGGGCTGCCCTGCTTCTCAGGCTGAGTCCCTGGAAGAAGCCTGCATGGTTCACGGCATCGACTGCGACACTCTGGTATCTCAGATGAACGAGATCCTGGCTGACAAGTAAGAAAGGGCCGGATAAGAAAAGGGCGCACGAAAGCGCTGGCTGGAAACGATCCGAGAGGACTGCTTTGACATACCGGATGCGGTATGCCTGAGCAGTCCTTCTGCTTTGGCTGTGAACATTATGGCTGATTGATATATTCCGCCGCAAGTTTGTTCGCCTCATATGTGGTTTTCTCTTCGTCCATACGGGTCAGCGTTCCTTCCTTTACAACCACATTTCCATTGACCGCTATATAATCCTCGTTGCTTTTTAATCCGATGGTACAGAGCGCACGTCATTGCCTGTTCATTCCAGGCTTTCGATCTCACAAAAATAGTTTAAGCCCTGTTGGGAATCAGTCTTTTTCAAAATTATAAATGACACGGCAGATATAGTTTAAATCCAGATTCAGCTCATGAATCGTTTTTTCATGTCTATCCATAGAGTATCTCTCTTTCTTCAATTATAGCATGGATTCAGGGAAGATGGCAGTAATGATTTTATGAAAAGGAAACCAGGAGGATGTGCTGCTGATGGGAGGGGGTAATAAACGCTATCCATGTACATCCCAAAGAATGAGAAATTATTATAACAATTATATTTGGGGGTATCAATGTTAATAACTGAAGAATATAACACATAAAAATTGGATATACTGCACAAAAAATGTTTAAAAAGGTGTTAAAAACAGGAAAAGCAGGCTCCAATGGAACCTGCCTGAAAGGGCTGTAAACAGATGCAGCAGAGGTGCATTTCTGGTAAACTGCCCTAAATCAGCTGTAATTTTTTCAGTGCATTTTCCCCGATAACAACCTCATAATGCTCCTTAAAATAAGCTTCGCTGGCGTGATCGCCGGAGAATTTTGAGCCGTATTCGGCTAAGATATTACATACTCTGGAGAAATCGCGGTCATCGGCAGCCCCGCGGTTTAGAACCAGATAATACTGGCGTGTATGGGGTTTTTTGTAAAGGGCATTGGCTGCGGTGCAGATGTCTGCCGCTGCCTTTGCGGCTTCAGCAGTCCGATCCAGACTGTCAAAAAGGAAGATGCGGATTGGCTTTCCTACCGGTTTGTCAGAACCGCTTTCAGTCTCCTCGGACGTCGGCCCATGGTCGGGAGCATCACTCATATGCCCGGCCATAAGGCGGCCAATATCCCCTGCTCCTTCCAGAAACTCATCCGGCAGTCCGGAAAGTGCAGGATTTGCCTCTTCTGGTGCAGAGGGAGAGAATCGGGCAAAGCGGGTATCTAATTCCTCTGGATCCTCGATCTTTGTGATCACCAGCATAATGCTTTCAGAAGAAAGAGGGATCGCCTCGACCATCAGCGGAATATCCTCCGCCTCAAATCCCACTTCGCTGGAGGCTCGCTGGATCATTTCGCGAAACAGATTTCTGGCTTTTTCCGTACCGTAGGCAAGTTCAATAATGTTGATATTGCGGGCGCTTAAGTCAAAGCTGGTAAGGGTACATCGTATCTGATTTTCATTGATTCGTTCTATCTTCATCGGATCACTTCCTGTTCTGTATAAAAATGTGTAGACTTCCACAACATAAATATACTACATAACAGGGGAAAATATCAATGTAGATATGAAAAAAATTTAAAGTGGTTATCCTGTCGACCATAGACAAGTTACATAAATGAGAGTAAGATTGCGGCATGAGATGATATTGTAACGAAAGGAGGGGGAAGAAGGAGAGAGGTACTGTTTGGAAAGTATGAATTGATCCGAAAGGCGGGGTCAGGCCGTGCAGGTACAGTCTGGAAGGCCCGTCATCTGGGACTGGACGAGTACCGTGCAGTCAAGTGTGTGCCTAAGTACAAGGTGGATCACGCTGCATTCTGCAGGGAAGCTCTGGTACTTAAGGAACTGAAGCATCCGGGAATCCCCATGGTTTATGACCTGGAGGAGGATGCGGATCATTTTTATCTGATCGAGGAATATCTGGAAGGCCATTCTCTATATGCCCTGATAAAAGATCAGGGTACATTTCAGGAAACGTCGGCAGTTCGGTACGGACTGCAGATCTGTTCTCTTGTTGAATATTTACATCATTCTTGTCATGAACCCATTTTACATTTAGATTTACAACCAAATAACCTGATCATCTGGAACGATACGGTGCGGCTTATTGATTTTAATCATGCGGCGGATCGAATCTGCGCCAATGCCCCAGGAAAGCGTTACGGCACGGAAGGCTGTGCAGCGCCTGAGCAATATACCTCTGACCAGCCCTTAGATGAAAGGACCGATCTTTATGCCATTGGTGCGGTCCTCCGATTCATGGTACAGGGAACCCTGAAGCCGGACGCCGGCAGGAAACTGGAGCTGTCAGACGCCTTTGAGGCGGTGATCGGGAAATGTATGGAGCGGGATATGGACCAGCGGTACAGATCCGTGAAGGAGGTAAAGGAAGCTCTGGAACGGGTTTTGGCTGCAAAACGGTCGGCGGACCGATGGAGCGGGGGAAAGGTCGCAACAGAGCATATGGCAATATCATCTCAGAAAATCGTCCTTGTGGGCAATCGATCCGGAGCAGGGGCAACCCACCTGGGGTTTGGTCTCTGCGCCTATTTAAATGGGCGGGGAGTGAGAACCATCTATGTGGAATGCAACCATTCAAGGGCTGTGAGAAATCTGGCAGAGGCTCTGGGAGGGGCCAGAGCAGATGAAAACGGGATCCTTAAGCTGAAGGGAATCGCCCTTCGGCCCTGGTATGGGTCGGCAGCGGATCTTGGGGAATTAAAGGAGGAGTTTGAAGTTGTTCTGGAAGATTTTGGGACAGACTGGAAAGGGGCGGCACAGGAATTAGAGGGAGACAGCCAGGGCTGTGTTGGCGTTGTTTGTCATAACCTGTGGGAGAGGGAACAGACAGAACGCATGGCAGAGGTATTTTCCGAAGTGAAAACGGATGGAAAAAGGCAGTTTTCTTTGGTGATTGTGCGGCGGGGACCGGGCAAGGGGAAGCGGGAACGAAAAAGAATTTTCCCGGAAACTGCGATGTTTGCAAGCCCCGCATATGAGGATCCTTTCTGCCTGGACAGGGAAACGGAAGGATTCTTAAAAGCAGTGTGGAAAAAGGTTTCAGAGCAGATGGAAGGAGATTTGGATGCTGCTCCAAATAGGACAGTAAGCCCAAGGAGGAGATGGCTGTGGCGGTGAATGTACAGAGAACCCGTATTACAGGGATCATCGGAGCGGGAAGGGCCACGGGAGCTACCCACCTGACCTTGTGGAGCGCTAATTATCTGTCCGGCTGCTGTCAGAAAAGGACAGCAGTGGTGGAGTGGAGCGGGCACAACAGTCTGATTCGGTTAAAAGCTGGGCCGGAGGGAAAGAAAGCAGAGGAGGCGAAAGCGTTTCGGATTCTGGATGTGGACTATTATCCTCAGGGGGAAAAGGAAGCTTTGGCGTCCTGTATCCGGTCCGGCTATGAAGAGATCCTTATTGACTTTGGCCCCATGAGACCGCAGATCCGGCCAGAGTGGTTCCGGTGCTCAAACAGGATCCTTACCGCGGCCCTGTCAGAATGGAAACTGAATGCATTTCTGGGATTTCTTACAGAAGAGGAAACGCTGGGAGAAGGATGGAGCTGTATGGCTGCCTTTGGCAGCGAGACCATAAGAAGAGAGATTGAGAAACAGTTTCGTATTCCTCTCAGAAGAATCCCACTTTCAGCAGATGCGTTTCTGGTGGACAGGAGGGCCATGGAGTGGTTTGCAGATGTATTTGACAAAAGATAAGAAGAGCAGAAGCCTTTTTCAAGGGAAGTGGTATGTCACGTTTTACCTCCAGGGGAGAAAAGGGCTTCTGTCGGGAGGTTTACATTTATGTATAAAGAGCAGACAGAGGTTAAAAGGCAGCAGATGAATTACCTGGATGGCCTCAGACGTTTTAAAGACAAGGGAGTAGCCGTGCTGGTAGACGGAATTGAGTGTCTGGAAGAGGAGTGGAATCGTATCTTTGAGACAGGAGAGGACGGCGGCTTTTATATGGGGGATTTTATCTGTTCGGAACAGGGCAGATTAAAAGAAATACGCTTTGACCGCGTCTACCTGACTGCTCCCGGAAAAATAGGAAGATAAACGAATAAGATTTTTCTTCTGATGGGAATGCCGTTTTAAAACTGCTGTTATCAGGATGGGATGCCGTTCTGGCCTGCAAGCAGACGGTGGAGTTTAAAACGGCATTTTCCTATTTTTATTCCTCTTTCCTGTGATTCTATGGTAGAATAGAAAATATATCAGAGTGTTCCGGCTTATCCTGTGAAGATGGGGGAAGGAAAGAGCCTGGGAGCACGTCACACAGTATCGGAGGATAAAAATGAGGAGCAGAAGAAGAAAGAAGCGCGCTGTGGCCCCTCTTCTTTTGACAGTGTTTGCGTTGCTGCTGCTTGCAGGAGCACTGGCAGGCTTTGTCATCGGAAGGCGGTATATGCCTGGAAAGGAACTGGCGGATAAGGCAGAATTATTCCAGGTCAGGGGCGATGAGGTGGCAATTATTTTAAATAATCAGCTTCAGGATGAAAAGGGAATTTATGAGGACGGGCAGGTGTATCTTCCGGTAAGCTGGGTGAATAAGGCTGTCAATGAAAGATTCTACTGGGATCAGACGGAACAGCTTTTAGTATATACACTTCCAGAGAAGATCGTCTATGCCGATGAGAATACAATGGGAGAAGCGGGCCCTCTTTTAAAGATAAAGGATAAAGAGGCCTACCTGTCTCTGGGACTTGTGATGAATTATTCCGACATCCGTCAGCAGTCCTTTGACACCAGCCAGATCAAAAGGGTGTTTATTGATACGCTCTGGGAGCCGATGCAGACGGCCAGGATCCGCAGAAAGGGAATTTTGCGGGAAAAAGGCGGAATTAAAAGCAATATTATCACTGAGCTTTCAAAAGACAGCACGGTACAGGTTTTAGAGCCCATGGAGCGGTGGTCAAAGGTGCGGACGGAGGATGGATATATAGGTTATATTAAAAACAGCCGTATGGGAAAGCTTCAGGAGACAACGCCTGTGAGCGAATTTAAAGCTCCTGTATATACAAGCATTTCCATGGATGAAAAGGTGCGTCTGGGCTTTCATCAGGTGACGAAAAAGGAAGCAAATTCTACTCTGGAAAAGTATGCCAAAGTGGCGAAAGGAATGAATGTTATCGTTCCTACCTGGTTTAATGTGACGGGAAATGACGGAACCTATACCTCCCTTGCAAGTAAAGACTATGTGGATCAGGCTCACGCAATGGGGCTTAAGGTATGGGCTATGGTGGAAAATGTGAGCACCAGGGAAAGTGTACAAAAGCTGGATACAAAGGAACTGATGTCTGTAACCAGCAAACGGAAAAAACTGATTGAAAACCTGATGAAGGAAGCGGATACCTACGGCTTTGACGGCTTTAACCTGGATTTTGAGAGTCTTAAGTCAGAGGCCGGCCCACATTACGTCCAGTTTATCCGTGAAATGTCGGTTGCCTGCCGCAAACGGGGACTGGTGCTGTCCGTGGATAACTATGTGCCTTCAGCTTATACTGCATTTTATAATCGTAAGGAACAGGGAATTGTGGCCGATTACGTGATTGTTATGGGCTACGACGAGCACTATGCGGGAGGAGAGCCGGGACCTGTGGCTTCTATTTCTTATGTAAAAAACGGGATTGCGGATACATTGAAAGAGGTGCCGAAGGAAAAAGTGATTAACAGTGTTCCCTTTTATACAAGAGTCTGGACGGAGAAGGATGGGAAAACCACTTCAAAGGCCTACGGAATTCGGGATGCAAAAAAGTGGGTGGAGGAAAATGGAGTGGAGCTTGAATGGCAGGATGAACTGGGAGTATATTATGGACAGGTTTCCGGGGAAAACGGTACTCAGTCTATCTGGATGGAGGAGGAAAAGTCCCTGGGGCTTAAGATTGACCAGATAAGGGAGTATAACCTGGAGGGAGTTGCCTGCTGGAAACTGGGATTTGAGGACAGCAATATCTGGGATATTGTGTCTCAGGTACAGTAAACAGGAAGAGAAAGCTGTATAAGCGTCATTCACATTCATGTGAATAGGTTGGGGGAAATGATAATATACTGAATTAAAGGGTGTGAAAATGGCTGCTGCGGCAGCCGGGAGTTTTGCAGCATGAAACAGTGGACGTGGCAGACCGTAATGGGGTTTTTGCTGCTGGGGGCCGTAACCCTTCTTTCCTGGCAGGCGGGCTCTCTGGCAGCATCCGGGGTACTGACGGTTCAGAGTCGGGAGGGAACAGCTGAGACAGCCCGTCCGGTAGTGGTGATTGATCCTGGACATGGAGGTAAGGATCCGGGAAAGGTTGGGGTGAATGGTCAGCTGGAAAAGGATATCAACCTGTCCATTGCACTGCGCCTAAAGAATTATCTGGAGTATTCAGATGTAACGGCCGTTCTTACAAGAGAAGAAGATACGGGACTGTCCCCGGCCGGAGGCCGCTATAAGAAGATGTCTGATATGCAAAAACGCTGCCAGATTATAGAAGAGGCGAAACCGGATCTGGTAGTGAGCATCCACCAGAACAGCTATCATGAAAACTCTATCTTTGGGGGGCAGGTATTTTACTACAAAACTTCCCAGAAGGGCAAGGTGCTGGCACAGATCCTGCAGAAACGGTTTGATTACGTTCTGGGTTCAGCAAACCGCCGTCAGGCAAAGGCCAATGATAATTATTATCTTCTTCTTCATGTAAAGGAACCCATTGTAATCGTAGAATGCGGTTTTTTAAGTAATCCGTCAGAAGCTGCAAATCTGCAGACGGAAGAATACCAGGATCGGATGGCTTGGACGATCCATATGGGAATTATGGAGTACCTGAATAAAGAGAGAGCGTAAGGTTATCTTTGTATGTACGCAAAAAAGAACTTACAAAAGCCATAGAAACAGGTTATAATATCCGGGAAAAAATAAAAACAGGCGCATGACGCAGCGAGATCATACATACAGCAGGATCGCAGCGAGTCAGAGCAGGAAGCGGATACCCCGCATCCCTTATCTTTGACCCGCAGCGCCTGCTGTTTTTTATATAACGCAGCTGATACGCCGAAGGAGGAATTATGCCGCAAAATAAGAAAGAAAGTCTGATTTACACTGTCCTTATGTGCTTTGTGATGGTGCTTTGGATGAGTATGTACAATGTCGCCCTTCATATGGGTGGATTCAGCGCAGAGTCGGTGAGAGAGGGATGGATGGGCTTCCCTCTGGCTTATATCTGCGCGCTCTGTCTTGACTGGTTTGTGGTGTCCGGCCCCGCCAAAGCAGCAGCTTTTCGGTTTTTCGCAGACCGCGACAGCAGCCCGTCAAGAAAGGTAATCGCTGTGTCCTGCTGCATGGTGGTTCCCATGGTCATTTTCATGTCTCTGTATGGCGGTCTGGAAATGTGTATAGTTACCGGTCAATGGAGGCTGCTGCCCCTTGTATGGCTCACCAATATTCCGAAAAACTTTGTAATGGCTCTGCCTTTTCAGCTGCTGGTGGCCGGGCCCGTTGTCAGAACCATATTCCGCCGGGCATTTCCTGTGGGGACGATTGTATGAGAGCAGATGAGGGCCGTTTATGGCCCTTTATTCATTTCTCAGGCAGCCCTTTAATATGTCTGCCTCTCACTGCAGTCCCGAAATTTTATTTCCCAGTCCTCTGATACCATCTGGTCTGGTACTGTCCATTGCGGGGAGCGGGATTCGGTAGAGATCTGCGCGGGTAAGAAATGCGGACGGCCGGAACGTGGCGCGGTTTCTGAAGCAGAGCAGCCGAATGCAGGAGACGGGGTGCAGCAGCCGGCTTTCGGGGAAACAGGAAAGGATTGACAGATATGTTTGCTGCGGTTAAACTGGGTGAGGCTATACAAAAATCCGCCGCCGGCAAGAAGGGATAACAATTTGTAACCCTCTGAGCGGAAAAATACCCCCATACCTGGGGGAAGGGAGGAAGAAGAGTGAGATGATACAGAAGAAAAATGAGACTTTGGGGACAATCATGGCGGTCTGCGGGGGGATATGCTGGGGATTTTCCGGCTGCTGCGGCCAGTTCCTGTTTGAGGCAAAGGGAGCTAAGGCGCCATGGCTGGTATCCTTGCGGCTGCTTTTTGCAGGACTTATTATGATTGCGGTTGGCTTTAGCCTGCATGGCAGGCGAAATATGGACATATTGAAGAAAAAGGCAGATACCCTGCGCCTTCTGCTTTTTGCCTTTTGCGGCATCAGCCTGTGCCAGTTTACCTATTTTATGGCTATTGAAGCGTCTAATGCGGGAACGGCCACGGTTCTGCAGTATCTGTCGCCGGTACTTATTCTTCTGGTTGTCTGCTTTCGGGAAAAGCGTTATCCCGGATGGCTGGAACTGGCGGCCATCTTTTTATCCCTCCTCGGTACCTTTGTGCTCGGTACCCATGGAAATATCCATACCTTCTACATCACGGGAAATGCCCTGTTCTGGGGGCTGGCTGCTGCGGTCAGCTCCGTTCTTTACAATATGATCCCTGGAAGCCTGATCCTGCGCTATGATATCTATCAGGTCCTGGGATTCGGTATGTTTTTCGGAGGAGTCCTTATGTGTGTTCTGTTCCGCCCCTGGGAATATGAACTTATATGGGATACTGAAACCGGAGCCGCTCTCATCAGCGTTATTGTGATTGGAACGGCTGTTGCCTTTGGCCTTTACCTTCAGGGAGTTTCCATGATCGGCCCGCTAAAAGGAAGTATACTGGCAAGTGTAGAACCGCTGTCCGCAGTAATTATTTCCGTTTTCTGGCTGGGAACATCCTTTGCGCCGGCGGATTTTCTGGGGTTTGGGATGATTCTTGGGGCGGTGCTTATGCTGACAGCGGCTCAGGGAAAAATGTCTGATCCCATATAAAAAGGCTCCGATCACAGGGGGGAGGATATGATGGAGATTTTGCTTGTGCTAATGATACAGTGAAGCATCAGAACGGTCTTTTGTCAGGGGCTGCAGGCTCCGCTCCAGAATCCCGTTCATATAGGCTATGATGATCCCGTAATTGGTTACAGGCACGCTCTGATCCTGGGCTGCGGCAAGGCGGTACTTCATTTCCCGCTCCGTCAGCATACAGCCGCCGCAGTGGATGACCATATGGAAGGAGGATAGATCTTCCGGAAATTCACGCCCGGAGGTAAAGATAAACGCAGGTTCTTTTCCGGTATAGGAACGTATCATGGCTGGAAGCTTGCAGGTGCCTATATCTCCGCACTGCCGCTGATGGGTACAGCCTTCTGAGATCAGAATCCGTGATCCGTCCCGTACAGTTTCCAGTGCTTTGGCCCCTCTGGCGGTCTGCCACAGGTTTCCTTTGTACCGGGCAAAGAGAACAGAGAAGGAGGTCAGGCCGATGTCGGGCGGCGTTATCCTGTCAACAATGGGAAAGACCTGGCTGTCTGTGATCACAAGCTTTGGTTTCTCTGCCAGCAGTGCAAGGGTGCCGGACAGATTGTCCTCCTGACAGACAATGGATACAGCCTTTCGGTCTAAGATGTCACGTATGACCTGCTGCTGAGGCAGGATCAGCCGTCCTTTTGGGGCAGCCTTATCGATGGGAACCACAAGCACTACTGTGTCCGACGGCTCAATCAGGTCGGCCAGGAGGCAGCGGTTTGGGTCGTCCGCCGGTTTTATTGCTGCGATGGCTGTTTTCAGCTCACTGATCCCCGTGCCGTCTGCGGCACTGACCCATAGTCCTGGTTCAAAGCTGCCTTTCGTTTCGCAGAGATCGGCTTTATTAAAAACAATGATATAGGGGATTCTCTTTTGCTGGAAAATTTCTTCCAACTCCCGTTCTTCCCTGCTCATACCCACAGTACCGTCCGCTACGATCACGCCGATATCGGTGCGGTTAATGGCCTGCCGGGCTTTTTTTATACGTAAAAGTCCCAGTTCTCCCTCATCATCCAGTCCGGGAGTGTCTATGATAACTACTGGCCCCAGCGGCAGCAATTCCATGGATTTAAGAACCGGATCAGTGGTAGTGCCCCTTATGTTTGAGACGATGGACAGGCTTTGTCCGGTAATGGCATTTACAAGACTGGATTTTCCGGCGTTTCTCTTTCCGAAAAAGCCGATATGGATTCTTTCCCCGGAGGGTGTCTGATTCATTGTCATAGATATATCTATTCCTTTCCCTTTGCCCAGGCACAAACTGCGGTGAAAATACTGCCTGGGCATATCATATGTTACAGGCTGGTACAACGTATAATTGACAGCAGACCAGCCAGACGGCAGTTAATTCAAGATACGGTCCACTAGAATCGAAAATCCCGGTTTCCTTTTTCAATTTCCGTAAGATTTCTGAGTACAATCTCCCGGACGTTCTCTTTTGGGATACTGCCGAGCTCGCGCAGAATCATGGTTTCTCCGATGGTTCTGGTGTCAGGGGAGGCATAGTCACACAGGTACTCCTTCAGTGTCATAAGGGCGTTTGGATGGCAGCAATTTTGTATCTGTCCGCTTTTGCACAGGCTCATAAATCGGTCGCCGGTGCGTCCCTCACGGTAACAGGCAGTACAGAAGCTGGGGATATAGCCCAGGGTCATAAGCCAGTTGACAACCTGATCCAGAGTGCGGTTGTCGCTGACGTCAAACTGGGAAGAATTTTCCTCATAAGGCTCCGGCTCGGCGTAGCCTCCTACGCTGGTTCTGGAACCACCGCTGAGCTGGGATACACCTAGCCGCAAAAGCCGTTCGCGGCATTTTTGGCTCTCCCGTGTGGATACGATCATGCCGGTGTAGGGAACCGCAATACGGATACAGGCAACCAGCTTTGCAAAGGTATCGTCATCAATGCCGTTGTCAAATGCATCGGGGTCGATATCGTCTGCCCGACGGATCCTGGGGACGCTGATGGTATGGGGACCAACGCCGAACACCGTTTCCAAATGCTCTGCGTGCATGAGAAGTCCGGCGAATTCATAGCGGTACAGCTCCAGGCCAAAGAGGACGCCCAGCCCTACGTCGTCAATCCCTCCCAGCTGGGCTCGGTCCATAGCCTCAGTATGGTAGGCGTAATCATGCTTCGGCCCGGTGGGATGGAGCGATTCATAGCTTTCCTTGTGGTAGGTTTCCTGGAACAGAATGTAAGTACCGATTCCTGCCTCCTTCAGCCGTTTGTAATTATCCACCGTAGTGGCGGCAATGTTTACGTTTACACGGCGGATCGATCCGTTTTTATGCCGTATGCTGTAAATGGTATCAATGGACTCCAGTACATATTCGATGGGGCTGTTTACCGGATCCTCGCCGGTTTCCAGAGCCAGACGCTTATGCCCCATATCCTGAAGGGCAATCACTTCTCTTCGTATATCCTCCTGGCTCAGCTTTTTTCTGGCAATGTGCTTATTTTTTGCGTGATACGGGCAGTAGACACAGCCGTTGATACAGTAATTTGACAGGTACAGGGGGGCAAACATTACGATCCGATTGCCGTAAAAATCCTTTTTGATCTGTTCGGCCAGGGCGTAGATCTCTCGGTTTTTCTCTTCCAGCTGACAGACTAAGAGGACAGAGGCCTCGCGGTGCGTCAGTCCTTTTCTGAGAGCTGCTTTTGCGAGGATCTCGCTGATAAGGGTCTCGTTGCGGCTGTTCTGATGCGCATATTCCAGCGTATCCAGGATCTCCTGATGATTGATAAATTCCTCGGCTTTTGATGATGACGGGTCATACTTATACATGGTTTATTCTCCTCTCTTTGGGGTCAGAACCAGTCTTTTCCCTCAGTAAGATATTTTATATGACAAGCGGTGAATCACCGCGTCCCATAACAATTTCGCATCCTATGGCGGACATTTTCTTTTTCAGGGAAGAAAGAGCTTCGGCCGCTTCGTCCCCGGTGCAGATTTTATTGTCGTAAAGAAGATATTTTTTTCTTACATTCAGCGGTGACAGGTTAGGCATCACCACATTTGCTCCGCCGAGAATACCAAGCTCCCTTCCCTCCGGGTGGATAGTCCCCAGGGCTGTGGTGGCGGGGAGAAGGACCGCAGGGAGCATCAGGCGAACCAGGGCAAGAAGGAATAAAGTATCCTCCAGCGTTCCGGGACTTTCACCGGCAAATGGGGTGGCGTGCTGGGGGATGAACGGTCCTATGCCGACCATATGGGGATTCAGCGTTTTCATAAATACCATGTCATCCGCCAGACATTCCGCAGTCTGGCCGGGAGAGCCTACCATAATGCCGCAGCCGGTCTGGTAACCGATTTCTTTTAAATGAAACAGGCACTCCCTGCGGTTTTGGCCGCTTAAAGGTTCGGGATGAAGACGGCGGTAGTGGTTTTCGTTCGCTGTTTCATGGCGGAGAAGATAGCGGTCAGCTCCGGCATCAAACCAGGACTGGTAGGCGCTGCGGTCATGCTCACCTACAGCAAGAGTAATAGCACAGTCAGGGTATCTCTGCCGGATTTGCCGTATCAGTTCGCGGAGCCGGTCAGCTGTAAAAAACGGGTCTTCTCCTCCCTGCAGCACGAAGGTTCGGAAACCGAGTTCGTAGCCCTTTTCGCAGCAGGAGAGGATCGTGGACTCATCTAACCGGTAGCGATCTGTTTCCCGGTTGCTTTTTCTTAAACCGCAGTAATAACAGTCATTTCGGCAGTAATTGGTGAATTCGATCAGTCCGCGGATGTACACCTTGTTTCCAAAGATTTTTTCTTTTGTCAGCCTGGCGCGTTCGCAGATCAGGGCCAGTATGGAGGGATCTCTTTCGGCCTGCCATTGTCCAAATAAATCTATCCACTGATCCGGGGACAATTCCCGTACGGTTTCCAGGCGGCAGATCAGGTCACTTATCTTCATTTCTTACACCACCTTTGAGTAAACTGCTTTGGTACTGATCCCGTCCAATCTCCCCAGCTTTCCTGAAAGGGCGCTGATTATATCCGAGGGGGCATCCACGGCGATACTGATGATATTGATATTGCGTTTGGCATAGGGGATACCCATGCGGCCAATGATATAGGAACCGTACTCATGCAGGATCCGGTTCAGGGCTTCCACAGACTCTGCCTTTTCTACTACAATTCCAATCAGTGCTACTCTTGAATTCATTTTTGACCTCCTGTGTCAGAGCCTATGGGCGATCAGCCGGAAGCGGCAAAAAAAGCACCCTTAAAAAAGGGTGCAGGAAATACATCCAGTCATGCCCCTTCCGCCTCAGAATGTCTCTTTGGGTCAGTGTCATCTGTTCTGATCGATATGCTCTTGTCCCTTGCTGAAAGAAAAGACTCGCAGCTTGGGAGAATTGAATTGTATTTTGCAATAGTATAGCACAGACGCCGGGAATATGCCAGATGCATTTTTATTTAAGAAGTGGGATTTTTGAACCGGAGGCGTGGCCTGGTCAAAAGGGAAAACTATTTAAGTGAGAACTGAAAAGGCCGAAACCCTGGCAAAATAAAGGTTCCGGCACAAAATAAAAAAAGCGCGAGACGGGATTTGAACCCGCGGCCCCCACCTTGGCAAGGTGGTGCTCCACCACTGAGCCACTCGCGCATATATAAAACAGATATTCTATTTTCAAAGCAGGTGATGGGAATCGAACCCACGTATCTAGCTTGGAAGGCTAGTGTTCTACCATTGAACTACACCTGCACAGTGCCCAAAGTCGGAATCGAACCAACGACACGAGGATTTTCAGTCCTCTGCTCTACCAACTGAGCTATCTGGGCATCCCTTATCAGTGACACCTCGTATCGCTGACAACGGTGATATTCTACCTTTTTTTTTGACGGCTGTCAAGTCTTTTGGGAAAAGAATTTTAAAAAGTTTCAAGATTCCCATTTTAAAACGTGTGAGGTGATTGGGCGGCTGCTGACCGTCATCAGATATATTTCCTGTGTCCGCTTGCATCGGGTATTTCCTCCTCTTCACGGTATTTTGCTACTGTCCTGTGTGATATGGTAATTGGGCGTTCTGCCAGTTTTTCCGCCAGAAGACGGTTGCTGTATGTTTTCTTTTGTGCCCAGACAGGGTCTGGGATTGTTTTGTCTGAAGTTTCAAATCCACAGACATCCCCTTCTTTCGTAAAATATCTGTTCCAGGTATAGCAAAAACCGCCGTCTAGTCAAAGCGGCTAAGACGGCGGTGAAGGATGGCTGCTGTAAAAATGTTATCAGCTTGTTAAAAAGCCTTTGCCAACGATCTCGCTGGAATTGGAGATCAGCATAAAAGCGGTAGGTTCTACCTTTCTGATGTAGTTGCGCAGCTTCAGGGCCTGGCTGCGTTTCATGGTGGTCATGATAACGGTCTTATCATGGTGGGAAAATGCACCCTCTGCATGGTAGACCGTAGCGCTGCGGTTTAGGGTATGGATAATATAATCACAGATGGGATCTGGATTATCACAAATGATATTGAAACATTTGCAGAGATTGATATTTTCAATTACATCATCAATCACAAGGGATTTTGCTGCAAGGCCGATGGTGGAAAACAGGCCCGTTTCCGCATCGAAAATGAAGAAAGATGCCAGTACAGAGGCTACATCCACCAGCATCAGTACGGTACCGATATTCATGCTGGTGTGTTTCTTCATGATCATGGCGATAATATCTGTTCCGCCGCTGGAAGCTCCAATATTGAACAGAATAGCAGTTCCGATCGCCGGAAGAAAAATAGCAAATATCAGTTCGAGAAGCGGCTCTGTGGTCAGAGGATGCGTCATGGGGTATATTCTTTCCAGTACAGAAAGGCTGACTGACATGACAACAGTGGCGTATACAGTCTTTAAACCAAAACTTCTGCCCAGAAAGATAAAACCCAGGACAAGAAGTGCCATATTCATAATGGATGTGAAATCACTGGCAGACCATTGAGTCATCTCGCTGACTACCGTGGAAAAGCCGGTGATGCCGCCAAAAGCGAAGTGGTTGGGGAATTTGAAAAAGTAAATCCCCACTACCATAATCCAGATGCTGATCGTGATCGTTCCATACTCGGCGACTGCGTGCCAGAATGGATTTTTGATTTCTTTCATAATGAAAGAATACCCTCCCTTATAATATTGTATTTTAGATATCAAAACGATGTTTGGATTCAACCATATAATAAGCATGTTTTACCACAAGCGCAACCACCTTTTTTCCTAAAAGAGGTACAATGAAAAGGTTGTGAAAAATGTCCGTGGGTTGTAGACAAATGTGAGTATTATGTACACGAATCCCTGGCAGACGGAGAAGGGATAATATAAAAACACTCTCTTTCAGAGAAACGGTTTAATATCAGGCCGCTTCTGGAATGAGAGTGTTTTCATGTCTGCAATTATTCTGGATAAAACCGGAAAGGCAGGGGATGTGTTTTGTTTAGAGTGTTACACAGGTGCGCTGCCGTCCCAGGAACCGTCCGAATTCACAAAATAGCCATCCGGTGTCCTTTCGTTTTTATACATGGAACCATAGGGACGGTTATTTGCGCTGGTGGAATCTGTATTAAAATAATACCACTTTCCGTTAATATCTCGCCAGCCGCTTTCCATACCGCTGTTCTGATCGATCCAATACCATTGATTGCTGCTCTGATCAAGAACCCAACCAGTCTCAGCATAGCCGTCATGGTCAAAGGCCCACCATTTGCCGTTGATATTCTGCCATGCTACCTGATCCTGACCGGATACAGGGTTTATATGGCCGGCCTCCCAGGTTCCATCTGCATAGCCATACCACCATCCTTTTTCATTCTTTTGCCAGGAGCCGGAGCCGCCGTGTTCAGCATCGCCCAGGCTGCCTGAGTGGTTCATGGATGGGCCGGAGGAGGAAGCTCCAGGGCCGCCGCCTGAGGAGG
>OBWG01000033.1_pt1 | contig 167736 bp, 159 predicted proteins | sample 1495221 | NCBI WGS metagenome assembly OBWG01 (sample SAMEA2580053, study PRJEB22360) | human gut metagenome | reverse complement strand
CGTCATTCTTACCAAAGGATAAACACTCTGAAAAACCGGAAAAACTAATAGTTTTCCGGGATATTCGATATGGTGTTGGCGGAAGGAGGAGTGTCTATGAAGAAAACTACGAGGGAACAATGTGAGGAAGTCATAGCAGCCAGGGTAGAATGGCTGGTAACCCGATGGCAGGAAGATAAGACTCAGGAAGAAAAGAAAGCAGACCACAAGCTGAACGAACGGATGGACCATTGGATGAAGGAAATCACCAAGGAGCAGAGGGATGCCATAGAGGATTGTATTGATGACATGCTGGATGGAAATGGGATGTGTCAGCTGTATCTGTATGAGGAAGGGGTGAAGGATGGGATACGATTGATGAAGATGATTCGGGATATGTGATAGTATGTTTTGAGGGTAGCCGTCATATCGTGTGGCGGCTTTTTTGTTTGGAAAGGAATAATGGCACGAAAAAAATCAAATACATGCTGTACCCGTACAAAAAAATACATGCTACGCCAAGGGGGGAGTCTGTTTATCCGGTGGGCCATGCCCTGGCCCATGGTGGGCCGCCAAGAAGTACCCAATGGAATATTTAGTACAGAGGGAAAGAATATAAAGCATTTAAGGAGTGATAGGCTGAGTAAAAATAACTAAAGTTGTATGTGCATTTTTAACGAAATTGCATTTTTGAGGTTATCAAAAGGGGGCTGAAACTGGACTAATAGTGAGGGGGTATTTTTTTCGGAAGATATTTTGAAAGGGAAAATGATAGGAGTGTTCAAGGTGGCTTGAAAAGTTTATGCAATTAATCTTGGCTATCAAAGGGCTGTTTTTTACCATGAGTCGCAGGGGAATCTTTTCTGGAAATGTAATTGGCAAGCCGGGTTATATGCCGAACTTGTGCATCTTAAGAAAATCGTAAGAAGAAATCTGGTTATCAGAAGGCCTATTTTTTACCACTAGTAGTAGAGGGATGTTTTTTTAGAAGGGAATGGTACAGGGATGAGGAACTAGCTCTTCCATGCATTTGTAAAGAAAAACATAAGTCCATCCCCATTGAAATTGCCCATGAATGAGAGGGGAATGTATGAATACAGGGAAGGTTGACCCTACGAAGTTATCTGAAGGATTCGCATGAAGGAAGAAAAGAGCTGCTTCAATTCCTGCGTTTCAGAGAAGTTTATATATATTTAAGAAAAAGTTTGGTTATCAGGAGGCCCTTTTTTTACCTCTAAAAGTAGGGGGATATTTTTTGGCAGGCATTTTGAAGGGAAAGACTGCAGAAGAATTTATGGGAAGTTAATCAAGTTTTTGTAAGTAAGTTGGTTATCAGTAGGCCTATTTTTCGGCTTTTAAATAGTAGAAGGGTATTTTTTGAAAACCCGAAATGGAAGGAGAGAATGGGGTATAACCGGCCCATCTCTTAAGTGGGAGACCGGATATATTATAATCCACAAAAGAAAAAATGATTCATACAGGCCTGAATAAAAGGACGGAATTATGCCGTCCGCCGTACATTGACAACTTCATATCCAGCCAATCCGTTACATTGGCTGTCCGGTCGTGAGGAACGAAAGCGACGTGAGGGGTGCGCGAAGACTGCCTGCAGGACGTGGTCCTGTCCATGGATGTGCAATACATCTTAAGGCAAGAGCGGTACACACCTGACTCTCAATCAATCATAAGCAGGATTGAATCGCCATGCCCCCGGACAGCTGACAATGATACTTCCGTCCAGTCACAGCCCCCTTGGCCGGGGACCACGCAATGAGGGCGGCCCCCGGAGAACCCGGAGGAGGTGGAATTCCTATGATGCCTGTGCGCTGCAGGCAGGCGGATTGACTGCCCTGTCCAGGTATCCTTCTGGACAAGCTTCGGGGAGTAGTGTCAAATAGAAGCACAAATAAGAAACAGAGAGAAGGTGGGTTCGATGCCAGATCATGCAGCCGTTCTTCCGGGATGACTGCATGGATGTGGGATGGAACGAGGCCAGAATGGAGGAACGTGTTACAGATATGCATTCCCATAACGGCTCCAGGAGCGATACACATGAGGAAATCCGTGAGATGGAAATAGAGTATTCCCGGAGGAACTATGGAAACAATGGAGCTGCTTCAATACCTGCGATTCAGGGAGGTACAAAATATACTGGATGAGCTGTTGCGCCAAAGGCTGATTGACCCGGTCATGTATGACATGGTCCTTCGGAAGTACCAGAGGATATGTCTCCAACATGTTGTATAAAAATGTGAAGATTTGGAGAACTGATACTTGATATGGTGCAGGAAGTGTGGTAATGTGTCTTGTTGAAAACGGAGGAAAGGAGGTATAACAAGTGGCAGAAGTATTATGCATCCCAAAGACCATACCAGAGCGTACAGGATACCAGATACGGAGCATACGGGTGTGTGCATATTGCCGTGTGAGCACGGATGACGATGGCCAGTATCATTCCTATGACGCACAGATGGAGTATTACAAGGGGCTTATCCAGAAAAATCCGGCCTGGGAATTCTGCGGGATATATGCGGACGAGGGCATAAGCGGAACCAGCCGATGGGGGAGGGAGGACTTCCAACGGATGCTGGAGGAATGCGAAAAAGGATGGATAGACCTCATACTGACCAAATCAATCACCCGGTTTGCCAGGAATACGGTGGACACCTTATCCACGGTCCGCCATCTGAAGGAAATAGGGGTAAGTGTGTATTTTGAGAAGGAACGCCTGAATACCATGACGGAGGAGAGTGAAGGGATACTGACTATATACGGTGCGGTTGCACAGCAGGAGTCAGAGAACATATCCCAAAACGTCCATTGGTCAGCGGTGAACCGGTTCAAACATGGTACATTCGTGATAAGCAGGCGGCCGTATGGTTACGATAAGGATGAAGAGAAGGAGCTGGCTGTCAAGAAGGATGAGGCAGCATGGGTCCGCAGGATGGCCAGTATGTACATGAACGGAATGAGTGGGGTGAGGATAGCCGAATGCCTGAATCAGAACCAAGTAGCGGCGCCGTATGGTGGGCTCTGGTCCTCCGAGGCGGTCCTGCGGATTTTGTTTAACGAGAAAACAGTGGGTGACTGCCTTCACCAGAAAACCTATTCGACTGGGACGGTGCCGTACCGGACAGAGAAAAACCGTGGGAAGAAGCCACAGTATTTTATAAGGGATGACCATGAGGGTATCCTGAGCAGGGATGAGCAGATGCGGTTACAACAGATAAAGGAGCACCGTCTTGGCAGACAGGCCAGGATGAACCCGCGTGGGAGTGGAGAAACTTATATCCTAAGCGGAAAGGTGGTATGCGGGGAATGTGGGAGAACGTTCATCCGTAAGAAGGAGCAGAGACGAAAGGGAGTGTCCATCAAGTGGAGATGTCCGGGCCACCGGTCAGAGGAATGCCAGTGCTATACCAATGAGATATGGGAAGTGGATATAAAAAACACGTTTGTGAATGCCTTTAATACTCTCGTAGGACATGCGGATGAGTTGTTTGGTCCAATCATACAAGGGGTAAAGAGGATACAGGAGGCCAATGGTCTCCATGAGGCATTGGGTACCTTAAATCAAAAGAAACTGGAACTAAAAGAGCAGAGACATATACTCAGGCAGTTAAAAGCAAATGAGTGTATCGACTCTGCTCTTTATTTTGAGGAGAGCCGGAAGATTGAACGAGAGCTAAGCAGATGCAGGTCAGAAGAGAAACAGCTGCACAGTAGAGGTATCCACCAGGATACCATCACAGGATTACAGGCCACCCTGCATCAGCTCCAGGGATATGATGGGAAGATGCAGGCGTTCGATGGTGACCAGTTTATCCTCCTGGTCCGGGAAGTCTCTGTGGGAAAGGAACGGGAGCTGGGCTTCCATCTGCGGTGCGGACTTAACCTATATGAACCGGTCCTATGACAGGAGGGATGCCATGTGAACAACTATATCACCTATGGGTACTGTCTGGTTGACGGAGACATGAGAATGGATTCGGGGCAGAGTGAGGCTGTACACCTTATCTTTGATGCATATGACGGAGGAGAATCCATCAAAAAGATAGTCGGGATGCTAAAAGACAGGAAGGCACCTACCACCCGTGGAAAACCGTCCTGGACACCCGTCCTTATTCGGAAAATCTTGCGTAACAAGGACTATCTGGGAGTGGAGCCGTACCCAAGGATGATTGAAGAAGAGCAGTTTGAACGGGTACAAAAGTGCCTGAAACGCTCCCGGGATTTATGGAACCAGCGTCATCCATCCGGCTCCATCCAGGGAACATCCATGTATACAGGCCGTTTGATATGCAGCAGCTGCGGCGGGGTATATTCCATCTATAAACAGAGCGTTAGAGGTGACAAAAGGGATATTCGATATTGGAAATGCAGGCATTATGACCCGGCCACGAAGGAACCATGTAAGATGCCCATCCTGACAGAGAAGCAACTGGATGGACTGTTCTTACAAGCTCTTATGCGGATGAAAACAGAGCCGGCCCTGTACCATGAGGAAACGAAAAAGATACTGACCGGAATCATCAAAGAAAGACAGCGCATGGAATCTGAATTAAATGGGGACTGGAACAAATGCAATGAAGACTATAAAAGGATGGAGCAGCTATATTTTCAGATTGCTGCCAGGAGATACCGAGAGATAAAGATGACAGAATTGACCTGTCAGATAGAGGATTACCTTCGGGGATTGGATGGTTCCATCAAGGCAGAAAAAATTGATTCGTCCATATTTAAAATCATCAAGAGGGTAGAGGTACAGCCGGACAGAAGCTTGAGATTTCAGCTGATAAACAATGCGACAGTACTTCAATACCCAGAAATTAAAACAACAAAAGATAAGAAATCGAAGAACATACGCTACTGTGTCCCCTTCGGATACTGGCTGGATGCACAGGAAATGCCAATCATCCATGAGCAATACGGTCTAATCGTCCAGATGCTATTCCAATCCTACGCAGAAGGGATGTCGCTGACAGCACTGGCAAATGAGCTAATACGCCAGTCCATACCCAACCAGAAAGGAAAGCCAGCATGGAGCCACAGCTGTATCCGAAATATCCTCACCAACCCTGTTTATCTGGGGGACAAGAAATTTCCTGCTCTGGTGACACAAGAACTGTTTGTACAGGTACAGAGTAGGCTGGAAGAAACCGTCCGGATGAAACGGGAAAGTCAGACTAGGGAATTAGCCAGAAAGGAGGGATTACATGCCAAGGGCGGAACGAATCGTGGAGGTCATCCCGGCCACCTGGAACCCGGCGGATGAGTCGGTCCGGGAAATCAGGAAGCTGCGGGTAGCGGCATACTGCCGCGTCAGCACGGAGCTGGAACAGCAGCAGTCCAGTTACGACATACAGATTGAGTATTATACCAGGCACATCATGCAGAATCCCAACTGGATATTCGCCGGTGTCTTCGCGGATGATGGACGCAGCGCGACCAATACCTTTCGCAGGGATGACTTTAATCAGCTGATGAACCAGTGTATGAAGGGGAAGGTGGACATGGTCATTACGAAATCCATCAGCCGGTTTGCCAGGAATACGGTGGACTGCATCTCCTGGGTGAGGAAGCTCAGGGAAAAGAACGTGGCCGTGTACTTTGAAAAAGAAAACCTCAACACCCTGGATGACTCAACCGAAATGATACTGACCATCCTGAGCAGCCAGGCACAGGAGGAGAGCCGGGCCATCAGCACCAACGTCAAGTGGGGGTATGCGAGAAAATTTGAAAAGGGAGAATCCACAGGACAGAGAAGCTATGGGTTCAGGAAGGCGCCAACGGGAGAGATGTGCATCGTGGAGGAGGAAGCCGCTGTTATCCGCAACATGGCCCGGTGGTTTCTGGACGGGGACAGCCTGGAACGAATCAAGCACAGGCTGGAGGATGCAGGGATAGAGACCACCACAGGTAAGAAAACATGGAGCACGGGTACCATCTACAATATATTGACTAATGAAAAAATCATGGGGGATGTGCTATTACAAAAGACGTTCACAGCAGACTACCTGACCAAACGGAGGGTGAAGAACTCGGGCCAGCAGAAGCAGTACTATGTGAAGAACCATCATGAGGCAATCATACCGAAGACAGTCTATTACAAAATACAGGAGGAGATTGCCAGACGCTCCTCATTAAAAAAAGCCGGAACCCGGAAAGGGAAGACGGCCCAGGGCGTATATAGTTCCAAATATGCACTGACCGGAATCATGGTGTGCAATGAATGCGGAGCCCATTACCGCAGGACAACCTGGGCAAAAAATGGGAAGAAGGTAATCGTATGGCGCTGCATCAACCGTCTGGAGCATGGGACGAAGCGGTGCCATGAATCACCTACGTTAAAGGAGGAGGTCATTCAGGAAGCAATCATGGGAAAGTTGCACAGCCTGTCAATTGACCAGGAGGAAGAAAACTTCTTAAACGGGGTAAAGGAAGATATCCTCCGGGCTGCCAAGGTTGTTGGAGGAGCGTGCACGGAGGAAGAGATTGATAAAACCATAGAGGAACTGCGAGACCAGCTTATGGACTATGTGGGCATGGCAGCCAGGGAACATGGTGGTGAGAACTGGTACAGCGACCGAATGCGAAAGCTGGGATTACAGATAAGCGAATTAAAAAGGAGGAGAGAAAGCATACGAGAGCAGGAAAAAATAAGGGACGAGTATGAGTATCTGGACCAGGAAATCAGCCGAATCATAGGTGAGACAGGCGGGGCCACAGGAGCCGAATTTGATAATATCTTCATACGGCAGATTGTTCGGGAGATACGTGTGATATCGAAAAACAAACTTCAAATTCAGCTAAGGACAGGCATGGTATTGGATGTGAATCTGTGATTAAAAGTAAAGAGGATGTTCGTATTAATAATAGAGAAATTAAAATAAAAGAACAAAGGGAGGCCATGTATAGATGCCGAAAATTGAGTTGAGCTTTGATACAGATAGGCTGGGGCAGGATGTCTTGAAAAGATTATATGCCATGACGGACGAAATATTTGAGTCTGAGGGTTTGAAATGTGTAGACAGGGGAGTGGTCCGGGTCTATGAGGATAGAGGGAGAAAGTAGGATTATGGACGTTTTTTGGGCGGCGATTTTTGCGCTAAAGGAATCACCAGAGCTTTCTGCGAATTTAAAGGAATGTATATGGTACAATGGTTCAGTAAAGGAAAACCTGATTACAGGCTTCCTAAGAAATTAGTGCATGGATAGCAGGCAGAAGAAAGGGATAAATTTTGACCTGGATATGGAAGCGCTGAAAGAACATGATAAAAAAAGGGGACTGACATCATGCATGCTATGATGTCAAGAACTTTTGGTAGTTTTATATTTCCCATTCATTTATCAGGGAGGCAGAGCGGTTGAATAAGCCATGACAGTTACGATGCCGGGAAGTGATTCTTTATACATGTAGGTATCTTCGGCCCCAAAATAATGAATCGCATAGGTTCGCAGATAACCGAATAATAGAAGAGAAAGGAAAGCATTGAGGAACAGAAAAAGAGAGGGGAAGAGTATTAATACCTACACTGTGAGAAGATTGCGGACAGACATGGATTAACGGGTTATACTCATCTTATGAATAAGTTATTGAAAAGGAATTCTGGTTTTGATGTACGATATTCTTGACAGACCATGGCTATTTTGTTATAGTCGGATACGAACATAACCGTATCAGGTCACCTTTGGGTTTAACAGCTGCAAAGGGTGAAAAGGGAATCAGGTGAAAATCCTGAGCGAACCGGTCACTGTAAATGTGGAGAAACCTCCGGACAGACCATTGCATATATTTGCGAGAAGGTGGGGGGATTGAAGATGCATAAGCCAGGAGACCTGCCTGATAGGGAAAACGGCGGCGCTCCAGGGTAAGCGGAGCCGGATTGGGGAGTTTCTCATGGAAACTCTTTGTTTTTGTATTGTCATTTGCCCTGAACAGGGCTTTTTTTTGTACAAAAAATCCACCTCGTTCAACTGAAACGGTGAAGATGACAAATGCCCCAAATAATCTTAAAAGAGGAGAAAAAGGAATGAAGAAAAAAAACATGCTGATACCAGCTGTGATCCTAATGGCGACACTGCTGTCCGCTGGCTGTACAGCCGGGAGTACGCAAGGAGTAACGGAGACAGCTGTTCAGGCAGAAAGCGCGGTAGAGGAGAATACAGAAGAAAATGCGGAAACAAAAGCAGTACAGTCAGAGGAGAAGTCTACACTGGTTCTGGCTTATCCCAAGGACCTTGGGGATATGAATCCTCACACCATGTCTTCACCCATGTATGCTCAGGATTGGGTATATGATGGACTAACTGCATTGGTAAACGGTAAAATTGTACCGGAGCTGGCAGAGAACTGGGAGATTTCAGAGGATGGAAAAACATATACATTCCATTTGAGGAAAAACGTGAAGTTCAGCGATGGATCTGACCTGAATGCGGAGCTGGTAAAGGAAAATATCCAGGATGTAATTGATAATAAGGATGGGTACTCCTTCCTTCAGTGCCTGGAGGAGATTGATACCATGGATACGCCGGACGACACGACCCTGATTATGAATTTAAAAAATCCCTGCAACTCATTGTTGTCGGATATGAGTTTTAATAGGCCGCTGACGGTTGCGGGCAGGGCAGCCTTTCCGGAGTCAGGGAATATTTATAAGGATGGCGTAAAGAAGCCAGTGGGTACAGGTATGTGGACAGTAAAAGAGTATGTCCAGGACCAGTATACAATTTTTGAGAGAAATGAATATTACTGGGGTGAGAAGCCGTCATTCAAATATGTAAAGGTAGAAGTAATCCCGGATATGGACACGGTTGTAAACGCCTTGAAAGCTGGCGAAATCGATATGTATATTGATGTAAATGATGGTCTTTCTGCGGATGCGTATTATGAACTGGGAAAATTGGGATTCGGTACCCAGATGGCAGAGGGCACGCAGGTGACAAGTCTGAGCCTGAATACAGCAGGTGATATGCTGGGAGATGTGAGCGTGCGTCAGGCTTTGGAATATGCAACCGATAATACTGTGATTTCTGAGTATGTCTATGGCAGTCTGCAAAAACCGGCATCATCTTATTTTGCGGACAGCGTAACACTTACACAGACCGGTACTGAGGGATATCCATACCAGCCGGAAAAAGCAGCAGAAATCCTGGAGCTTGCAGGCTGGAATCTGGAATCAGGCAGCGATTACCGGACAAAGGATGGAGTTACCCTGGAAGTGGATATGCTGTATGATACTGTTTTTAAAAATGGAAAAAATATCGGGCTGGTGCTTCAGGAACAGTATAAAAAAGTGGGGGTCAAACTGAATATCTGCGAGGAGGATTCTCAGGTGTTCAGGAAGAAGTGGAAAGAAGGGGATTTTGATATGATTCTCTACAGTTCCTGGGGTGGTTCCTACGAACCTTTCGCCACACTGGCCGCCATGAGAAGCGATGGAGATAAGTTCAGTACGGTACAGAAGGGAATGGACAATAAGGCAGAGCTCAATAAGGTTATGAACGAGGCACTGAGTGAGATTGATGAGGATAAGCTGAAGGAGGATTTTACATATATCATGGAATCCTTTAAGGAACAGGCTGTCTATATACCGCTGACCGTGTCCTCCACCCTGGCGGTATATGACAGCAGCCTTAAAGGACTTGACCTGACCGATGGCAAGGATGTGATGCCGGTGGGCAGTGTGGTGAGAGAATAGATATGGCCATTTAAGGTGGGGGACATATGGGGAAATATATACAGAAAAGACTGGCTGGTATGATAGTGCTTTTATTCCTGGTTTCCATTGCAGCCTTTGCCCTGGTACGGCTGATGCCGGGAGATGCAGCGTCTGCTTACCTGAATTCTATCAATGCTCCGGTAACAGATGCGGCTCTGGCAAAAGTTCGGGCGGAATTAGGGCTGGACCGGCCGGTCATATTCCAATATACTGCCTGGCTAAGGCGGGTGGTGTGTCTGGATTTAGGTGTATCATTTATGACTAAAAAGTCTGTGTCCGGACAGCTGCTAATCAGTTTCCGATATACAATGATCCTGACAGCCATGTCCGCTGTCTGGATAGCGGTACTGTCCCTTCCGTTGGGGATTATGGCGGGAAAGCGGCCGGGCAGCGCAGGAGATCAGCTTATAAGAGGGATTACGTTTCTCGGAAGTTCCATGCCGTCCTTCTGGCTGGGGTTCCTTCTGGTTGAATTGTTTGCGCTGAAACTTAAGCTGCTTCCGGTGCAGGGGGCAGAGACTTTCAGCCACCTGGTGCTGCCTTCAGCAACCCTTGCCTGTTCTTATATCGCCATGTATACAAAGATGATTAGAGGTGGGATTATAGAAAATATGGGCAGGCGGTATGCGGTTTATGGCAGGGCCAGAGGCCTGAAAAAGAATACGGTTTTGTGGAGACATGTACTCCCGAACGCATTAAATCCTATATTCACAACCCTGGGATTAAGTCTTGGAAGTATGTTGTCCGGAGCTGTTATTGTAGAGAATGTATTTGCCTGGCCGGGAATGGGGAGGCTGATTGTCAGCGCTGTTGCTGGAAGGGACTATCCGGTCATCCAGGGATATATACTGGTGATTGCGGTGGTATATACACTGCTTAATCTAGGCATGGATATATTATGTGCGGTGATGAATCCCCAGATTCGTTTTGAGGGGGAGGAGAGGTGAGTTGGATTTATGTTCCGGAAATTAATAAGGGACAAGGTATGTCTTTTCTGCCTGTTCATGCTGATTCTGTTTGCAGCTGCGGCTGTATTGGCTCCCTGGCTGTCCCCAAATGATCCCAACGAGATTCATTATACAGACAGGTTTGCAGGGATATCAGGGATGTTTCCGCTGGGGGCGGACCATATGGGCCGGTGTATATTGTCGCGAATACTTTACGGCTCCAGACTGTCCCTTGGTTATGCCGTGCTGATTACTGCCATATCATCTGTAACAGGGACCATGCTCGGCATGATATCTGGATATACGGGTGGGCTGCCGGACCGGATTTTTATGGGGATATGTGACGCTGTGCGGGCTTTTCCCGGTATTGTCATTGTATTGGTGGTGGTAAGTCTTCTGGGAACTGGACTCTTTGAACTGTGCCTGGGAATGCTGGCTACCAGATGGGTCTGGTATGCCAGGGTCGCAAGGAATCTGACAAAGGCAGAGCGTGAAAAGGAGGCTGTACTGGCTTCCAGGATGGCAGGAAGCAGTTTGTTTTCTATAATCACAACGTTGATTTTTCCTGCTATCCGTATGCAGATGCTGTCTGTGACGACCATTAATTTTGGAACTGCCCTGACTGCCCTAGCGGGATATTCCTTCCTGGGATTCGGGGCGGCGCCTCCCAGCCCGGAATGGGGGATGATGATTCAGGACGGACGTTCCTTCATAAGCACGGATCCCTCCATGATGTTCTGGCCTGGTCTCTGCATTTTGGCAGTGGTGATATTTACAAATGGTTTGGGTGACAGAATTCAGGAGATTGCCGGAAAGATGAGGAGATAAGGGCATGCATTTACACAATCAGACAGAGCTTTTGCGGCTGGATGATATCAGGGTGGCGTTAAAGGAGGGAAAGAGACGTTTTACCGCAGTGAATGGGGTTTCTGTTTCTATATGTGCGGGAAGAAACCTGGGGATTATTGGAGAAAGCGGCTGCGGGAAAACACTCCTATGCCACTGTATACTTGGACTTTTAGATCAAGACGAGTGGGAAACAGAAGGGAGCATACTATTTGAAGGGCACAGGATTATCGCGGGAAAGGATGGCGTACGTCCGGGATTTTGCGGTACTGCAGCGGGTTTTATAGCACAGGATCCGGCTGGTGCATTTGATCCGCGGATGACATTGAGGGGACATTTTCTGGAAATGGCAGGTGTCTTTTCACAGAACCGTCAGGAGATATTGGAGCGGACAGCAGCCCTTTTAATCAGGATGGGAATCCGGGAGCCAGAGCGGGTACTGAAAAGCTATGCATTCCAGTTAAGCGGAGGTATGCTGCAGCGGGTCATGATTGCCCTTGCACTTTTAGGAAAACCGCGTCTTTTGATTGCTGATGAACCGACCACTGCATTGGATATCACCACTCAATGGGAAATTTTAGGCTTGTTGGGAGAGCTGAAAAGGGAGCAGGGGCTGACGGTACTTATGGTATCCCATGATTTAAGGGTAATCCAGAGTATCTCAGATGATCTTTGTGTCATGTATGCGGGGTATGTGATAGAGCAGGGCCCGGTATCAGAGGTGCTGGAAAATCCTTTGCACCCTTATACGAAAGGGCTTTTGGCCTCAAGGCCCGTATTTTCAAAAGAAGCAGTCCGGGTTATGGAGGGATATCCGCCGGGAATCAAAGAAAAAGTCCCAGGATGTCCTTTCGCTGACCGGTGTAAAGATGCTCTGAAATTATGCAGGCAATCGTGTCCAAAACTTTTAAAACATGGTCCGGTGAATCATCAGGTTCGTTGTTTTCGGGCCGGGGAGGGATGAGGATGATACATAAGCATACCATGCTGGAAGCTGATATGATAAGCCGCAGATACCGATGTGCAGGAAAAGGACAAGTGTATGCTGTTAATAACCTGTCACTTAAGATTCATACAGGAGAGTGCCACGGGATTGTGGGGGAAAGCGGTTGCGGTAAAAGTACCTTAATGCGTATGCTTGCCGGGATGGAAACGCCGAGCAGCGGACAGATTCTTTACAAGGGGGAGCCTGTAGCATTGCAGATGAAAAGGAAGCGGAATGAAATACAGATGATATTTCAGAACAGTATGAATGCAGTGAATCAGTATGCAACGGCCGAAGAGATTATTGGCGAACCGCTTAGAAATTTTACCCATATGAACAAGGTGGAGCGCAGACAGCAGACAGCCGCACTCATAAAACAGGTTGGTCTGTCCGCTGCGGACCTTTTAAAATATCCGGCCCAGTTCAGCGGAGGACAGCTTCAGCGGATCTGCATTGCAAGAGCGCTGGCTGCGGAGCCGAAGATTCTTTTGCTAGATGAGCCTTTAAGCAGCCTGGATGTATCAGTGCAGGCACAAATCATGAAACTGCTGGAAATGCTCGGAAGGGAAAATGGACTTACCCAGGTACTGGTTTCCCATGATTTGGAAGCAATTTATTATCTTTCGGACAGCCTTTCTGTTATGTATGGCGGATGGATTGTGGAAGATATTGAACATATTGATATGTTTAGTACGCTCTGTCATCCATATACAAAAAGGCTATTTAAAGCATGCGGGGCCAAGTACTCAGAATACATTCCGGAGAAAGCCGGTTACGGAGGAACTGTTGGTGGATGCCCCTATGAGGAACTATGCCCGGACTGTGTGGATGTATGCCGGAGCAGGACGCCGGAGATGAAAGAAATCCAAGAAGGTCATTGGGTGAGATGTCACAAAGTGGGCTGACTGGCAGATAGAATATAATATTGAATTTATAATAAAGTATGGAGGTATGAGATGTTAAATATTAAATACGATATTGTGGGGTCATTTTTAAGACCTGGGAAGATTAAGAAGGCGAGACAAAAATATGCAGACGGCAATCTGTCCTTGGAAGAGTTGAGAAAAATTGAAGATGAGGCTATTAGAGAACTGGTTTCGACGGAGGTTTCCCATGGCCTTGAATTTGTGACAGATGGTGAATTTAGACGAAGGTGGTGGCATCTGGACTGGCTTAAGGAATTTGACGGTTTTACCACAAAGCATTTAGATAAGGAACGCAACGGTGTGGTGAATCATATAGAACTTGGATATATTACCGGAAAAATTTATTATAATCAGGAACGTGTGCATCCGGAGATAGAGGCGTTTGACTTCCTTCTCCGTGAGGCTGAAAAATATCCGGGTGTGACAGCAAAAAAATGTATTTCCGGTCCCAATATGATACTGGTAGATAATTATCTTCAGATGGGGATTAAAGAGGTACCATATTACGGCAGCAATATAAATGCATTGATTGAAGACATCGCTCTTGCATATCAGGATGCCATAAAAGATTTGTATGAACATGGATGCAGGTACCTTCAGATTGATGATACTTCCTGGACCTACATGATTGATGAAAAATTTTTGAAGAAGGTTGAATCCCTTGGATATAAAAAATCAGAAGTGCTGGAGTGGTTCAAGCGTGTTTCCACCAGGGCTTTGGAAGACAGGCCGGCGGATATGGTGATTGCAACACATTTCTGTAAGGGTAATTTTAAAGGGAATCCACTTTTTTCCGGTTTTTATGATTCCGTGGCACCGATTATCAGCCAGATTCCTTATGACGGATTCTTTGTGGAATATGACGATGAACGTTCGGGTTCCTTTGAACCCTGGTCCATATTAAAAGGGACTGGAGCAACCTTTGTTGCAGGACTTATTTCAACCAAAAACCCCGTATTGGAAAGCTACGATGAGATTAAACGAAGATACATGAAGGCGAAAGAAATTGTGGGCGCCAATATCGCCTTGTCACCACAGTGCGGATTTGCTTCTGTTGAGGAGGGCAATTGTATTGATGAGGATACTCAATGGAAAAAGATTGATCTGCTGGTTAGATGCAAAGATTTCCTGTAATGCTGTTATTTTTCTATTTTGCAATATAACTGCGATTTGGGGATGCTGCCCGCATCCCTGTTGAGAAGATGGGGAGCGCCGCTGGGATTTTATATCTGAGCAGGCGCTTTCAGTGATTATATAAAAATTTATACGGAAAAAGATTGAAGAATGTGTCCGGCTTCAGGAAGAAATCGGCCTGGATATACTGGTACATGGGAAATATGAGCGCAATGACATGGTGGAATATTTTGGTGAGTGTCTGGATGAATTCCTGTTCGCGGAAAAGCATGGGTACAGTCCTAGGGGACATGATGTATAAAGCCTTCTATTGTCTGGGAGATGTATCCAGAAGCCGGCCCATGACAGTAGAATACTCTGTATATACTCAGAGTCTGACAGAAAAACCGGTTAAAGGTATGCTGACAGGTCCTGTTACAATATTTAACTGGTCCTTCCCACGGTGCTGGAATAGACTTGGATGTGGCATTTATTCTATCAAAGTTGTTTATTATGCTTAGGTAGTTTAGGTGCCATTTATGATTTCTCCTGCATATAGAAAAACATATACCGTTATATGGGTTTTAGATGTGAATAAAAAAAGATATAATGTTAAAATATAACAAAACATATCATGGACAAACATAAAAAAATAGCAATATTCACAAAAGGAGGTAGTACATGTTAGGGGAATCATTTTACAAAAAGGCGGATGAAATCATTGAGATGCATATGCGGGAGGAGCGGTCGCTGATACCAATCATTCAGGACATTCAGGAGGAATACCGGTATCTGCCCCCGGAACTGCTGACATATGTGGCGAAAGAGATTGGCATAACAGAGGCAAAAGCTTACAGTGTAGCCAGTTTTTATGAAAATTTTTCATTTGAGGAGAAAGGGAAATACATTATCAAAATATGTGATGGCACAGCCTGTCATGTAAGAAAGTCAATGCCTATCTTGGATTATCTATATAAGACGTTAAAACTAAATGCGAAAAAGCATACCACGGAGGATGCACTTTTTACGGTGGAGACCGTTTCTTGTCTGGGAGCCTGCGGTCTGGCTCCAGCGATCACCGTAAATGAGAAGGTTTATCCTAAAATGTCACCTGAGAAAATGAAGAAGCTGCTGGAAGAAATCAAACGGGGGGAGCCAGATGCGGGTTGAGGACAGAACACAATTAGAAATGCTGCAGAGACAGTGCAGGGACAGAAAGGATGGGTATACTTGCAGGATTCTGGTGTGCGCCGGAACCGGTTGTGTTGCCACTGGTTCTCTGGATGTGTATAGTCAACTGCGGGAACTGTGCAAAGAGGACGAGGGCATACGCGTGGAGCTGGAAAAGGACGTTCCTCATATCGGTATCGTGAAAAGCGGGTGCCAGGGTTTCTGTGAATTAGGTCCCCTTGTGAGGATAGAGCCGCAGCACTGTCAGTATGTTAAAGTGCAGCCCGAGGACTGTGAGGAAATTGTTGAGAAAACGGTAAAACAGGGAATACCTGTAGAGCGCCTGTTCTACAAAAAAGAGGGGATTTCTTACGGAGCAGTGGATGAAATCCCATATTTTGCCCGTCAGACCAGAATCGTGCTGGAACAATGCGGAAATATTGATGCGGAATCCGTGGAGGAGTATATGGCTGCAGGCGGATTTAGCGCGTTGAAAAAAGCATTGTTTGCCATGACGCCGGAAGCTGTGATTGCAGAAGTAGAGTTTTCAGGGCTTCGGGGACGCGGCGGCGGCGGATTTCCAGCAGGCCGGAAATGGAGACAAGTGGCTGCCCACAAAGAGGAGCCCCTTAAGTATATTGTGTGCAATGGCGATGAAGGGGATCCGGGAGCCTTCATGGACGGAAGCGTTATGGAGGGAGACCCCTGTCGCCTTATCGAAGGCATGATGCTGGCAGGATATGCAGTTGGTGCATCGGAAGGCTTCATCTATGTACGTGCTGAGTACCCATTGTCCGTGGCAAGATTGAAGCAGGCCATAGGGCAGATGGAGGAAAGAGGACTGCTTGGAGATTCCATTTTAGGCACTGGTTTTTCATTCCATCTGCACATCAACAGAGGGGCAGGCGCGTTTGTATGCGGGGAAGGCAGCGCCCTGACCGCATCTATTGAAGGGCACAGAGGTATGCCCAGGGTTAAGCCGCCCAGGACTGTGGACCAGGGTCTGTGGGGAAAGCCTACCGTGCTCAATAACGTGGAGACGTACGCTAATCTGCCGGGTATTATTGTTAACGGAGGGAAATGGTTTCGCACTATAGGCACAGAAAACAGCACCGGAACAAAGACTTTTTCTGTCACTGGATGTATTGAGAACACGGGCCTGGTGGAGGTCCCTATGGGGACGACCCTGCGGACAATCATTTATGATATCTGTGGAGGGCTGAAAGAGGGAAGTGAATTCAAGGCAGTACAGATTGGCGGACCGTCAGGTGGGTGTCTTACGGAAGAACATTTAGATGAACCCCTGGATTTTGATTCTGTCCAGAAATTCAATGTAATTATAGGATCCGGTGGTTTGGTGGTCATGGATAAGAATACTTGTATGGTGGAAGTGGCAAGATTTTTCATGAATTTTACCCAAAGGGAAAGCTGCGGCAAATGTGTACCCTGCCGGGAAGGAACAAAGCGGATGCTGGAGATACTTGAACGAATTGTGGAAGGGAAAGGGGAGCCAGATGATATTGAACGGTTGGAACAACTGGCGGATATGATATCCAACACTGCGTTGTGTGGACTTGGAAAGAGTGCTCCTCTTCCTGTTATCAGTACCATAAAAGCATTCCGGAAAGAGTATTTGGAACATATTAATGAGAAAAAGTGCAGGGCAGGAGTCTGTCAGAGCATGAAGACGTATATAATTGATGAGGAAACATGCAGGGGATGTTCTAAATGCGCAAAGGGATGTCCGGCAGGGGCGATTGCAGGAGAGTTAAAGCATGTATTTACAATCCGGCAGCAGCAGTGCATTAAGTGCGGGGCCTGTGCGGAGGCATGCCCATTTGGTGCAGTTCATATCCAATCATAGAGCATAGGGGGGCAGAAAAAATTATGGGATTTATGACAATAGACAGAATACGGGGTGAATTTACGGATGAACCCAATGTTTTATCTGTGATTCGAAAGGCAGATATTGATATTCCAACGCTGTGTTATCATTCGGAGTTATCCATTTATGGAGCCTGCAGGCTGTGTACGGTGGAGAATGAACGAGGGAAGACATTTGCATCATGTTCCGAACCTCCAAGGGATGGAATGGTCATTTATACCAATACGCCGCGTCTCATGAAATACCGGAAGATGATACTCGAGCTATTACTTGCAGCTCATTGCAGGGATTGCACCACCTGTATCAAGAGCGGGGAATGCCATTTGCAGGAATTGGCCCACCGTATGGGAGTGACTCATGTAGGTTATGAAAATACAAAAACGCAGTATCCCATCGATATGAGTTCTCCGGCTATTGTGAGAGACCCAAATAAATGCATACTCTGCGGCGACTGCGTCCGCATGTGCGACAATGTACAGTCCGTCAATGCAATCGATTTTGCCTATCGGGGAACGGAAGCCCTGGTGACACCTGCCTTTAACAAAAACATTGCAGAGACGGATTGTGTGAATTGCGGACAATGCAGGGCAGTCTGTCCCACAGGCGCAATCAGCATCAATACTAATATTGAAGTCATATGGGAGGCATTGGCTGACCCAAATACAAAGGTGGTGGCTCAGGTGGCTCCAGCGGTAAGGGTGGCAGTAGGAGACTTTTTTGGTATGGCGCGGGGAGAAAACGTGATGGGGAAGATTGTAAATGTGCTCCATCGTATGGGATTTGATGAGGTGTTTGATACGGCCTATGGTGCGGATCTGACAGTAATTGAGGAATCCAAAGAATTTCTGGAACGGTTGGTTTCGGGAAAAAACCTTCCACTCTTTACTTCCTGTTGTCCGGCATGGGTAAGCTTTTGTGAAAACCGGTATCCTGAGTTCAAACAAAATCTGTCCACTTGCAGGTCACCCCAGCAGATGTTCGGTGCGGTCATACAGGAGTATTACAGGAATCCCCAGAAAAGTGGTGGAAAGAAACTACTGTCAGTATCTATTATGCCGTGTACAGCAAAAAAGGCAGAAATACTGCAGGAGGAATCCAAGACAAACGGAAAGGCAGACGTGGACTATGTGCTGACCACTACAGAACTGGTTACGATGATTAGAAAGTCGGGCATCAGATTTGAAAACATAGACATTGAATCTTCGGACATGCCCTTCGGGATTGGATCCGGGGCAGGTGTCATTTTCGGAAACACAGGCGGAGTAATGGAAGCCGTTTTGCGCCGGTTATGTGAAGGGCATGACAGGACAGAGATGGACCAGATTCGGTACAGTGGTGTAAGAGGGGAAGAGGGATTGAAAGAGATTACTTATGATTACAACGGAAGGAAAATACGGGCAGCCATTGTAAGTGGTCTTGCAAATGCAGACATGCTGATGAAGCGTATCGGGAACAAAGAAGCGGAGTATGATTTTGTGGAGGTCATGGCTTGCAGAAGGGGATGCATCATGGGCGGCGGTCAGCCGGTTCCGGCCGGTCCAAGGACCAAGGCGGCGAGGGCAAAGGGGCTGTATGACACTGATATCAATACACAGATAAAGAAATCCAATGAGAATCCCCTTGTGCTTTCCTTGTATGAGAATCTCCTGAAGGGAAGGGAACATAAGCTGCTGCATCGCAATATGGCAATGGGAGACATTCAGGGCTAGAAGGATTCTGTCACATTTAAACCGGATTAGGTGGCTGCAGGTGGAAAAAAGGTGCGGAATGTGTTATGCTTGTAAAAAGCATTGGAGGGAGTTATGAATCTGACAGACTTAGAATTTGTGATTGCAGTGGAACGGCATGGTTCCATCTCAAAGGCGGCCAAGGAGTTGTTTGTGGCCCAGCCCAATTTGAGTAAGGTAATCAGAACCTTGGAAAAAGAATTCGGGATTGTCATCTTTGAACGGACCTCAAAAGGAGTGGTTACCACCAGCGAGGGGCAGGCATTCATTCAAAAAGCTAAGAATATCATGAAAGATGTGGCCTCCTTGAAGGGCGAGTTTGAGGATACGGCGGTAAAGCAGGAAAAGCTGAGGATATCGGTACCAAGAGCCAGTTATATTACATATGCATTTACAAAATATGTAAATTCAATCCCCCATGAGAGCCAGCTGTCCATATCCTTTGTGGAGTGTAATTCTACTACGGCCATTAATAATATATTGTCGTCCAAATATGGGTTGGGGATTATACGGTATGAGATGACATACGAGGATTATTTCCTTATGTTCCTGCAGTTAAAAGGGCTTCAGCACGAAACGGTTATGGAGTTCAATTACCAGATTCTCCTGTCAGCGGACAGTCCCCTGGCATTGTATCCGGTCATTGCGGAGAAGGACCTGGATGGTTATATTGAAATAGTCCACGGGGATACCCAGCTCCCCAGCGGTGAATATCTGGAGCTGCCGCCGGACAGTGGCCGGGGGAGCCAGGCCGACCGGATTTACGTGTGCGAGCGGGGAAGCCAGTTCGACCTTCTGGCCATGGTGCCCCATACATATATGTGGGTATCCCCCATGCCAAAGCAGACATTGGAGCGGTATGGCCTGGTCCAGAGAAGCAGCGCAGGCAGGCCCAGGAAGATGAAGGACCTTTTGGTGTACCAGATGGAACACAGAAAGAACCGAAGCGAGAAGGCGTTTATTGAGATGCTGAAAGGTACCAGGGATGAAATTATGACACCTGCAAAGCTATAAGGGAAAATATATAAAAAAAAGAGTGAAATGGATAGAAAAAAAGAAACAGTATGGTGATTGTGCTGTTTCTTTTTTGTTGTCATTGTGTAAATGGCACAAAAAATAGAGAATATCTATACATAAAATATATAGGTCGCATATAATTTATAAATGTGAAATAAATAACAAACCGTGTTATAGTTAAGATATCAATAGTGATAAATGAAAGGAGACATCTGAATGGAACGGAAAACAGCGCTTTACGATTGTCATGTGGCTTGCGGAGGGAAAATGGTTCCCTTTGCCGGTTATTCACTGCCTGTTCAGTATAAGACTGGGGTCATTAAGGAGCATATGGCAGTCAGGACACAGGCGGGATTATTCGATGTGTCACATATGGGAGAGGTATTGTTTGAGGGGCCGGATGCACTAAAGAATATCAACTACATACTGACCAATGATTTCACAAACATGTATGATGGTCAGGTCCGCTACAGCGTAATGTGCTACGAGGACGGCGGAGTGGTGGACGACCTGATTGTATACCGTTATAGCCAGGAGAAATATCTGGTGGTTGTGAATGCGGCAAATCGTGAAAAAGATGTCAATTGGATGAAGGACCATCTGAATGGGGACGTGGTATTTACAGATATCTCGGACGAATTATCCCAGCTGGCAATCCAGGGTCCTAATGCAGATGCCATCCTGAGAAAACTTACAAAAGATGAAGATATTCCTGAAAAATACTACAGCTTTGTTCCGGAAGGCATTGTAGGCGGCATCAAGTGCATCGTATCCCAGACTGGCTATACAGGTGAAAGCGGCTACGAGCTGTACGTGAACAATGAGGATGCACCTAAATTATGGAACATGCTTCTGGAAGCAGGGGAAGCAGAGGGCCTGATTCCATGCGGACTGGGAGCCAGAGATACTCTTCGTCTGGAGGCAGCCATGCCATTATATGGTCATGAGATGGATGCCGCCATTCACCCATTGGAGACAGGACTTAAGTTTGCAGTGAAGATGCAGAAGGATGATTTCATCGGAAAGAAGGCACTGGAAGAGAAGTCCGTCCTCACACGCAAGCGCGTAGGTCTTAGAATGATTGGAAGGGGCATTGCCAGGGAGAATGAGAAGGTATACGCAGGTGACAGGGAAGTGGGATGGACAACATCGGGGACCCATTGTCCATTCCTGGGTTATGCCATAGCAATGGCCATTCTGGATTTGGATTGTACGGAAATAGGGACAAAGGTGGAAGTGGAGGTCCGCGGGCGCCGCATTGAGGCCGAGGTGGTGGCCTTGCCATTCTACAAAAAAGCAAAATAATATATATAATATTAATTTTCATAACAAAAATCAGGAGGAGGAACAGACATGAACGTTTTAGAGAATTTAAAGTACAGCAGGTCACATGAGTGGGTGGAGGAAGTGGATGAGACCACGGTAAGAGTGGGGCTTACGGACTTTGCACAGCATGAGCTGGGAGATTTGGTTTTTGTAAACTTACCTGAGGTGGGGGATACGGTTACTGTGAAAGAGGCGTTTGCGGACGTGGAGAGTGTAAAGGCGGTTTCCGACGTGTACAGTCCTGTTACAGGCGTTATATCCGCAGTGAACGAGGATATCCTGGACAGCCCGGAGATGATTAATGAGGCCCCATATGAGGCATGGCTTATAGAGGTAAAGGAAGTATCTGAAAGAGAAGAATTAGTGGACAGCGCAGCATATGAGAAGATATGTGAAGAGGAGGGCTAAGGCATGGGAAAATATGTTCCATCTACCTCTGAGGAACAGCAGGAGATGCTGAAGGCCGTGGGAGTCAGCTCTTTTGACGAGCTGTACACAGTAGTACCATCCGGCATGAAGGTTGACAGGCTTGCCATACCGGAGGGGAAGTCGGAGCTGGAGGTCAGCGGAATCGTCAGGGCCATGGCAGCTAAGAATAAGGTATACAGCTCCATTTTCCGCGGGGCAGGCGCCTATAACCATTATATACCATCCATTGTAAAGAGCATTACAGGCAAAGAAGAATTCCTGACGGCATATACCCCTTATCAGGCGGAAATCAGCCAGGGAATCCTTCAGTCCATCTTTGAATACCAGACCATGATTTGTGAACTCACCGATATGGATGTATCCAATGCCTCTGTTTATGACGGCGCGTCCGCAGCCGCAGAGGCCATGGCCATGTGCCATAACCGCAAGAAAAAGAAAACGGTGATATCCGGGGCAGCCAATCCCATGACCATACAGACCATACAGACATACTGCGAAGGAAACAACACAGAGGCTGTGGTGGTTCCGGCCAAGGACGGAAAGACCGACCTTAAAGCCCTGATGGAGGCCATGGACCAGACCACCTCAGGCGTGTTCATCCAGCAGCCCAGCTATTTCGGACAGATTGAGGATGCGGCTGCCATTGGTGAGGCGGTACATGCCGCAGGCGCCAAATTTGTGATGGGCATATACCCCATTGCGGGCGCCGCCCTTAAATCACCAAGGGAGTGCGGCGCTGATGTGGTCACCGGTGAAGGCCAGCCCCTGGGTATGTCCCTGGCATTCGGCGGCCCTTATCTGGGATTTATGGCTTGTACCCATGACATGATGCGTCAGCTTCCCGGACGTATTGTGGGCGAGACAAAGGATGTGGACGGAAGGCGGGCGTATGTGCTGACGCTTCAGGCAAGGGAGCAGCATATACGAAGGGAAAAGGCATCCTCCAACATCTGTTCCAACCAGGCCCTCTGCGCCATGACGGCAGCGGTTTACATGGCATCCATGGGAACGACCGGCGTCAGCCAGGTGGCTTCCCTGTGCTATTCCAAGGCGCACTATGCAGCGGCAGAAATCAGTAGGATTCCGGGATTTGAGCTGGTAAACCAAGGGGATTTCTTCAATGAATTCGTCACAAAGATTCCCTGCGATGCAGATGTGCTGCTTAAGAAACTGAGCGACCATGATATATTGGGCGGATACCCAGTAGAGGGAGGCATACTCTGGTGTGTCACCGAGATGAATTCCAAGGCGCAGATTGATGCTCTGGCAGAGTGTTTGAAGGAGGTGCGTGCATAATGGAACTGATTTTTGAGAAAAGCAGAGTGGGGCATGGATGCTCACTGCTTCCGGCCTGCGATGTACCTGTTGCAGAGATTCCGGCCCGGGAGGCCAGAAAAAAGGCTCCCAGATTTCCGCAGATGGCTGAAATTGATATCTCCAGACATTATACAGAACTGATGAAACGTACACATGGTGTAAATGACGGATTTTATCCTCTGGGCTCCTGTACCATGAAATATAATCCAAAGCTGAATGAAGAGATGGCAGCCCTTCCTGGCTTTACAGGCGTCCATCCCCTGCAGCCGGAAGAAACAGTCCAGGGATGCCTGGAAGTGCTGGTAAAGGCAGAGGAACTGCTCTGTGAGATTACAGGCATGGACCAGATGACATTCCAGCCCGCGGCAGGCGCCCACGGCGAATATACCGGGTTGCTGCTGATTAAGGCATACCACAAAGCCAGGGGCGATATGAAACGCACCAAAATCATTGTACCGGATACCGCTCACGGAACCAACCCTGCTTCCTGTACCATGGCGGGATTTACCGTAATCAGCATTCCGTCCAATGATGAGGGCTGTGTGGACCTTGATAAGCTGAGGGAGGTTGTGGGAGATGATACGGCTGGACTTATGCTTACCAATCCAAACACAGTGGGTATATTTGACCGCAATATACTGGAAATCACAAAAATCATGCATGAGGCAGGAGGACTGAACTACTATGACGGGGCAAACCTGAATGCCGTCATGGGAATCGCCCGTCCGGGCGATATGGGATTTGACGTGATTCATCTGAACCTGCATAAGACCTTCTCCACGCCTCACGGAGGCGGCGGGCCTGGTTCAGGCGCTGTCGGGTGCAAGGATATACTGGCTCCGTTCCTTCCCAAGTATCATGCGGTGAAATCCGAAAAGGGCTATGCATTTGAGAACCCGGCCCAAACCATTGGTTCCGTAAAGGAGTTTTACGGTAACTTCCTGGTGGTAGTGCGCGCCCTGAGCTACATATTGGTCCTGGGCAATGAGGGTATACCGGAAGCAGCCGAAAATGCAGTGCTCAACGCCAATTACATGCGTGTGAAGCTGCAGGACACCTTTGATATTGCATTCAACAATATCTGTATGCATGAGTTTGTTATGAGCATGACCAGGCTCAAGAAATTGAATGGGGTTTCTGCTCTTGATTTTGCAAAGGGACTGCTGGACCATGGAGTCCATCCGCCGACCATGTACTTCCCGCTGATTGTGGATGAGGCTTTGATGGTGGAGCCCACGGAGACAGAGTCTAAGGAGACTCTGGACAACGTAGTGGATATTTTCAAGGAGATTTATAAAAATTCCGTGGAGAATCCGGAAGCCATGCATGAAGCTCCCCACTCCACGCCGGTACGCCGGCTGGATGAGGTTGGCGCTGCGCGCAATCCGGTGCTAAAATATTCCGGCTGGAAGTAGAGAGAAAAGCAGAGGGTAAAACACCTAGCATACATGTAAGAATGCGCCTGGGGCGCTGACAGCCGTAGTCCGCTACGTCTGGTGTCCCAGGCATGTTTTATATAAGGAGAAGAGTAAAATGGGTGAGAGATATGAATTAATTGTGCTGGGAGCTGGCCCGGGCGGCTATGTTGCGGCCATCAAGGCAGCGCAGATGGGGCACAGGGTGGCTGTGGTGGAAAGCCGGGATGTGGGCGGAACCTGCCTGAACCGGGGATGCATCCCCACAAAAACCCTGGTACATGCGGCAGAGGTGCTGGAGGAGATTCGTTCCTGTGAGAAGCTGGGCATTCATGTAGGGCAGGTATCCTATAACTTTGCCGGGATGCATGAGCGCAAGGCAGAGGTGGTGGAACAGCTGCGGGGAGGAATCGAGGGCCTGTTTAAGGCCTATAAGATAGACTTAATCAGAGGATGCGGCATTATACTGGATTCCAACAGAATACAGGTGGGGGACCAGGCTTACGAGACAGACAGGATTCTCATTGCAACTGGTTCCAAGCCTGCCATGCCCCCAATTCCAGGACTGACTCTTCCGGGAGTGGTGACCAGCGATGAAATGCTGGAGGGGAAAGGTGTTTACTGTAAAAAACTGGTAATCATAGGCGGAGGCGTGATTGGCGTGGAGTTTGCAACCATTTACCATGCTCTGGGATGCGAGGTTACAATCATTGAGGCCCTGGACCGTATCCTGCCCACCCTGGACCGGGAGGTTTCACAGAACCTGACCATGATTCTTAAAAAAAGAGGAATCAAGGTGTATACAGGCGCACGGGTGGACCGGGTAGAGCATACAGACCAGTCAGTACAGACAGCGCAGGAGAAGGGGCTGGCGGTGTATTTTATGTCTAAGGAAAAAGAACAGTGTGTAGAGACTGAGCGGGTCCTGGTTTCCATTGGCCGCAGGGCCAATACAGAGGGAATCTGTCCTCCTTCATTAAATTTGCAGATGCAGAGAGGAATGATTCCGGTGGATGACTCTTTTGAAACCTGCATTAAGGGGATCTATGCCATTGGTGATATTGTTCTGGGAGGCATACAGCTGGCCCATGTGGCTTCCGCCCAGGCAGTCAACGCGGTGTGCTCCATGTTTGGGGAAAGGGCACCCATGAATCTTTCCTGTATCCCGTCCTGCATTTACACCAATCCGGAAATTGCAGCGGTGGGTATGACGGCTGATGAGGCCAAGATGCGGGGAATCAGGACCATCACAGGCAAGGCCATCATGTCGTCCAATGGAAAGACTGTGATTGAAATGGCGGACAGGGGTTTTGTAAAGCTGGTCTTTGAGGAAGAAAGCAAGGTGCTTCTGGGGGCGGTGCTTATGTGCTCCAGGGCAACAGACATGATTACCGGACTGAGCGACGGGGTTGCGGGTAAGCTGACCATGAGTCAGCTGGCTGCCACGGTCCGGCCCCATCCCACCTTCAGCGAGGCAATAGGTGAAGCCATTGAGGATGCAGACGGCGGTGCAATTCATGCTGCGCCCAGAAGAAAATAGAGGAGGAAGATAAAATGGGATATAAGAGTGATATTGAGATTGCACAGGAAGCAAAGGCAAGACCAATCAACGAGATTGCAGGCGCACTGGGGATTCCGGAAAAATATATTGAAAATTACGGACCATACAAGGCTAAAATTGACTACCGCTATTACAACGATGCATTAAAGGACAGACCTGATGCAAAGCTGGTGCTGGTGACAGCCATCAACCCCACACCCGCAGGTGAGGGCAAGACAACCGTGACCATCGGTCTGGCAGACGCCCTGAACCGCTTGAATAAGAAGGCCATGATTGCCATGAGAGAACCTTCCCTGGGACCTGTTTTTGGAGTTAAGGGCGGGGCTGCCGGCGGAGGATATGCGCAGGTTGTTCCTATGGAGGATATCAACCTTCATTTTACAGGCGACCTCCACGCCATCGGAGCTGCCAACAACCTGCTGGCGGCTATGCTTGACAACCATATCCACCAGGGAAACGCCCTGCGCATCGATACCAAGCGCATTACCTTCAGAAGGGCGGTGGACATGAACGACCGCCAGCTTCGGAATATTGTGGACGGATTAGGGGGAAAGCCGGACGGTACAATCCGTCAGGATGGATTTGATATCACGGTGGCTTCTGAGGTAATGGCCGTATTCTGCCTTGCAAACGACATCATGGACTTGAAGGAACGCCTGGCCAGGATTATAGTAGCCTATGACCTGGACGGCCAGCCGGTAACCGCCGGACAGTTAAAGGCCCAGGGCGCCATGGCAGCCCTTTTAAAGGACGCCTTGAAGCCGAACCTGGTGCAGTCCTTGGAGGGAACCCCTGCCTTTGTGCACGGCGGCCCCTTTGCCAATATTGCCCACGGATGCAACAGCGTTATTGCCACAAAGATGGGCTGTAAATTAGCGGATTATATGGTGACTGAGGCAGGATTCGGAGCAGACCTGGGGGCGGAGAAATTTGTGGATATCAAGTGCCGCATGTCCGGGCTGCGTCCAAATGCAGTTGTTCTGGTGGCCACAATACGCGCTTTAAAATATAACGGCGGAGTACCTAAGGCAGAACTGAATAATGAGAATCTGGAAGCCCTGAATAAGGGAATTCCCAACCTGTTAAAGCATATTGAGAATATCACTACCGTATACCATCTGCCGGCAGTGGTCGCTATTAATAAATTCCCGTCCGACACAGCGGCCGAGTTGGAGCTGGTTGAGAACAAGTGCAGGGAGCTGGGAGTCAATGTGGCCCTGACCGATGTATGGGGCAGAGGCGGAGCAGGCGGGGAAGCCCTGGCAAAGGAAGTAATCCGGTTGTCTGAAGGCAGGAGCACCATGGAATTTGTGTATGACACCAATCTGCCTATCAAGGAGAAGATAGAGGCAATTGCAGCCAGGGTGTACGGTGCGGACGGGGTGGAGTTTGCTCCAAAGGCATTAAAGGAAATGAAGAATCTGGAGAGCCTGGGATATGGAAATCTGCCTGTCTGTATGGCTAAGACACAGTATTCCCTTACGGATAATGCCAAGCTTCTTGGCAGGCCCCGGGGCTTTAAAATATCCATTAGGGACATCACTGCATCTGTGGGAGCCGGATTCCTGGTGGCCCTGGCAGGTGATATTATGAAAATGCCGGGACTTCCAAAGGTGCCTGCGGCTGAAAAAATCGATGTGGATGAAAATGGATCTATCTCAGGATTATTCTAAAATGGAGAATGACGATATGATGCTGGATAAGAAGGTAACGGAGTTTCTGGATGTACTGTCAAGCAATGAGCCTGTTCCGGGCGGCGGAGGGGCATCGGCCACAGTGGGGGCCATGGGGGTCGCCCTTGGAATTATGGTTGGCAACTTGACGCTGGGCAAGAGGAAGTATGCGGATGTGGAGCCGGATATAAAGGAACTGATTGAAAAGTCACAGAGTCTCATGGATGAGTTAAAGCATTTGACAGACGAGGACGCAAGGGTGTTTGAGCCTCTATCCAGGGCCTATGGATTACCCAGGGGAACAGAGGAAGAAAAAGCCGCCAGAGAGGCTGTCATGGAACATGCGCTGTTGGAAGCCAGTCTGGTTCCACTGCAGATTGTGGAAAAGGCGTATGAGTCACTGACCCTTTTAGAGGAGCTGGGAGAAAAGGGGACCCGGATTGCTTTAAGCGACGTGGGAGTAGGCGCATTGTTTGCCAGAGCTGCCCTGGAGGGGGCATCCCTGAACATTTTTATCAACACAAAGCTGATGAAGGACCGGACCCAGGCAGAGGATTTGAATGCCAGGACAGAGGAACTCATAGACAAGGGCAGGGCGCTGTCCGACAAGGTGTACGGCGCTGTGCTTAAACACATCAAGTAGCAGGGAGGATGCAATGACAAAGACGAAACATATGGTATGGATGGGTATCCTGATTGCTGTATCCATTGTATTGTCAAGATTTCTATCCTTTTCAGCATGGAATGTTAAAATTGGTTTTGCATTTATACCCATAGTTATTGGCGCGGTTCTCTTCGGACCTGTGCAGGGAGGCATAGCAGCAGCGGCTGCAGATTTTCTGGGGGCCATACTGTTTCCCATAGGAATGTATTTTCCGGGTTTTACAGTAACTGCATTTTTAACCGGACTAACCTATGGAATCCTGCTGCATAAAAACAGGTCTATGTTTCGGATTGCATGCGCCGTGCTGATTGTACAGCTGGTCTACGGGCTTCTGCTTAATACCTGCTGGATTTCACTGCTGTACGGGGCACCCTACCTGGCCCTTTTGTCCACCAGAATCGTCCAGTACGTGGTTCTGATACCGGTGCAGTTTGTAATCATTGCAAGGATGTATGTCCTGGGCAGCAAGAAATACCATATACTTCAGGAAAACTCATAAAAATGATTTCGGGAGGGGGAAAGATATTCCCCTCCTGATTCATCATATACCTGCATTGCCAGAAAGGAGATTGGATATTATGAAAGAGATAAAGGGTTCAGATGTGGCCAGACAGATGAAGGAGCAGATGACGGTCCAGATAGAGGAATTGAAAGGATATATTCCCCATCTGGCAATTATCCGGGTGGGAGAACGCCCGGACGATATCTCTTATGAGAAAGGGTCCACAAAACGTGCCCAGAGATTGGGACTGCGCTGCACATCCTTTTTGTTTCCTGCTGAAATCAGTCATGACCAGTTTGTGGAGGAGTTCCAGAAAATCAACCGGAATCCGGATGTGGACGGAATCCTCATGCTGAGGCCACTTCCAAAGCAGATTGACGAGAAGGAAATCGAGAGCCTGATTGATGTTAAAAAGGATATTGACTGCATCAGTCCCATAAATCTGGCAAAGGTTTTTGCCGGTGATTCGGATGCATATGCGCCCTGTACGGCCGAGGCAGTAATGGAGATGCTTGCATATGAGGGAATTGAGCTGAAGGGCAAGCGTGTGACTGTGGTGGGAAGAAGCCTGGTGGTGGGAAAACCCTTGGCAATGCTGATGCTGGGACAGCACGCGACCGTAACCATATGCCACACAAGGACCGCGGACTTTACAGGGACCTGCCGGAATGCGGAGATTCTGGTGGCTGCAGCGGGTAAGGCCCGCATGATTAAGGCGGAGCATGTGGCAGAGGGGGCTGTGGTCATTGATGTGGGAATTAACGTGGATGAGGACGGAAGCCTGTGCGGCGATGTGGATTTTGACCAGGTGAAGACAAAGGCAGGAGTGCTGACGCCAGTGCCGGGAGGCGTGGGAAGCGTTACCACACTGGTGCTGCTAAAACACCTGATTCGATCTGCAAAAGAAAAGATTGGATAAGCCATGGGGGAACATGTAAAAACATTTTTAGATGCTTTTTTGGCAGGAATCGTCATTGGTATAGGCGGGGTGGTTTACCTGGGTGTAGAGAACCGGATTGCAGGCTCCCTTCTGTTTACTGTGGGCCTTTATGCCATTGTGCTGAATCAGTTTGCTCTCTATACGGGTAAAATAGGATACGCACTGGGGCGTCCACTGGCATATATGGCTGAGATGGGAGTTGTCTGGTTTGGGAATCTGTGCGGAACCTTTACCACCGGCACCCTGGTATCCTTTACCAGGCTTAAGACAGCCCGGGCCGCCGCTGGGATATGCGCCGTGAAACTGGAGGACAGTCTGTCAGGCATATTGATACTGGCCTTTTTCTGCGGGATGCTGATGTACATTGCTGTGGACGGATACAAGTCAAAGGGGAATCCGGTTATCCTGTTTTTGGGAGTCAGCGTGTTCATACTGGCTGGATTTGAACATTGTATTGCCAATATGTTTTATTTTACCGTGGCAGGTGTGTGGTCCCTTAAAGCACTGGTCTATATTCTGGTTATGACACTGGGAAACAGCGCAGGAGGAATGTTCATACCATTTATTCGGAAAGTGGGTCAGAGGACATAAACACACGAATGGCAGACGACCTCCCCTGGTCAGGAATACGAAACCAGGGGAGGTCTTTGCTTTGTTATGTCAATTATTCAGGCATCAGCTGTCTTCTTGAGACAGGACATGATGTGTTCGCAGACCATAACCAGCTGCCCGTTCTGGTTGAAGATTTCCAAAGCCTCTGTTATAAAGCCTCTGTCAGGATGCTTTGGATTTTCGCGTTTTTCTTTTAAGGTAACTTTCACATGGATGGTATCCCCTATGAAAACCGGATGGATAAAGCGCATATGGTCATATCCATAGGAAAAAGCAGCCGGATTAATCAGGTTGGCAGTCATGCCCACTGCAATGGAGAAGGTGAGTGTGCCGTGGGCGATACGTTTTCCGAATTCAGTGGTTTTTGCAAATTCCGCATCCATATGGTGGGGAAAGAAGTCTCCTGTCTGACCGGCATGAAGGACAATGTCCGTTTCTGTAATGGTGCGTCCAATGGATTCGCGGACGCTTCCTATTTCATATTCTTCAAAATAAATAGTCTGTTCCATGTTGATTCTCCTTGTAATATATATATTGATTGTTATGCTGTCCTATAGCAGGGGCAGCTTTTGCGCTTTTATAATGTTCCCTGTCAATGGTAATTGGGCACCGGGTGGTGGCAAACTCTGTTCCGCCAGGGGTGCGGACAGTCTGAAGCATATCTAATTCCTTAAAACCGTCTGTTTTAAATAACTTATCCCAGGTATATACATCCGCGCACCATACATCGGCGGGCTCCAGCTTTGACAGCCAGTATTCTGTGGTTCGGGTTTTCAGGTGGTCAGCTAGCAGCGACTTTATCTCATCCCGCCTGGTACACCATGTTTCAGAGTCCGTGTACCCTAAGAGGGAATCACAGCTTATAAGTTTCCCCAGCACAGGCACGGGTACCATGGCAATGGCAAGGTAGCCGTCAAGGGTCTGGTATATGCCGTAAGGCGCATTGATATAGCCATTTGCGTTATTGACTGCAGAACGCTCAGGCGACTGCCCGCCGTCATTCAGATAGGTGGTAAAGACTTCAAACTGCATATCCATCACGGACTCCAGCATGCTGACATGTACATAAGAGCCTTCACCGCAGGAAGCCCGTTTTATGAGTGCGGCCAGGATGCCTTGGGCCAGGTGCTGGCCGGCGAACAAATCCGCCACGGAAAGTCCCATGGGAGTCGGGGGCTGATTCTGGTTCCCATTGAGCCAGGCCAGGCCGGACAGGGACTGGACCAACAAATCCTGGCCAGGCATAGGGCTCCATGGACCCTTTTTTCCATAACCTGTAATCTCACCATAAATCATGGACGGACAGTGCTGCTTTACAGAAGCGTAATCCAGTCCCAGCTTTTCCACCACTCCGGGACGGAAATTCACGACCATGACATCTGCCTTCCCAATCAATGACCATAGTATATCCCGGGAAGCTGGATTTTTTAAATCAATGGATACCCCGTACTTGTTGCGGTTGATGGAGTGGAACAGGGAACTGTCATTCTCTATTATCAGATTGGACACATACAGGGTGCGGCATATATCGCCTCCGTCAGGACGCTCTACCTTGATGACGCGGGCCCCAAAATCTGCCAGACGCAGGGTGGCGGAAGGGGCGGATAAAAACTGGCTGAAGTCCAGTATGGTGATACCTTCTAATGGTTTCATGCTTCCTCTCCCTCCTTTAAATGAAATTCTTCGATGATTTCCAGTGTATGTTCGCCCAGCAGAGGCGCATGGGTTTCATTTTTTATGGGGCCATCACCAAAGGAGATGGGACAGCGGGTGGTAAATATGTCATTGCCTCCGGGCCGCCTGATGTTGAGAAGCATATCCAGAGTATGGAACTGTTCTGACTGGAGCAGCTGGTCCCAGGAGTATACATCGGAGCACCAGTACCCGCCGGCATTAAGGGCTTTAAGCCAGCTGGCCGTGGTCCTGTGTAAGAGGTGGGAGCCAATGAGCTGTTTAATCTCATCCCGCTTTGTGAACCATTCTTCCTGATTGTCGTAAGAACTGAGGGCAGGGCATTCAATAAGCCGGCCCAACTCGGGTATGCTTCCCATGGCCAGGGCTATATAACCGTCTTCTGTCCGGTAGATTCCGTAAGGGGCTCCCAGATATGCATGGGCATTGTGGAAGGCGCTGCGCTTGGGAGGCTTATGTCCATCATTTAAAAAGGTGGTTATGACTTCAAACTGCATATCCAGAATGGATTCTAAAAGGCTGACCTCCACCAAACCTCCCAGGCCCGTGCTGAAACGGCGGAACAGGCAGGCCATAATGCCTTCCGCCAGATGGATGCCGGTGTAGGAATCTGCCAGGGAGAGGGCAAACGGCATGGGCGGCTGTCCGTCATCACCGTTGAGCCATGCCAGCCCGGAAATGGATTGAACCAGAAGGTCCTGTCCCGGTTTTTTGTTCCATGGGCCGGTGGCTCCATAACCGGTAACGGTTCCGTACACCATGCGGGGGTTGATGGATTTGACTGTCTCATAGTCCAGTCCTATTTTTTTCATGACGCCGGGACGGAAATTTTCAATCATTACATCAGAACGCCGGATTAGTTTTTTTACCATATTCATGTCCTCCGGCGATTTTAAATCAGCACAGAAACTTTGTTTATTCCGGTTTATGGTCTGGAACAGGACGCTGTCCCCCATGCTGTCCAGATTGTGCAGCTTCATCTGTCTGGAGCCGTCTCCGCTCCCCGGTCGTTCAATTTTGATGACACGGGCCCCCATATCGGCAAGCCTGAGGGCTGCGGAGGGGCCGGCCAGATACTGGCTAAAGTCCAGGACAATCATATTTTCCAAAGGTTTCATTTGGATTCCTCCCTGGATTTTCTGTAGAGCTGGTTCAGCTGGTCAAGCACATGGGCCGGACTGCCTCCGTTCATAATGTAATCCTGTATATAGTCTCCGGCATGGTCCTGGAAATACAGGTAACCGTTGTAACGGGGACGGAGATAGGAATGGTCCAGAGTATTCAGGGTATCTTTAAAGAAATTCATGGTCATATTGTTGTTGATTTCGTCTAGCCATGCCTTGCGGTGGCCGGGCTGCCCGCCGTTTTCTGTATACAGGGTGGTCTGAATCAGGGGAGAGGCAGCATATTCCGCAAAGCGCAGTGCCGTTTCCCTATTTTCGCATAGGCTGGACACAGCCAGTCCGGTACCCCCTAAGACACTGCGAAGCATCCTGCCGCGGTAGGTAACCAAATCCATGGCCTTTAGAGGATGGCTGCAGTAGCCTCTTCGGGAATAATTGGTGTAGCCATAGGCGTAAGGGCAGTAATACAAATCATTATCCTCAGCCAGTGCTTCATGTACCTGGATTGGGTCCCACTGGAAAATAGATTTGCTGCAGTAGGAAGCCAGCTGACGCATGTCCTCCAGGATACTTACTCCCAGGCTTGTCTCCACGATTTTGTCAGGATCGTCAAAGAAATGCTCGGTGGATGTGGCACAGTACATATAGAAATCCATCAACAGGTTTAATGGGATGCCGGCAAACGCCACATGCCCCTTTCTGGCAAGGTCCATTACATCCTTAAAATCTGCGGGAAGAGGATGTTCTCCGTTTCTAAAATAATCAGGACGGCAGACCGCAACAGGGGTGGCGGCATCAATGGCCAGTGCGCTTTGGAAACCATTGAAATTATAACTCAGGTGAGACGCGCCCACAGAGTTGGCAAGCTGGTCATCCAGATATTCCTTAGACAGATATTTTTCTAAAGGAAGCAGTATTCCTGTAGTGGCCGCGAAACCGGCCCAGGGATGGTCAATCACAAGCAGGTCGTAAGACTTTGCCAGATTTTCAATAGGTGCGTCGGCAAATTCCTGTAAAGAACGTTTTTCCCAGTGAATGGATACATCCGGGTGCAGTTCACAAAAACGCTGTGACACCGCTGTGATGGAAGTGTAACCACGGCTGTGGGACCAGGTGATTCCATTTAATTGAATGCTCATAAGATATGTACCTCCGGTTTGTTGTGTTGTGGATATTTGTCTCTGTAGTTTGATATGTATACTGTTGATGCGGTACTACCAACAAACAATAAATGAATTAAAAAATAAATTGTTGGTACTACCATAAATGAATTATAGATAGGATAAAAATGTTTGACAATGTTAAAAGTGCACAAAAAATACAGAAATTAACTGTTAAATATATGCATTGACATTACATATAACTTATTTTATGATAATCACGAACGGTTCACTGGTAGTACCAATAAATTTATCGATAAAAATCAAGGAAAAGTATAGAACGAAATATTTGGGAGGTATTAAAATGGCTTCAGCATTTTTTGTACTGTTTTTGGCATGTATTTTTCAGGGGAGCTTTGGAATCTGCTTTAAGAAGTATCAACCGTTTTCCTGGGAAGCGTTTTGGGTTCTGTTTTCTTTTATCGGAGTATTGTGTATCCCACATATTTGGTGTATGGTGGAGGTTCCTCATTATTTAAGCTATATAACAGCCACCCCTGTTCCCACGCTGATTGTGGGCGCCTTATCCGGTTTTTTCTGGGGAATCAGTTCTATATGGTACAGCAAAGCGATTGATATGATTGGCGTGTCTCTTGTAACAGGCATTAACCTGGGATTATCAAACCTTTTAGGGAGCTTTGTTCCCATGATTATACTGGGAACCTATCCGCCGGCCCGTGTTCTTGTGGTCCTTCTGTTAGGGCAGCTTATACTTTTGGGCGGTGTGATTGTCCTGTCAAAGGCGGGCTTTATGAAAAATGGAAATAATGAGGGTACTAAAACGGCAAAAGAAAAAGGAACGTCGTCCTTATTTATTACCGGGCTTATCATGGCGCTTGCCTCCGGCGCCGGTTCAGCAGCCATTAATATCGGCGCCACAGCAGCCAATTATCCGGTTGCCCTGGCTGTGAAAGAGGGGGTAAACCCAACCAGCGCAAGCCTTCTGTCCTGGGTAGTGGTATTTGCGGGAGGATTCCTGGCAAACTTTGTTTATGCCATATCAAAACTGATTAAGAACAAGACTTATACGGATTATACAAAACCCGGCTGCGCAAAAGCATACTTTAAGGTTGTGCTGACGTCAATTGTATGGTTCAGTGCGCTGGCTATCTATGGTAAGGCGACAGCCCTATTAGGTACCCTTGGTCCGGTGGTGGGCTGGGTTGCGTTCAATGGACTGGCTCTCATCATTGCCAATGCATGGGGGTTCCTGGATGGAGAATGGAAAGGATTTGAAAAGGCCAAACGTGTGGCCATATATGGAAATGCAGTTATCATAGCCGCTTTGGTGGTGGTTGGCATATCCAATGGTTTATAAAAAGGAATAAGCAGTAAATACTTAAAATCAAGAAAACCATCCGCCTGTCCGGGAGTACTTCTAAAGGAAAGGGAGGCGTGGTACAATAAAATCTGAGTATGATTTGAGGAGGTATTTTAACTATGGCGAACAGGATTGAAGAATTAAATTATGTACCGGAGATGCCTGAAAAGGCAAGGAATATCGTGATTGTCGGGGCAGGAGGAATTGTATCCGGTTCACATCTCCCTGCTTATAAGATGGCCGGGTATCCAGTAGTGGGTATTTATGACCTGGACCATGAGAAGGCTGAAAAGGCGGCAAAGGAATTTGGGATTCCCAATGCAGTGCCGGAGCTGGAACAGTTAATCGAACTGGGAGTAAGGGAAGACGCAGTCTTTGATATAGCGGTACCTGCCTCCAAGACTGCCAGTATCTTAAGGCTGCTGCCCGACAATGCTGCTGTGCTTATGCAGAAACCCATGGGTGAGAGTATAGAGCAGGCCAAAGAAATCCTGGATATCTGCCATGCCAAGAATCTGACTGCAGGTGTGAATTTCCAGCTGCGTCAGGCGCCGTATATGATTGCCGCAAGGAAACTCATCCAGGATGGCGTGATTGGAGATATTGTGGACATTGACTGGAGGGTTGTGGAACTTCATCCATGGCACTTGTGGAGTTTCCTGTTTGGCCTGGAGCGTATGGAAATTAACTATCACAGCATTCACTACATTGACTGTATCCGCAGCTTCGTGGGAAATCCAAAAGGCGTGTATTGCAAAACTATGCAGCATCCCAAGATGCAGGCTCTTTCACAGACAAGGACTGCCATTATCATGGATTACGGCGATACGCTGCGTGTGAATCTTCATATTAACCATAATCACGACTATGCGCCGGATTATCAGGAAAGTACAATGAAGATAGAAGGTATTAAGGGCGCAATCCGCATACAGCTGGGGCTTATATTGGACTATCCGACAGGCCGTCCTGATAAGGTGGAGTATATTACGGAAGACGGCAAGGGCTGGAGGGAACTGGAGGTAAAGGGAAGCTGGTTCAACGAGGCATTTATTGGGACTATGGGCGGCCTGATGAAAAAACTGGAGGATCCCTCTTATCACTATATGAACAGTGTAGAGGATGCCTACCATACCATGTGCGTGGTGGAGGCCTGCTATAAATCCAGCGAAGCCGGAGGGCTGAACGTGGATTATGCGCAGTAGGCGTATAGATTGACATTATAAGCAAGGAGGAGCACCATGAGAATCATTGATACCCATCTGCATATTTGGAATAAGGAAGAATTTTCGCTCCCGTGGCTGGATGGAGAAGGGGAAGTTCTGAACCGTACATATTCGCTGGAAGACTATAAAAACGCACTGGAGCCGGACAAGGGCTATGAGGTTGAGGCGGCTGTATATGTTGAGGTGGACTGCGCAAGAAGGGATAAGGAGAAGGAAAATCTCTTTATTGCCGGATGCTGCGCCAATCCGGGCCAGCTGTTTGCCGGCGCATGTATATCCGGTTATCTCAACGAGGAGGGGTTTAAGGGGTATATTGATAAATATGCATCCGAATATGTAAAGGGAGTAAGACAGGTGCTCCATGTCCCTGAAGCCTTGCCGGGAACATGCCTGGGACAGCTTTTTGTTGAAAATGTTCGTTATCTGGGAAAGAAGGGACTGGTGTTTGAAGGCTGTGTACGGAATGCAGAGCTGGGCGATTTATATGAAACGGCAAAAGCCTGCCCGGATACAACCATTGTCCTGAACCATATGGGAATTGTGGACCCGGATATTATTTCCGTTCAGACGCCTTCAGAGGAAGAACAGCAGTATAAGGAACGCTGGATACTGAATATCAGAAAGCTGGCATCCCTCTCCAATGTGGTATGCAAGATTTCCGGACTGAATCCGAAAGGGGAGTGGTCTGCGGAAACATTGAAGCCAGCAGTTGACATTGCCCTGGATTATTTTGGAGAAGACAGAGTCATGTTTGCCAGCAATTATCCTGTGTGCAACATTGCAACCGGCCTGTCCCCTTGGATTGAAGCATTGATGAAAATTACAGAGGGAAGAGGCAGTGAATTCCAGAATAAACTGTTCCGTGAAAACGCTAAACGGATATACGGTTTGTAAAGAAAAGGAGAGATACATATGTCAGATGTAAAACGTTATGGAAGTATTTCAAGATTAACACCTGAAAAGGCCGATTACTATAAGAAACTTCATGCAGCGCCGTGGAAACAGATTAATGACATGATAAAGGAGTGCAATATCCGGAATTACTCTATATATTGCCATGGAGAGTACCTATTTTCTTATTATGAGTATACTGGAGATAATTATGAGGCGGACATGGCCAAGATGGCAGCGGATTCCGAGACACAGCGGTGGTGGGGAGAGTGCGTGCCGTGTATGAACCCGCTATCGGCAGACGGTCCATGGATGGATATGCAGGAAATTTATCATTTAGATTAGAGGTCAGACAAATATGAAAAAATTATATGTGGCATCCATCACACCTTTTGATGGAAATAATCAGATAAATGATTCTGCCATGAGACAGTTATGGGATAGGAATCTTGCAGAGGGGGCCGATGGATTTTTTATTGGAGGAAGCTCCGGGGAATGCTTCCTGCTGTCAAGGGAAGAGCGGGTACATACCTTTGAACTGGCTGGCGAATATACGGATAGGACAGAGATGTTCGCCCATGTGGGAGCTATCAGCACGGAAGAGGCCATATTCTATGCCAGAAAAGCAAAAGAAATGGGAATACAGAACATCGCAGCAACTCCGCCATTTTACTTTGGCTTTTCCGACAAGGAAATGGCAGGATATTACTACGACATTGCTGAGGCAGTGGATATGCCGGTCCTGTATTATAACATTCCTTCCAGCACCCACAGGGAGCTGAATCCGTCCCAGCCGGATTTGGCAGCCCTCCTGAAATCAGGAGCTGTGGGAGCCATCAAACACACCAATCTCAATCTCTATCAAATGGAGCGGATTCACGACGTTAATCCGGATATAAGGTGCTACGGCGGATTTGAAAATTGTATGGTTGCCTTCCTGGCCTTTGGGTGTGACGGCTTCATTGGCAGCAATTTTAATTTTATGTTGCCTCAGTACAAGAAGGTGATGGAGCTGTATCTGTCCCACCATGATGATGAGGCCAGAATTCTGCAGTCCAAATCCAACTGTATTTTGGATGCAGTGCTTAAAAACGGTTTATGCGCAAGCCTTAAATACATAGCATCTTGTCAGGGAATCCAGGTTGGAGAGGTCAGAAAGCCGATGTGTCCGCTGACGGAAAATCAGAAGGCAGAGATTGACCGGGTAATTGGGATGTATATGGAAATCAAGTGATAATGAAATGGCAGATTATTCGGATTGGCCCTGCGGTGCGCGCTGCAGGGCCATTTTTATTCCCTGGACATGAAAGGATAAGCTGTGCTATTATAGTAAGAGTAATGAGGTTATGGAAAGGGAGAGTATCAATATGGAATGTGAGCCGTTAAAGAAAGTCACATTGACGGAACAGATTATGGAACAGATTGCGGGGATGATTACGTCCGGCCAGCTGAAGCCAGGTGATAAGCTCCCAAACGAGAGGGACCTGGCAGAATTGTTTGGTGTTACGAGGAGCCGGATACGGGAGGCGTTAAGGGCCCTTTCTCTTGTGGGAATGCTGACCATCAAACCAGGAGACGGCAGTTTCGTCAGTGAGGAAGGAACAAAGGTTCCCGAAGAGACTGTCATGTGGATGTATTACCAGGAAATGAACAAGCATGATGAAATCTATGCTGCCAGGAATCTGATCGAGACGGAAGTGTATCTGACCTGTTATGATAACCGTACGCCTGAGATTCTGGAGAGGCTGGATGGATTCAGGGACAGGCTGCTGGATGTGGAGACAGAGGAAATTACAGCAGAGGCGTTTTGTCAGCTGCTGACAGATATAGATACATATGTGGGTGATGTGTGTGGCAACGGTATATACGCAAGGTTGATGCAGATTATGGTGCTGATGAGAAAAGAATCGGCCATGAAGATCCTGTCTCTGGCATCATCCAAAGAGAGCGCTGTGTTTTACCGCTGTAAGATACTGAATTCGTTCCATCAGGATGACAGGAATAAAGTAAAGAAATGCCTGAATGATTTCTTTAAATATTCAATCAGGGAAATTTCCATACAAGAATAAACGAGTTATAGGATGATAAAGGGTCAGCTGACGGATAGACAGCTGACCCTTTGGGATATAGTTTAAAACTATGGATAGGCAAATGTTTTATTTTCAAGCGATGCAGGGATTTTGGGCTGTATAACTGTAAATGCCAGGTTTTATGTCTGGATCGTACACATAACATTCATTGGAAGAATGTTATAATGAATCCATATGGATACATCTATAAAGGAGGGACATATGGATAAAACAATGTGTATCAGTGCGGACAAACGGCTGCAGGAATTTCTTGAATCAGTACCGGAGGATCATTCCCATCGCAGAATGGTGCAGCAGGAGGTAAAATGCGGATTTGGCCTGGACGGCGTCTGTTGCAGGCTTTGCTCCAACGGACCCTGCCGTATATCCAAAGCAAGGCCAAAGGGGGTATGCGGAGCGGACAGGGACACCATAGCGGCAAGGAATTTCCTGCGCTCGGTGGCCGCTGGTTCAGGCTGCTATATTCATGTGATGGAGCAGGCCGCCAAAGAATTGAAGTCGGCAGCTCTAGCCGGAAGGAAGCTAAAGGGAGTTGACGCGCTTCACCGTTTGTGCGATGAGTTGGGGATTGGTGAAGCGGATGATTCCCAAATGGCGCTTCGCCTGTCAGAGGCAGTGCTGGAGGATCTGCGCAGGCCATATGAGGAACCCATGCATCTAACGGAAAAACTGGCCTATGCTAAGCGGACCGGGGTGTGGAAAAATGCGGGGCTTCTTCCGGGTGGCGCCAAGGATGAGATATTCAACGCAATCGTGAAAACTTCCACCAATCTGAATTCAGATCCAATGGACATGCTGACCCAGTGTCTGCGGCTGGGAATCTCCACCGGAATATACGGACTTGTGCTGGTCAACCGTCTGAATGATATCCTGATGGGGGAGCCGGAATTAGGGTTTGATCCCGTGGGAATGCGGGTGATCGATCCTGAATGCATCAATATCATGGTTACAGGCCACCAGCACTCTATGTTCGGCAGCCTGACCGGGATGATGGAGCATCCGGAAATCAAGGAGATGGCTGACCGGGCCGGAGCCAGGGGTATACGGATTGTGGGATGTACGTGTGTGGGACAGGACTTCCAGGCCAGAAGCCGCTGTTATGAGAAAGTGTTCTGCGGGCATGCGGGCAATAATTACAGCAGTGAGGCTGTTTTGCTGACCGGATGCATCGATCTGGTGGTATCGGAATTTAACTGTTCCCTTCCAGGGATCGAACCGATCTGTGAGGAACTTTCTATCCCCATGCTCTGTCTGGACGATGTGGCAAAGAAAAAGGGAGCCAGGCACCTGCCCTATCACCCGGAGCACCGCGAAGATGTAAGCGTCAATGTAATTGCAGCTGCCATTGCGTCCTATGTAAGGCGCAGCAGGGCGGGAAAGCGGCAGAATCCCATGCAGGATCACGGATGTAATGAGGCGGTTACAGGTGTGACGGAGAGAACCCTCAAAGGAGCGCTGGGGGGAAGCTTTGCCCCGTTGATTGATCTAATCGCTGCCGGAAGCATCAAGGGAGTGGCGGCTGTTGTGGGCTGCTCCAACCTGCGGGCCAAGGGCCATGACGTATTTACAGTGGAATTGGTGAAAAAACTGATTGCCAGAGATATACTGGTGGTGTCTGCCGGATGTACCTGCGGAGGCCTTGAAAACTGCGGTCTTATGAGCCGGGATGCGGCCGGATTGGCGGGACCGGGCTTGTCACAGGTTTGCCGCAGCCTTGGGATTCCACCAGTACTCAATTTCGGCCCCTGCCTTGCAATCGGCCGTATTGAAGCCGTTGCCGGGGAGCTGGCCGGAGCGTTGGGAGTGGATCTGCCCAAACTTCCGGTGGTGGTTTCCGCACCCCAATGGCTGGAAGAACAGGCATTGGCGGATGGGGCGTTTGCACTGGCCCTGGGCTTTCACCTGCATCTGGGGCTGGCGCCATTTGTGATGGGAAGCCCTGTAATATTGGATGTGCTGTGTAATCAGATGGAAGGAATAACAGGCGGAAAGCTGATGGTGGAGACAGAGATTGATGCGGCGGCCGAAAAGATCGCTGCTGTCATATCAGATAAGAGAAGGGGGCTGGGACTGAATGAGTGAACGTTATCCTAAAAGTGTTCCTGTATCCCCGGATAACCCTGCAATTGAAAAGGATGAGGACATCTGTGCGAATTGCAGCCATTGCTTGGCCGTATGCGCAGAAGAAATAGGAGTGGCACAGCCGTGTAAAGTCACGGGAGCGGATGATTTTACATGTATTCACTGCGGCCAGTGCGCGGCTGCCTGCCCGGAGCGGGCAATCCGCGCAAAGAGCCAGTGGCGGGAAGCTGCCATGGCTGTAAATGACCCGCAAAAAATTGTTATATTTTCCACAGCACCGTCTGTGCGCGTGGGGCTGGGGGAATGTTTTGGCGGAAAGCCCGGAGACTTTGTGGAAAGCTATATGGTTTCTGCGCTCAGGAAGCTGGGAGCGGACTTTGTGCTGGATGTGGCATTTTCAGCGGATCTGACCATTATGGAGGAGGGGACGGAGTTTCTCAAACGATTTATAGCCGATTCCCATCCATTGCCCCAGTTTACAAGCTGCTGTCCGGCATGGGTAAAATATATAGAAACATTTCACCCGGAACGGATTCCGTGCCTGTCCAGTACAAAAAGCCCGATCAGTATGCAGGGCGCCCTGATTAAGACATATTTTTCTAAAGAAAAGGGGATTGACCCGCGGCGGATCGTGAATATCGCGGTTGCCCCGTGCACTGCCAAGAAATTTGAGATTTCCCGGGAAGAATTGTGCTCTGCAGGAGCGTATCTGGGGATTCCGGGACTTAGGGACAATGACTATGTATTGACCACAAGGGAACTGGCGGAGTGGATACGGGAAGCAGGTATTGGTTTTTATGATCTGACCCCATCTGCCTTTGATTCCCTTATGGGAGAAGGCAGCGGGGCAGGGGTGATTTTCGGCAATACGGGCGGCGTGATGGAGGCCGCTCTGCGCATGGCATATTCGGTTGTGAACGGGATTGAACCGCCTGATCTGCTGATGCAGTACCAGCCGGTGAGAGGGCTGGAACAGGTGAAGGAATCTGTGGTATCTCTTGGCGGCCGCGATGTGCGTACCGCGGTTGTCTACGGCACCAGGGCGGCGGAACAGCTGATTGCAACAGGAGCTGTGGATGACTATGATTTTGTGGAAGTAATGACCTGTCCCGGCGGGTGTATTGGCGGCGGAGGACAGCCGGACAACGGTATACTCCCTGTTCCGGACCAGCTTCGGATGGCGAGAATCCGGTCACTTTATCTGGCTGATCAAGAGAGAAGTTTCAGAAATTCCCTTGAAAATCAGGAGATTAAACATCTATATGAAACATTTATCGGGGAACCTATGAGTAAAATGGCGCAATTACTTCTGCACACCAGTTATCACAGCAGAAAGCGCGGGATTTAAATATATAGGATGTGAAATCATGAACAAACAGAGGGGGAACTTTTGTTATGGGAGTTATTGATTTAATCAAGATTCACTCCATAGTTTATAAAAACAATTGTATTTAAGCATTTCGGCTGTCTTCAACGGTAGAACGATTGACACCGGCATGGGCAGCCAATGGAAAGAGAGACCGGGAGGTCGTTATCTCACCCCCTGATTCTAAGCGGAGCGTACTGGTTAATTCCCGCCAACAAAGAACTGGCGATTGCAAGAGAAACGCTTGCGATCGTGGAGTCTGTATCATAAAAAATGATGGCCGGTGTACAGGTGATTTAGAAACTTGTACGCCAGCTTTTTTTGTGCTCAATTTTTCCTGTATTTAGTTGAAAATGTCTTAAAAGTACCATTTTTTCGTATGAATAGCATAAGGAAAAACAGCCTCCGGGATGATAAAATCTATATAACATAATACATTTGGGAAAGGAGGGTAGGGGTACATAGAAGTGGATTGCCCACGGGCAGATAAAAAGAAGGGAGAATATAGGCATATGAATTTGTTTGCATTAGTAGCATCATTTGGAGGAGGAATCATAGGTGCATATATGGGAGCGCTTCCCGCGTTTATATTGACCGGCGTGATCGCCATTGCAGGGGCTGTGGCGGCTATGGCCGGAGGGGCAGACATGACGGTGGGATTCATTGCGTTCGGTTCCTATCTTGGCCCGCATATTGCGTTTGCCGGCGGCGTGGCAGCGTCCGCATATGCAGGTAAGACCAAGAAACTGGGAAGCGGAACCGATATTCTGTCCTGCCTTAACGGGCTGGCGGATCCGGCCACACTGCTGGTAGGCGGCGTGTTCGGTGTGATTGGTTTTCTGATTCATTATGTGATCGGGGCAGTTCTTCACCTAAACACAGATCTTCCTGGATTCACCGTTATCATATCCGCCGTCATTGCGCGTCTGGTATTTGGCTCCAGTGGCCTGATAGGAAAAGCCGCTCCCGGTGAGACGAGAGAGTATTTTACCGGCGGAAAGGGAATGCTTTGTAATGTGATTCTTGGTTTGGGTATCGGAACCACAACCGGATTTGTGTATCAGGCGCTGGTGGACGGCGGGGCATCGGCGGCATCCATTGGTAGTTATCCGGTTCTCTGCTTTGGAATCGCAGCGGTATCCCTGATTTTTGCCCAGACTGGGTTTGCCATGCCGGCAACCCACCACATTGCGCTGATCTCAGCACTGGCGGCCGTTACCGCCCAGAACCCTGTTATGGGTATCGTATTCGGTATATTGACCTCGCTGTTCGGTGATTTTATAGGTAAGACCTTTAACAGCTGCTGCGACACCCATATCGATCCTCCTGCATTTACCATATTTATATTTACATTTATTGTAAATGTACTGTTCGGAAGCGGATTCTTCAGCGTTTAAAGCAGCAGCTCCTTGATTTTATCAAGACGGAACCCGGAGATCTCATGGCTGCCGATCACGGTCACAGGAAGTGCGGTATAGCCGCGGCTGTCCATAAAAGCCTGGCCCTGCATATCGCTGTCCAGATCGATTTCCTCATAGGAAATTCCGTTGTCGGCAAGAAATTCCTTGACCTGGCGGCAGTAAGAACAGCCGGGAAGGGTATAAATTCTCACCGTTTTGTCAGAAGCGAAGGAGTCGGGAAGAGAGGGCCGGTCCTCTTTCAGGGGCTGGCTCCCGATGGTCCAGTTGGCACCACAGAGCGAACCGGTCTGAAGCGCTTTTAAGACCCGCAGAACCTCCTGGGTGTTTCTGCCGATGTTGTTGTCGTGGATCACGCTGTAGCGGATCGTCTGGTCAGGATCAATAATAAACAGGCCGCGCAGCGCAACTCCCTGGTCCTCCAGAAGTACTCCGTAGTCAGCCGCCATGGACAAGGTCTTGTCGGCTCCCAGGGGATAACCAATGCGGCCAAGGCCGTTGCGGATCCAAGCCTGATGCGTGTATTCGCTGTCTGTGCTGACTGCCAGAAGTTTGGCATCCGCTTCATCAAACAGATACAGGTCATTGCTAAACGTGGTGATCTCGGTGGGGCAGACGAAAGTGAAATCCATGGGATAGAAGAACAGGACCAGCCAGTGCCCCTTATAGGTATCAAGGCTCACATCAAAGAAATCCTCTCCATCCCCGGAGACAGCCTTTAAGTGAAAGTCAGGAGCTTTTTTTCCAATGATTCGGTTCAATTTTGATTCCTCCTTTATTTGCATGATTGTTTCTGTTATAATGATATCACAGATAAAGAAGAAATACACCACATTTTCGTCACTGCACTAAGCTCGACAGGACCTCGCCAAGTGCCAGTGACATGTATCGCACTTAGAGACCAGAATACGGTCTCTAAGTGCTCATAACTAGGAGGTAACAGCATGAGTGATAAGAAGTACTCCGGTAATTTTTATAAAACGGACAAGATAGAAGAAACTCCAGACGACTGCCCAAACTGCCTATATCAGAACAAGAAAGCAGAGAAGGACCCGGATGAATGCCCCAACTGTTATTACATTCCCAACAAGGAGAAGAAGGAAGGGCAGGAGTAACCGTACTCAGTAAAAGACAGTAAAAGACAGGAGACATCCGGAAGATTCCGGTGTCTCCTCAGACTGTAGACAAAGCCCAAGGCTCACGCCTCGGATTTTTCGTTAAAAGAGCTATAAATATTCCTGTTTTCAGGATTTTATAGCTCTTTTCTGATAGAATGGAAGTATCAAAGGAAGGTGGGATATTTCTATGATGACTCAAAATAAGGACAAGAAAAGAGGAAAGATTCAGATATTCTGTATGGATGACATGGTTCCCCAGGATCATCTTCTGCGAATCATTGATAAAGCGATTGACTGGAACTTCATCTATGGCCTTGTAGTGGACAAGTACAGTCCTGATAATGGACGCCCCAGTATGGACCCGGTCATGTTGATAAAGCTTCCATTCATCTAGTACCTGTATGGTATCAAAAGCATGCGGCAGACCGTAAAGGAAATCGAAGTAAATGTAGCTTATCGATGGTTTCTTGGACTTGAAATGATGGATAAGGTCCCTCATTTCTCAACGTTCGGAAAAAACTATACCCGCCGTTTTAAGGACACTGGCCTTTTTGAGCAGATATTTTCCCATATACTGCAGGAATGTTATAAATTTAAACTGATAGACCCAAGTGAGGTCTTCGTGGATTCTACCCATGTAAAAGCCAGGGCAAACAATAAAAAGATGCAGAAGCGGATTGCTCAGGAGGAGGCTTTGTTTTTTGAAGATTTGCTAAAGAAGGAAATCAATGAAGACCGTGAAGCACATGGTAAACGGCCTCTGAAAGAAAAGGATGATGACAGTAATCCGCCATCCGGCCCATCCGGTGGCAAAGAAGAAAAGACGATTAAAACAAGTACTTCTGACCCTGAAAGTGGATGGTTCCACAAAGGGGAACATAAAAGTGTATTTGCCTATGCAGTACAGACCGCGTGTGATAAGAATGGCTGAATACTTGGTTATAGTGTTCATCCGGGAAACCATCATGACAGCAGAACCTTTAAGTTCCTGTATGACAAGATAAAAGAGATTGGAATCAAGACGCTGATAGCCGATGCAGGATATAAAACCCCCGGTATAGCAAAACTCCTGATAGATGATGGGATCAAGCCGCTTTTGCCATACAAGTGTCCCATGACCAAAAAAGGGTTCTTCAAGAAATATGAGTACGTTTATGATGAGTATTATGATTGCTATATCTGTCCAAACAATCAGGTACTGTCCTATCGTACAACCAACCGTGATGGATATCGTGAATATAAGAGCAGCGGAACGGTCTGCGAAAACTGTCCATACCTGGAGCAGTGTACCCAAAGCAAGGATCATGTAAAGGTTGTTACACGCCACATATGGGAGCCATACCTGGAAACGTGTGAAGATATCCGTCATACGCTTGGGATGAAAGAGTTATATTCGCAAAGAAAAGAAACCATTGAACGAGTATTCGCAAGTGCAAAGGAGAATCATGGATTCCGGTATACACAGATGTATGGAAAAGCCCGAATGGAAATGAAAGCCGGGCTTACATTTGCCTGCATGAATCTCAAAAAACTGGCGAAGATTAAGGCAAAATGGGGACTCCTGGAAGAAGGGGAGCCACACAAAATTTCTATTTTATACACAATTCGGATAATAAGAGAAAAATGGCTCTGGGATACAAATCCCAGAGCCGCTTTGTCTACAGTCTGAGGAGACATCCGGAAGATTCCGGTGTCTCCTGTTTTTTCCGTATTGTTTGTTTTAATCCAGTGATAACGCGTGTCTGGCCACGGTCATGTCCTGTTCCACAGTGCCGCCGGATACGCCCAGACCGCCGATACAGCGTCCGTTCTTCATGATGGGGATTCCTCCGCCGAAGATACAGAACTTGCCGGGATGGGTCTGCTGGAGCCCGTATAAGGACTGTCCCGGCAGGATATCCCTGGCGGCTTCCCCGGTTGGCGCGCGGAGCGCCGCCGCCGTGTACGCTTTCGAGTAGGAGATGGAGATGCTGGCCAGGAGGGAGTCATCCATCCGGTGCATGGCAACTGTATTGCCACCCTCATCCACCACTGTGATAACCATGGGTACATGGATGATCTCTGCCATTTCTTCGCCTTTTTCAATCATCTGCAAGGCTTCTTTTAAACATAATCCCTGATGCTTCAGCGCGTCCAAAAGGGCGGCTGTTATTTCTTTTGCTGTATGTGTTTCATTCATAATGTTGTCTCCTTTATCAAAGCAGGCTGCGGTACAGTTCCTTGTCCGGATGGGCAATCACAACCTTTTCAAGCAGTGCGCCGCTGTTTTCTGCTGTCTTTGCACCTGCCTCCACGCTTTCCTCCACCGCGCCCACATCCCCTGTAAAGGTTACAAAGGATTTGCCCCCAATCCCTGTTCCCAGGCGGATTTCGATTAGGGATACATTGGCCGCCTTGGCCGCTGCATCGGCGGCGATGATTGCGCCTGTGACGGAGAAAAACTCCAGAATGCCCAGCGCCTTTAGGCTGGAGGGCATGGAGGACATGTTGATGGCCTCAATCACCTGCGGGTTTACTCTGGGGATGAGAAGCCGGTCCACCACATTGGTTTTAGCGCTTTCCTCACCGATCCTCAAAGCTGATTCCACGGCTGAAACTTCCCCTGTTATTAAAATCTGATACTTGCCGGGACAGCTGGGCCTTGCAGAGACAAGCTTGATTTCCGCTGCCTTGAGCATCATGTCTGCGGCCAGGATTCCTTTGGCAATGCTGTTTAATTCTAAAAAACCGATGGTAATCATATGATTTTCCTCCTAACTACTGCCTGTCAGCAGAAATAACAATTTCAGTATCAGTAACCTGTACGACGGTTCCGGATATACTCGCATGAATGTTGGCACCCAGCGCCTCCGCAGGAATCGCTCCGATCAGCTGCCCGCACGAAACCGTGTCACCTGTCTGTACCACAGGTTGGCTGGGGGCGCCGATGTGCTGTCTTAGGGAGATCCGAACTGTGGCGGGATCAGCGGCTTTGCAGCTGTCAATATGATAGTCATAATACTGGTCGACACCCAGGCGGACCGCCATGCGCTTGGACGGCGCTTTCCGGTAGCTTCGTTCCTCCAGCTGTGTAAATGTCTCTGAAGGCTTGGGATAGCGGTATTTATTCTGCCGGAGCAGATTCTTGACATAGATATTGACCTGGCGCGGCTGAAGTCCCATGGGACAGGCATATGTTTCACAGAGTCCGCACTCGCTGCATATCATGGCCTGCCTGACATGCTCGTCCTCCAGAACCTCCTCGGGAGACTGGGCATAGGCGAGCTTTCGCATAATCATATGCGGCTTTAACGGATGTCCCGTGAGGTAACGCGGACACATCTGGGTGCAGTAAGAGCATTGGATACAGCACATTTTGGCCCGCTTCAGCGAAACGGATATGGGAATATTATGCTTTTCCACCAGGGGCGTATCGTCAGCGACAATGATGTAGCCGGAAGTGGTTTTTGTGACGGTCAGTCCCGCGGCTTCCTCCTTTCTGTAGCATTTACCCATCATGGGGCCGCCTGCGATTACGTGAAAGGAGGAAAGACTGCTTCCTCCGGCCAGCAGAAGGCACTCTGCAAAGGAAGTACCCAGAGGAGCGCGGACAATGCAGGGGGAGTTCACCGCCCCGGTAACCGTCAGGTATTTTTCGGTAAAGGGCTGTCCTTGGGATGCATTGTAAATGGAATAAACGGTGGCCAGATTGGATACCACGGCACCCACGTCAAGGGGGATTCCGGAAGGCGGAACCGTGCGCCCCGTAACGTCGCAGACCATGATCTGTTCATCGCCGGCCGGGTAGAAGTTCTTCATCTTATAAAGCTTGACAGGACTGTGAAGTTCTGTAATGGCAGCTTCCAGTGCGGCAATCTCTTCCGAGTATGTTTCTTTCAGTGCTATATAACGTTTACCCGCCTGTACCATATCTCCGATCATACCGGCGGCCGTGACGATCTCCCTGGCCTTATGGAGCATAAGAAAACGGTCGGTCCGCAGGAGCGGTTCACATTCGGCGGCATTGATAATCAGATATTCCACGGTACAGTTCAGCTTGACATGGGTAGGGAAGCCGGCCCCGCCGCACCCGACGATTCCCGCTTCTTTTATTTGTTCTAACAGCGTCATATATACTCTCCCTTCATATATCACTCAAATCCCTTTCTTTTTAATTATAAAGAAAAAAGATATCCTATACAATGAATGGGCAGTCTAAAAAATGGTATTATCCAATACGGTCCGACTCATTGCGTACAAGTCTGTATAATACAAAAAATCAGTTTGTCTAGTACTAAAGGAAACTTTTATAAAATGTTACAATATAAAAATAAAGGCGGAAAGGTGATGGTGATAAATGGAAATAAAAAACTGGAATGGAAGCCAGGGGGACCTGATGAGGATTATACAGGAATCAGTGCCCGGCAAACAGATTACCATGGCTCATATAATAGCCAGCCCGGATGAGGTGATTTACAAAAAACTGGGACTGGATCCAAAGGTTGATTATCACCGTTCGGCCATCGGAGTACTGACCCTTACTCCCAGTGAGACAGCAATCATAACAGCGGATCTGGCCATCAAGGCTTCTAATATACAGATTGGTTTTATCGACCGGTTCAGCGGTACGCTCATTATCACGGGAACCATTTCTGATGTCAATATCGCCTTTGAGCGGATTTTGGAGTACACGTCCTCAGAACTTGATTTTACGGTATGCAGGATCACAAAGGCCTGATTACATGCTGCTTAGCCGGGAAGGAGCGTCAATGAAAAAGATCATGCTGGTGGGGCGCAGCGGAGCGGGAAAGACCACGCTGACACAGGCGATGAAGGGTAGAAAGATAACATACCATAAGACGCAGTACATTAATAATTACGATGTTATTATCGATACGCCCGGAGAGTATGCGGAGAACAAAACCCTGGCAAGGGCGTTGATTCTGTATTCCTATGAGGCTGACATTGTGGGACTGCTGATGAGCGCCATTGAGGACTATTCACTGTACAGCCCCAATATTGTATCCATGGCAACCAGGGAAGTCATAGGGATCGTGACACAGATTGACCAGCCGGAGGCAAGGCCGGACCTAGCCACCATGTGGCTGGAACTTACGGGATGCAAGAAGATATTCTATGTCAGCTCCGTGACCGGCGAAGGGGTGGGAGATATTCTTAATTACCTGCGGGAAGAGGGCGATACCATGCCATGGGAAAGAGAGGAGGAAACGGATGAAGCGAGTTCTGATGCTGGCGGGCGACTATACGGAGGATTATGAGGTGATGGTGCCGTATCAGGCATTACTGATGGCGGGGGTGGCGGTGGATGTGGTCTGCCCGGACAAGACTGCGGGAGACACCATAAGGACAGCGATTCATGATTTTGAAGGTGACCAGACCTATTCTGAAAAACCGGGGCACAATTTTGTGCTCAATGCTTCGTTCCAGTATCTGAAGCTGGAACAATACGACGGACTGTTCCTTACCGGGGGAAGGGCGCCCGAGTATCTCAGGCTGAATTCCAGGGTAATAGATATGGTACATTACTTTATGGATCTGAAAAAACCGGTGGCGGCCATATGCCACGGAGTACAGATCCTGACCGCGGCCAGAGTGCTGAAGGGAAAAAAGGTGACTGCTTATCCGGCGGTGCGGCCGGAGGTACTGGCAGCCGGAGGCATTTTCATGGAAAAGGAGCCGTATGAAGCGGTAATCTTTGAAAATCTGGTAACTTCCCCGGCCTGGCCCGGGAATGTGGAAATTCTAAAAGGGTTTCTCAAGCTGCTGGGCGTCACAATTTCGTGATGAAAAGTCTGTATTTTACATCTATTACGTTTTAATAATATGTCTTCTTTTTCGTCCGAATAGGATATTATGAGGAGGAGGGACGCCCTGGAATTGATGGACGGGCAAATCCCGGAAACTGAAAACTATGCAATAGAAAACAAAATAAAGGAGGATATTTGTATGATAGCAAAGGGGTTTACAGAGCCAACCGAGAGAGTGAAACGTCTTAAAAGAGCAATTGTCGATGCAATTCCGTACGTTGAGTCTGAGAGGGCGGTTCTGGTAACAGAGTCCTATAAAGAGACAGAGGGACTGTCTCCTATTATGCGCCGTGCCAAAGCAGCAGAGAAAATTTTTAACAATCTTCCGATTACCATTCATGATGACGAGCTGGTTGTAGGCGCAATCACAAAGAATCTGCGTTCAACAGAGATTTGTCCTGAATTTTCTTATGACTGGGTTGAGAAGGAATTTGAGACAATGGGCACCAGAGTTGCCGACCCGTTCCAGATTCCAAAAGATACCGCAGCAGAGCTGCATGAAGCATTCAAATACTGGGAAGGAAAGACCACCAGCGCTCTGGCAGATTCCTATATGTCACAGGAGACTAAGGACTGCATCGCAAACGGAGTGTTTACGGTAGGCAACTACTTCTACGGCGGCGTTGGACATGTGTGTGTAGATTACGGCAAGGTTCTGGATATCGGTTTCACCGGAATCATTAAACAGGTAATCGAGACCATGGAAAAGCTGGATACAAGTGATCCGGAGTACATCAAGAAGAAAAATTTCTATGAGGCGATTGTAATTACATATACGGCAGCAATCAACTTTGCACACCGCTATGCTGCCAAGGCAAGAGAGATGGCAGCTTCATGCCCGGATCCTGTAAGAAAAGCAGAACTGCTCCAGATCGCTGCCAACTGCGACAGGGTTCCGGAACGGGGAGCAACCAATTTCTACGAAGCATGCCAGGCATTCTGGTTTGTACAGATCCTCCTTCAGATCGAGGCCAACGGCCACTCCATTTCACCAGGACGTTTTGACCAGTACATGTATCCGCATCTGGCCGCAGATAAAAACATCTGCCCGGAATTTGCACAGGAACTGGTTGACTGTATCTGGGTTAAATTAAATGATGTCAACAAGACGCGTGATGAGGTCAGCGCACAGGCATTTGCCGGATACGCAGTATTCCAGAACCTGATCGTGGGCGGCCAGACAGAGGACGGCCTGGATGCAACCAATGACGTATCCTATATGTGTATGGAAGCTGTTGCCCACGTAGCTCTGCCGGCGCCTTCCTTCTCCATCCGCGTTCACCAGAATACACCGGATGAATTCCTCTACAGAGCATGCGAAGTGACCCGTCTCGGACTGGGCGTTCCGGCTATGTACAATGATGAAGTAATTATCCCTGCACTGTGCAACAGAGGCGTGTCTCTAGCAGATGCAAGAAGCTACTGCATCATCGGCTGTGTAGAGCCGCAGTGCCCGCACAAGACAGAGGGCTGGCATGACGCAGCGTTCTTCAACATTGCAAAGGTTCTGGAAATCACCCTGAACAACGGCAAGGTGGGCGACAAGCAGTTAGGCCCGCAGACCGGTGATATGACTTCCTTTACCAGCATTGAGGATATTTTTGCGGCATACAAAAAACAGATGGAATATTTCGTATATCATCTGGCAGAAGCCGACAACTGTGTTGACTTCGCACATGCAGAGAGAGCGCCGCTTCCATTCCTGTCAGCACTGGTAGATGACTGTATCGGAAGAGGCAAGAGTGTACAGGAAGGCGGAGCAATTTACAACTTTACAGGCCCGCAGGCATTCGGCGTGGCCGATTCCGGAGACTCCCTGTGTGCCATCAAGAAACATGTATTTGAGAGCAAGGAAGTAACCATGGCTCAGCTGAAAGAAGCAATGGCAAACAACTTCGGTTATGCATGCAATGCCTCCGCACCTGCTGCTACGGCTGACGAGTGCACGGACGAAGCAAGGATTTATGAAGCAGTCAAGAGAATCCTTAGCAATAACGGCTCCATCAACCTGGCGGATCTTCAGGCACAGCTTGCCGGACCTGCACAGGCATGCCGCTGGCCGTCACCCGCAGAGCCGGCCAAGACAGAACCGGCCTGTGTGAACCCTGATTATGCACACATTAAGAGACTGATGGAGAACACCCCATGGTTTGGAAATGATATTGACGAAGTTGATATGATCGCAAGACGCTGTGGACAGATTTATTCCTACGAAGTGGAAAAATACACGAATCCGCGCGGCGGACAGTTCCAGGCTGGATGCTATCCTGTATCTGCCAATGTGTTATTCGGAAAGGATGTAAGCGCTCTTCCGGATGGAAGGCTGGCTAAGACTCCTCTGGCTGACGGCGTTTCCCCGAGACAGGGAAAGGATACCAACGGACCGACGGCGGCAGCCATGTCCGTGGCAAAACTGGATCATGCAAACTATTCCAACGGTACGTTATACAACCAGAAATTCCTTCCTGACGCACTTGCAGGGGATGAAGGCCTGAAACGTTTCGCATCCGTGGTACGCGCATATTTTGATCACAAGGGCATGCATGTGCAGTTCAACGTTATTGACAGAGCAACCCTGCTTGCAGCACAGGAGCATCCGGAGGATTACAAGGATCTGGTAGTCCGTGTTGCAGGATACAGCGCACAGTTTACCGTTCTGGCAAAAGAAGTTCAGGACGATATTATCAGCCGTACAGAGCAGACCTTTTAGTGCGGTTCCAGTATAATACAGTGAAGGGAGTTCGGCATGGATTCAATCAATTATAATTTAATGGGAACCGTGTTCGACATACAAAGGTTTTCCCTGCATGACGGACCGGGAATCCGGACGATCGTGTTTTTAAAGGGCTGTCCTCTCTCCTGCCAGTGGTGTAGTAATCCTGAATCCCAGAGTATCAAACCAGTTATTATGTATAAAGAAGATGATTGCCTTCATTGCGGCCGTTGTATAACGGCCTGCAAGAGAGGGGCAATCAGTCCGGAAAATAAAACCTGGATTAACAGAGAGCTGTGCAGTGGATGCGGCGAATGTGTCAATGCATGTCCGGCAGGCGCCCTGGTGCTGAAAGGAAAGACAATGTCGATCCAGCAGGTAATCCGGGAACTGAAAAAGGATGCCACAACCTACAGACGTTCCGGCGGAGGCATCACTTTATCCGGCGGTGAGCCGCTGATGCAGTATGAATTTGCTTCCGAGCTTCTGCAGGCATGCAAGGGGCAGGGATGGAATACCGCCATTGAGACCACTGGAGTGGGGAGCCGTGAAGCGATTGAGAAGGTAATTCCTTATGTGGATACGGTGCTTCTGGATATTAAGCATATGGACGGTGAGCAGCATAAAAAGTTCACGGGGGTTAGCAATGACCTGGTTATTAAAAATGCTCCCGAGATCTGTAAAATATCCAATACTGTAATCCGTGTTCCGGTGATTCCGGGCTTTAACTACTCGGTGGAGGATATTAAGGCGATCGCAGAGTTTGCCAGAACCCTGGTGGGTATACGGACTATACATCTGCTGCCGTATCATTCCTTTGGCGAAAACAAGTATGGTTTGTTGGGCCAGGATTACACACTGAAACAAATTAAGCCGCTGGCTCCGGAGGATCTGGAGGAATGTAAGGCAGTGGTGGAGAGTTATGGTTTTCAATGTATCATTGGCGGTTAGACAAGATTTTAGAATGGAGGAAGAAAAATGGATCAGCAGTTAATTGAGAAAGTAATGAAGCAGGTTTCCGATGAACTTGGCATCGGGAAAGAGGAGTGCAAGGCAGAGGCGCCAAAGGAAGAATGCTGCGGTAATATTGGATTAACCGAGTTTGTGGGAACGGCAATCGGCGATACGATCGGCCTTGTTATTGCCAGCGTGGATCCTATGTTAGTGGACGTTATGAAGTTAGGTAAATACCGTTCCATCGGTATTGTGGGAGGCAGAACCGGAGCGGGCCCTCAGATATGGGCAGTTGATGAGGCTGTAAAGGCAACCAACACAGAAATCATTTCCGTAGAGCTTCCAAGAGATACGAAGGGCGGTGCCGGACACGGCAGCTTGATCTATATCGGAGCAGATGATGTATCGGATGCCAGAAGAGCAGTTGAGATTGCCCTTCAGGTTCTTCCAAAATACTTCGGCGATGTATACGGCAACGATGCGGGACATCTGGAGTTCCAGTATACCGCAAGAGCCAGTTACTGTCTTGAGAAGGCATTGGGTGCGCCGGTTGGAAGAGCATTCGGCATGACATGCGCGGGACCGGCTGCAATCGGCACGGTTCTGGCGGATATCGCGGTAAAGGCTGCTAACGTTGAAGTGGTAGGCTACTGCTCACCAGGTAACGGCGGAACCAGCTATTCAAACGAGGTTATCCTCACATTTACCGGTGATTCCGGCGCTGTACGCCAGGCAGTGAAGGCTTCCATCGAAGCGGGCAAGAAAATGCTTGGTGCATTAGGTGATGAACCTAAGTCTACAACAACTCCATATATCTAATAAGATAAATCTGGAGAATGTGAATCAATTAAGGAGGTTCTAATATGAATGCAGATGCATTAGGTATGGTCGAGACAAAAGGATTGGTCGGTGCAATTGAAGCAGCGGATGCCATGGTTAAAGCTGCCAACGTTACACTGGTTGGATATGAGAAAATCGGATCCGGACTTGTTACCGTTATGGTAAGAGGCGATGTAGGTGCGGTTAAAGCAGCTACCGATGCCGGCGCAGCTTCTGCGGCAGCAGTGGGAGAGGTTGTATCTACCCACGTTATTCCACGCCCTCATACGGATGTTGAGAAGATTCTTCCACATCTTGAATAAAGGCAGCAGATAGAATCAATTATCTGGCAGCGGTTGCAGCGGGGAATGCCCCTATCCGTTGGATAGGGGCATTCCTTGAAACGAGGTGAAGGAATTGAAAATCAGCGAAGAACAGTTGAAAGAGCTGGTGCTGCGTGTACTCGGAGAGCTGGAGGCAGAAAGAAAAGCAGACAACGCGAACCATCCCGGACAGAAGCTTTATATGCTGTGCGTGTCGCCATGGAGCGACCGGTACATGGAATTTCTAAGGGAAATGGAAACGTCGGATCAATATGAGATCGTACCTGTGATTCCTTCCTCGTGGAAGGACATGGGATATGAAGCAAGACTCATGGAAACGAAAGCCTGCAGCCACATTCTGCACCGCTCCTGTGAAAAACCTGCGGATCTGGAAACGGCGATTACAGTGATGCCGGTGGTTCCGAGAGATGTTCTCGTAAAAACTGCATTGTGTATCAGCGATACATACGAAACCTCCTGGATATCGGAATGCATGGATAAGGGGAGCCGCGTAGTGCTTCTGCGTTCTGGCCTTGCGAGATTTTCCGGAAAGGAAAAACCTGCTTACCGGAACCGGGTCATGAATTATTACAGGCAGATTCTGGAGTATGGAGTCGAGATATGCAGCGTGGATGAATTCACAGGCAGAGCGCCCTATGAATCCCCTGGTCATTCTCCGGCCGGAGAGACGGCATCGGGAAATGATACGCAGCATCCTGATACAAAGAAAAAAAGGGTTATATCATCGTCCAATGTGGAACAGTTTGCATCCGGCGGTGTTATATTCCTTCAGCAAGGCGATATTGTAACGGACCTGGCTAAAGACAGGGCGAAGTTTCTGAATATCGTATTCAAATAAACAGGAGAGCGAGGTGATAGGATGAAACAGGCGTTGGGATTAGTTGAAATCAGTGGACTGTCCACTGCGGTTGTGGTGGCCGATACCATGGCCAAAGCAGCCAATGTACGGATCCTGGAGATTGAAAACACAAAAGGTCTTGGATATATGACCATTAAAATCGTCGGGGATGTAGGCGCTGTCAATGCTGCTGTCAATGCAGGAAAGCAGATTGGAACCGCAAACGGAAAGCTGGTTTCATGGAAGGTCATTCCAAGGCCGTCCGACTATGTCGATCAGACATTTTGTTGTCCTGAGCCACCAGTACCGCCTTCCCCTCCTAAGAAAGAAGCACAGGAGGAGACGGAGGCTGAGGTTGAAGTAAAGGCTGAGACAATGGAAGCGGTTAAGGCGGGAGAACCGGAAGAGACTGGGCTGGAAGAAATAGCGCCGGAAGATACGGAGCAGGAGACTGAAGCGGAACCAGCAGAGGCCGGACCGGAGCCGAAGATTGAAGCAGAGCCGATAGAAATTAAATCGGAGCCTCTGGTTGAAGCAGAACCGACCAGGACCGGGACCGTAGATCCGGCAGAACCGGAAGTCCCGGATTCTCCGGAAACGCCGCCCGAAAGGCCCAAAAAGACGGCTAAACGCACGACATCTGCGAAGAGCACCAGTACTACAAGGCACAAAAAGAATTAATGGAGAACAGGAGTTCCGGTAAGAAATATTTAAACACGCTCCTGAGACAGCCGGATTCTCCGTGAAAGGAATGTGAAGAGTATGAGATTGGCTAAGATAATAGGCACAGTAGTAGCTACCAGGAAGGACAATTCGCTGGTTGGCTACAAACTGATGATTATCAGACGGATTGATGGACACGGTAATTTCATTGATTCAGAGGAAGTGGCTGTGGATTATGTCGGAGCCGGAATCGGTGAGACGGTCCTGATTGGTTCGGGCTCTTCTGTCCGCGTGGACCAGTCCAAACGGGAGGCTGTCATCGATATGGCGATTATCGGAATTGTAGATACAATGGATATTTAGTGTAAAATGAATTATTTTTAAGGAAAGGAGGTAATGAATGACATGAAAAGCAGTATTTACTCCAGTGTGACCGATGCGGTGGCTGCTGCAAAGGGAGCTTACAGCAGATATTCAAAGCTGACTCTGAATGAACGGCAGGAAATTCTGGAAGGAGTGAAAAAAGCACTTCGTCCGATTGCCAATGAACTGGCAGCCATGACCGTTTCAGAAACAGGCATGGGAAATGTCTGTGATAAGGCACAAAAAATAAAGCTTGCCATTGAGAAGACGCCCGGCGTGGAGGACCTGATAACAGAAGTGAATACAGGTGACCACGGTATGACGCTCTATGAACTTTCCCCTTTTGGTATTGTTTGTGCGGTACAGCCATGCACCAACCCCTGTGCGACACTCATCAGTAACACCATTGGAATGCTGGCTGCAGGCAATGCGATCATCCATTGCCCACATCCGAGAGCAGTAAAAGTTTCACAGTTTTTGACAACGATTATCAGTGAGACGATCCGCAGCATCAGCGGTATAGATAACCTGGTAGTTACCCTTCACGTAAGCCTGATGGGATTTACCACAGAGGTTATGAGCCACCCGGACGTGGATTTGGTTGTCTGCACAGGAGGTAGCGGCTCGCTGCGCCAGGCCATGACTTCCGGCAAAAAGGTAATCGGAGCCGGACCAGCCAATCCTGTCGCCATCGTGGATGCCACAGCGAATTTCGAAAAGGCTGCAAGGGACATTGTCCGTGGAGCTTCTTTTGACAACAATCTGATGTGTACGTCGGAAAAGTGTATGGTTGTGGAAGAAAAAGCAGCGGATCGTTTTATATTTGAGCTTCTGAAAAATGGAGTTTATTATGTCAAAAATGAGGAAGAGATTCAAAAACTTCTGGACGCGGCAGTCACCGGGGATTTTGTGATTAACAAAAAACTGGAAGGTCGGAGCGCCAATGAAATTCTTGAATATGCAGGTATTCCCTGTAATGGAACCATCAAACTGATCGTAGCAGAGACAGAGCGGATTCATCCGTTCGTTACGCTGGAGCTTCTGATGCCTCTTGTGCCTCTTGTGAAGGCGGCTGACTTTGAGGAAGCTCTGGAGATTGCTTTGGATGTGGAACAAGGTTATAAACATACGGCAACCATTCATTCAGAGTCCATCGAACATTTGAACCAGGCGGCAAAAGAAATGCAGACCTCTGTATTTGTAAAGAACGGCCCCTCCTTTATGGGAATTGGATTTGACAAAGAAGGTCACACCAGTTTTACAATCGCAACAACAACAGGAGAAGGGACGACCACAGCAAGGCATTTCGCCCGTAGAAGAAGATGTACGTTGACAAGCGGATTTTCGATCCGCTGATTGCAGTAAGAAAGCAGGTTGATGGAATGATGGAAGGACGGGATGACAGATTTTATTATGTGACATCGGAATCTGTAACAGAGGGCCATCCTGACAAGGTATGTGATCAGATTTCAGACGGTATATTGGATGCATATCTGGGAAAGGATCCAAAATCCAGGGTGGCGATCGAGGCTATGGCATCTGCCAATACGCTAATGCTGGCGGGTGAGGTTACATCAAGCGGTCATGTAGACGTTGTTGCAAAGGCCAGAGAGATTATCAGAAACATAGGATACACGGAACATGGAAAAGGGTTTGATGCCGATACATGTATGATTTTTACCAATATACATAACCAGTCGCCGGATATTTCCATGGGAGTTACCAGAAGCGCCGGAACCGGCAAAGAAGTTCTGGGCGGAGGAGATCAGGGTATCATGTATGGCTATGCTGTCAATGAGACGGAAAGCCTGATGCCGCTGTCCTGTCATCTGGCCAACCGCCTGGCGGAACGTCTGGCTTATGTGAGAAAGGTTCAGAAAGCAGACTTTCTGTATCCTGACGGAAAAACCCAGGTTACAATGAAGTACAATGAGGCGGGAAAGCCGGTTTGCATCCACAGTATTGTTGTATCCACACAGCACAGTGAAAATATTTCACACAAGTTGCTGGAAGCATTTATACGCTGTACTGTCATAGAGCCTGTGATTGATCCGCAATGGATCACGCCGAAGACAAGGATCCATGTGAATCCCACGGGGCGTTTCGTCATAGGAGGGCCTGCCGGGGATACAGGTGTCACCGGAAGAAAAATCATGGTAGACACCTATGGAACTGTGGGAAAACACGGCGGAGGCGCTTTTTCAGGAAAAGATCCGACCAAGGTGGACCGTTCGGCCGCTTACATGGCCCGTTATGTGGCCAAGAATATTGTAGCCGCGGAGCTGGCGGACCGATGTGAAGTTGCACTGGCTTATGTGATCGGAGGCATTGAACCGGAAGCAATTACAGTCAATACTTTCGGAACCGGCAGGATACCGGACAGCAGTATTGAGGAGCTGGTTAAATCCGTGTTTTCCTTTGGAGTAGCTGATTATATTTCAGAACTGAACCTGAGAACGCCACAGTTTTTAAAAACAGCAGCATACGGCCATTTCGGAAGAGATGACCAGGGCTTCCGTTGGGAAGAGACCGACAAGGCCTGGCTGTTGAAACAGTTAGCATTTTAAATTTTACTATAATAACTAAAACATATCATTCAGGAGGAAAAAAATATGTCAAACGAAGCATTAGGAATGGTTGAGACCAAAGGTTTGGTAGGAGCAATTGAGGCGGCAGATGCAATGACAAAGGCTGCTAATGTAGCGCTCATCGGTTATGAGAAGATTGGTTCCGGACTTGTAACAGTTATGGTACGCGGCGATGTAGGCGCAGTAAAGGCTTCCGTGGATGCAGGCGCAGCCGCTGCGGCCAATGTAGGCCAGGTAGTTTCCCAGCATGTAATTCCAAGACCACACACAGACGTAGAGAAAATCTTACCAAAGTCATTATAATGTATCAGTAAGTATATACCGGCCAATACGGCCGGTTTATAAACTTCCGAAAGGGGTTGAACATGATGGTAAATGAAGAACTGCTGAAACTGATTACTGAACGGGTAATGGAGAAAGTTGTAAACTATAATACTTATAAAATCCCTGTAGGAGTATCCAATCGGCACGTTCATGTGACTCGGGAAGATCTTGAGACCTTGTTTGGAAAAGGATATGAACTAACTGTAAAAGGCGAATTAAAGCAGCCGGGGCAGTTCGCCAGTAACGAGACAGTGACGATCCGTGGGCCAAAAGGAGAGTTTGAACGGGTACGTATCCTGGGCCCGGTCAGAAAACAGAGCCAGATCGAGATATCCAAAACGGACAGCTTTCGGCTTGGAGTGAAAGCGCTGATCAGAGAATCAGGAGATTTGTCAGGAACGCCTGGCCTGGAGCTAGTGGGACCAAAGGGAACGGTCCTGCTGCCGCAGGGAGCGATTGTCGCGCTTCGCCACATTCATATGACCCCACAGCAGGCGGAGGCCATGGGAGTATGGGATAAGGATATCGTGGAAGTGGAAACATTCGGAGAGAGACATGGAGTATTTGGAGATGTATTAATCCGGGTGTCGGATCAGTTTGAATTGGAGATGCATGTGGATGTGGATGAAGCCAATGCATGTGCGCTGAAAAACAATGATTATGTAATCATCCGGCATTAAATTAAAGAGATAGAAAAGAGGGGTTATATGCTCATGACCAAAGAAGTGCTGTCTGAATTTGCAGAACTGATTAGGGAAAACAAGTGCAATCCTTATTCAGGGAACCTAAAGACGGGCGTGGATTTGGGAACAGCCAATATTGTGATTGCTGTCACAGACGAAGATAACCATCCCGTTGCAGGTGCGACTGCGGTTTCCAAAGTGGTAAAGGACGGCATTGTGGTGGATTTCGTCGGCGCGATGCAGACGGTCCGCAGACTGAAAGATCAGCTGGAAGAACTGCTTGGAGTAACATTGGAGACAGCGGCCACCGCGGTTCCTCCGGGTATTATGGATGGGAATGTGAAATGCATTTCCAATGTGGTGGAAGGCGCAGGATTTGAAGTGATCAATGTGATCGATGAACCGACTGCGGCAGCTTCCGTTTTGGAGATCACAGACGGCGCGGTTGTGGATGTGGGCGGCGGAACCACCGGAATCAGTATACTGAAAGATGGAAAGGTAATTTTTACCGCTGATGAGCCAACCGGAGGAACCCATATGACTCTGGTCCTGGCCGGATATTATGGAATCCCGATCGAAGAAGCAGAAAAGCTGAAAAAGGATAAGGACAAGGAAAATGATGTGTTTCCTATTATAAAACCGGTGGTAGAGAAAATGGCTTCGATTGTAAAGCGATTCCTTTCCGGTTATGATGTGGACTGCGTCTATGTAGTAGGCGGAGCCAGTTGTTTTGACGAGTTTGAACAGACATTTGAGAAGGCATTAGGGATAACAACTGTTAAGACAAATGATGCGCTCCTTGTTACCCCTCTTGGCATTGCATGGAATGCCGCTGCCGACTGCGCATAAATGAAAGAAGGTGTGATACGCTTGGATATGGATATAAAAGTAATTGAACAGCTGGTAGAACAGGCTTTAAAAGAGATTAAGGCAGAGCAGCCTCTGAAGTTTACAGCACCCAAATTAGAACGGTACGGTGTGTTTAAGACAATGGATGAGGCCATTGCCGCTTCTGAAGAGGCCCAGAAAAAGCTGTTGTTCTCAAAAATTTCAGACAGACAAAAATATGTGGATGTGATCCGGTCAACCATAATCAAGAGAGAGAATCTTGAGCTGATTTCCAGGCTGTCTGTGGAAGAAACCGAGATTGGTGACTATGAACACAAATTAATCAAAAACCGCCTGGCTGCCGAGAAAACACCCGGTACAGAGGATTTGCTGACCGAGGCCATTACCGGTGACAACGGTCTGACCTTAGTGGAATACTGCCCATTTGGGGTAATCGGTGCTATTACGCCTACCACCAATCCCACCGAGACAATCATCAACAATTCCATTTCAATGATTGCCGGCGGCAATACGGTTGTTTTCAGCCCTCATCCCAGAGCCAAAAAAGTTTCACAGATGACGGTGAAAATGTTGAACAAGGCGCTGATTGACAACGGCGCACCGCCAAACCTGATTACCATGGTGGAAGAACCGTCCATTGAAAATACCAATAAGATGATCGACAACCCAAGTGTCCGCCTCCTGGTAGCCACAGGAGGACCTTCTATTGTAAAGAAAGTCCTTTCCTCCGGCAAAAAGGCGATTGGCGCAGGGGCAGGCAATCCTCCGGTAGTGGTCGATGAGACGGCTGACATTGACAAAGCGGCAAAGGATATTGTGGATGGATGCAGCTTTGACAATAACGTTCCATGTATCGCGGAGAAGGAAGTGTTTGCAGTAGACTCGATCTGCGATTATCTGATCCACCACATGAAAGAAAACGGCGCGTACCAGATCACGGATCCAATGCTGTTAGAGCAGCTGGTAGCGCTTGTTACTACGGAAAAAGGCGGTCCCAAGACATCCTTTGTAGGAAAGAGCGCCCGCTATATCCTGGATAAGCTGGGTATTACAGTGGATGCCAGCGTGAGGGTGATCATCATGGAAGTCCCCAAGGATCATTTGCTTGTTCAGGAGGAAATGATGATGCCGATTCTCCCTGTTGTACGTGTATCCGATGTGGATACAGCCATTGAATATGCCCATCAGGCGGAGCATGGAAACCGCCATACGGCTATGATGCACTCTAAAAATGTAGAAAAGCTCAGTAAGATGGCAAAGATCATGGAGACTACCATCTTTGTAAAAAACGCTCCATCCTATGCAGGTATCGGCGTGGGAGGCGAGGGCTATACCACATTTACAATTGCCGGTCCCACAGGAGAAGGTCTGACATCGCCGAGAACCTTCTGCAGAAAGCGCAAATGCGTCATGACGGATGCCTTCAGTATCCGTTAATGTAAAGGAGAAGCGCACATGTCAAATGTATATATAAAAACAAAGATACGAAGCGGAAATTATGCAATGGAATACCTGCGTAAGATCCGTAAAAAACGGATTCTGGTTGTATGCGACAAATTTCTTGCGGAGAGTGGGGCAATCAATTATATACTGGATTCTCTGGACTCAAGCAACTCTGTGGAGCTGTTCGACCAGGCTATACCGGATCCCACCATTGAGATCGTGGGCAAGGGGCTTGGGGTGCTCTGCAGGGTACGCCCTGATATTGTTATCGGTTTTGGAGGAGGCTCTGCCATTGATACGGCAAAGGCAATGATTTACTTTGCCGGTGTGCGTGAGCTGGTTTCCAAACCCAGGTTTGTCACCATCCCCACAACCAGCGGAACCGGTTCAGAGGTTACCTCCGCTGCCGTGATAACTGATTCGGAAACAAAGAGCAAGCATCTGATCTCATCCGAAGATATCCTGGCCGATGTGGCGATCCTTGATCCAAGGCTGACCCTGTCTGTGCCTCCGGCTATCACCGCGAATACGGGTATGGATGTGCTGACACATGCTTTGGAAGCCTATGTTGCGAACGGCTGCAATGTGTTCTCCGACGCATTGTCGGAAAAGGCAACGGAACTGCTGATCAAAGCTCTCTTAAAATGCTACCGGGACGGAAAAAACCTGGAAGCGAGAACCCTGATGCATGAGGCGTCCACACTAGCAGGCATGGCTTTCAACACAGCGGGCCTGGGGTTGAATCACAGCATCGCTCATCAGCTTGGGGGAACCTTCCATATTCCTCACGGGTTAGCCAACGCTATGCTGTTAAATAAGGTGATTGAGTATAACAGCGTCAACCATGATATTATGAACAAGTATGCGACTCTTGCATATAAAGTTCAGTTAGTCGGTATGAACGAGGCCCCGGAGATGGCTGTTAAAACCCTTGAGGAGCTGATTCGGTCTCTGATGTGCTGTATGGATATGCCGGCATCTATCAGAGAGCTGGGAATCAGCAGAGAAGCGTATGAGGGGCAGCTTCAGAATATGACTGACAATGCTCTTATGGATAATTGTCTTATAAGTAATCCGAGAGAAGCTGGAACAGAGGCTATTAAGGAAATTTTATTAAGCATCTATTAATATACAGATGAAATACAGAACAGATGCCTTATGACAAGATAGACATAAGACCGTGCCGCCCAAAGGGATACAGCACGGCCTTTTGCCGTTCCAATCCAACCCTCTGCATTGAAAGATGATTGTTATAAAGAAATAAAAGTGATAAAATAGCAGTGACAGGCAGTAAAGAGAGGGATAATCAGATGGCGGAATATCACAAGATGATGCACATGGATGAAGTGGAACCAGATGCATTGGATGAATATCTAAGCATAAATGAAGAGGACCGTATCAACGAACTGGATATCATTCATCTGTTCGGAAAAGAGAAACTGGAGACCATTCAGGAGAGCCTTTCCAAAGCAACCGGGCTGGCTTTTATAACCGTGGATTTTAAGGGGGATCCCATTACATCTGCTACATCCTTTTCACGATACTGTGAAAAGGTCCGGAACAATCCGGTGGCAATGGAACGGTGCAAATCATCCGATGCGTTCGGATCCATCCAGGCAGCGGTTACACAGAAAACAAACGTATACTTCTGCCCATGCGGACTTTTGGAGGTTGCGATACCAATTATCGTGCGCGGTCATTATCTGGGCGGGTTTATCGGCGGTCAGATCCAATGTAATGACGCACCCGATTCGGTGAGCCGGTTATCGTCCGTGATGCACGCGGCAAAAGCGGATGAAGCGGTGGTCCAATACAAATCGTTGCTTGATGAAATTCCTGTTTATTCATATGAAAAATTTCTGGACATAGCCAATCTTGTTTTTCTGGTTATCAATCAGTTAAGTGAGAACGAGATCAGCCAGCATCTCCAGGAAGATATTTTAAAAAAGCGTATTAAAAAGATACAGACGGTAAACCATGGTTACGCCAAGGAGATTGTACAGAAGAACAAGAGAGTACAGGAGCTGGAAATGCGCGGCAACCAGTATGAACTTCTGGACATGCTGACATCGCTGCTTAATTTGACAATTATAGAGGACGCGCCCAGAACAAACGAACTGCTGAGCTCTTTCATTGATTATATAAAGTATAAATACATGGAAAAGAGTACCTTCGTGCACATCTCCGGAGAGCTTGAACATGCGGAACAGTATCTGCTGTTTCAGAAAAAAAAGACGGGAGACCGGCTGGAATATTCGATTCAGGTACCGAAAAACCTGCATATGCAGAAGATGCCCTCCGACGTATTGATGCCCTTTATCCAAAATGCTTTTTATAATGGCGTGATGCTGAAAAAAGAAGGCGGACAGATCACTGTAACGGGTTACGTGCGCAACGGTAATGTAGTGCTGGAAATTAATGATACCGGTCCGGGGTTGACGGAAGCTGAGCTGGATATCAAGTATGAAACATACAAAGACAAACACGAAGGATATTACATCAAAATGGGCATGGAATACGCCAGGGAAAAAATGAAGCGCCTGTTTGGAGAGGAGTACAGCATAATCTCAGAAAGCTACAGAAACAAGGGATCAAAAACTATTTTACTATGGCCTGAACATTATGAAGAAAGGACTGAGTAATCATGTACAGGGTTTTGATAGCTGATGATGATATACTTATGCGCGAAGCGCTGAATATAATGATTGCGAAGGACAGTGCGTTCAAGGTGGTTCATATGACGGGAACCGGCGAGGGGGCGGTGCGGGCTTGTAAAGAGGACGTGATCGATATTGTATTCATGGATATGCTGATGCCGGGAATGACCGGCCTGGAAGCCAGCAGGATTATTCACCAGTCAAATCCGGAGATTAATATATATATCCTTTCTGCCCATGCTGCCAATATTCTGATCCGCAGCGCAGCTCACAGCCAGGTAAAGGATTTTCTGGAAAAACCGATTACATACAACTTTCTGAAAAAGATCCTGGAGAACTATAAGACAGAGCACGAAGATTCTGTGCAGAACCAGCTTGAGACGCTTGCTTCATATCTCAGAAACAAAAATTTCGGAGATTTTTACGGCGGGATTGCCGGAGTCATCGATGAGATCTATGGGATTGCCGGGGAGGATTCAGTCCGGCTTATTAAGCTATTCACTTATCTGGGACAAAACCTTTTGGATACCAGAAGCATGTATGGCGACAGCGGGAATATATCAGAGCTGTTTCCTATTAACGAGGTGTTGATTCTGGACCGGAAAACATCCGAGCTTTGGCTTTTCAGGGTGATGGATTTTCTGTTCCAGCAAAACAGTATCGGCCGTTATCCGCTGTTGGAGAATATTTTTATTTATATAGAGAAACATATAAAAGAAGATATCACGCTTAACAGTATTATTGAGAACTGCGCCATCAGCCAGGGATATCTGAGCCGGATTTTCAGGGAGCAGTTTCAGGTCAGTGTTACAGAGTATCTTCATATGAAAAAACTGCATCTGGCCAAGGGATATTTTTACTTTACCGAGGACAGTATTGCGGAAGTTGCGTTCCGTCTCGGATACAATGAAAGCAGCTATTTCAGTAAAGTGTTTAAAAAGTTTGAAAATATGACGGTTAAGCAATACAAGAACAAAATTCGTCAAAGTTCTCCTGGAAAAAAAACGGAAACTGGCCGTTGCGGGAATCGCTAATCGGGTTCTGATTATGACATGCGCCAGATATCCGGATTCTGTGAGAGTTTCTTTTCATCTGGAGCTCGACCAGTTGGTTGGTAATGAGTTAACCTTGAACATGCCCTGGGTATCTCCAGGGCATGTTCTGCGTGGATGCAGGTTTGGATTGTCCTGTTTTATCAAAAATGTCCCCGGCTTATACATGTGGTGTCTAAAATGACATGTATAAGCCGGGGAATTAATTTTTTTTATTTGAAAGAAGTCTGTATTGTGAGATTTTTTAGCTTATATATTGAATCGGTTTTTTATAGAAATTAGGGTATGATGGTGGTAGAAAAATAATATATAAGGAGGATGTTAAATGATAGCAAAAGGCTTTACAGAACCAACTGAACGAATAAAGCGCTTAAAGAAAGCGTTTGTGGCTGCTGTACCGGAAGTTGAGTCGGAGCGTGCCGTACTGGTCACAGAATCGTACCGCGAAACGGAAGGGATGCCTATCCTTATAAGGCGCGCAAAAGCGCTGGAGAGAATCTTAAACCATCTTCCCATCGTAATTAGAGATGACGAGCTGGTTGTGGGTGTAATTACTAAAAATCTCCGCTCCGCCCAGATCTATCCGGAGTTTTCGTTCGAATGGGTGGAAAAAGAGTTCGATACCATGGATAAGAGAAGCGCCGATCCTTTTAAGATCAGCGAAGCTGCAAAAAGTGAGTTAAAGGAGGCTTTCAAATACTGGAAAGGTAAGACAACCAGTGATTTGGCATCCGCGTATATGTCGGAGGCTACAAAAGAAGCTATTTCCAACGGTGTGTTTACGGTGGGCAACTATTTTTACGGCGGAATAGGACATGTGTCCGCGGATTATGGGAAAGTTCTGGAGCTTGGATTTTCCGGTCTGATTAAACTGATTGTGGAGACAATGGAGAAACTGGATCAGAATGATCCTGATTATGTAAAAAAGAGAACCTTTTATGAATCGATGATTATTTGCTACAACGCATCCATTCAGTTTGCCCGCAGATATGCGGCTAAAGCCAGGGAGATGGCGGCTTCATGCAGTTGCGCGGTCAGGAAGGCAGAATTACTTCGTATTGCTCAGGTATGTGACAGGGTTCCAGAGCATGGGGCGACTAATTTTTATGAAGCATGTCAGGCATTCTGGTTTACACAGATTCTGATCCAGATAGAATCCAGTGGACATTCGATCTCCCCGGGAAGATTTGACCAGTATATGTATCCATATCTGAAAATGGATCATAATATTTCAGAGGAATTTGCACAGGAGCTTCTGGACTGTTTATGGGTAAAATTCAACGGACTCAGCAAAATCAGAGATGAAGTATCCGCACAGGCATTTGCCGGTTACGGCGGATTCCAGAACCTGATTGTCGGCGGTCAGACCGGCGATGGACTGGACGCAACTAACGATGTCTCCTACATGTGTATGGTGGCGGCAGCCCATGTGCAGCTTCCGCAGCCCTCCTTCTCGATCCGTGTTCACCAAAATACTCCGGAGGAGTTTCTGTACAGAGCATGTGAGGTGGTACGCCTGGGAACCGGCGTGCCGGCCATGTATAATGATGAGACAATTATACCCGCCCTCTGCAACCGCGGTGTATCCCTGGCGGATGCGAGAAATTACGGCATGATCGGCTGTGTGGAGCCGCAGAGCCCGCACAAGACGGACGGCTGGCATGATTCGGCCTTTGTAAATGTGGCGAAAATACTGGAGCTTACATTAAATGGCGGAAAGAACAACGGACACCAGGTGGGGCCGGATACGGGAGATGTTACGTCGTTCAAGAGTATTGAGGATGTGTGGCGCGCATTTGAGAAACAGATCCAGTACTTTGTACATCACGTAGTAGAAGCCTGTAACAGCGTGGATTATGCGCATACAGAGAGAACTCCGCTTCCATTCCTTTCCGGTCTGGTCGATGACTGTATTGGCAAGGGACTCAGCCTGCAGCATGGTGGGGCTGTCTATAATTTTACAGGACCTCAGGCGTTCGGTGTTGCTGACTGCGGTGACTCCATTTATGCGATGCAGACGCATGTCTTTGAGAATAAAGAACTTACCATGGCTCAATTAAAGGATGCGCTGGATCACAATTTCGGCTGCGGCTGCTGTGAGACCGCTTCCGACGATGAGGCCAGGATTTACGAGGCTGTAAAACGGATTCTCAGCAGTAACGGTTCCATTGACGTATCAGCCCTTCAGTCACAGCTTTCTGCATCGCAGACCGCGAATGCAGGGGACGGGGAATACGCGAGGATCAAACGCATTATGGAGAACACCACATGGTACGGAAATGATGTGGATGATGTGGATCTGCTTGCCAGACGATGTGGCCAGATCTACTCACGTGAAGTGGAAAAATATAAAAACCCAAGAGGCGGAGTATACCAGGCAGGATGCTATCCTGTATCGGCTAATGTATTGTTTGGAAAGGATGTTGGAGCTCTGCCTGACGGACGTCTTGCAAAACAGCCGTTGGCGGACGGTGTATCGCCAAGACAGGGCAAGGACACAAACGGTCCGACTGCGGCAGCTATGTCGGTTGCAAAGCTGGATCATGAGAACTACTCCAATGGTACATTGTATAACCAGAAGTTCCTTCCATCTGCCCTGGCAGGCGATGAAGGTCTCAAGCGTTTTTCAGCAGTGGTGCGTTCCTACTTTGACCATAAAGGTATGCATATTCAGTTCAATGTAATTGACAAGAATATTCTGTTGGATGCACAGGCGCATCCAGAACTGTATAAAGACCTTGTGGTGCGTGTGGCTGGATACAGTGCGCAGTTTACGGTTCTTGCTAAAGAAGTACAGGATGATATCATCAGCCGTACAGAACAGGCCCTTTAAACGTTAACCCTAAAAAGCTATCATACCAAAAAGACCGGACTGTAATGCAGACCGGTCTTTTTGAGAACAAAATAGATTGTATTTCATGGAAAACAAGAGTAAAATAATTTATATAATCATTGAAGAGGAAAAATGATGGAAGAACTCGACAGGATATTCGAAGATACAGGCCCGCTTGCATCCACTGACCAGGAAGAAAGGGACACAGGGGAGACCAGCCGCGGAATTGGTTCCATAGATATAATCCGTCTCTTTGGAAGAGACAAGCTGGAACATATACAGGAGAGTCTGTCGAAGGCGACCGGACTTGCGTTTGTTACAGTTGATTATAAAGGGGAACCGGTCACAGACATGACTTTTTTCTCTGATTTTTGCAGAAAATTCAGGGAGGATAAGGAACTGCGCCAGAATTGCCGGACTTCGGATGCCATGGGGTCCATTCAGGCCGCAGTCACAAAGAAAACCCATATTTATTTCTGCCCATGCGGTTTGATTGAGATGGCGATTCCGATTGTGGTGGAGGGCAATTACCTGGGCGGTTTTTTGGGCGGCCAGTTCCGCTGCGAGGACGCCCCGGAGACAGTTAGGCAAATAGAACCGACTGTTGAGACAGAACGTTTCAGACGGCTGCGGGAGGAATCAAGGCAGAGATTTGAAGAACTACCGGTATATTCATATGAAAAGATACTGGATATGGCAAATCTGGTAAGTCTGGTGATCACACAGCTCAGTGAAAACAGGGCCAACCAGTATTATCAGGAGGATATGCTGAAAAAGCGCATTAAGAAAATCCAGGAGACAAACCAGAAGCATTTAAAAGAAAAAGCTGAGCTGGAGGTGCGTTTCCATGAGCTGGAAGCACAGTCCAATCCATACAGCTACCTGAATATGCTGATTGCCCTGCAGAACCTGGGAACCGTGGAACAGGCGGAGAGAACCACTGAGCTGGCGGATCTGTTTATCAGCCATGTCAAATATGGGATTGCGGACAAGGGCACCTTTGTTCATTTTGCAGGCGAACTGGAATATGTAGAACAATACCTTAAATTTCAGAAAATACGGTTAGGTTCTCAGTTTAACTATACCCTTCATTTTCCGCGGGAAATGCAGATGATGAAGCTGCCGGCAGGCGTGCTGTTTCCTTTTGTCCAAAATGCCTTCTATCACGGCGTCATGCTGAGCCCGGAGGGCGGATCGATCAGCTTGAACGGTTATATGAAACAGGGTAACTTTGTTTTGGAGATCATCAATACAGGCAGCGGTTTCAGTAATGAGGAGCTTAAAATCAGATTTGAACCATACAAAAATAATCATGAGGGATATTATATTCAGCTGGGAATGGAGTGCGCAAAGAGAAAGCTGGCTCAGTTGTTTGGAGATGAGTATACTATTACAGTTGAGATTAACAAAAACAAAGGCTGTAGATGCGAAATTATCTTTCCGGAGTATAAGTAAGAAGGGATTTCAAAATTATGTACAGAATTTTGATTGTTGACAACGATATGCTTTCACAGGAAGCGCTTGAAGCAATGATTGCCGGATATGAACAGTTTGAGATTGTTGATAAGGTGACAACCGGAGAGAAGGCTGTCAAGGTATGCAGGTCATGCGCAGTTGATCTTGTATTTGTGGAAATGCAGCTGCCGGGAATATCAGGCGCGGAAACAGGTCGGCTCATCCGCCAGTTTTGCCCTGATACGGTGATCTATGGAATGACAGTCTGCACTTCGGCCGGCCTGATTGAGAGCATTGTTCCGGGGACGGTAAAGGCAATGATTGAAAAACCGGTTATGGCCAAAAATCTGAATACAATCTTTAGAAACTATAAAACAGAGAAGGAAGATACCTCAAATAAACAGGTGGAGGAGTTGGTGGAGATACTGAAGGAAAGGGACTTTCAGATGTTCTACCAAAGACTTCCGGGGATTATAGACTGTATTTATGAAAATGCCGGCTCTGAGCCGGACCGGCTGGTGAAAGCATTTTCTTACATAGGGCAGCAGCTGACGGACACGCAGAATTTATATGATGAAAAGAATACCATAATTGAACTGTTTCCCATCAATAAGAGTTTGATTTTAGAGAAGAAAACATCTGAGTTGTGGCTGTTCCGCGTGGTCGATTATTTGTTCCAGCAGAGCAGTATGAAACGGTATCCTCTTCTTGACAATATTTTTCTGTATATTGATCAGCATATTAAAGAAGAGATTACGCTCAATAAGATTATTGAGAACTGTGCAGTCAGCCAGGGATATTTAAGCAGGATATTCCGGTCACAGTTCCATGTGAGCGTTACAGAGTATCTTCATATGAAAAAGATGCATCTTGCGAAGGGATATTTTTATTTCACAGAGGACAGTATCGGGGAGGTTGCCTTCCGTCTTGGATACAGCGAAAGCAGCTATTTCAGCAGAGTATTTAAAAAATATGAGAATATGACTGTGAAGGAATATAAGAATAAAATAAAAAAATGAAATCTGTTTGATGTAAATGCGGTCTGCTCTGTGTAATGCATAGAAGGCCGCTTTTCTCTTTATGGGAAAGTATTTATTTTTGATTAAAAATATGAAAATAGCCCGTTAAAAAAGCTGGTATAGAAAGTAAATAATTTGGATTTAGAAGATATAGAGTCCTTCTTCACCGAAATTGTCATTTTCAATATCATCAAATTCATTAAAAAAGTAATCTACATCTCAAAAGTCCTCCTCATCTTCTTCTGTAATACATTAGCTCGAACTGGCTCCATATCATATCAGATACATTGATTGTATCATGAGAACGAAGGATGCGGAAGTACAGAAGCGGGAGAACGACAGCGGTAGTTACGCATGGCTATTTCGTATAATTCATGCAAAGGAATCGGTTTATGGCAAAAGTATAGTTCTAAAAAGAGAATATTAGTGCCACAGTTGTAGGATAAAGATATTATCACCAAACATGTCCAACACAGACTCGAATGGATTTTACAGGTTTATGGTTTTGATTTTGCATATAGAAGAAGAAATAGCTATGGTATAATAAGGATATGTTAAATGAAAGAACAGGAGAAACCATATGACAGACCATAGCCAGATAACAGAATTTGTAGGTACTGCAATAGGAGATACGATCGGTCTGGTGATTCCCGGAATCGATCCTTCCCTTGCACCATTTATGAAGCTGGGAGAATACCGTTCTATTGGCATCTTTGGAGGCCGCGTGGCGGTAGGGCCGCAGGTGATTGCTGTGGATGAGGCTGTAAAGGCGGCTGATGTGGAGCTGATCTCCATGGAGGCATCCAGGGACAGCAAGGGCGGAGCTGGATGCGGTACCCTGTTCTATATTGGAGCCAACGATGTATCGGATGCAAGGCATGCGGTAGAGATCGCTCTGGAACAGCTGCCGAAACAGTTCGGCGAAGTTTATGTAAATGACGCAGGTCATCTTTCCTTTAGCTATACTGCGAGGGCGGGGCAGTGCTGTGTCAAGACGCTGGGAGCGGTGGAAGGCAAGGCGTTTGGAATCATATGCTGCGGGCCGGCCGCCATAGGATGCCTCGTATCGGATCTGGCGGTGAAGTCTGCCCCGGTGACTGTGATCGGTTATCATCACCCTCTTGACAATTGCTTTGCTAATGAGGTGGTGCTGTGTTTCACAGGGGAATCTGCAGCGGTGCGACAGGCGCTGCGGACAGCGATTCATGCGGGTAAACAACTTCTTGGTTCTTTGGGCGAAGAACCTCATTCTCTGGGAAATCCGTGGATTTAGAAGTTTTTGCAAGAAAATAAAAGATTACCATGGTTAATTATGTGGCCATGCCTATAATGGTTGATGTGGGAGATTCACCTGTTATTGTCATTGATGTGGACCATTATGAGAAAATTTGATTATTAGCGATACTTAGATCTGCGGAGCGGAAGAACGCTCCCTAGATTTTTTGCGTTAATGGATCCCCACAGCCGATAATCCATGGGCTGTGGGGATGAGGTATATTTTTATGTCTGGATTTTTCCAGATCCTAAGAGGGACCAAAGGAAAGCGGTACCATGAAGCCCGGCTTGCCCCAGAAAGCTGGCAGGAAGCAGAGGATGATTCTTGTAAATAAAAACTGATTACGAAGAATACAGCGGGAAGATGGTACTCAGTATAAAATTCAGTAGTGAAGACCAGACTGCATTGGATTATCGTGGGAGCCAGAAATCATTTGGAACAGTCTTTTATTACGCTTATACAAAACTGGAAGATTTTAAGAGATTTTTTCAGGAAATGGAATTAGGCAAAAAAGCATGACATGACAAAATTTCCTGTAAAGGCACATTTCAGAGCTGACTGCTATCCCGTTATTATAAAAAGATTGTTTATCCCGGTAAAATGGTTTATAATATGATTAGCAGAAAGGTATGATGTATGAGAATATATTTGGATAATTGTTGTTACAATCGGCCGTTTGATGATCAGACGCAGGAACGTATTCATCTGGAAAGTGAAGCAATCCTTACTATATTGAAACGAGGGCAATTGAACGTATATGAAATTGTCGGAAGCGAGATGCTGGAATTAGAGATGGAACGTATGGGCGATGAGACAAAAAAGCGAAAAGTTAAAGAGCTATATCAGGTTACACATATGCACGTAGCCTATACAGATGAGATAAAAAAACGATCAGAGGATATAATGAAGATATCAAAGATCCGCACATTTGACAGTTTGCATATAGCTGCAGCGGAGAGTGCGAATGCAGATGTGTTGCTTACAACAGATGACAAAATGAGCAACATGGCCTCAAAATTAGAGCTAAAAGTTAAAGTGCAGAATCCACTACAGTTTGCCTGGGAGGTGTTTTAAATGTTAAATGTTGATTTGAATAATCCAGCCGATGTAAGAAATGCCGGGATGAAGGTCCTAAGAGAAGCACTGGGGCCAGTAGGAATGGTCAAATTTATCAAGCAATTTGATCTTGGTTACGGAGACTATACAGAAGAAAAATATGAGAGACCAGATATTAGTCTGGACGAGATTGATGCAATATTAAAAAGATAATATATTTATGGATATACATTTGCAGAGAGAGTATAGATGAAATATAAACAAGTGGCATCTATTCCACCGTAGCAACACATTAAGCTACGGTAGTTTAGATGCCAAATTGTGGTTTTGGAGAGAAATGACGGATGAAACCACAAGATGTAGCAGTTTTTGAGGAAAAATTGAGTGAATTTGCGGCCTGGAAATGGGTGTTTTTCAGGGCGTGTGAAATAGATGCCTTGGCCCTGGAAGATGGATTCTTCCAGGGTTTTTGGCTTGTAAAGAAATTAGGAGTCTGCTTAAACGTGTAAAAGACATTGAGGTTCAATATGGATATGAATCAGAGTGAAAGTGGGAGAGTGCATGCGCCTGTAATATCCTCCTAAACTGATGTAAGGTAAAAGTACTCAGTATGGAGGTTTATTTATCTTTAAAAGAGCAATACGGTTCCTTTATTGGGATTTTATGGCTCTTTCTCATGGGAAGTAATAAAGGAAGGCGGGATATTTCTATGATGACTTAGAATACGAATAAGAAAAGAGAGCAGATTTAAATGTTCTGTATGGATGACATGGTCCCCCAAGACCATCTTCTGAGGAGCATTGATAAAGCGATTGACTGGAATTATATTTGGTCTTGTAGTGGACAAGTACAGCCCTGAAAAATGGGGCTGTCGCTTTATCAATGCCTACGTAAATCATGAGGTTGTACCTCCCTTTCATAAAATAGTCTCTCGGAATCTCTAAGCCAGTAAAATTAAGGCTTTCAGACTCCATTTTTATTAAAATTCCCCACTTTTTTGCCAAAATACTTGACATATCCATCGAAAAATGCGGTGCTTCGCTCCCTTGATCAAACGTACATTTTTCGATGGGAGGCGATTTTTATGTTACCTGTTAACTCTGGCGGCCATTCCGCCTATCAAGACTTTCTTCTTGATCAGCTTCGTAAATATTATCCTGTTCCTGACTTTTTTTCCCATTCTACCTGGGATATCATTGATCGGTTTTGGAATCTTGACCTTTCCTTTACGGATGAATTCATGTGGGACAAATACTCTGTCTTCGGCCCTAAGCCAAGAACTCCTTCCTGTATGCAGCGTTCCTTCCTGCTCTCGATTGATTTCAAGGTTACCTCCCTCACTGATTGGGCTGCACAGCTTAAAATCAATCCCCTTTATGCCATCCTGAGTGGCTTTGAGTTTGGGGATACCCCGGGCGTCGGTACTTTTTATGACTTCCTAAACCGCTTATGGTACTCTGATTCCGACAATCTCTCCCCACATATCCATCCGACAAAAGACAAGGCCAAAAAACCAAAAATTAAGGGGTCCAAGGCTGCTCCTGTAGAGAAGGTCTCTGTCGAACAGCTTCTGCCAAAACTTGAAAACACCGCATTCCGCATTGAGGAACAGCCCTATGGCTCCCTCTTTCAGTTATATAAGAACGAATTCCTTGACCAGTCCATCTCCAAGGGGCTCATTACTCCTGAGAACCTTGCCCTGGCCGGGACTCCTCCAGAGATTCCTGGTATCACGGCTATGACCTATACATGCTCGTCGCTTCCGATTCTGAAAGTGATCTGCCTGTTTTCCCGCTGCTCTCACCTGCTTCTACCCATGATTCCCACGGGTTCCTGCATTGCTTTTTCAGGATGAAATGCTTTCTTCCTGACTTTAACGTCACAAAACTGCTCCTTGATTCTGCCCATGACGCAATGCCCTATTATGAATACTGCAGGCGTGCGCATATCACTCCTTTTATTGACCTGAATGAAAAACGCGGAATCAAGCTGACTTACAAAAACGACTTTACCATTGGCAAAGATGGAGTTCCTGTATGCAGGGAAGGCAGACGCATGAACCATGACGGCTCGGAGCCGTCGAAAGCAGCAGGTGGCTCTGCTGCCTGTCAGTGGAATGGAAGAGTTCTTTTACTATGAAACTGTGAGGAATATGCATAGGAAAAACACTGGTGGCTGCACAGAAATCTCTCTTGGTGATTTTGAATTATGTGATTATGACCGCAGTGTGATGTATATGGTGCAGCGAATCTCATACCGGGCAAGTTTTGGCATAAAGGGGCAGAGCACAAGCGGGAGGAGGGAAATCCTGGCGACCTACCAATATGATGAACGGCTGGGATGGCTGCTGTCAGGTGTCCAGCCATATTTGAATGAATAGGATACCCCTGTATCTGATAAGTAAAAAGCACATTGTAGTAACTTCGGTTTGTAATGTTACTACAATGTACCTTTTCTTTTTATGGAATTTTTTAACCGGTTTATTCGACATAGGCCGCATGGCCAATCGTACAGCCGGCATATTAAAATCAAATCATTCACATCTGTTACATGGATTGCCATAGGCAGTTGTACAATTCCACGGTATTATTTGTTTTAAAAATCAGTGTGAAACTATCGGGGAGGAGGTCGGGCAGTGAAGGGAAAACGGCCCCTTTTTACATGGTGCAGATAGGCAGATAGCAGGTGGATCAGCTTTGCAGCCCCCTTGAACTACTCAGTGTAACGGATTAGAAAAGCGTAAATGAATATAGGGTTCAGACTGCTGAAACAGATACGTCAGTCAGCTCCTTATAACGCCAATTATCCGTCATATATTCCACCAAATGAGTTATCCGTCCAAATATATTGAATCAAAGAATGGGGGATGGTAAATTAAAATGCAAAGTGAGCCGCTCCAACTTTTATCGAACGATGTTTTCCAGTCTAACTCGGGGATTAAGTGGATGCATGGCTTAACCAGAAGGGAGTGTGCGAGTATGCCGTCAAGCGACATTGATCTGGAGAAGCTCTATCAAGAACATTTTTCCAAGATATATAACTATTTCTTTTATCAGCTTTTACACAGAGAAAATGCTGAGGATTTGACCAGTTGCACCTTTCTGAAAGCTGCTGAACATATATCCGATTATAACCCGGATAAAGCACAAATCAGCACTTGGTTATGGACGATTGCTCAAAATACACTGATTGATTTTTATCGTACACAGAAACCAGAGTTGTCCATAGACCACGAGACAATCAAGACTGACACTGCTCTTTCTGTTTCGTTCGAAGAACAATATGATAAAATTTCAAATCCGGCGCGAAAAGCACTCTATATGGCTCTTACGCAGCTTTCAGAACGGGACAGGCTGTTCGTTTACCACAAATATTTTTTGGGGGAAAACTATCACGACATATCAATGCAGTCTGGCATCAATGAAAGTACACTGGCAACCATTTTACAGCGTGCCAAGGCAAAGTTACGAAAATATATCGAAGAATAAAAATTTGTGTGGGAGAATTACGTGTTCTTTCGTATAACATAATACACCATCCTAAACAGGAATAAAACGTGAAAGAAGGAAAATCAATGCGCAATCAAAAAATGATTATGGGCTTACTGATCAGCTCAATATTAGCGGCGATGCTTGCTGGGTGCAATGGAAACGCACCGTCTCTGAATAAGGCAGAGACCAAACCGCCAGGTTCAACCGCTTCTCTGGAAACGGAAAGGGCTGCTTTGGATAAAAACGAAGCGGCTGTCCTGTACATAGGCGAACCGGATCATTTGCGAGAGGTTTCCGTTCAGGATGCCGCCACAGCGGAAGAACTGATTGCGGCAATTGCGAAAGAAACCGGATGGAACCTTACCCTTGCCCAGACTCCGGCAGCCGGAGAATTACAAGACACGTTAAAAATTGCACTTGCTGCGGATAGCGCCATCTACAATGCTCCGCCAGAGCAGCAGAAAGACAGCTACCATGTTTTTGACAGCGAGGATTATGTCCTGACTGTGTTAAACAGCGTGTCGGAAACCTTATGCAGGAATTTAGACCTGGATGGCGTGTACTTCACTTCGCCGGACGGCGGTGTCCTGACCTTGACAAACGGCGGCTACAGCTTTTGCTATTCCAATATTTATTGCTGGGATTATGCTTTTGCCAGGGACTGCAACGAGCCTTTGCCGCAGGATGAACTGGGACCTGTTTTTCTCGGTCCCAACGGTGTTCCGATTGTTGAAGGACCCAATACCATGGAGATTGTATTCAAACGGAGCAATGTGCAGCAGATGCCGGGAACCTTGACAATTTATAACGAGGATGGTTCAGTTTATGAGACTATCGCAACGGATGATACCACAAAGATGCGCTCCGAGCCGGTTCCGGACTATCAAAGGAATTATTATAATTTAAAAGCGGAAGAAGGAACGTTCTTTCACATTTTTCCTGCAAAGGATTTTGAAGCGGAAAAAAAATACAGCGTGGATATCAGTGCAGGAGCCTTCGCAGAGGATGGAGGGTTGAAACTCGGAGAAATTACAAAGGAACAATGGACATTCTACTGCATTGATATGAAGCTTACTGTCACCCCCAAATTGGGAAATGAGCCTGTTATTAAGGTTGGAGAGCCTGTTACTTATCATTTTAAGTTCTCCGATGACGTGAAGCGCATATATGTTCAAGAGCCAGAAGGTGACGCAGATTATAGCTGTTCCGCAAAGGAACTGACATCGGATGGAGATATTGTGTTCACTCCCGGGAAAACGGGAAAAACAAACTGGGTAATCAACGTGGAATTAAAAGATGGAAACATAATCGGGCTTTCCGAATCTCCTACGGTGATTGAATAAGGCGGCTCTTTATTTTTTAAAATTATTTTAAACGGGAGAAATTCAAGTTTCTTTCGTATAACACAATAGCGTCAAAATTATGATTGTAAAGAGGAGGAAACATTAATGAAAAAAAACATAAGTAACTTCTTGAAAAAAGCCGAAGACGATCCCCAGCTGGCAGCCAGATTAGATATAGCAAGGCAGCATTATATCAGAGAAGTAATGTTGTTAGCCGAGGAGGCGGGAGTTTTGCTGACCATGGAAGATTTTTTGGACGAAGCAGTATCGCTGAGTGATGATTCTATGGAAAGCGTATCCGGTGGATTTAGCCCCAGTCCATGGGGACATTATTGCACCCCTCATGGGTGTAAGTAACATACATGTCTGCTGGCAAGGAGCGCCAATATGAACGAAAGACAATCGTTCAGGAGTGTTCATCATGATAGATGTGGATGAATTTAAACTCATAAATGAGAAGTATGGGCATCTGGCAGGGGATCAGACTCTTCAGGCGCTTGGAAAGCTTATGACCGGTATTTTCTTCAAAAAAGACATCCTTAGCCGTATGGGCGGAGATGAATTTGCTGTATTTATCACAAAGGCCTCTGCAAAGGAATTAATCTCAGACAAAGTGGAATGCCTGAAGCGGAGATTCCAACAGAGCGGAAGAAACCTTGGGGTATGCAGAAACCTAAGCATTACCGCAGGTGCGGATTTTGTACAGAGAAAAGACACATTTGAAAGCATTTATTATCGTGCCGACTGTGCTATGCGAAGTGGTAAACGAAACGATAAAGGTACGTTGAGCTTCTATGATGCTTCTATGAAGTTCGATGTTTCAGAGGCAGAAACGGAAAAGCGATATTCTTTTTTCGGGTCGGATATGGAGAGTATCGTCCGGCATTTGGAAGAAACGGAGTCCGAAAATTTTTCGGGGTCTTGGGGGGGGGGGGCGTGAATATTACACATTTCTCTTAACCTACCATTTTTACCAGCAGCAGCCGGTTCCTTATCATGACATTGGGCGCGGGGAGAAAGGATATGGACACGATTACAGGGCGGATTGCCCACGTATTTCGTGAGAAGGCAGGGAAGGAGACGAATACTGCGCTTTTCTACGATTTTAACCAGATGAAGAGCAGAAATCATCCAACCAGTCAGCTGTAATGGATCCGGCAGGTAATATCCACGAGTATTGCATGAGAAGAAGGTGGATGCAGCGTTATAAAATTAAAACTGGCAGAATGGAGGCTGGAATGAGGAAAAAAATATTGGCCATTGTACTGGCAGCTGCTATGGCAGGTACTGCCGGCTGCGGTACAGCCAAGACCCAGGAGACACTTGCAGCGACAGCGGCAGAGAAAACTGCGGCCGTGTCAAAGCCAGAGGAAACCCAGGCAGAGGAGGAAAAGGACGCACAGCAGGATACAGGGGACGGAAGCCCCTGGATTGATTCGGATTTAAAGGCCAATATAACGGAGGATATGAAGCTCTCGCTGAAGGAGGACTTCCATCTTTATGTCAACCATGACTGGCTTTCACGTACAGATATACCGGAGGGATATTCACACACTGCGCCATTTCTTGATGTAGCGCTGGATATCAAGGATAAGGCCCGTGCAGCGTTGGAGGATAAGAGCATAGGCGGACATGAGGCAGCCCTTTCCAGGGGCCTTTATGAAACATGGCTGAACTGGGACGAGAGGAATGAACTCGGAGTGGAGCCAATGATGGCTGCAGTAAAGGAAATCCAATCAATCAGCACAATGGAAGAACTGACGGATTTTATCTGCGATACCGAAAAGAACTGGGAGATAGCAACATTTGTAGACTTTGAAAATACTCCGGATCTGGAGGATGCCTCTTCCTATGTTGTAGGAGTATGGACGGATGGTTTTTTCCTGGGAGATGCTGCGGAATATAAGAACCGTACAGAGTATGGCTCCCGCCGTTATGAAAGTAATAAGAAGCTGGTCAGCGGAATGCTCCAGAGGGCCGGATATACACAGGCGGAGGGGGAGAGCCTTTTTGACCGGGTGATTGATTTTGAGGCGCAGCTGGCAGGCGTGTCGCTTACGTCTGAAGACAGCATGGACCCTGATGTTTACCAGAAAATCAACCATACCTATACGTTGGAAGAACTGGAGTCCCTTTGCTCTCAATTTCCCCTCGGTAAGCTGACAGAAGCATCGGGCTACAAGGAAGGTAAGAAGTTCCTGGTGGAACAGCCGGACTATTTAAAAAAGCTGGATGAGCTGTACACAGAGGAGAACCTGGAGAACATCAAGTCATATATGCTGGCGGGGTGGGTGGCCGCCATGGCAGATTCCCTGGACCAGGAAGCATTTGACCTAAATCTTGTGTGTGATAAGATCCAGTCAGGCGCAGAAGGCCGCTTAGAGGATGAAGAATATGCCTTTGAGGCTGTACAGTCCACGCTGACAGAGCCGCTCGAGCAGACATTTCTTAAGAAATATGATGCGTCAAAGAAAAAGCAGGATATTACCAGGCTGTGCAAGGACATCATTGCGGTCTACAGGGAAATGTTAAAAGAACAGGAGTGGATGTCGCAGGAGACAAAGGAAAAGGCACTTGAGAAGCTTGAAAACATTAAAATCAACGCTGTTTACTCTGATAAATGGTATGATTACAGCGGTCTTCACCTGGATGGGCTTTCTTATGTGGAATGCCAGAAGGCAATTTCTGATTTTAACCGGGAAAGGGACTGGAAGCGGACCAACCAGAAGGTAGACCGGGATGAATGGACCGTAGATACCCTGGAAACCAACGCCTACTACAATCCCCAGGACAATTCCATCAACATTCTTCTGGGAATTTTAGGAGGTGAATTTTACAGGGAGGATATGACGCGGGAACAGCTTTACGGAGGAACCGGCATTTTCATCGGGCATGAAATTTCCCATGCATTTGACCCGACCGGTGCCCAGTTTGACAAGGATGGCAGCCTTTCTAACTGGTGGACCGATGAGGACATGGCAGCATTTAAGGCACGGGCAGAGAAGCTCATTGCCTACTATGATACCATTACTGCATTTGGGGGCAGAAGGTTTACGGTAAAAATGTCCAGGGAGAGGCCATTGCAGACATGGCAGGGATGAAGAGTATCCTTACCCTGGCAGAGGATACAGAGGGGTTTGATTATGATGCCCTGTTCAGACAGTATGCAACAATCTGGAGAGAGCTTTCCAACCATGAGAGGGAGTATGATAGCCTGAACCAGGATTCCCATCCTCTTAATTATCTGCGTACCAACGTAACATTACAGCAGTTTGATAAATTTTATGAAACCTACAGCATTCAGCCGGGAGATAATATGTACCTTGCCCCTGATGACAGGGTATCAGTTTGGTAAGTTCCCGCTGGTTCTGCAGGGAAACACAAAAGGCTGCTTCTTTCACAATCAGGCAGGCCCGCCTTTCTGCGGTGCTGTCTGGGTGACTGGGGACGGCCCTCATGGAGGAGGACAGATTACTGTGTCAAAAGAAAATATGAAACGTTTTTTAGAGAAGGCCGCCGCAACGCCCGCATTGGCTGAGAAGCTTGATGCAGCGCAGAAAGAATATGAAGAAAAGTTTGTCACGTTGGCTAGGGAAACTGGATTTCAAATCACACAGGAAGACTGTGAAGAGGCGATGAAGCCGTTGAATGATGACGATATGGAAAATGTATCCGGCGGCTGGAACCCTTGGGGTCCAATATTCCCTTGATAGCATCAAATAGCACTAGGCATGGACATGATAGAAAGATCAAAAGGAGGATTGATGACAATGAGTGAGACGACAAAAGAGATGCAAAGACTTTTGAAAGAGGTCGCGGCAACCCCGGAATTGGCTGGAAAAATGGCGGAAGCGCTGCAACATCTGGATTTCGGTGAGATTGCCAGACTGGCCAACGAGGCAGGGTTCAATGTAACGCTGGAAGATTTGCTGGGGGATTCCAAAACTGTTCAAGATATACAACCCTTATGTGATGAACAAGTCAGGGCGGCAGTCGGAGGCAGTGGAATCTTTACTCAGTGTTTGCTAGATCCAAGTCTGCTGAAGATAGTAGACCCGGAATCCTACAAGAGATGTCATTTTACACAAGAGAGGCTCAAGGGATAAGGAGGAGTTTGTATAATGAAAGAAAATGTAAACAGATTTTTAGAGAAAGCGGCAGCCGATCAAACGTTGGCTGAAAAGCTGGCGGCACTGCAAGAGCAGTATTTCGCACAGCTTGTCACACTCGCTAAGGAATACGGGTTCGAACTGACACCGGAAGATTTTGCAGAGTCCGTAAGCCCCATGGGAGATGACGAGCTTGAAGCTGTATCCGGTGGTTGGAGATCCTATTCCCAAATTTTCATATAGACGAATGCCGCATAAAAGGAGGATGTACATGTCAAAGGAAAATCTTATGAAATTTTACGAGCAGGCTTCCGTGGATTCTGTATTGGGTCAGAGGCTTTCCGAATTGAAAGAAGAACATAAAAAAGCGATTATTGCACTGGCAAAGGAAATTGGTTTTGAACTGACTGCGCGGGACTTCGAGGCTGAGGCCGAGGCTTTGACCGATGATGAAATAGCCAAGATTACTGGCGGTGGATTTCAAGGAATGTATGGACTCAAACCGTTACCTGGCTATAAGTGTATGGCGTGTGGAAAATGGACGTATGCTACTGGAAATCAAATCTCTCAATTTTTACAGATTGCTCCTCCGGCCTGCCCAGCGTGTGGCGGCGGTACGTTTCGAACTTACCAATGGTAAAAAAAATCTCCAGAAGTGAAGTGCGATAAAATGAACTTGAAGAAGGTGAGGAAATACAAATGTCAAAAGCAGCGTTAAACCGCTTTATGGAAAAAGCGGCATCTAATCCGGTGCTGGCCGGAAAACTGGAAGCACTCGAACAGCAGCACCTTATGCAGATTGTTTCATTGGCACAGGAGAGAGGTATTGACCTTGTGCCAGAGGATTTTGTGGAGTCTGCAATTCCCCTGAACGATGAACAAACCGAAGCTGCGGCTGGTGGATACAATGCAACAGCGATAAAACCCATATGAACGAAACCATTTTTCGCAAAAAAAGCCTGGAGCGCATCGCCTCCCCCGACAAACTGGATGATTATTTAAAGGTTACCAGCCCGTCCGTCTGGGTGATTCTGGCCGCACTTTTCATCGCGGTCATCGCGGTGGGAGCATGGTGCTTTTTCGGCAGTATGCCCACCACCGCCCCGGCTGTGGGTGTATGTTCACAAACCGGCGCTGTCTGCTTCCTGCCTGCCGCTGAAGGCTATTCCATATCCCCCGGGATGAAGGTGCGTATTACTTATGGAACATCCCGGGATACCCTGGTCGGTAAAGTGGATGAGGTTGGGGAGCCGGTACAGGCGGAGCAGGCGGCAGCCGATGCCGGGGCGCGCTGGCTTATAGAAGAGATGCCCGGCAGCTGGGTCTGCCCGATTTCAATTCAGGCAGAAAACAAGGACATTCCGGCGGGGGCCGAATGTTCGGTACAGATTGTTTTAAATGAACGCAGACCCATCGATCTGCTTTTCGGGAGGTGACGGGAATGCGTAAGATTGCAAAGGTGCCTGTGGTCATGCAGATGGAGGCAACCGAGTGCGGGGCCGCTAGCCTGGCCATGGTACTTGCCTATTTTGGCAGATGGCTGCCCCTGGAGCAGGTGCGTCTTGACTGCGGCGTTGGACGTGATGGGAGCAACGCGGGAAATCTCCTGAAAGCGGCGCGCACCTATGGGCTAAAAGCACAGGGATACCGCTGCAGCCTGGATGGCGTGAAAAAAATGTCCTTTCCCCTCATCGTCCATTGGAACTTTAATCACTTTGTCGTCCTGTGCGGCTTCAAAAAAGAACAGGCGGTGCTCTGTGATCCGGGCCGCGGCCGGGTAACCGTGACCATGAAGGAATTTGACGAAGCGTTTACCGGAATTGCGCTGACATTTGAGAAGTCAGAAGCCTTCACCCCGGGAGGAAGGCCCCGTAGCATATTGGTATTTGTCCGCTCAAGGCTTCATAGTGCGTTGGGCCCATTTTTATTTGTGGCGGCAATCACATTTCTCATTGCTGTGGCAGGCATGGCGGCTCCGGTTTTCTCCCGTATCTTTATGGATGAAATTCTTTCCGGAAAGAACGCTGCCTGGCTCACCCCGTTCCTGGCAGCGTTAGGGGCTTTGTTTCTGTTCCAGACAGCGGTGTCATTGTTACAGACCGTCTGCCTTCTTAAAATAAGGGGAAAGCTGGCGGTCAGCGCCAACTCCGGATTTATGTGGCATGTACTCAGGCTGCCCATCGAATTTTTTTCCCAGCGATATGCCGGCGACATTGCGCAGCGTCAGCAGAGCAATGAGGGCATTGCGGAAACGTTGATTGCACACCTGGCACCTATGGCTCTTAATCTGGCAATGCTGTTCTTTTATTTTTTTGTCATGCTGCAATACTCGCCGCTGCTCACTGTCATTGGGTTATTCACAGCGGTACTGAACCTTGCGGTTACGCAGTATGTGTCCGGGAAGCGCATTAACCTTGCCCGTGCGCAGATGCGGGATGCCGGCAAGCTGGCCGCCACTGCCCTTTCAGGCATTGAAATGATTGAAACTATCAAGGCCAGCGGCGCGGAAAATGGTTTTTTTGAGCGCTGGAGCGGACTGAACGCCAGCGTGAACAGTGCAGAGGTGGGTTTCGCAAAACTGGGCAGTACCCTTGGGATTCTGCCCACATTGTTGACCGGACTGGCCAACTTGACGGTGATCCTGCTGGGCGCGGCCCTCATTATGAAAGGGCGGTTTACAGTCGGTATGCTGCTGGCATTTCAAGGATTTCTCTCCGCTTTCATGTCTCCTGTTGACGCCCTGCTTACCGTGGGGCAGAAGTTTCAGGAAATGCGTACCTCCATGGAGCGGGTGGAGGATGTCATGAATTATCCGGCTGATGTGGAATATGATGAAGAGTCTGAAACGGAAACAAAGGAAGCGGACGGACAAGACCATAAAGAAGCAGCAAAGGGACTGCCCTCTTTTGAAAAACTCCGCGGCAGGCTTGAACTCCGTGACATTACCTTTGGCTATTCGCGCCTTGCGCCGCCGCTGATCCGGGACTTTTCACTCACGCTTCCCCCAGGGGGAACAGTGGCACTGGTCGGTTCGTCCGGCTGCGGGAAGTCAACGCTGGCAAAGCTCATGTCCGGCTTATACCAGCCGTGGGGAGGAGAAATCCGCTACGACGGAAAGCTGCGGAGCGAAATTCCACGGATGGTATTCACCGGATCGCTTGCCGTAGTGGATCAGGATGTTATCCTGTTTGAGGACAGTATCACGGAGAACATCCGTATTTGGGACAAGTCCATTGAGGATTTTGAAATCATTATGGCCGCGCGGGACGCGCAGATTCATGAGGATATCATGAGCCGCGAGGGCGGTTATGGAGTGATTGTCCGGGAAAATGGGAAAAACTTCTCCGGCGGCCAGTGCCAGCGCTTGGAAATTGCGCGTGTTTTGGCGCAGGACCCCACTATCGTGATTCTGGATGAAGCAACCTCGGCATTGGACGCCCGCACGGAATTTGAAGTAATCCATTCCATCCGGGAACGGGGAATCACCTGCGTCATCGTGGCGCACCGGCTTTCCACCATTCGTGACTGTGACGAAATTATCGTATTGGAAGATGGCTGTGTGGTGGAGCACGGCACACATGAGGAACTGTATGCCAAAGGCGGCGCCTATTCGCGCCTGATCTCAACTGAATAGAAGGAGGCGGTGATGGGACTATTTGATGAACAATTAAATGCAAGGCAGGAGAATGACAGAGAAGCAATTAAACGCTCCCTCGGACGGCTTGGAGCCGCAGTAACCGGCCGTGTCCAATCTTCCGTCAGTTACCACCTGGCAGAGGATGCGGTGCAGGAGATTTTTGACTGGTTTGAAGTAAAGCCGCTGGAACCACCCAGTTTCATGACGGGCTTTGATGACCGCCTGAATTTTATGCTGAATCCCACCGGTATTCTGCGCAGGACGGTAAAGCTGACGGGAAGGTGGTGGAAGGACGCCGCCGGTCCCATGCTGGCGTTTACCGCAGAGGGGGAAGCCGTGGCACTGTTTCCCCGCCGCTTTGGCGGTTACGGCTGGAACGACTACAAAACCGGACAGACGGTAAAGGCCGGCAGCAAAACGGTGGGAAATCTCACCGGAGAGGCCATATGCTTCTGCCGTCCGTTTCCTCTGCGGTCGTTGACATTGAAAGATTTAGGCATTTTCTCCCTAAAGTCTCTCGACGGATGGAGCATTGTGCTCTTTGCGGTGACGGGTCTGCTTGCCAGCCTGTTGGGCATGGTTACACCATTGGTGACAAGGCTGATCTTCGGGACGGTGATTCCATCCGGGAACACCGCCAACTTAGTGCCTGCAGCGGTGCTGGCCGTGGGAACCCTCCTTTCCGTCACGCTGATCAGCCTTACCAGGTCATTGGCGATGGCGCGGATTTCCGGGAAGCTGCGCCTGTCCGTTGAAAATGCGGCAATGGGAAGGCTGCTGAATTTACCCGCGCAGTTCTTCAAAAGCCACAATGCCGGGGAGCTTCAAAACCGGATCGAGGCACTCTCCAGGATGTGTTCCCTGTTGAGTGATACGGTGTTCACCAGTGCCGTGGGCAGCATATTTTCCGTGGTGTACCTATTTCAGCTTGGGGTTATGACCCCAACGCTTGCGGCCCCGGCGGTGGGGATTTTGCTGGTGCAGCTTGCGTGTCTGACGGCGGGGATTCTGCTGCAGGCGTATGTGACCAGAAAGCGGCTGGGGATTGCGGCGGAATTAAACGGCCTGGTGTTCCGCCTTTTTTCCGGAATACAAAAAATAAAATTGGCAGGAGCCGAGCGCCGGGCTTTTGCGAAATGGGCGGAAGCCTATGCAAAGGATGCCGCCCTGCTCTACAATCCCCCGCTTCTCATCAAGCTCCAGCCTGCTTTATCAGGGCTGATTACACTTGGCGGATCGCTGGTTCTTTATTTTGTGGCTGCAAGCTCCAGGGTAACGGCCGCGGACTATATGGCGTTTTCATCGGCCTACGGGCTGGTGAGCGGTGCAATGGTATCCCTTTCGATGGCTGCAGGAAGCATTGCAAATCTGAAACCCCTTGCCGAGCTGGCGTCCCCTATTATGAAAGAGATACCGGAAACGGGAAGCGGCAAAAAAGCCCTGACGCGCATGAGCGGAAGCGTGGAGCTTTCCCAGGTTTCTTTTCGCTATACAGAGGACAGCCCATGGATTCTCGACCACATCAGCTTAAAAATCCGTCCCGGCCAGTATATCGCCATTGTTGGGAAAACCGGCTGCGGCAAGAGCACTTTGATGCGGCTGCTGTTAGGTTTTGAAATGCCGGTTTCGGGTGCAGTCTATTACGACAACCGAGATTTACAGATGTTGGATCTGCGCTCTGTACGCCGGAACATCGGTGCGGTGCTCCAAAACAGCCGCTTATTCACAGGCGATATTTATTCAAACATTGTCATCTCCGCTCCGTGGCTGACCCTTTCAGATGCATGGGAAGCCGCAAAGATGGCGGGTGTGGACGAGGATATCCGCAAGATGCCAATGGGGATGCAGACCCTTATCACAGAGGGCGGGGGAGGCATTTCCGGCGGCCAGCGGCAGCGGATTATGATTGCCCGCGCCATTGCGCCGAAGCCCAGGCTGCTGATGTTTGACGAGGCCACGTCTGCGCTGGACAACATTACCCAGCGGGTGGTTTCCGATTCACTGAATGACCTGAACTGTACACGTATTGTGATTGCGCATCGCCTTTCCACCATCCGGCAGTGCGACCGTATCCTTGTTTTGGATGGGGGCAAAATCGTGGAGGATGGTAATTTTGACGAATTGCTGGCGGCGGGTGGTTTCTTTGCCGAGCTGGTGAAACGGCAAACTTTGGAACCTGCAACATAAAAAACGCAAAATTTTATGATACAAGTGGGAGAAAAAGCAAATGCCATCGTATATAAAAATACCTAAAAAACAGTGGCAAGCCATCATATGTGAATGAAAGGAGACAAGCGTCATGGAAGAAAAAATGAAGAAACAGGACACACAGGAAGATGTGCAGGTGAAAACCGAGGAGGAACTCAGTCAGGTCACTGGCGGCGGCGCCACTAGGCGCTCCCCAGGAAAACCAATTATGCCTGTAAAATCGGGAGAAAAGAAGTAATGAATCATCGGAAAGGTTTCGTGCTCCCCGTGTCGTTGGAAGGACGGCTTGGTACAAGCACAGCTCCGGGACCGGAAATGGAACTAATTTGAAATGACAGGAGGATTCTATATGTCGAAGGAAAATGTGCAAAAGTTTCTGGAAGAGGCGGTATCTACGCCGGAATTGGCAAAAAAGCTGGAGGGACTGGAACAGTCATGTATTGAGAAGCTTATTACGCTGGCACAAGAAGCCGGATTTGAGATAAGTGCAGAGGATTTTACCGAAGCAGCACAAGCTTTAAGTGATGAAGAGGTGGAAGCAGCGGCCGGCGGCGGCCGCGATGGGGGTATGGATCCCATTCAGCTGCTCTCTGGTACGGGGTATGAATTTGTAAAAGAACATTTTCCGCAATACCTGGACAGATGTTTTCCAAAATAAAAATGGAAGGAGGCAGAGATCGTATGTCACAAAAATCAGATTGCCCATTTGATTCAAGTCGTGCAGATTATGATTTTACTGAGGAGAACCAAGATTTCAAAGAGCAGCTCCGCAAAGAGTTCTTACGTGCAGCCAGTCAAGATCAAATGACACCGCTTTCTGATGATGATTTTGTCGGTCTCTACGCCACCGGTGATGGAGCGCCGCATAGCTCGGTGAAAAAGGGAGGAAATACTGTATGAACATTACGAAACTGCGGGAAGGCTCCGCATTTATCGTGGCTTTGGAGGGGCGGCTCGACACGAGCACCGCTCCGGAGCTGGAAACGCAACTGAATGCCGGTCTTGACGGCGTGGTTGATTTGGTGATTGACATGAAGGATTTGGTTTACCTGTCATCTGCCGGGCTCCGTGTGATTCTGGCGGCGCAGAAGCGGATGAACAAGCAGGGCAGCATGAAGGTATGCCATGTAAATGAGACGATTATGGAGGTCTTTGAGGTGACCGGCTTTAGTGACATCCTTACGATTGAAGAATGAGCGCGGTCCGCACCGGTGCAATGGCCGGAGAGGAACGGCTATTTGTGGACAAGGCGTTTCGGCGTTTTTTCATCCCGTCGCTTCTGTCTAATTTAAGCCTGGCTCTGGGCGGGATGGTGGACTGTCTCGTTGTTGGTTCTAAGCTTGGGCTGGAAGGACTGTCCGCCATCTCCCTTGGCATCCCGGTTTATTTGTTTTATAACCTGTTGAGCTATGGATTTTCAATCGGCGGTTCTATCCATTATGCATCCCTCATGGGCGCTGGAAAGCCGGAAGAGGCGAATCGGCTGTTTGGCAATGTGCTTCGGTTTTTGATTGCAGCCTACTTTGTAACTGTGGCATTGGGACTGATCTTTCTGCCGCAGCTTTTAGGTATTTTGGGAGCGAGTTCCGACTATCCAGGTGTGTACGCTATCACAGAGCGATATGTCCGTGCACAGCTCGTCTGTGTTCCAATCATGTTTTGCCAGGGCCCATTTTACTACTTTGTCCATGCGGACGGTGCTCCCAGGCGGGCGGCGGCTGCATTGACGGTTTCCAACTTCGTGGACATCGTACTCAATTATGTTTTTGTCATTCGTCTGAATATGGGGGCGGAAGGTTCCGTGTGGTCTACCGCAATCGGTGCGGCATTTTGCCTTGCAATCTGCGGAAAACATATCCTCGGAAAACATGGGATGCTGCGGTTTAACTGGCCGCCTTTTGATCTGCATGGGCTTTTCCGCTGTATGCAAACCGGATTTTCCTCAGCCGTACAGTATGTTTATCAGTTTATCACCGTGCTCTGCGCCAACACGCTGCTCTTTTCTATCGGCGGGCCAGTGGGTGTAGCTGTTTTTGACGTGGTATATAACCTCTCCCAGCTATTTGCCGCGGTGGCGGACGGCACTGGGATGACGATGCAGCCCATGATCAGCACTTACCGCGCGGAACGGGATGCCCCTGCCGTCAAACGCACACTTCAGTTATCAGCGCAGTACGGTTCCGCTCTGGCTCTGCTTGTAATCGCAGGACTGGGCTTAGGAGCTGCACCACTCTGCACCCTGTTTGGACTCTCAGACGCCTCAGGAAAGGCGGGTTCGCTGGCTCTGCGGATTTACTGTATTAGTATCCTGCCATCTCTGTGGAACCAGATTGCCATCTATTACCAACAGACAACACAGCGTGAGTGCAGTGCTTTGGTGATTCAGACCCTGCGTTTGTTTGTATGTTTTCTGGCGCCGATGTTCGCACTTGCACCATTCGGTTTGAATGCTTTTTGGTGGGTATTCCCGCTTTCCGAATTGATGACACTATGTTATGTGCTCTTCAGCTCGGAAAGGCATAAAGCGTTCGGGCGGTCAGCTGCGGATCCAAAAGCATCGCCTGTGATTCGCAGCTTCTCTGCTTATATACAGGATGCCGGATTGCTGGGCGGCACGGTGGAGCAGCTTCAGCGCACCTGTGAAGAGTGGGATTGCACCAGCCAGCAGAGCTATTATGCCACATTGGTTGTGGAGGAGGTCTGCGCGGCCATTTTGGAAGATGCAAAAAATAACCATCGGAGTGATGTGCTGATTAAGCTGACCGTATTGGCGGACCAAAACGGTTTTACGTTACACCTGAGGGACAATTCCTACGAATTTAATCCCTTTTCCGCCGAGGAGGGCGACGGCCCGAATGCGTTGGGAATGCTGATTGTCCGAAAAAAAGCAAAGGAATTTTTTTATCGTCGTTATCAGGGATTTAATACATTGGTCATCATCCTGTAGCTGCGGGATAAGGGAAGGAAACACGTTTTATGAGAGCAAAAAAGACAATCCGAATCTCTTTAGGTGTTAAAACGGCGATAGGTATTGTGTTCATTGCAGCGATATTGAGTGCAGTTGCCATTATTTTTGGCTACCAGACTTATAAAAAGGCGTTGGACAATCAGCTGATTCAAAACGCATTTAATCTGGCGCAGACTATGGCCGCCGAGGTAGACGCTGATTCTATCGACCGTTATTTGGAGAGCGGCATTGAGGATGATGCTTACCGGGAAACGTGGCAGCATCTAATCAATATTCAAAAAAGCAACAACATCGTCTACGCTGTGGTAACAAAGCCCACGGAAGATGGTTTTTATTATATATATGATACCGATCAGAGTGATGAGGCGTTTGCGCTGGGCGACTTTCAAAAATTTTATCCCGGAGATTTTCTGGATAATAAACAGAATTTTCTCGCAGGAAATATCATTGAACCGATTATCACCAATTACGAATTTGGCTGGTTGATTTCCGCTTTGGTGCCCATCAAGGATGCCAGCGGCACAATGCGCGGCTATGTAGACGTGGATCTCTCCATGACCGAAATTAAGGCTATGGAGCAGAATTTTCTTGTCAAGCTGGCCGGAATTCTGATTGGGCTTACCCTTCTGCTGGCGGTTCTGCTTCTGGCCGCCACCCGTAAGATGCTGGTCACGCCCATCAACCGTCTGGCGGCGGCAGCCGGTGACTTTGTACAACGCAGAGAGCGGGCGGATGGTGTGCGCGGCGTTTTAGAACTGTCCGGTATGGATACAAGGGATGAACTGGGCCATCTTTACCGTTCCATCCGGCAGATGGAATCCGATATTTATACTTATATTGATGATCTCACAGCCGTTACTGCCGAAAAGGAACGAATCGGTGCGGAGTTAGATGTGGCGACACATATACAGGCCAGTATGCTGCCCTGTATCTTTCCTGCTTTTCCTGAACGTCCTGAGTTCGATATCTATGCCTCCATGCAGCCAGCCAAAGAGGTCGGCGGAGATTTTTATGATTTCTTTCTGGTAGACAGCGACCATCTGGCAATCGTGATTGCCGATGTATCCGGCAAGGGTGTGCCTGCGGCACTCTTTATGGTGATTGCAAAGACACTCCTGAAAGACCACACACAGGCAGGCATCAATCCCGCAGAAGTTTTTTCAAAGGTTAACCAGCAGCTCTGCGAATCCAATGACGAGGGGATGTTTGTTACTGCATGGATGGGTGTCCTGGAGATTTCTACCAGACATATGACTTTTGTTAATGCGGGGCATAATCCGCCCCTGCTCCGCAAAGGAACTGACTGCTGGGAATATTTGAAGCAGCGTTCCGGTTTTGTACTTGCGGGAATGGAGGGTATGCGCTACAAATCCGGTGAATTACAGTTAAGTCCCGGAGATACGCTTTATCTCTATACAGATGGTGTGACCGAGGCTGCCAATTCTGAGGAAGCGCTTTTGGGGGAAGAACGGCTGAAAGAGATATTGGACACAGCAGTTTATGACACCTGTGAACAGCTGCTGGCTGTCGTTAAGAATGACGTAGAAATGTTTGTGGGGGATGAGCCTCAATTTGATGATATCACCATGCTGGCGCTTAAGCTTAACAAAGGGTGGTTCTGATATGAGTGAATTGACTGTGGCCGCAACCATTGAAAACCTTCATAATGCTCCCTATCCATGAAAAACGTTATTCCATGGTGGGTGAGGAAACAGCAGAAAAGCTGTGGCAACTGAAGGAGTCACATATCCGGCAGTTCATTGCATTGGCAGGAAAAGCCGGCAGCCCGCTAACCAGAGAAGATCTTATCGAAGCTGCACAGCCTTTAAGCGATGAATAGATGAGAGTAAAAACTGACCCGCAGTGGGTACATAAGAAATGGAGGAAACAAGTATGGCAAAATTGACCGAAGAAAACATCCAGGAGATAATAGAATCATTACATCTTTCAGAAGATGAGTTAAACAACGCGCGTATGCGTCTGAAAGACGCAAAGGGACAGGGGGATAGCCCGGAGAAAGTACTTTCCACCGATCTGATGAAAAATTTCCCACCAATCCCTCATGGGGACATGGAACAAGTTGGGGATGAGGCATTAAGTGCGGTTGCGGGTGGTGTACCTGCGATGTCTCCGGCCATGCTGGACAAGATGTATCTAAAAAAATATCTGCCTGATTTATATGAAAAACTCCAACAGGGAGGCGTGTGGAATTAGCATGACGGACAAAAAGAAGATGAATGTTACCTCCAGGACTTTGATAAGTTCTCGGAATTAGATAAATCTAATTCCAATCAAGATGCCAAAACTCAATGATGATAGCCCAAGATTCAAAAAAATCACCTCCTGAAAATGAAAATGAAAATAAAATCAATCGGCTTCGCCGCAAATTTTGAGAGATTTGCCGAGAGATTTCGGCAACAAAGTGGGTGATTTTTAAAATAATAGTAGGAGGAATTTTAATGTCAAAAGAAAATTTGAAAAGATTTTTAGAAAAAGTTTCCACTGATCAGACACTGGCCGAGACAGTTATTACACTGGCTAAGGAGAACGGATTTGAACTGACGGCTGATGATTTTCATTTCGAAGAGCAGGCCATGTCCAACGATAGAGTAACCAGGGCTGCCGGCCGGAATTTTCCAATTACGGTGTCCTATCATAAAAGCAGTGATGATAAAGTAGTTTGTATCTACAAACCCAGAGAATCCTAAACGAGGGAACAAAAATGGTCTGGTTGGAACTGAAGCAAATGGTGGATGTGCTGGGCATAGCCGAGCTGGTTCTGGTAGGCATTTTCTGCATGGAAGTTATGGAAGTGACGCTGGGAACGGCAGCAGACAGAAAGACACGTATCTGGAAATGGGTCTGTGTGATTCTCTCCACGGCTCTTATTTATCAGCTTATTGCCTTTGGGTCGGGGATGCTGGTTCTTCATGTTCTGGCGCCAAGAGAAGGAAGCTGGCAGGATGATGTCTTGCTTTCATTGGTTTTCAATGGTATCTATCTGTTTTGCAATACGCTTAGGAGACTTCTGCCTATGGCAATGTCCTATGCCGGTGGTATCTGGCTGTACCGGCAGGGCCGCTCGGCTAAGGCATTCGCCCTTTGAACCGCTCCGGCCCAGGTTTTTACCAAGGTGAACCAGCAGCTCTGCGAGACAAATGACGCAGGGATGTTTGTTACCGCCTGGATGGGAGTGCTGGAAATCTCCAGCGGACATATGGTTTTTGTAAATGCCGGACATAATCCGCCGCTTATCCGCCAGGCAAGCGGTACATGGGAGTATCTTAAGCAGCGCTCCGGATTTGTACTGGCGGGAATGGATGGCACCCGCTACCAATCCGGTGAATTACAGCTAAACCACGGCGGTGCGCTTTATCTCTATACCGATGGCGTGACCGAGGCTGCCAACTCAGAGGAAATGCTTTACGGAGAAACACGGCTTAGGGACAGCTTAAATGCAGCGGCTTGTGACACGTCGGAACAGCTGCTGGCTTCCATCAAGTGCGATGTGGATGCGTTTGTAGGGAAAGAGCCTCAATTTGACGATATTACCATGCTGGTTCTGAAGCTGGCGGAAGGGAGGAATCCAGATGATGGAATTGACTGTGGACGCAACCGTTGAGAACCTGGATACTGTAACGGATTTTGTGAACGGGCAGCTTGAACAGGCCGGCTGCTCGCCAAAGGTAATCATGCAGACCGATTTGGCAGTGGAAGAAATCTATGTAAACATTGCCCACTATGCCTACCATCCCAAAAAGGGAAAAGCCACGATCCGCTGTGCGGTGGGGGGCGATCCGCTTCAGGTTGTAATCGGATTTGTGGATGAAGGCAAGCCTTACAATCCTTTGGAAAAAGAGAAGCCGGATGTCACCGTCAGTGCAAAAGAACGGCAAATCGGCGGCCTTGGCGTATTTCTTGCGCAAAAAATGATGGATGATATTTCTTATGAGTTTCAAAACGGAAAAAATATATTGACGATATGTAAAAAATTCAAATAATAGTGGAAGGAATGAACCAATCTACAAAACGAAATATACCACGCTGTCTGCTGCCTGTGATTCTGATGGTGATCGGCTTGACCGTGGGCGCGGGGCTGACATTGGATTTACAGGGAAACGGTGTGCTTCCAAACCATGTGTCAGGCATTGTTTCAGAAGTGTCCGGTCAGCTGTCATCCGGAGAAAGCGACGCGAAGCAAACCGTTCAGGAGCTCTATGACGCGGCGGTAAAGGATGCCGTTTTTGCGGATAAGGATGAGATTATGCCGCTGATTACTTTGACCAAGGAGGATTCGCGCGTCACATGGAATGACGCGGGCGACCGGGTGCTGCTGCTGACATGGCACAACTATCCCGACAGTTATCCTGCCGGACAGACGGTAACGCTGGAATGGGGGCCGGTCTGGACCTTCACCGGCCGGGAACTGCAGGGCAAATACGATGCCGGGAAAGCTGTGGTCACTGACTGGAATCTGCACCTGAAGCAGTTAATCGGCTTCCTGCCTGATTCAAATCACAGCACGGTCACCGGCTTGTGGGTGCGTCCCGAAGATGTGGTCCGCCCGCCTATCAACCGGATCCCACCATTGACAGCATGAATACGAAGCTTGATGAGAATGTGGATAAGGATTTTAAGACTTGGTTTGACGGCAACATCATCTGGTCATATTTTGACAGCGCTTATCCATGGACCCGGCTGGGCTATACCTATGACTGGTCGGATAACGGAAGGAAATATGGACTGAGCGAACTTCTGATAAATAAAAATGCGGAGGCCCAGGTTGCCTTTATTGAGAGTACACAGGAGTTTGTGACACAGCTTGCCGATGACAGCTTCACTGATTTGGCAGAATAGAACGGCCAAAACGCTTTAACTGTTTGCAAAAGAACAGAAACTGCGGCAAAATAGGAATAAGAAGATTCAATCAGACGGAGGACGCAGAGTGGAATTGACAATGGAAAATGTGGTGCAGTACACCGAATATATGTTTCGTGAATATTATCATCTTAACACAGAGCCGTTCTTTTCCGTACTTGATACCGATGTCATGTGGATTGGCCCGGGGAACATTTTTGTGTTTGGTAAGATAGCGCTAAAAAGCTATTTCAAAGATGGATTCATTATGCCGCGTATCGACATGGAAAATATTGAATTTTATCCGCTTCAGGCAGGAAGGGACAGCTGCATTGTAGTGGGCCGCTTTTCTGCTCATACCGGGCAGGACACAGATAAAGTGGCTGCTGCATATCAAAGGGTGACCGTTCACTTCAGACAGTCCGGCAAAAACAAGATTGTAAAAATAACGCATTTACACGTATCAAACGAATGGAATGAATTGATGGAAGATGAGGTGTTCCCTGTCAGGGTCAGCGTACAAACGTATCGTTACGTGCAAAAGTTAGTGGCTGAAAGCAGCGCGAAAAAGCGGCACAAAAAAATAGAGCTGTGCAATGACACGGGCTTGCAGTATATTGATTCTGATATGGTGGTGTACATGGAAGCAATCGGGAAGCACACAGTCGTTCATTTTGTGGATAAGAGCGTGACGATCAAACGGATTATTGGAGAGGTAGCACCCCTGTGCCCGGAAAATTTTTGCAGGCCGCATCGGGGATATCTGGTGAACTGCGAGTTTATTTCCTCTGTGGAACGCTGTCACATTACCATGGTTACAGGCATGATAATCCCAATTCCAGAAAAACGATATTCCGAGGTGCGGGAGCAAATTGTTGAAATCATGCAAAGCGTATAACGCAAAATGAAGGAAAGGTACATGGAAAATAAACAAATCTGCTGTGGCTGTTGCGCCACTTCCTGATGGATGGCGGCTTTTTTAACAGAGGTCGTTGTCTGTTCTTTTAAGAGGAGTGTATGGTATAATGGTTCAGCAAAAGAAAAGGATAAATTTTGGCCTGGATACAAACGCGTTGAAAAAACATTATACAAAAAGGGGACTGGCTTAATGCACACCATGATGTCAGGAGCTTTTTTAAGAAAAATGGCTTTGAACATATCCAGGGCTCAGGATATCATACCCTTATGCCGATGTCAGAACCTGATGTAATGACCATCGTGTATCGGATGATGAAAAGATGTCCATAGATTAATTACTGTGTGAGTGTTTGTACGCTTGCAGATGTTCCGGAGGCATTTGATATTTCGCATGTCTTTGTCCGGGAGGCAGAGCGGCTGGACGAGGCTATGACGTCTACGACGCAGGGAATTATGATAATAATCAGGCTGAAAGTTCCTTTTGGGCTTTCAGCCCTTGCTTTATATATAACAGCAACTACTGTTGCATGTCAAGAGCAGGCGATAAATCCGCCTGTGGAACATACAGTAAATTGGCTTATTCAGGCAGCCGGCCTTCATACATGATGCTTAGTTCTCCACAAACCTGTCCCCAATTCCGGATCGGCATCGACCATTTCTTTGTGGCCTCAAACGTAGACAGGTACAACGCCTTCAAAAGGGCCGTATCGCTTGGAAATACACTTCTCTGGCGGTACAGCTTTCGGTAGGCAGCATTCAGACTCTCAATTGCATTGGTCGTGCTATACCGACATCATGATATCACGACCAATATCATTGAGGGGCTGAATTGCCAGTACAGGAAGGTGATGAAAACCAAAAGCGTGTTTCCAAGTTGTCAGCAAAAGCTGGATGAAATTAAAGCGAAGATATGATGACTTGAACCCTTTGAACATTGTCAAATACCTATTTCATCTTCAATATTGGCAAGAGGGAATGACTTGCTCTTGGATGGTAACATCTTTCAGGCTGTTTGCACAGAGGATGACGAAGGGGCAGACGCAACACAGTTCCTTTCGGAAGAATCATGCGGAGCATCGTGTGGACATTCTCAATCCCCCCTTTTTGGTTACTGCGCATCGGGTCACAATAGTAAATGCTGGTCCTTTGTATGCCGTCAGGATCCGTTTCCAGGCGCTCCGGGGAGCCGAATTCTCCGCCCCGATCAGTCAAAATGATAGGAAATACAGAATTGAATTCATAAGCTGCGCCCAGGGATTTTTGCAGCAGTTCAAACACACGCCGGACAGCACCGGGGGTGCAGCGGTTCATGAGATAGGCCAGAAGTAATTCTGTATGTGGGAAGTACATGGTAAGGATACATTTCAGGGATCCTTTTGCAGAGACCACGGTGTCCATTTCAACGAATTCGGACCGCGAAAGTCCCAATGCGGAAAAGTCTGCATAGGTTCTTCCTAAAAAGACCTCCCGGTTTGTAATCTGCGTTTTGTGTCTTTTGCGCGGTTTGAATTTAGCCTTGCGTTTTAAGTCTACATTGCGGGTAAGAAGATAGCCCTGATCGATGTAGCTGGAGCGTTTTAACGGACATACCGAGCTCCGGATGGTTGGTAAGAATCATGTAGGGAGATTGCCCCTGCCGGATCAGTGGGGTAACCACCGCATCAATGTGGTGCATTTCTGAACGGGATTTATTAACACGTGCCCGAGAGGAAGAGCGGAGTTCTTCGTAATGGCGCTGAGCTGCGTGGGCATTGTAATCATACTTCGTTGGTATGGTACAAAGGTTTTTCTTTTTCTGGCAGCCGTTACAGACAAAAGGAGCCTTGTCTAACCGAGAACAGGATTCCCGCTCGAATCGGGAACAGACCGTATTGCATTTGAGGCAGGAACGGCACAGCGTATCACAGAGAATAATCTTCTCACATGCATTTGTCTTTTTACAGCGGAACCGATGGATACAGAAGTTATAAGGATTATTGCAACTGTCTTTGTTCCAGGTGTTCTGAACCCGATGGAGTTTGATCTCCTTGGAGATGGTGGTGGGGTCTTTACACAGGAATCTGGCGATATCCTTTAGGGAGCTCCCCTCATTAAAGGAATGCTCAATGTATAAACGCTCATTGAGAGTAAGGTACTTGTGGTTGCCTGGGATTAACTTGGACATAACATACCTCCTACTACCGCCGCCAGGACAACGATAGAGAGGTTACTACAAAAGGCGTAATGAATCAAGCCACCCTGTGAAGGATTTAATTCTACTTATGTAAGACTTAATTCTACTGTGGGATAGGGAAGTGGAATTTAAATTTTCATTTCAGGCAAAGCATGACACCCTAACAGCATACTTTACTCAGAAAGAACAGGTATGGTATACTGAGCTGGTAAACTATGTGCTTCTGGACAAGTCAAAGGAGAACAGAGGATGAAAAAAAGACAGATTTAAAACAGGCTATATTCTATGTGATATGTGCAGCAGTCATCATAAGCAAACCAACCACAGTGTCGGCCAGCAATGAACAGACTGCCGTGGAAGATACCGGAGAGCAGCAGCCATCGCTGCGACAAGAGATTCCGAAACTGAAAAAAGAAAACTGGGTTAACCAGACCGCGTAACAGAAGCTGGAGGACCTGGATATCCTGTATCAGAAAAGGGGGATATGTTATGAGAAGAATCACCGGCATGTTTGTTTGTATCTCTTTATTGCTTAATCTCAGTTTTACGTCATATGCATCAGAACGCTTGATACATTCAGAAGGAAACGAGTATCAGGAGATTCTTTCTATGAAGGATGAGGTTTTATATCATATCAATTATGGTGGAGCACGTGGAGAACTCAACCGGGATGTGGAAGCGGATGAGGTGGAAATGGAAAGAGCATATAAAGTTTATGCCAATTCCGAGTTGTTAAAAACAAATGATGTTAAAGAATCATTGGAAAACAGTTATTATAAGTGGCAAATACCTGTATACACAGACGGTTTTACGATTTTGGTTGATATAACCAAGGTGACATCCATTCCTGCTGATATTCCGGAAGATGCAAAAGAAACGCTCAAACAGAAATTAAATATTTGGACTGTGGGAGCTGTCTATGTATATGATGCAGAAACGGTTGATTATGACAATACTGTAACAACTTCTCTTGAGGAGGCGGGGTACAACAGTGATGAGTATTCATACGAAGTTGTTTCAGGACTTCCTGGAATTCGATATCCTGCAGCTATCATATTTAATGCTGATGAAAAACCTGAATTTGTGATTCCTGCGCAGAAGTCTACGACACATGCATTTATTGGGGAATGGCCTACGGCAGCAAAAAATAGGGAGAAAACAGCTACACCTTCAAATGCACAGAATAGTAATAATGATAACATAAACGGTTTCTCCATTTATTATTATGATGATGTTGTAAGGGCATCAAATTCCTACAATCAGTCAGGAATAGGGCTATCTTACAAAAAGGATATAATTGAAAAAAACACCATAGCAGTGTCGATATTCGGAGCCGCTGGAATCTTATTGATTATAGGAACAAAAAAAAGAAATAAGAAAAGGATGAAATGAAATTTTACATTCCGTATGCAAGACTAAATTCCACAGATTGACTTGAAAAAAGATAGTTATCGGGCGGTGGTTTCTTAAGTGATTTTATTTTTTCAGCAGCTTGGGTGACAATATCACTTCATTTGGAACGATGAATTTAAGCAGAAAAGATCGATTTTTGTATTGCTGCATAAAAATAAATTTATGAAAAGTTTATCTTTTTGTTAGCAGGGTGTTATTTTTCCATTCTAAGATATCTTTAGTATAGGAAACGATACGAAATTCAAATTGCATGAATTCATAATAATGCCTCAACTTTTAAAATACAGGCTGGCTATGGCCTGTATTTTTATGTGCTGATATCTGAAATAGTGATATCAGAAAAATTTTATCAATACGTATACTCAAAAGGTATGTGTATGTATTTAATATAGGCATTTGATATTATTGTGTTGGCATAATAAAATAGATGTAAAGGAAAGGAGGCGGAAATGAAGAAGAAAATATGCCATTTTGGCACAGATAACAGCCAATTATCATGCAATATATGGATGCTTCTCTTCTATGGTAGGGCAACTTGGGGCGGCAAAATCGGCTTCCATTGGCTTAAACCATAAGGATTCAATAAATATTAAGATTAGGAGGATTTGAAAAAATATAAAGAGAAAATGGATTGTGACAGCGGCTGCTGTACTGACAACAGGACTTTTGGCGGGCAGTGGTTCTTCAAATGCCGGGGCGGGAACCATACCTGCAGAAACTACGATATCAGGAACCACGGTGGAGGCTCAGACAGCTGGGGAAGATGCTGGAACAGAAGGGGAAAAAGCAGCTGACGGTGAGAGTACAGACGGTAGATGTGAAGGGGCTGGGCTTCCGGGATTGGGGATAACTCTGGATGCATTCCCATCGGCCGTAGTTGTATTTTCTGTTAATACCGGAGCCTATGCGTCCGAGACCACCCGGGCTGCTATAGAGGCAGTTCCGGCCGGACAGTTGGAGGCCGGATACTGTGTGGGTTTGTCCTATACTCAGACCATGATGCGGATTATCCTGCCCCAGGCTCTCAGAATCGCATTTCCGCCGCTGAGTAATTCCCTGATTGGGCTGGTGAAGGATACGTCCCTGGCAGCCAATATCACAGTGATGGAAATGTTCATGTCGGCCCAGAGAATTGCTGCCAGAACGTATGAACCATTTGCACTGTACTGTGAGGTTGGCATCATTTACCTCATATTTTGTACGGCGCTGACCAGGCTTCAGAGCGTATGGGAACAGAAACTGAGGCTGGAGTGAAAATAAGGAGAAAGACCGCATTCGTCTTTCAGAACTACAATCTTTTCCGGAATAAAACGGCCCTGCAGAATGTAACGGAGGGGTTAGTCATTGCTCGGAAAATGCCAAGGTCCCAGGCTGAGAAGGCCGGTAAGAGGGCTTTAGATAAGGTGGGACTCTGGGACCGGTATGACTATTATCCTCATCAGCTGTCCGGCGGACAGCAGCAGAGAGTGTGGATTGCCCGCGCGATTGCCACGGAACCGGAAGTAATCCTGTTTGACGAACCGACCTCGGCCCTTGACCCGGAGCTGATTGGCGAGGTATTAGAGGTGATGAGAAAGCTGGCAGGGGAAGGAATGACGATGCTGGTTGTCACCCACGAAATGAACTTTGCAAAAAATGTGGGAACAAAGGTAATTTTCATGGATAAAGGAGTGGTGGTAGAGGAAAATACGCCGAAAGATTTTTTTGAGTCCCCGAAAGAAGACAGGGCAAGGCGGTTTATGAGTTCTATAAAATGGAGCGGATGATAAAACATATAGGAAGGGGAATTTATTTAGTAAATGTGATTAGTGGGTTAAGGGGTAAAGATACTGTATGGCCCTTCTGCATTTTGAGTGGTTATGCTCCACTTTCCTTGTATGAAGAAGTAATCCGGATTTGTAGAAAATCTGTTATTACATAAAAAATTATAAAAGAAAGGAAGAACACAATGAGAAAGAATTCGCAGAGAATCATAGCAGGGGCGTTAATGCTCACGGTACTCGTAAGCACAGGCTGCTCTGTACAGAATAGCCAGCAGACTGTAACGGAGCAGCAGACACAGCAGAGCACAACATCGGAGACAGAACCGGAAACCGGTGCACCTGTTGCAGACACAGACGAAACAACAGACGGAGTTGTAAATTATGGTATGATGGAGGATACCTCCATCAAGGTGGAACCGATTGAACTTACTGACGAATGGGATAAGGTATTTCCACTCAGTGATGAAGTGAACCATAGAAAGGTGACGTTTGTCAACCACTTTGGCAATACATTGGCTGCTGATCTTTACGAACCAAAAGAATATACAGGGAAGATTCCGGCCATTGCTGTAAGTGGCCCCTTTGGCGCTGTAAAGGAGCAGAGTTCCGGTCTTTATGCACAGGAAATGGCAGAACGAGGTTTTCTTGCTATTGCCTTTGACCCATCCTTTACAGGAGAAAGCGGCGGATATCCGAGGTACTTCAATTCGCCGGATATCAACGTTGAGGATTACCAGGCTGCGATTGATTTCCTTTCCACCCAGGACAATGTTGATCCAGAACAGATTGGTATTATCGGTATCTGTGGCTGGGGCGGTATGGCACTTCAGACAGCAGCGCTGGATACCAGAGTTAAAGCCACGGCTGCCATGACGATGTACGACATGAGCCGGAATACGGCGCTTGGTTATTTTGATTCCATTGATGAGGACGGAAGGTATGAGTCCCGTGTTGCTTACAATCAACAGAGAACAGATGATTATAAAAATGGAACTTATACGCTGGGAGGTGGCCTTCCGGAAGAAGCACCGGAAGAAGCTCCGCAGTATGTTAAGGACTATGTGGCTTATTATAAGACCGACCGTGGCTATCATCCCCGTTCCGTCAATTCCAATAATGGGTGGGCGGCTACCGCTCCGGGCTCTCTGATGAATATGCGTTTGTTTGAGTATGCCCCTGAAATCAGAAGTTCGGTTCTTCTTGTGCATGGCGAGGAAGCACATTCTTTAATGTACAGCCATGATGCATACGAACTCCTCCAGGGTGATAATAAGGAACTGTTGATAATTCCGGGAGCAACCCACACAGACCTGTACGATCAGATGGATAAGATTCCGTTTGACAAATTAGAGAGCTTCTTTACGGAAGCATTTCAGTAACCGGTGGATTACGGCGGTTGTGCGCTTTAAAAGGAGCACAGGAAAGGACACTTTATGAAGAAAGCAGGATTAAAAAAATATGCCGTGGCACTTATGGTAGTCATTGGATTGACAGCAGCTCTTACAGGAGTTGCAAGTGCGGAAATGACAGGAGAGGTTGTAACTGCATCCCAGTTGGAGGTGCGTTTTGGTGATAATGGAGCAGCCTTCACAATGACACTTGAAAATAATGATACGGCTGCAGCTATCAAAAAGCATGTAGGGACAGCCGACTGGAGGCTTCCAATCTATCACTTTGATGATTATGATAATTGGGAAGTGATGCAGTATTATGATATTTCATCGCGGTATGAGATTCCATCGGTTGATGTGAAAACAGTGACCTCCCAAAAAGCAGGAGAAGTGTATTACTCCCACCCAAACAGGATCATCCTGTTCTATGGGGACGGGGAGGTGACCGGAGACTATACAAAGATCGGAGAAATTGAGGCTGCCGATGATTTAAAAAAAGCGGTTGTTAACAATCCAATCTTACGGGGCTGGGGTAATAAGATTGTCCAGATTAAGAGCGTAAAATAAGCACAGCACTGTGATTGCCAACATGGAAAGTTAATTTTCAAATACAGACCTTTCTGCGGGGGTCTGTATTTTTTTCATCATTGTATGGATTGCTTCAAACCAGGAAAAAGTTCAAGGGATTTATGAAAAGTTTATTATTTTGTTAGGTGGACGTTATTTTAGTGGTTTAAGATAGAAAAAGAGTAGAAGATGGAACGTGCCAGGTTGGCGTTTCTATCAGAAGTTATGGATAAAGCTATAGTAAAAAAGCATATGTAAATATTTAGTATAGGTATTTGATATTAAATACTACTGGTATTACAATGGACATAAAGAAAGGGGAGACATAAACAGAATGAATAAAATGAAAAGAATGCTGCTGTTTACAACACTGACCATAACAGGAGTGTTAACAGGGTGTGCAGGAGGGGCGCCTGTATTACAGCAGACCGCATACGCACAGAACAATGGGGCTTTGACTCAGACGGTTACGGCTGCCGGGAAAGCATCAGATGCGGCCATCACCCCGGGAAGCGAAATCATGAAGCTGGAAGACGGTTTTTCAGCAGTAAGCTATGACGGGAATTACTGGTTTGATGACTTTCTCGCTCAGGGAGGAGCCACGAACGATGCAGGAGTCATTGATTTCCTTACCAGACATATGATGGCCGGTGAGTCACGACCGTCACTCCGGACAGGCGGTTTCGGATGCAGCACCTTGGCGGTGAAAAGCCCGGCAGGAGAAGCTCTGTTTGGAAGGAATTTTGACTGGCAGCCATGTGAAGCCATGGTGGTCCGTTCCAGGCCGGAGGGTGCATATGCTTCTGTTTCCACGGTTAATATGGATTTTATTCGTTCCGGCTATGGGGCAGGCCTTTCACAACTGCCGGATGAGGTCCGTACCCTGATTGCCTTATATGCTCCTCTTGACGGCATGAATGAAAAAGGTCTGGCGGTATCGGTCAATATGATACAGGATTATGATGCCATCTGTCAGGACACAGGAAAACCGAATCTTACCACGACCACGGCTATCCGGCTGTTTCTGGATCGGGCGGCCAATGTGGAGGAAGCACTGGCTCTGTTGGGACAGTATGATATGCACTCCTCTATGGGAATGATGGTGCATTTCGCACTGGCAGACAGAAGCGGCCGAAGCGTGGTGGTGGAGTATATTGATGACGAAATGGTTGTGACGGATACGCCGGCTGTGACAAATTTCTATCTGGCCGAAGGAAGAAAGCAGGGAATTGGAACAGCACAGTCCCATACCCGGTATGAGAGATTGATGAAACGTCTGGCAGAAGATGAGGCGATGGACATGGATCAGGTCAGGGATGCCTTGGACAGTGTCAGTAAGGATAATTTTGGAGAATTTGAGTCAACAGAATGGAGCATTGTTTTTAATTTAAACAACGGGGAGGCTTGTTATTATCACAGGGAGAACTATGGGAACAGTTATGTGTTTTCTGTAAATGAAGAAGCTTAAGTGAATGCCAGACAGTATGAATGGAACTGTCTGGGTATTCAGTGGAACATATGGAGGTTATGATGAATTACTTTAATTTACTGTGGAATTTATACCAGTTAAAAAGAAACACGGGAATGAGACGGGAACAATTAATAACGCTCCAGGAAAAAAAACTGAGAGAATTGCTTGTGTATGCCTATGACAATTCAACGTATTACCACCGGGTCTTTGAGGAGGCAGGCATTACAAGAAAGCAGATTCCGCTCATGCCCCTGTCGGCATTTCCTGTTTTGGATAAACAGCTTTTGATGGAGCATTTCAATGAACTGGTTACTGTTTCCGATTTAAAGCAGGAGGACCTGCGCCGGTTTGACCGGGAGGAAAGCACAGAACAGAAAAAATTTAAGGATGAGTACCATGTGGTCCATTCTTCCGGCAGTACAGGGACCCCAGGATATTTTGTTTATGATGAGGCGGCATGGAGCCAGATGCTCCTTGGGATTATCCGGGCCGCGCTCTGGGATATGACCATGCCCCAGATATTAAAATTGCTGTGGAAAGGCCCGCGGATCGTGTATATTGCCGCAACAGACGGCCGGTATGGCGGGGCCATGGCAGTGGGGGACGGGATAGAAGGCGTCCATGCGGACCAACTTTTCCTGGATGTCAAGACACCCCTTGCAGCATGGATTCGCCAGATTAAAGAGTTTAAACCAAATATGGTGATCGGTTATCCGTCAGCAATCAAGATTCTCGGGGAACTTGTGGAAAAAGGTGAAGTCAGCGTGGATATATTCCGCATCGTTTCCTGCGGAGAACCTCTTGGCGCCAGCTTACGGAATTATCTGGAGACAATATTTGAAGCGGACGTGGTTAATATTTATGGAGCCAGCGAATCCCTGGCCCTTGGCGTGGAAACAAGTCATGCGGAGGGAATGTATTTGTTTGACGACTTAAATTATATCGAGGTAGAGAACGGCGCCATGTACTTAACCTCCCTCTATAATTATGTACAGCCTCTGATTCGATACCGTATATCCGACCAGCTTAATTTACGGGAACCGGAGGATGGGAGCCCCTATCCGTTTACGCTGGCAGGCAATATTATGGGGCGGAATGAGGACATGATGTGGTTTGAGGATGGACGTGGAAACAGGGATTTTCTGCATCCCCTTGTCATTGAAGGATTCTGCCTGGACGGGCTTTTAGATTACCAGTTCCGCCAGCTGGACAGTCATTCCTTTGAGATGCTGGCGGAAGTGTCAGACACAGGAAAGATAAAAGAAATCCGGGAAGAAATGATGAAGCAGATGGCGCTGCTCCTGAAAGAAAAGAGCCTGGAATATGTAAGGTTTTCCATTCGCTTTGTGGGAGAAATCCGGCCGGATCAAAGGACAGGAAAAAAGCGGCTTATTGTGGCATGACGTGTTAAGTGCTCATAATGAGCCACTGCACTAAGCTCATGGAGGACCTCGCTAAGTGCCAGTGTCATGTATCGCACGTAAGCGGCCAAAAGACACCCGCTAAGTGCTCATAACGAGGAGGAAAAGAAACTTGAAAAAGACATTATTAGCTGCCAAAGATATCAGCAAAGAGTTTGGGAAGGACCGGGGAGCGGTTCCGGTGCTGAACCATGTATCCGTGGATATTTATGAGGATGACTTTACAATCATCATGGGGCCGTCCGGGGCAGGAAAATCAACTCTGCTGTATGTCCTCAGCGGAATGGACCGTGTTTCTTCCGGGACTGTGGTTTATAAGGGAAAGGTGATTAGCCGTTTCAAAGAGAGCCAGATGGCCAAAATCCGCTCACGGGAATTTGGTTTTGTGTTTCAACAGACCCTTCTGGTAAGCAACTTAACGCTTTTCGAGAATGTGACGGTTGCAGGATATTTAGGGAAGGAACGGAAGCCGGAAGAGACCAGGAAGCAGGCAGAAGCCCTGCTGGAACAGATGAATGTAGGAAGCGCCAAGGACCGGATGCCGGCAGAGGTTTCGGGCGGTGAGGCACAGAGGGCGGCCATTGCCAGGGCCATGATCAATAAACCGGGTATCATTTTTGCAGATGAGCCAACCGGAGCCTTAAATAAAAGGAATACAGGGGAGGTTCTGGATCTTTTGACTGAATTAAATAAGGAAGGCCAGAGCATTCTGATGGTTACTCACGATCTGCGGGCAGCTGTCCGCGGGACACGGCTTCTTTACCTGGAGGACGGTAAGATTCTGGACGAACTGTCCATGCCTGTTTTCCATCCGGAAGATGAAAGGACGAGGGAGGCAGCGATCAATGACTGGCTTGTTTCTTTCCAATGGTAACGAGGGGGTTCTATAATGGAAGATACAATATTATTAATGGCTGATCTAAAACGGCACAAAGGCAGCCTGTCCGGCGTATTTATCCTGGTACTGCTTGTCTGCACGGCGTTGGGAACGGTTCTTTCTATATGGATGAACTCAGAACGCTATCTCAGGGAAGAAATGGAGCGGGCGGGGTTTGGGACCCTGACTGCATGGGTCTCCAATGTGCCTGATATGGATGCTCTGGCGGACAATATTGCTGACTTGGAGGCGGTTGGTAATGTGGATACGCAGGTAGTCATTTATTCGGACTATACGGTGAATGACCAGGATTCTGATAGTGAAGGCCAGCTGATTCTCCATGGGACGGAGGATAGACGGTATAAATTCTTTGAAGATGAGCTGTCCGGGTACCGGGGAGATATACCGGAAATCCGGCCGGGAGAGATTTATGTCTCCCCTTCCATGATTTCCATGTTCGGTGTGCAGATTGGAGATGAAATCAGATTTCAGGTTGCCCGCGGGGGACAGGCGGCAGACTTTACGGTGAAAGGGTTTTATGAAGATCCATTTATGGGCAGTTCCATGATCGGAATGAAAGGATTTCTAATCAGTGAGGCCGATTATTCCGGAATCATCCAGACAATCCGGGATACTGGTATTGATGCGCTGGCCAGGGACGGAGCTATGCTGCATATATTTCAGGCGGACACAAACGGGGAAGGTGTCACGGTTTCCCAGCTGAATCAGCTCATTAATGAGAATACAGAGCTGCCGCAGTATTTGGAGTTCCTCCACAGTGGGAATGCCATTGCCGGATTCATGCTGATTCTCCAGAATGCTTTCAGCGGCTTTTTGGCGGCGTTTGTAGTGGTACTTATTTTTGTAGTCCTGATCGTGCTGGGACACGGCATAGGAAGCTCCATTGAGGCAAATTATGTGAATATGGGGATTTTGAAAACCATTGGTTTTACAGGCGGGAAATTACGCCGGATTCAACTGGGGCAGTACATGCTCGTCATCTTAACCGGAATGGTTTTGGGTATCCTGGCGGCTGTTTACGTCAGCCGGATTGTGAGTGCGGCCACACTTACGACTACAGGAATCCGCATTCCTACAGACCTGCCTGCCGCCTGGTGTTTCTTAATCAGTGGTCTGCTATTCCTGGTATTGACCGGTTTTATTGTATTTAAAACGGGAAAGCTCAAACGGATCACACCGATGAAAGCAATTGGAGGTGAGGCTTTTATCTACGGAACCAGAGTGAAAAAAGGCTTCCCAATCCGGGGGAACTATCTAAAATACTCCATGGCGCTCCGTCAGCTTACCGCAGGCGCCCGAAGATATAGCGGGGCCTGTATTGTGGCAATCCTTCTGGTGTTCTTTGCCTCCATGATCGGACGGATGGCTACCTGGCTGGGAGCGGACGGAAAAGGGATGATGGATGCATTCAATCCGGCGGATCACGATATCGGCGTCCAGATTTTTGGGGAACATACCCCGCAGGAAGCGGAAGAAACCGTGCTTTCCTATACCGGCATTACGGACCGTTATCTCCTGGCGATGCAGGGGGTGTCTGTGAACGGAATTGATTATACGGCCAATGCAATTACCGATCCGGAGCGGTTCCACATTGTGGAAGGGCGGACTTCCAAGGCAGATGATGAAATCGTGGTGACAGAGTTTGTGGCCTCTGACCTGGGAGTAGCAGTCGGTGATACGGTCACGGTACAGGCTGATCTGGGCAGTGAGGAATATGTGATATCTGGCATTTATACCTGTGCCAATGATATGGGCGATAATATCGGAATGAGCCGGGAAGGTTACCTGAAAATCGGATCGGATGACCCGGCTATCTGGTGCCACCATTATTTTCTGGAGGATGCTTCACAGAAAGAGGCCATCATAGTGGCTCTTGATGAGTCTTATGGCGGGGATGTCCATGTCCATGAGAATACATGGCCCGGTCTATATGGAATCATCTCTGCCATGCAGGCGCTTTTGGTATTCCTGTATGGGATGGTGGCGGCTTTTATTCTGATTGTCACAATTATGACTGGCAGTAAAATCCTTTCGGCAGAACAGAGGGATATCGGGATTTACAAAGCAGTTGGCTTTACCAGTGGACAACTGCGAGGCACATTTGCCCTGCGGTTTATGATTGTTGCTGTTCTTGCTTCCATCATCGGAACCATTCTGGCTGCAGCCCTGACCGATTCTCTTGTGTCCATTGTCATGCGAATGGCAGGCATCAGCAATTTCTCTTCCGGTATGACAGCCGGCAATACGTTGGTTCCGTCCGCGGTGGTGATCCTTTTGTTTACCGGATTTGCCTATGCCGTATCGTGGAAAGTAAAAAAAGTGGACTTAACCGTGCTGATAACGGAATGACACATACTAAAAAAGCATAGATAACTATTTGATATAAGTATTTGTTTCGTTGATACCGCAGATATATAATAAATAAAAAAACAGAATACAGCATTTAGAAATTCAGAGAACGAGACACAGGAAAGGAATCAGGATGAAAAAGAATATAGTAAGAAAACAGTCAATCATATTTATGCTGGCCCTGGCTGCGGCTTCCATGCTGGCGGGGTGCCAAAAACCAGATGAGACCAGGAGAGAAAACAGCAATCCTTCCACATCTGCCGGTACTACAATGAGTGCTGGTCGGGATAATAGCACAGGCAATGCGGGAACCAAGGCAGAGGAAGCAGGGGAGGAACTCACAGGAGCATCGGCACTGGAAGTCCGTTTTGGCGATGACGGAGCCCCCTTTGTCATGCAGATGGAGGACAATACAACCGCAGACGCAATCGCCGGATATGTGGGAACCGCCAACTGGAGACTGCCAATCTACCATTACGACGATTATGAGAATTGGGAAGTAATGCAGTATTACGACATTCCCAGCCACTATGAGATACCCTCTGAGCCAGAAATGGTTACCGCAGAAAAAGCGGGTGAGGTATATTATTCGGAGCCTAACCGTATTATCCTGTTTTACCAGGACGGGGAAGTTACCGGGGAATACACAAAGATTGGGACCATTGAAGACACCGGGGAGTTCAGGGAAGCAGTGGAGAGCAATCCGGTACTGGAGGGTTGGGGCAACAAGATTGTCCTGATTAGCAGCTTAGTGAATTTATTTTGAAAAATCTTGCTGCCAGGCCTGACCATGACGGTTCCGCTGACCATAATTTCCTTCACTCAGGCACTTTGTATAGCGGTTCTGACAGCGCTGGTCCAGCTCTATATTGTTTTCCACGATTTTGACAAAATTGTAGCGTTTGGGAGAGAAGAAAATGAATTTCCAGGAAAAGCAGGGAGTGCCGGCACACGCGGAGCGCAGGAATCATAATTTCAATCCAATTCCAATCATGGTCAGAATCAGGGGCAAAGGAGAATCCTTGGAAAAGAAATGTTTGCAAGAGAAATAGATGCAATGAAAAGAAGGAGACAACAATGAAAAAGGGTGTACGAATCCTGCTGATTGTGTTAATGCTGCTGATTTCGGGTGCCGCTTATCTTTATTTCCGAATCAGGGCTGGCGTTGATTCGGCTGTCAATGTACAGAAACTGGAAGACGGTTTCTATTATATGGAATACAGGGACGATTATGGGTTCGACCGCTTTCTGGAACAGGGTGGAGCAGCTTCCGATCTGGATGTGGCAAAGTTTGTCGGTAAGGCTCTGTTCAAAGGATTTCTATATCCCCGTTTTTTAGGAGGCAGCTTCGGATGCAGTACTCTGTCGGCCAGAAATCCGAAGGGCGGTGTGATGTATGGCAGGAACTTTGATTGGATGGAATGCACCTCCATGGTTGTCAAGTCAAAACCGGAGAGAGGATATGCTTCGGTTTCTACTGTAAATCTGGATTTTCTGAATCTGGGTACGGAATACGATCCGGAAAAAACCGTATCTAAAATCATATCGGCCGCAGCCCTGTATGCCCCAATGGATGGGATTAACGAAGAAGGTCTCTGTGTAGCCGTGCTGATGATTGATGACTCAGCGGTTACGGAGCAGGATACCGGAAAGCCGGACCTTACAACCACAACCGCTGTCAGGCTGCTTCTGGACAAAGCCGCCAGTGTGGACGAGGCGGTTCAGTTATTGGGACAGTATGATATGCATTCCTCCGCAGGCATGATGCTTCATTTGGCTCTGTCAGATAAAAGCGGTCGTTCGGTGGCAGTGGAATATGTGAACAACGAGATGTCGGTGGTTGAAACTCCTGTGGTGACAAATTTTTACCTGACCCAGGGAGATAAATATGGGATTGGGACAGAACAGTCTCATACACGATATGAAATGTTACTGGAACGTTTGTCAGAACAGCCGGCCATGGATATGGAGAACATGAAAGACGCGATGAGCAGTGTCAGTAAAAATAATTTCGGAGAATTTGCGTCAACTGAATGGACCATAGTATATAGCCAGGACAGCGGAGAAATCCGGTATTATCACAGGGAAGACTATGATAACTATTATTCGTTTTCAGTGGAGTAAAAGGTAAGGAATATGCTGGAGAATTATTTATTAAAAGGTTTGGTAATCGGGGTTGTATTCGGGGTACCCGCCGGGGTCGTGGGTATATTATCCATACAGCGGGTGCTGACCCAAGGTGCATTTGCAGGTTTTTTGACCGGGATTGGTTCCTCTGCAGCAGACATCTTTTACGCATGTGTGGGGGTGTTTGGGCTTACCTTCATCTCGGATATTTTGCTGAAACATCAGAGCACTATCTGCATGGTTGGCTGTCTGATGGTGGTTGCCATTGGAGTCCGCACAATCAAGAAAAAGGAGAGTCATTCCTTCGCCAGTGCGGCAGGGAACAATAAGGAGGAACATCCCGGACATATTTTCTCCTGCTTCCTGTCCTCCTTTGTGATTGCGATTACCAATCCCGCAACGATTTTATCTTTTATGGTAGTATTTTCCATGTTCAGGATTGGCGGTAATGAATCTGTGGGAGAGAATGTCCAACTGATATGTGGTATCTTTGCAGGTACCTGTATCTGGTGGCTTGCAATCGCGGTGATTGTTAGCCTGTATCGGAAAAAGGTTACGGACGATGTTTATTTCATATTGAATCGGATTTTCGGGGCTCTGATGATTTTATTTGGCATCGTGATAGGTGTCAGAGGATGTCTGAACGGTTAAGATTGGCTCGATAGTTTGGAAATTGTTTAAACACATCATGACTCCTCCCGTTATATAAAGCAGATACCGTACAAAAACATCTGGAAGCTGCAGACATGTACAGGATTGGAAAAGCTCCGCAATTTTTATTCCGGAGAAAAAATGGGAATATGGGGAGAAAACAGGCAATGACAATCAGACAGAAAATTAAATTATCTAATGTAATGATGGCGCTTATTCCGATTATGCTGACGGCCATTATTGTTGCAGTATGTTTACAGACTTCGCTGGGCAGTTACTGGTATACGCTGGAGACCATGTATCAGGATGAGAATGGGATTCAGTCGGCCCAGAGCCTTATTTACACCTATCAACAGGAACTGTGGGAGAATAACTGGGGACAGGGGGTTCATAGAGAGGCCGGGACGGAAATCAGGAAAAGTGACAAAATGAACCATCTGGAAAATAAACTTTCCAGAATGGGGTATCATTTTCTGATTACCAAAAATGGAAATGAGATTTATTCCAATATTTCGGAGGAGGAGATGAGGGCGGCGGAATCTGTAGCAGGTACAGCCATGGAATCGGCTAAGACCCTGACAGCAAGCTACCATGATGTGTCTGTGGTGAAGCATACGTTTTACCATGGGGAGAAGGCTGTGTGCATCCTGGCGGTCCATACTGGGGAAACCGACCAGGAAGTTATCTCCTATCTGCAGAACTATATCCTAAACTATATCGTGGGCTTTATCAGCGCATTTCTGGTCCTGACTGTTTGTGTCAATGGAATTCTTTCCTGCTGGATATCTAAGAGCGTTCTGGTTCCTTTGCAGAAACTGAGCCGCGGCACAAAGGAAATCAAGGAGGGGAATTTAGATACCAGCATTGATTATACGAAAGAGGATGAATTCGGCGAGGTATGCCGGGACTTTGATGAGATGAGAGCCTATTTAAAGGAGTCAGTGGAGCAGCGGCTGAAGGATGAACAGCGGAAAAAGGACCTGATTATTGGGATTTCCCATGACCTTAGGACCCCGCTCACGTCCATCAGCGGGTATCTGGACGGGCTGATGGATGGGATCGCCAATACCCCGGAAAAAAGGCAGCGGTATCTGTCCGCCATCAAAACAAGGGCAAAGGATTTATCTCGCCTGGTAGACAGTCTTTCCGAATATAACCGGCTGGACAGCAGCAGCTTCCATTACCATTTGGAACCGGCAGATTTAAAAAGGTTTATAGGGCAATACCTGATTTCTTATGAGGAGGAGGCCAGACAAAATAAGGTGGAATTTAAACTCACAAGTGAAGGGGGAGAATTCCCGGTCCTTCTTGATAGAGAGGAGATGAAACGCGTGCTGGACAACCTGTTTACCAATACCATACACTACCGCAGGCATCCCCATTCAAATGTGGTGATATCCCTAAGGCGTGTGGAACGCAGTACAGTGGTGGAGTTCATTTTTTCCGACGATGGGCCGGGGGTGCCGGAAGAAAGCCTGGACCGCCTGTTTGAGAGCTTTTACCGGGTGGATGGGGCCAGGAGTAATTCTGGGGAAGGCAGCGGAATCGGACTGGCTGTTGTAAAGGAGATCATATCAGGCCACAGAGGAATCGTCCATGCGGAAAATCATGGAGGCCTTGCGATTATTATACATCTGCCAATGACAGAGGAGAAATAGCATGAATAAAGTATTGATAGTAGAAGATGACGAGTTGATTGCAGAACTGGAACGGGATTATCTGGAGGCCGGCGGTTTTGAAGTAGAGCTTATTTTTGATGGAAATGAGGGGCTTAACCGGGCAATGGCCGGCGGCTGGGATGCCCTGATTCTGGATGTGATGCTGCCGGGTAAAAGTGGGTTTGAGGTGTGCCGGGAGGTAAGGAAATCCTTGCATTTGCCGGTTATCATGGTCACAGCCAAAAAAGAGGATGTAGACAAAATACGGGGACTTGGCCTGGGGGCGGACGATTATCTGGTAAAGCCTTTCAGTCCTGCGGAATTGGTAGCCAGGGTAAAATCCCATATCCAGATTCACGAGAGACTGCTGGAGCACCGGGAGCAGCAAAAGGTGGACGCAATTATCGTGAAGAATCTCGCCATCCGTCCTAAGGAAAGAAGGGTATACTTGAATGGCGAGGAAATGAACCTGGCCAATAAGGAATTTGAAGTGCTTCTTTTCCTGGCTGAGAATCCCAATATTGTTTTCTCAAAAGATACATTGTTTGACCGGATTTGGGGCATGGACTCGGTAGGAAATACGGCGACTGTGACAGTACATATAAACCGTTTGAGAGAGAAACTGGAGAAGAATGCCGATTCCTCAACGTTTATTGAGACGGTCTGGGGAGCCGGATACCGGTTTAAGGTGGAGTGAGGAGAAAAATCCATCTAAGTTCCGAAGAAGAAATGTAAGGGGAAGAAAGCCGCAGGGGATGTTTGCAAAAAGAGCGATTAAAAATATTACGAAAGGAAATAGGATTCATGAGACTATATAAGAAGAAGCTGTTTGCGGGATTGGTGTTGGCTGCCATGTTTGTATCGTCAGCCTATAGTGCCGGAAATCTACAGCCGGAAGAAGCAGCCAGGAGTGAACATACAGCTGAAACAACAATGGAGACGTCAGAAATAGCGACGACGGAGGAGAGCAGAGCAATAACGATGAATGTACAGATAGGCAGCAGTACATTTACAGCAACGCTGGAGGATAATACGGCAGTGGATTCTTTTGTCAGGATGATGCAGACTGCTCCTGTAGTAATCCAGATGAATGATTATTCCGGATTTGAAAAGGTAGGATCGATTGGAACCAGTCTGCCGGCCAGTAACAGTCAAACCACGACGCAGTCAGGGGATATTGTTTTATATAACGGAAATCAGATCGTAATATTTTATGGTTCTAATTCCTGGAGCTATACGAGGCTGGGCAAAATAGATGATTTATCCGGATGGACGGAAGCGCTTGGAAGCGGTGATGTGACAGTAACATTTTCTTTGGAATAGCTGGAATGGGAAAAGAAACAGGCAGCCTCTGCATGGCGTGTTGCAGAGGCTGCCTGTCCTTGTCCGAATTGACAGTAACTATATTTTGCAGAGCACGTGTTTTTCTACGCCATATGGCAGGTCTGCATGGAAGATTAGATACTGCTATGAAAAGCGTCCTGCACATTTTTAAGAAAACGGTCGGCTGCTCCGGAAAATACCTGGTATTTTTTCCAGACAATGTCAAGATGGGCGTCCATCTTTGGTTTCAACGGCCGGAAACACAGGCGGCTGCCTTCTGAGGTGTTCACCAGCTTGTCCAGACACAGGGCGTATCCCAGTCCCTCCTCCACCATAAGGGAGGCATTGTATACCAGATTATAGGTGGCTACGATATTCAGCTTATCATAATCTTTTTTCAGCCAGCCCGAAAATTCATTGCTGACCGTAGTCTGTCGGGAGGATATAAGAGGCAGCTCCCAGATATCCTCCGGCCGGATGAAATCGTGGGCGGCCAGAAGGCAGTCCTTGGGCATTAATAGCCCCCAGGTATCGGTGGCAGGAAGGCGGATATAATCATACTTTTTCATATCTGCCGGTTCGATGAGGATTCCAAAGTCCAGAAGCCCCTTGTCCAGCCGTTCCATCACATCATCCGCGTTTCCGCTGTATAAGTGGTAGCGGATATCAGGACAGCTCTTTTGTAAATCCGTGGCTATCCTGGCAATCAGACGCATGGCATCTGTCTCCCCGCCTCCAATGTAAATGTCTCCGCCAATGGCCTCATCCGGCGCCGTAAGTTCCGCTTCTGTCTTATCTACCAGATCGAGTATTTCCGCCGCCCGTTTGCGGAGGAGCATCCCTTCCTCTGTCAATGTGATTCTGCGGTTTCCGCGGATCAACAGTTTTTTTCCGATCTCATTCTCTAAGTCCATGAGCTGCCTTGACAGCGTTGGCTGTGTCATATGGAGGGACTCCGCGGCCCCTGATATGCTTTCTTCCCTGGTGACAGCCATAAAGTATCTTAAAACACGAATATCCAATCTGATTCCTCCATTCCTGTTATTTATGCCAGACACACGAAAATTCTTCTATGTCTATTATATATAGAATGTGATATGCCTGTCAAGTATGGGATTGTATTTAATATAAGTATTTGATATGAATATGATTTTGGATTACAATAAAGACATAAAAGAAGCAAATAATTTGCGAGGAGGAAAATATGCAGAAGGAAAGCATCATGGGGACAACACCGATCCCCCGATTAATCATAAAAACGTCCATACCACTGATTATATCATTGCTGGTAAACAATCTTTATAATCTTGTGGACAGTATCTTTGTCTCCCGTGTCAGCGAGGATGCGCTGACGGGAATCTCAATTGCGGCGCCGCTGCAGATGCTCATGATTGCGCTGGGATGCGGGCTGGCCGTGGGGCTGAACGCAATGGTATCCAAAGCCATGGGAGAAAAGCAACCGGAGGAAGTAAAAAAGACAACATCGGCGGCAATCGTCATGGCATTCGGAGCGTATCTGATTAATGTAATCATCTGCTTGTTACTTGTAAAACCATACTTTGCATGGCAGGCCGGCGGGAATGAAGTGATTGCGCGGTACGGAATTTCCTATATACGGATCTGCATGCTCTTTTCCTTTGGCCAGATGCTCCAGTGGGTGTTTGACCGGCTGTTGATTGCAACAGGAAAATCCAATCTGTTCCTTGCCACGCTGGGGACAGCTTCCCTCGTGAATGTGATTTTAGACCCAATCCTGATATTTGGATATTTTGGTTTTCCGGCCATGGGGACGGCAGGGGCGGCCGCAGCGACCGTTACGGGGCAGCTGGCAGGAGGACTTCTTGGAATTTATCTGAATATAAAAAGGAACAAAGAAATCCCGGTTCATTTTACCCTGCATATCCAGAAAAAGTATGTGGCTAATATCCTGAAAGTTGGAATCCCCACAGCGATTGTACAGGGAATCATGTCCGTCATGGGAATATTTATCAATACCATCCTGTACCAGTTTTCATCAACAGCAGTGGCAATCTATGGAATCCTGATGAAAGTTCAGAACCTGGCACAGATTGGCGTCCAGGGAATGAACAACGGCCTGCTCCCGATTATTGCTTACAATTATGGGGCCGGAAAAGAAAAGAGAATCCATGAGACAATCCGGTGCGCATTTCTTTATGCAGTGATAATCATGATAGTGGTCCTGATTTCTCTTGAATTGATACCGGATAAAATCCTGATGTTGTTTGACGCCTCTGAGCAGATGATACGGCTCGGTATTCCAGCGGTCAGAATTATGTCGGTCAGCTTTTTTGTATCGTCGGTGGGGATTATATTTGCGGCAATTTTTCAGGGGTTTGGAAATGGAAACTACAGCATGTATCTTGCATTCATGCGCCAGGTAATTCTGCTCATACCGATTCTTCTGATTGGAGCAGCTATAGGAAATATAACGGTTATCTGGTCGGGGGTTGCGGTGGCGGAGGCGCTGTCCATTCCTTTTGGAATGTGGTTATATGGAAAAGTAACACAAAATATGATTGCGCCTATGGCAGAAACTTATGGGGAAAACAGGGTCGAAACTGCATAGAAACAATAAAGCAATAAGTGTCAATTATATGTAGAACACACGATGCTTTGTGGGTATAGAGGGAAATGGAGACAAGGGAGGTGATAGATTAGAATGGCAAACTATGTGGAAAACCCTGATTCCGTGATTCAAAATCTGGAGGATGCCGGATGTGATATGGAGATGGTGGCAGAGTTTATGAAATTAGGCATCGCTGGAAACCGGCAGAACCAGTTAAAGCTGTTGGAACAGCATAGAAAACGCCTGTTGGAGAAAGTACATATGAATGAAAAGCGGATTGACTGCCTGGACTATCTGGTGTTTCAGATGAATAAAGAAGAATAACAGGATTATATAAGGAAGGAGTGCTGAACCCTGCCTATACCTTTACGCTGCCCAGGTATCAGATGGTGGCAGGCTTTTATGATATTATGTCTCATATTCTGGAACAGTACTTTTCCGGTGAGGATGACAATACTTCCGATTATATCATGGAGGGGATGTTAAAATCCATGATTCACAGCTCCAGAATTGCAGTTAAGAATCCTTTGGACTATGTGGCCAGAAGCAATATCATGTGGACCGCTACATGGGCATTAAATACACTGGTGTCCAAAGGAAAGACAACAGACTGGATGGTGCATATGATTGGGCAGTCGGTAGGAGCTTACACGGATGCCACCCACGGAATGACACTGTCTGCCGCATATGAAATGGGTAGAAATGTTTAGAAGGAGGCCGGGGCAATTTCCCTGGTGACAACCATACCGGTCGCTGCAATCGCCTCTAAATAGTGAGATGCAGACAGTTAAAACCGCCCGTACCCAAAATGGCTGAGTATTTCTGAAATCCAGAAAACCCAGCTATATGATATACTCAAAAAGCATAGAAATCAATTTGATATAAGCATTGGATATTTCCTGCTATTGGTATTAAAATATCGTTAGATAAAGAAAAAGAGTAAAACGGCAAAGTTTATTTAAAGTTTATACTTATGTTAGCCAGCTGTTATTTTCGTCAGTTAGGATAGTTCATATTAAGAAACCGACTCACATTATTTTAAGGAGGAGCAGACAAAATGAAACAGATTAATCAGAAGTTTTTAACAGGAGAGCGCGCGTTATTCCAGGGTAAGGATTTGAAAATCTATGATACCACTTTTGCTGATGGGGAATCCCCTTTAAAGGAAAGCAGAAACATTGAGCTTTACCGCAGCATGTTCAAGTGGAAATATCCGCTGTGGTACAGTCACAATATTAAAATGGAGGACTGCGTGCTGTTTGAGATGGGGCGTGCCGGAATCTGGTATACGGAGAATATCTCCATGAAAAACTGTATTGTGGAGGCTCCAAAAAATTTCCGCCGTACCACCGGAATCGAACTGGAGCGCGTTACCATGCCGAATGCAGGTGAGACCCTGTGGAACTGCGATCAGATCCGGATGGACCAGGTATCCGCGAAAGGCGATTATTTTGCAATGAACAGCAGCAATCTTTATATCGACGGCTTTGAACTGGTTGGAAATTATTCCTTTGATGGGGTTAAAAATGCGGAAATTCATCACGCAAGGCTGCTGTCCAAGGACGCGTTCTGGAACAGTGAAAATGTAACGGTTTATGATTCCTTTATTTCCGGCGAATATTTAGGCTGGAATGCGAAGAACTTAACGCTCATCAACTGTACCATTGAAAGCAGCCAGGGTATGTGTTACATTGACAATCTGGTGATGAAAAACTGCCGCCTTTTAAATACAACGCTTGCATTTGAATATTCCACGGTGGATGTGGAGGTGAACAATACCATTGACAGCGTTTTAAATCCCAACAGCGGCATAATCCGGGCAGGAAAAATCGAAGAACTGATTATGGATGCATCAAAGATTGATGTGACAAAAACGTTCATTCAGACGGAAGAATTAAAGGAGGCTGTGTAGGATGCCTTACAATTTTGATGAGTTAACCGAGCGCCGGGGAACAGGTTCCATGAAGTGGGATGTACCGGAGGGTGAGCTTCCCATGTGGGTGGCGGATATGGATTTTGAGACAGCCCCGGAAATCAGGGAAGCGCTGATGAAACGGGCAGCCCATGGGATTTTTGGCTATACGGTAGTTCCGGACACATGGAGAGAAGCGGTCACCGGCTGGTGGGAACGGCGGCACGGCTTTGTGATGGAAAAAGACTGGCTGGTATTTACCACCGGAGTGGTTCCGGCTATTTCAAGCGGCGTCAGAAAGCTGACGACGGTTGGAGAAAATGTGCTGGTTCAGACACCGGTCTACAACATCTTTTTTAATTCTATCCGAAACAATGGCCGGAACATCATCGAGAACAGGCTGCTCTATGATGGAGCGGGCTACCGGATTGACTGGGAGGACTTAGAAAAGAAGCTGTCAGATCCGCAGACGACTCTGATGATTCTCTGTAATCCTCACAATCCCACCGGAATGATCTGGACGCGGGAAGAACTGGGGAGAATCGGAGAGCTATGTGCGGCCAATCATGTGAAGATTATGTCGGATGAGATTCATTGTGATCTGACAGAGCCGGGGTACGGTTATATCCCCTTTGCATCAGTATCAGAAACATGCGCTCAGAACAGCATCACCTGCATCGCTCCAACGAAAGCCTTTAATCTGGCTGGTTTGCAGACAGCAGCTGTCATGGTGCCAAACGAAGAACTACGTCACAAGATGGAGCGCGCTTTGAATACGGATGAAGTAGCGGAACCCAACGCCTTTGCGATTGAAGCTGCCATTGCAGCATTTACAAAAGGCGAGGGCTGGCTGGATGCGCTTAGGGAGTATTTGGCAGAAAACAGGAAAACAGTCCGTAAATTTCTGAACGATGAAATCCCGGAGATGTCTCTGGTACCGGCCCACGCCACCTATCTGCTCTGGCTGGACTGCCGTAAAATCATTGTGGATGCGTCAGAATTATGCCGGTATCTCAGAAAGGAGACAGGACTTTACCTGTCAGCCGGTATGGTATATGGCGGAAACGGCAGAGAATTTCTGCGAATGAATACAGCCTGCCCGAAAGAACGGCTTCTGGATGGTTTGGAGCGTTTGAAACAGGGCGTTAAGACCTATGAGGAATATGCAGCCGGAAGCTGTTGATGATGATAGAAGGGTGACCATGTACTATAAAAAGTTTCGTTCATTAAATTTATCAGCATTGGGGCTGGGCGCATTGCGCCTGCCCATGGAAAAGGACAATCCAAACCGTATTGACAGGGAAGAAGGACGAAAAGTCATTGACCAGTCATTGTCCAGTGGTATCAACTATATTGACACAGCCTTACCTCGCCACAAAATTCTATGGGGCAGCCAATCCGGATATACAAGCTGTGTTTGAAGAACAGCTCAAGCGTCTTCAGACAGATTATTTTGATTTTTATCTTCTGCATGGCATGGATGAAAACTTATTTCAGACTATATGGATAAAGATAAGGACTAACTTGGTTATCTCCTGTTGGAGCAATAAGATTTTACAATATTGATTAGAATAAGCATTGTCTCAATAAAAAAACAGCTCCTTTTCAGGACATAAGAAATAGATGCCAGGCTCCGGAAGACGACTTTTCCGGGGCTTTTTGCGTATGCCGGGGATGGCGCTAATCTTGCTGAGGCGATGAAGCAGGTAAGGCTGTTCAATAACCTGAAGTCCCAAAAATGCAATTCCTTCCAATGCCTGTCAAAACCACTTGTAGTCAAAGTATGAAAGATGTATAATTACAAAAGAGATGCAAAGCCATGACCACTCTGGAGTGTTATTAACGCATGGAAGAAGATTAAAAAGATGATGCTCTCCCTGTTGGGTCACTGAGGAGGAGGAAGTATGGAAATATTAAATGAAACGCTCAAACGGACAGGCTACGAATATGATACGCTGATGAATCTGCTGCATGTCAGCGTCAGCAAGCATATATTGGATGAGTATTATACCCTGGTATGGTGCAATGACTACTATTATGAACTGATTGGATATTCCAGGGAGGAGTACGAGGCATTGTACCACAATAAGCCGGCTCATTACTATATGAATGACGATTTGAATATCCACGATGAAAAGCTGTGGATGCAGCTGAGCGCCAAGGTAATGGAGACACTGGAATCAGGGGAAAAGTCCTATAATCTGGTTACGCGGATGCGGCGGAAACATAACGGAAACCATCATGATTATATGTGGGTGCGGCTGAATGCATATCTTACGGATGAATATGTGGATGGCTACCAGGTCAGCTATTCGGTCATGACGGATATTACCGATGTGATGGATATGAAGCTGGAGCAGTCAGTGACCTACGACAGCCTGCCGGGGTTTGTCTCCAAGTTCAGAGTTAACCGGAACCTGGACTTTAAGCTGCTGGAGGCAAATGACCGTTTTTTTGACTTTTTTGGGAAAGACAGCATGGACGGCATGGATAATGCTCTTTTTCGTGAAAATATAATACGCAACATGCCGGTATTTCTGGAACATAAAAATGCTGTTACCAATGGCAATTCGGTTCATTTTACGGTACAGATGAAGAACCGGTCTGGCAATGACGCCTGGCTGCAGATTAACGCCTCCTGCATCGGGTATCAGGAGGGCGATCCGGTGTACCTGGCCATTTATATTGATATTACCAACGAAACAGAACTTCGGCAGATGCAGCAGAAATTGGAGGCGCAGGCGAAGGAGCTTCGTTCTGCCCTGGAGACAGCGGAGGAGGCGAACCGTGCAAAATCAGATTTTCTTTCCAGAATGAGCCATGATATCAGGACTCCCTTGAATGCGGTGCTCGGCATGAAGGATATTGCGGAAGCCCATTTGGACGACCCTGCAAAGGTGAAGGACTGCTTAAGGAAGATTGGTTTGTCAGGGCAGCATCTGCTGAGTCTTATTAACGATGTGCTGGATATGTCTAAAATTGAAAGCGGAGAAATGGTTCTCAGGGAAGATTCCATGTCCTTGCCGGAGGTGCTGGAGAATGTAGTGGCCATTATGCAGCCACAGTTCGGCGAGAAGGAGCAGCATTTTTCCATTCGCCTGCGGTCAGTGGTGCACGAACAGTTTTTAAGTGATGCCCTGCGTTTGAGGCAGATTTTTATCAATATCTTGTCTAACGCATATAAGTTTACCCCTGTCAATGGAACTGTTTCCATGGATGTCTGCGAGAAGCAGGCTGTGGACGGAACAGCCCTCTTTCGCTTTTCAATAACTGACACGGGAATCGGCATGAAACCGGAATACCTGGCCCAAATCTTTACGGCATTCAGCAGAGAACGGGACAGCCGTGTGGATAAGACGGAAGGAACCGGTCTTGGAATGGCAATCACAAAAAGGTTCGTGGATATGATGGGAGGAACTATTGAGGTTACCAGCGAATTGGGAAAAGGGACCTGCTTCAGGGTGGAACTACCACTGAAAATAGAAGAGAACCAGTTTATAAAAGGAGAATTTCCAGGGTTGAGAATCATTGTCACAGATGATGACGCAGTCATGTGCGAGTATATGGCTGAGATGCTCGGACAATTGGGTATCCATGCGGATTGGGTCGACAGCGGCATCCAGACTGTGGAAATGATAAAGACAGCAAAGCAGAACGGGGAAATGTATGATGCGGTGCTTCTTGACTGGAAAATGCCGGATCTGGACGGATTTGAAACCACCCGCCGGATTCGGGAATTGTGCGGCGGCCAGCTGCCGGTACTGATTATCTCAGCTTACGATTGGAGCGATGTTGAAAAAGATGCAAAAAAGGCGGGTGTCACAGGTTTTCTGCAGAAACCGATATTCGTCTCGACCCTGATTCATGGGCTGCAGCGGTATGTGCTTGAGGGACAGCCGGCCAGGAAAACGCAGGGGACAGATACCGGAGCCAGGTTTACGGGCAGGCGCTTCCTGCTCATAGAAGACAATGCAATCAATCAGGAGGTTGCCAGGGAACTCCTGGCCGACATGGGCGCTGAAGTGGATACTGCAAGTGACGGAGCCGAGGGGGTGGAGACGTTCAGACGCTCCCCGGACGGTTTCTATGACGTGATTTTAATGGATGTCCAGATGCCGGTGATGAACGGATATGAGGCCACTAGAGCCATCCGCACCATGGACCGTGACGGGGCCAAGGCAGTTCCCATCCTTGCCATGACAGCGGATGCGTTTTCGGAGGATATCCAGGCTGCGAAAGACGCCGGAATGAACGGACATATGGCAAAACCCCTGGACAAAGCAATCCTGTGGAGGGAAATAGGAAAATACTTAAACAGTGATTTTTCCCCAGAAACAGCCGGCAAATCCGGCGTGAATCACTAAATAGCCATAAAGGCGATGAGAAAGTAAAATCCCGGAGGACACCTGAATGGAGATTAACCTGAGTTATGAACAGCTCAATGCTGAATACAGTATGCTGATGAGTGTTTTAGGCGCAAGCGTCAGCAAGCATCTGGTAGATGATCATTTTACCTGTATCTGGGCAAATGATTACTACTATGAGCTAATCCGCTATCCGAAGCCCTTGTATGAACATCTGTTTCGCAATCACTGCGATGAATATTTTTATAATAATCCCAAAGGATGGGCCAGGCTGACGGAACAGGTCCATTCTGCACTGGAGCAGGGGAAAAGCGGCTATTCCTTATATCTTCCCATGATATATCCGGATGGAGGGACTTTCTGGGTCAGGATGCAGGCGGTGTTTACCGATGAGTTTATCAATGGATACCGTGTGTCCTATACAACGATGGTTGATGTGACTGATATGATGCAGGCCCGGCTGGAACAAAAGGAAACCAGGCAGGATTTTGATAAAATGATGCAGGAGCAGGCGATGATTATGAGTGCGCTTAATATAAGCGTCAGCAAACACCTGATTGATGAACATTATACCTGTGTCCTGGCCAATGAGCATTACTATAAGCTGATTGGCTATTCAAAGGCAAGATACGAGGCGTTGTTCCACAATCATCCGGATGAGTTCTTTGCCAATAACCCGGAGGGCTGGGAACTCCTGACAAGCAAAGTTGAAGCTGTTCTGAAAAATAATGGGGATGGATATGAGGCGATTGTGCCCATGAAATATGAGGACGGTTCAAGCTACTGGGTCAAGCTGGTGAGCTTTTTTACAGATGAATACATAGACGGATTCCGCATTTCTTACACGGTAATGACAGATGTAACAGAATTAATGAGAACAAAAAACGAGCAGGAAATGCTTATGAGTGCAATGGAGGTCAGTGTCAGCAGGCACTTGATGGATGAACATTTTACTGTTATCTGGGCTAATGAATGTTACTACCGGATGATTGGGTACACGAAAGAGGACTATGAGACCAGATTCCATAACTGCTGCGATGCGTATTTCTGGGACAATGAAACCGGTTTGAGGATTATTAATGAGAATATCCAGAGTATGACCAATGCGGATGAGAAAAGTTACGAGGCATATCTGCCGCTTAAAATGCCGGACGGTTCCATGCGCTGGGTCAAAATAGTGGGTTTTCTGACAGATGAATACATGGATGGAATACAGATTGCCTACACCACAATGATTGATGTCACAGATTTGGTGCAGACCCAGAAGGAGCGGAGTATTGCTTATGAGAATATTCCGGGATTCATAGTCAGGCACCGCATCCTGCCGCAGGGGATTGTAATGCTTGACGCCAGCGAACGGATTAAGGATATTTTTGATGTCAGCATGGAGGATATCGCCGCCATCGACCCGCTGGAGGTGATGTCCGGGGAAAGCCGGGAGCTAATAATCAGCCATTTTCCGGGTCTGAGAAGAGGGGAGCCCCTTGAGGCGACTATACGTATTAAAGATAAATATGACCGTGACCGGTGGTTCCACTTCAACAGCACCTGCATTGATACAATATCGGATGACCCCGTGTACCTGTCTATGTTTATAGATATTACGGATATTACAGAATTGAGGGAACTTCAGCGCAAACTGGAAGAGCGGACCGACATGCTTAACAGCGCCCTGGAGGCGGCAAAATATGCGAATGCGGCAAAGTCTGACTTTCTTTCACGCATGAGCCATGATATCCGTACACCCATGAATGTGATCACCGGTATGGCTGAAATTGCAGCCGCCCATATTGGGGATCAGGACCGTGTGAAGGATTGTCTTCAGAAAATCCGTTTATCCAGCCATCATCTTCTGGGGCTGATTAACGACGTGCTGGATATGTCCAAAATTGAAAACGGTAATTTTTCTATCAGCATGGCTCCAATGTGTCTGCCGGATGAGCTGCAGGAGATTATCACAATTGTGCTGCCAGGCATCCGCAAAATGAATCAGAGATTTGATGTGTACCTGGAAGGTCCGGGCTGGGAGAACTTCATGAGTGACGCGCTCCGCTTCCGCCAGATTCTTCTCAATCTTCTCTCCAATGCTTCAAAATTTACTCCTAAAGACGGGAGGATTATCTTAAAAATAGAGATACAGGAAACAGAGTCTGCAAAAAAAGCCATGATCTGCTTTACCGTGTCTGACAATGGGATTGGTATGAGTCCGGAATATCTGGAGCAGATTTTTGAACCGTTTACCCGTGAAAGGGACAGCCGTATCGACCAAATCGAGGGAAGCGGGCTGGGAATGGCAATTACGAAGCGTCTGATTGACCTGCTGGGGGGCACTATAACAGTTAAAAGCCAGTTGGGTGTGGGAACTGTGTTCGATGTTCTGATGCCCATGGATGTCCTGGCTGATTCAGAAGAGGAACAGAAAGATTTCAGGGGATTACATGTCCTGCTGATAGACGATGACCCTGCACAGCAGGCGTGTACGGGCAGTTTGCTCCGTTCTATGGGGATGGAGGTGGAGTGCACGGATTTTGAGGAAGCGGGGAAACGCTTCCTGACACATTGGGGGACAGAAAACTTCGGTTTTATCATTCTGGGTTTAAGTCTGGCGGAAGTTGAACGTATGGAGAAGACAGAAATGATCTGCCGGGGGATTCATGGCAGGGTGCCTTTGGTGGTGTCTGCCTATGATGTAAGCGGAATGAAAGAAAGAGCCATGGCATGGGGGGTCTGTGGATTTATGAGTAAACCGCTATGCCGGTCCGGGGTGATTGACTGCATGAACCGGTGCCGGATAGGGGAGGAATTGATGCGGCCGGATACGAAACTGGTGAGGCTGGAAAAGAAGCCGGGACAGCCGGATACGGAACCACTGGATTTCGCCGGAAGCCAGGTCCTCCTCGTTGAGGATAATGAGCTTAACCGCGAGATTGCCCTGGAACTGCTGGGTGGATTCGGGATGGAACTGGAAGCTGCAGTCAACGGGAGGGAGGCCCTTAAACGTTTTGAGGAGAGCCGGCCAGGGTATTATTCTTTGATTCTCATGGATATTCAGATGCCTGTGATGAACGGATATGAGGCAGCCCGCGCTATCCGTTCGCTTTCAAGAGAGGACGCAAAGACGGTTCCTATCCTGGCAATGACCGCTGACGCCTTTGTTGAGGACATAGAGAACACAAAGGCCGCGGGTATGAACGGCCATTTGGCAAAGCCTTTGGATTTTAAACAGCTTGTGCGTGAAATAGGACAATATCTGCACGTATAGCACAGATGCAGATTCCTGGCCTGCTCTGAGGTACATACAGAAAACAGTGAAGATATTCATTTTTATATTGGCATTTTTTACTTATGAAGCACCTGCTTTACTTTTTGCAGTATTATAATTCATTCCGGATCCTTCAACGTATTAAAGATGGAACCGGAGGGGAGTTTTGATAAGACCATACAAACATCTTGATAGATCAAGGCAAACGCATTACTAAACGCATCTGGTAATGCGTCGCTCCTTTGGGCTTTCAAGGCAGTGATAACAGCTTCCATTGCGAGCGCGATTTCACTGTAATCAGGATAATACGACTTGTCAATTGCCTGCATATAGTGTCCCCATATCAGCAGGTCGTCTAGCTGCCGAAAAATATTTTTAAGGGATTGGTATGGCAGGAGCTGGATGAATGCATTCATAAGCAACTGAAAAGACAAGGGGGTGATTCTGTTATCCGATGCTGTGCGAAGCCTGCTTTCCACGGACTGGCCCAGGTAATCCGGAATAAAGGAAATGGATGATGCACAGCAGCGTGCAGTGAGAGCTACAATTTGAAGGGCTTCCAGGAAAAAGGATAGCCGCTCCTGTATCACCGGCTCCGCCAGATCCAGCTCACTTTTAAACGAAGTATATCCTTCCGGCGTAATTATACTCCCCTTTTTATCAATTGTCTGTGCGATCCCCAGTGAATTGAGCAGGCTAACCGCCCGTCTTGCAGTGTTTTTTGTTATGTTGTATTCTTCCATCAGCTTTGGTATAGAGGGTAAATACGGTTCGTTGTCAAACTCCCCGGCAATAATCCTGCGTACAATGGTCATCGCCAGCCGGGAATATAGCTCGGAATGTCCTTTTATTCTGAACCAGCGGATGTCCTCATTCTTATTTGAATTGCTTTCGGTATATTTGCCCAAAGCATATAAGTAATTGTCAACCCTTTCTCCTGAATCGCGGTATAATTTTGACGCATCGGCATAAAAGTCATCAAACTGTTTCTGTTTAATTTGAATGATAGCTTTGCTGAACCAAGTTTTTGTTCTTTCAAAGGTCGTAGCAAAAGGATTATCTATGCCGGGAATTGGTACGAATGGGACGTGAAGATAGTTTTCACTGTCAAACTCCAGATCGATGATTAACTGATTTTTTAATGGACGGAGCAATGCTGTAAAAAAGGCATTGGCCAGCTGATAGTGATCTGGCAGTTCCATCTGTTCTGATATATGATTCAAAATCTTATCCAACCAATACAAATCTGACTCGTTACACCGTTTGGCGCCCTCACGATAGAGGATTGGCATCAGCAACCCCAATCCCTTATATGCGTCGGCAATTTCCTCACGGTTCTGAACCAGAAATTCGGCATGGGCTTCCTTTGAGGTACGATAAGTTACTACAGACGGCTGTCCCTGCGCTGTGCGGATATATCCTTCTTCAGCAAGGAGCTTCATCACTTTGCGAACCGTAGTTATCCCCGAGTTGTATCGCTGGCAGATTTCCCGCTGTGAAGGAAACTCCTGTCCATAAATAAAAGTACCGTTACATATCTGTGTGGTAATGGTCTGATACAGATACTGATATAGCTGTTGATCATGGCTCATGGGTTTGGCCTCCTTTCATGGAAACGTTCTCCTTATTAAGAAGCAGAGAAAAAATGCAGAGATTTTTTATTAATAGCTGCTTTTCTTAAATCAACTTCATTAAATCAGCTCTTTCGTGTCTCTTCAACTTGATTTCCTAACATTCATATGCTAAACCCGGCTTGCATAGATGCCGTGGCTCTGGGAGATGGATTCCCTTTTGGGTGTTTCTTTATAGATTATCTCTGATTTACGTTTTCAGGACAGCCCCTTTTCACTCCCCCTTTTATATTTATAACAGTAAATACAGCCGCATGCCAAGAGCAGGCGGATAATCTAAAGGATAGTATATAGCTATATATTTCTGTCCAATAAATACATTGCATGTATGCCTATTTGCAGCTTCAGCATATTTTCTGGCAGCCCGATATTGTAAGGCAGCAATTCCTGAATTCTGGTCAGATAATTCATCAAGGTATTGCGATGGATATGCAGATAAGACGCAGTTTTGCTGATGTTATAATGATTCCCGATATATGTTCTCAATATATGGACATAATTGACATCGGAATTACCGGCCTTGCTTAAGGGCTCTATGGTATCTCTGTACATTTCCTCCAGACTTTCCAGGGGCATGGTCGAGAGCCATTGATAAACCTGAATGGTGCGGAATAAAAACACATTTTCTTCCGGATAGAGTTTTCTGCCCAATTTCATTGCGTCGATAGCCTGAAAAAACGCCTTTGAGATCTGCTGTAGATCAGAGGAATACAAGCTGACACCAATATATGTGGAAATATTATTGTGATTAAAAATATGCCAGATTTTTTTTTGCTGCTTCCGAAGCCTGGTATTCTGCTGTTTCCTGTGATATGACATCAGAAAAGAGCAGATACAGAACATAATGGGTGTGAGTTTTTAGGAAAAAAACGTTGCATCCATAGGTGTTCATGATCCACGTGGTTATGGACGAGAAGATTTCTCTGGTTATATATTTACGTGTGGATGTGGTGGGTACCTCACTGTCAAATTCTATGGATAAACAAATACGGTGTTTGGAGTAATCAAAATTGTACATCTTGCAATAGCGAAGAATCGTTTCGTTTGAATTTGACTGCGCCATGATTACGGAGGCCGCAAAATCCTGGGTGTTTACTTTATTATTAGCTGTTAATTGAAATAAGGCCGATATGTCCTTTACAACCCTGTAATGCCAGTCTTCCAGTTTGTTTATCTCCGGAATAATTAAGAACGTTGTATCTCCGTCAATGTTTCCCGATGATAACAGAATACAGTTTATTTCACCTTTTGGGCTGCTGATAGAGAATTGGTGGAATTGGTATGGCTGCTGCTGATGCCTTTTCAGAAGAGTATTCTGTATATTTTTATCCAGCTCCATCAAAACTTCTTTGTGAAGGAGGTTCTGCAAAGAAAAATCGTCACTTGGACCATAGGAATATTCTATCAGCTCAAACTGTGAATTTATCAGGAAAACAGGATTTCTAAGCACCAGGCTTAATTCAGACAGCATTCTCTCCGGTACCTTATACTTGCTGAATGAATTGACAATATCCTTGTATGCAATGGAAACATGGTACATATCATCTAGCTGCTCCTCAAATATACGTTTATAAATCATAGAAGCAAAATCACAAAAGTAAAGATTATATGGCATTTCGTATATGGGAAAATCCAGTTTGTTTCCGTCGTCAAGTATGATGCCGGGAATCTCGTTGTGATAGCGGTGTAGTTTTACACCAAGCGCAGCGCAGCCTTTTTCCTTAAGGGAAGCGATAAAACCTTTCAGCATGGATGGATTATGACTGGTGATATATCCGGAATCCACAACAAATTCTCCTCCATGCAGCCAGTCCAGAATCTCAGGTGTGTCGATTATGGTGAACGAGGTAACTTCTCTGTTTGTCCCGCAAAATCCGGCAACACAACGGATTTGTTCAAGGTCTGATGTAAAATCTGCAACTGTAACCATGGAGTTCCATCCTTTCTAAAACAACTAGATGTAATTATATCAGCTGCCATATTATTAAGCAATGTGCAGTTTTTTGAATTTAAATGAAAAAAATGTGCACTTTGACCAGGACTGTGCAAAAAAATAATGATAATATATAGAAGAATATATAAATTTGCAGAAAAAAAGCTGGGATTAACAGAAAAAAGGCAGTTTGTTTCCGCGATTATAAGTAGTTGTTGGTGAAATTTTCGCAAATGAAAGAGTCGGAAATAGCTATGATCCTGCTGAATATACAGATATGATTCTAAATCTGTTAAATTCAAACAAAATTTAATACATCACTGGCTGATGTAAATTAACAGCTGACGGGGGGTGTGTATGTTTATAAGATTTATAGTAACTCGTTAATCGTGTAGTCCAATTGACTATACCATCATTATGCAAGGAGGTTGCGAAATGAGTAATATTGAGCAAGTCCAACAGGTTTCCAATTCACCTATTCTGTGGCTCTTATGCGGCGTTACGGTTGTCATATCTGCTATACAGACAGTGCTTTACATGAGGCAGTGCAGCAAGACTACCAGGGCGGCAGGTCTGGATCCGAAGATTCCCAAGGAAGCTTTCCGCGTGGGACTGATATCCGCTATAGGTCCTGCTTTGGGTGTGTTTATCGTAATGGTTGGACTTATGGCTTCCATCGGAGGCCCCATGGCATGGCTCCGTCTTTCCATCATCGGCGCTGCTGCCACAGAGCTTTCAGCAGCCAATATTGGTGCAGAAGCATGTGGAGTTACTCTGGGCACAGAGCAGTATACTCTGATCTGTCTTGCGGTTTCATGGTTTACCATGGCCTTAAACGGTGCAGGCTGGCTTCTCTTCACCGGTGTTGCCACTCCGTCTTTAGAGACGCTGCGCAATAAGGTATCCGGTGGAGATATGAAATGGCTGGTTGTGCTTAGCGGTGCGTGCTCCCTTGGTATTTTTGGTTATCTGAACGCAGGTGAAATCTTAAAAGGGATGGGAAATACACTGGCAGTTTTGACAGGTGCTGTTTCAATGGTCCTGCTTGTGAAAACCGTATGTAAAAAATATCCTAAATTGATGAAATATTCCTTGGGTATCGCCATGATCATTGGCATGATATTCGCATTGGGATATGATCAGTTACTCAAATAGACCAGGAGGGAAGATAAATGAGTGATAATGAAATCATGAAACAATGGAAAAAAAGCAGTATTGTTATTGGCTCACCTACGAACATCCTGGCTGCCCTGACCTCATTCATTCCGGTAATCTGGCTTTGCACCACTTATGATTGCTGGCCGCCAATCAGCACGGTCCTTACTGCATGGGGCATGGTTGCTGCTTCCTTTGGAGCATTTTATTTTGTGGAGCCGGTTTCCTACTATGCCGCTCTTGGTATGACCGGAACCTACCTTAGCTTCCTGTCAGGAAATATCGGCAATATGAGGGTTCCCTGCGCTGCGCTGGCCCTGGATGTTACACATTCCACACCAGGTACAATCCAGGCAGAGGTGGTTTCCACCATGGCAATCTGCGGTTCTATCATTACAAACCTGATAGGCACCACTTCTGCAGTTATTGTAGGCGGAGCGGTTTTATCTGTGCTTCCTGAGTTCATAGTGGTAGGTCTTACGAAATATGCCAGTTCCGCAATTTTTGGAGCGACCTTCGGGAATTTTGCGGTTAAATATCCAAAGGTGGCAGTATTTGCATTGGCAATTCCCGTAATTCTGAAAATGACCACCGGGCTTCCGGCAGCAGCAGTCATTGTGTGCACTGTATTTGGTACCTTGTTAATCGCAAGAGTATTCTATAAAAAGGGACTTGTCAAATAATCATGGGTTGCGGCAATCTAATTTCAGGAAAGGAGTAATATATTATCATGTGGGAGAAATGTAAAGAATTACAGGAAGAGCTGGTCAGAATGCGCAGGGAGCTTCATCAGATTCCGGAGCTGGGCGGAGAACTGCCCAAGACCAGGGCGTATGTGGAAGAAAAGCTTAAGGAACTGGGGATTCCTTTTGTGGAGAATAAGACGGACAGCGGCCTCATTGCTACCATTAAGGGAGAAAAAGAGGGAAAGACCATTGTGCTCCGTGCAGATATGGATGCCCTTCCGATACAGGAAGCCAATGAGGTGGACTACATATCCAGACATGAAGGATGTATGCATGCCTGCGGACATGATACGCATATGACCATGCTGCTGGGGGCGGCTAAAATTTTAAGTGAACATAAAGATCAGATCCCAGGCACGGTAAGGCTGCTCTTCCAGACCGATGAAGAAGGTTCCAGAGGAGCTCAGAGGCTTTGTGCAGAGGGCGCTATGGATGGCGTTGATGCTGTGTTCGGAACCCATATCGGAACGATTATTTCCAAGGACATCAAGGCAGGAACCGTGATTTCCGTACCGGGCTGCTGTATGGCTTCCTTTGATAAATTTGTGATAAAAGTAAAAGGAATCGGCTGCCACGGCTCCACTCCGGAAAAAGGCGTGGACCCGGTGAACATTGCAGCCCATATCATCATCAATCTCCAGGAGATCATTGCCCGTGAGATCCCGGCAGTTAAGCCTTCCGTACTCACTATCGGCCATGTGAAGGCAGGTTTCGCCTATAATGTTATCCCGTCGGAGGTTCTGATTGAAGGTACTATCCGGGCTCTGGAGGAAGATGTACGCCAGGAGCTGGCTAAGAGGATTGGCGAGATTGCAGAGGCAACTGCGAAAGCCTTCAGAGGGGAAGCTGAGTACGAAATGATCTGGGGTGCGCCTCCTGTTATCAATGATGCCGGTATGGCTAAACTGGCAGCGGACTGTGCCAGGGACGTGGTGGGAGATGATATGGTCATTGACCATCTGGATGCGCCAAATATGGGCGGAGAGGATTTTGCATATTATCTGGAGAAAGCGCCGGGAGCATTCATGTTCTTAAGCTCATCCAACCCGGAGAAACACACGGATGTACCGCACCACAATCCGCTTTTTAATGTGGACGAGGACGTATTCTGGATTGGATCTGCCATATTTGTGCGTATAGTCGAAAGGTTTTTCAAAATGTAATAAATACGGCTCAGAAAGGACTTTTAAGATATGTCACCAGGGTTATTGTTTCTTGCATATGGTGTCATTGTCATAATGGCAATGTATGTTTTTGTATATATACCTAATAAGAAAAAGCACAGGAAGATGCAAGAGATGCATGATTCCATTGCTGCAGGGGATATGGTCATCACCATCGGAGGGGTAGTTGGAAGGGTGGTAAAAAAAGAAGGGGATTACCTCACTCTGGTTATTGATGAGGAGAAGGAAGTGACCATGAGGATTGTGCTGTATGCAGTCAATCAGAAGATAGATAAATAAGTGATTGGAAGGCGGAACATTTGGTTAAGTGTTCCGCCTTTAATTGTCCCGTTTATTCCCCTGCTTTACCGCAATTATTTTAATCCCGTCTGTAAGTATCTTGAATATAAGCCAAAACTCTGCTGTGATATACTTTTTCCATGGACAGAATCCACAAAATAAATCACCTTATTTATATAAATATCACAAATGTGTATATAAGGCACAAAAATCGTTTGACATTAATATGGTGTGATGGTAACCTAATATTAAAGCACACGCTAAAAATACACCAAAATTAAAAAATAGGGGGAACTATTCACATGGACGCTGTTAAAGAAAAACGTTACTATGGTTGGTACATGGTCATGGTCAGTGCGATTATCTATGCGCTGGTTTATTCCACCACATCCACCGGATCCGTCTTTACAATTTCAATCACGCAGGAGCAAGGCTTCAGCCGGTCACTCTGGTCATCAAAGTCAATCTTTACCTGTATTGGTTCATTGATCAGCTGTTATATGAGCGGACGTCTGATCCAGAGATTCGGCCTAAAGCGCATCATGCTGATTTCCACAGCCGGAGTCGCATCCACATTTTTCATTCCGCTGATGTTTACGGATATCCGCCAGTATTATGTTCTGTCTGTTTACTCCAGCGCTACATGGTGCGCGGCCACCATCATGTCAGTACCAATCCTTATCAACCGGTGGTTCGGGCCTAAGAAAAAGGGCATTGCCATCAGTCTTGCCCTGGCAGGCTCCGGAGTGGGAAGCATGCTCATGTCGCCGTTGCTGAGTTATCTCTGTGAGAATTACGGCTGGAGAAAGACGTACATATTTGAAGGAGTCATGCTGCTTGTGGTTATGCTGCCCCTTATCTATTTCACGGTTGTGGAGCGTCCCCAGGAAAAGGGATATACGGAACGGCTGGGAGAAAAGGAAAGTACAGGCTCCGGTGCAAGCGCCGGGAAAACCGTGCTGACCGGCGTACCCTACAAGGAGGGAATCAAGAGCATTGTATTCTTCACGGTTGTGATGGGAATCATGCTGATTCAAATTTGCAATGCGTCCGTAACCAACCACCGCACCCCATATCTTACAGACCTTTTTAATGGTAATGCAGTAAAGGCAGCCAGCATTTCCGGAATCGCCATTGGTTCCCTTACCATAGGAAAGATCGTGCTGGGCTCACTTTGTGATAAGATTGGTGTGAAGAAAGGTCTTTTACTGGGCATGACATCCTATTTCTGCTGTTTGCTCATGCTGTTTTTATCCATATACAGTACAAACTTTATTTATCTGTACCTCATGTTCTTTTGTATCGGCGGTTCTGTGGGAACGATTGTCACGCCACTCATTGTTTCTACGGTATTCGGAGATAAGGACTATGGCCGTTACCTTGGCACAATCCAGAGCATCACGGCATTCGGAACACCTATCGGAAATATGTTTTCCGCCTATGTTTTCGATAAGACCGGCGGGTATTCCGGCGCGTGGATGGTGGTGTCCACAGCTGCGCTGATTGCCATTCCGATGATTTTTATAAGCATAGTGATTGCAAACCGCAAACGGGCAAAGCTTCCGGTTTCCATGAAGGAGGCAACCGTCTGACTGGCAAGGCGCCGGCACTGAGTGAATATAAACCTTAAAATGATATGGGAGAGACTAAAATGAACTACAATTATCTTGAGGAAGCATGCCAATTAAACGACGAGCTTGTTGCATACAGAAGATATCTGCATGCGAATCCGGAGCTGGGGCTTTCCCTTCCGGGTACAAAAGCCTATGTGATGAAGGCCCTCTCGGATTTCGGCTACCAGCCCCTTGAGTATGGGGAATCGGGTGTTGCCGTGCTGGCAGGAGGTAAAAAGCCGGGCAAGGTATTTCTCATCCGCGCGGATATGGACGCCCTTCCCATAGAGGAGGAATCCGGTGTGCCGTATGCTTCGCGGATAAAGGGACGCATGCACACATGCGGACATGACAACCATACCGCTATGCTGTTAGGCGCTGCAAAGCTTTTGAAACGCCATGAAGATGAGATTGAAGGGACGGTAAAAATACTGTTTCAGCCGGGGGAGGAGACACTTGAAGGGGCTAAGGCCATGATAGAGGCAGGAATCCTTGAAAATCCCCATGTGGATGCCGCGCTCATGTTTCATGATATTGCAGGCAGCCCTGTAAAGGAAGGGACCGTGGGTGTCTTTGGGCCGGGCGCGGTGTACGCCTCCTCCGGACGGTTTGAAATCCATATAAAGGGGGTGGGCGGTCATGGTGCAGCCCCTGACTGGACGCATAATCCCCTTGGAGCCATGTGCGCAATCTACCAGGGAATCCATGAAATCGTGGCGGAGCACCGGTCGCCCTTTGACAGCTGTACCATGACGGTGGGGAAAATGAGTGCAGGGGACAGCGCCAATATCATACCGGAAACAGCTATTATGCAGGGGACCATACGTACATTCAGCAAGCAGGTTGGAGAACGGCTGAGAAAGGACCTTGTAACCCTGGTGGAATATGTGGGGAAGGCCAAAGGTGTGACGGCAGAGGTTACCTTCGGCACTGCCTGTCCGCCCCTTGTGGTGGACAGCAACGTGCACAAGTCCTTTCTCTGTTCCATGAAGGAGATGTTTGGGGACGAGGCCTGGGATATGCGCACTGCATGGGGGGGAGCTTACAGCAAAAGCACAAGTGCCGAGGATTTTTCCTATATCGCCGAAAAGGTTCCTTCCGGCTTTGGCTGGATATTCCTTGGGGACAGCCGTCAGGGACGCAAGTGGGGATGTCATAATCCCAAGGTACAGTTTAATGATGCCTATCTTTACCGGGGCGCGGCTGCTTATACTAAGGCGGCAATGGATTGGCTGCTGGAAAATGCAGCGGAAGGAACGGTATCGGACTGTATCCGGCAGGCAGAAGAGACTCTTTATGAGATGGCCGGAAATTGATGGTGGATGTCCTTTGAAAGGTTGATTGTATGGATATAAAACAGCGTATAGAAGAAATATACCCGGAGCTGGTGGAGATCCGCAGGGATTTCCACCGCCATCCTGAACCTGGGTTTGAAGAAAAATGGACCAGTGCCCGTATCCGCGAACTGCTGGACGGATGGGGGATTTCCTACGAATATCCTGTAGCAGGCACGGGGATTGCAGCCATGATTCAGGGCAGCAGACCGGGCAGGGGAAACACGGTGGCCCTGCGGGCTGACATGGATGCCCTGCCGCTGACGGAGAATCCGGCCTGCCCGTACGGCTCCATGAATCCCGGCTTTATGCATGCCTGCGGCCATGATGCCCATGTGTCCATAGCTCTGGGTGCGGCCCGCATCCTGAGGGAATGTAAGGCAGAGTGGTCCGGGTGTGTGAAGTTCTTTTTCCAGCCCGCAGAGGAGACTACAGGAGGCGCACTTCCCATGGTGAAGGCTGGCTGTATGGAAGAACCTCATGTGGATTATGTCATAGGCCTGCATGTGATGCCAACCCATGAGTCAGGCGAAATTGAAATCCGCTACGGTGATTTAAATGCCTCTTCTGACCATATACACATAAAACTTCGTGGAAAAAGCTGTCATGGGGCTTATCCGGATACAGGGGTGGATGCCATTGTCATGGCTGCTGCTGTCATAAACAGCCTGCAGGTTCTGGTGAGCCGCTGTATTTCCCCGCTGGACAATGGGGTGCTCACAATAGGGACCATATGCGGCGGGACTGCCGGCAACATTGTTGCAGGGGAAGTGGAGATGACCGGCACCCTTAGAACCACAGACCGGATGGTGAGGCAGAATATCATTGACACCATGACCCGCATGGTAAAGTGCACCTGCCAGGCAATGGGAGGAAACGGCGAAGTCACGGTGACCCCGGGATATGCCGCCCTTATCAACACGGATCAGGTGGTGGATGTGCTGGTGGAAACAGCTTCTGACATCATTGGAGAGGAACATATCCACTGGAAGAAGTGTCCCAGCATGGGGGTGGAGGACTTTTCATTTTTCCTGGACAAGGCCAAGGGTGTCTTTTATCATCTGGGCTGCGCCAGCAGAAGGAAAAAGATCACGGCGCCCCTTCACAGCCAGGACTTTGATATGGATGAAACCTGTCTCAAGCTGGGGGTTGAAATGCAGACCAGGCTGGCCCTGCGGCTGTTGGAAAGAGAGGTGAATCCAACCATATCAGGGTGAACGGCAAGTCCTGTTTCGTCAAAGAAGAGTCAGGGGATTCATGTACCTGGCTTTTTTGCTTGCTATTTGCCTGGCCGTATGCTATAAAAAAATGGACAGAATCATTTGAAAGGAACTGCGTGGTGATTAAACATGATGAAACTTGCGATTTTGGCAGCCCCTGGCCTGATTCCATATCTCTCAGACAAGCTTGAGTCCACAGGCCAGGCAGCGGGAGTAAAGCTTGATCTCTATGATTACGGGCATCTCTCCATGCTCCCTGAGCTTTACCCCAAGCTCAGGGACAAGTATGACGGATTTCTTTTGAGCGGACTTGTGGTGCAGACAGCCATACAGCGTTATTTCCCGGAGGATGACAAGCCGGTGGCTGCGTTCGATACTGAGCTTGAAGAGATATACCATGCGCTTCTGGACCTTTTGGACAGGGACAGAAGCCTTGACCTCACTAAGGTGGTGGTGGATATCTATCTGCAGGTGAATGAGAAGCACAACTGCAGGGCCTTGCTTGATATTAAGGATATGGATGCAGCAAGACAGAAAACCATGGATTATTGGAAAAATATCTCCCTTAAGGAGATTGAGGGACTGGGGGACAGGCTTTTTGCCCAGATTAAGAGACGCTGGGAGGCAGGGGAGATAACGTATGTGATATCCAGGAATTCCTCAGTCCAGCCAAAGCTCATGGCCTGCGGCATTCCCCATACCTTCCTGTATCCGTCAGAGAAGCAGCTGCTCCGCACGGTTCACGGGCTCCTCAGGCAGATTACTGCCCAAAAAAGCGCAGATTATATGGCGGCCGCGGTGGTGGTGGCCAGGGAATCCGTGAAAGGGCTGGTGGAAGCAGACGAGGAGGAAGAGCTTCTGCTCCAGCAGGCGGTTCTGGACTATAAGAAGGAGACCCTTGCTGATTTCCAGATACAGAAGACCACAAACGGCCTGTTCCTTTTTACGAACCTGAAAACCGTCAGCCGTATGACCGGTAATTTCAGGCATTGCGGGTTGAGTCACTACCTGCAGAAGCGGCTGCGCTTTTGTACCTATGTTGCTTATGGGGTTGCGCCGGAGCTGTCCACGGCAAAAAGCAGTGCCCTTGAGGCGCTCCGCGAGGGCGTTTACCGCAAAGCGGTTTATGCTGTGGTGGAGGATTCTCTTGTGGGTCCGCTCATGCCCGAGACAGAGCCGCTTAAACAGGTGCCCCTTGACGAGGATTTGATGGAAATTGCCGGGAAGGCAATGCTTGCTCCGGGGACGGTCCGCAAAATCAAGACCATCCTTGGGATCCGCGGGAATAACGAAATTACGGCGGCCGAGCTTGCCGAGCGTCTCAATGTAAAGATCCGCCATACAAACCATATCATAGAGAGGCTGACTACGGCAGGATATGCGGTACAGACAGGGATGAAATCCACAGGGACAAAGGGAAGGCCCACCCGTATATACCGGATTGATATATAGGTATCGGAATATGCTGCTGACCAAGCGTTTTCACTAAAAAACGTATATTGCCGAACTGAGTTTGTCAGGATATAATGCAGCGGCACCCCTTGCAAAGAAGGAAGGATCCGGTATCCACAATCTCCAGCACAGGTACCGGGACTGCCTTGTACATGTGGCGGCCTGTGAGGAGGTGCAGAAGTATCTGTGAAGTGTATCCTTTTCGGGAAACATAGCGTGTCTGTGGAAAAGAAAAATAAAAAACAGGATAGATTGTATAAAACACACAATACAGTTTGTGGAAAAAGTACAAAATATAGTTAAAATAGAACTGTCTATTGACATTTCAAACGTTTTAAATTATACTTTCAGTAAGAAATCCAGAAGGAGAGAGACCTGTATGACCATCAAAGATATTGCTAAAAATTTAAATGTCAGCTATTCCACTGTCTCTTTGTCCTTGAATAACGACCCCAGGGTCGCGGAGAAAACAAAAAAACGTGTCATAGAAGAGGCGGAGCGCCTGGGATTTACCTTTAATGCCAATGCCCGCAGTCTGGTGACCAAAAAAACAAACCGTATCGGCATTATATTTTCAGATAACTTTAATGCGCCTGATTACCGCTGGTTTTTCAATGAGATTGAGACCTACTCTACCAGAGCAGTTGAAAACTGCGGATATGATTTTTTGATACAGCCCAACAAAAACATACATTCCCAGAGTAATATACTCAGAATGGTCAATGGGAAGATGGTGGACGGCCTTGTTATTTTTTCCAAAACCCTGACAGAGGCCGAGTATAAATTCCTGAGTGATGCCGGCATTCCATATGTATATGTATATTTTAAACCTTCCTTTTCCGCAGATATACCGGATCATTTCTTTTGGAATGACAACAGGAAGGGGGGATACTGGGCCACAAAGCACCTTCTGGAGCATGGACACAGGAAAATCCTGACCATCCGTTCCAATGACCCGGAACTGAAGATGTATGATGACCGCACGGCCGGATACATGGAAGCCATGGCGGAATACGGCGCAGAGCCGGCGGTATTGACAGCCCGCATGGATTTTGAATCCCAGAAGGAGTTTGTAAGACAGAATATTGAATATATACGCAAATTTACGGGTATCTTTTCCCAGCAGGACCTTCCGGCCTTGTCCATTGTACAGCAGTTAAAGAAGTACTATGGGATGGATGTTCCGGAGGACCTGTCAATCGTGGGATATAATGATATTGAACTGATTCATTATCTGGACATTCCGCTGGACACCATTGCAGATCCCAGGGAAGAAGTGATTACCAATGCGGTTAATTCCCTTGTCTGCCGCATTGAGGGAAGGGAAGATCTGAATCCGCGGAAAATTTACCCGCGTTTAATCACACGGGGATCCGTACGGGACGCGGCACAGGCCGGTCCTGTAAAATAGGATGTTTTATGGTTTCTATGTGTTCACACTTAGCCTTGTAAAAGGCTTTGTTTTAATCCAAAATTTCAAACGTTTGAAAAAAGAAGGAGGACGTTATGATTATGCAGGAAAAGGAACCGGGTACATATGAAAAAACAGGTATTCCGGACCCGGTGATTCCGGGTAAGACAGATATGAAAAAAGGAGAGGAGAAGGGAACGAAAATGAAGGAAAAGCCAAAAAGCAGCGGTAAAATTTACTACGGTGAGACGGAGGAGGTGAACCCGATCAGACACGCGGATTACAATGACTATCTGGAACTGGCTGGCTCAAAGCAGCAGCTGCCGGGGTTTGATGAGGAATACCGCGACATTGTGGACTATGTGCTTAAGATAACCCACAGAATATGGGAAGAAAAGGGAATCGGGGTCATTTATGACACGTACCATAACGATGTGACCATGCATTGTGCTTCCTCTAATCTGGTGGGAATCAAGGATGTGGTTGCAAATACGCTGATGACCCTGCATTCATTTCCGGACCGCCGTCTGATAGGGGAACAGGTTATCTGGTCAAAGCATGATACAAAGGGATATCTTTCCTCCCATAGGGTCCTGTCCACGGCCACTAATCTTGGGGACAGTGATTTTGGAAAGGCCACAGGGAAAAAAGTTAACTTCCGCACTGTCATTGACTGCGCCATTGAGAACAACCGTATTTACGAGGAATGGCTGGTAAGGGACAATCTGTGGCTGGTAAAGCAGCTGGGATTGGATGTCCATGAGGTTGCCAGGAATATGGCCAGAGGGGCAAAGGGGAAGACTCCTGCTCTGCAGTCCAGGTTTGGACTGGGCGAATCCATGCAGGGGCAGTTTTTCCCTGAGAAATATAAGGCCGCTGATGACAGCGTCGGAGAAATGATGCTGGAAATGCACAGCCAGGTGTTTAACTATAAGATGATTAACCAGGTTAAGGCCTATTATGCGCCGGATGCAGTGGTCCACTATATATGCGGAAAAGACCTGGTGGGATATGAGGAGATTCAGGGAATGGTCATCAGTCTCCTGGCATCCTTCCCCAATGCGCATCACAGCGTGGACCGTGTTACCTGCAACAGGCGGGCCGGGGATGATGAATGGGATGTGGCTGTCAGATGGAGGCTGCGCGGACTGCATGAAGGCCGCGGCATGTTTGGGGCGCCGTCCATGAAGCCGGTGGATATATTAGGAATTAATCATTACCGTATTGCGGGAAATCAGATTCAGGAAGAATGGGTTACATTTGACGGCCTGGATGTACTGAAACAGATTTATATGGAAACAGAGGACAGCTATGCAAAAACAGAAGATAACATGACGGAGGGAGAGAGATAAATGTCTGCAATCGCACTAAATACGTCTGAAGCAGAAAACGAGATAATATTGGGAAAGAATCTGTCGGCTGGCCGCAGGAGTCTTGCATTCTTGTCCATTGTCATTGTATACTTTTTTTATTGTTACAATTTTATGGTGGGAACCTTTGTAAAGCCCACCATGATTGCAGAGGCAGCTTCAGGAGGGTTCGGTTTTACGTTACAGCAGTCGGAAACCATATTTGCGGTTATGTCCTTCGGAACCATTCCCGGAACCATTGTATTCGGCATACTGAATGCAAAGATAGGAAAAAAGTATACATTGATTGTGGTGGCGTCACTGATTGCGCTGACCACATTCCTGCCCATGATGACACCCGGCAGCTATCAGGTATGGCTGGTGTCCAGGCTGATTACAGGCGGTACCCTGGGAGGAGTATTCGGCTGCGCCATGCCTCTGGTGACGGAACTGTTTCCGCAGAAATACCGCGGCAAGCTGGCTGCGGTTCTGACCAGTCTCTTTTCCCTGGCCATGATTTTCGGGGGTCAGCTCTACTCATTTATGGGGGACTCCAACTGGCAGGTGCTGATGTATACAGCCATCATACCTCCGGCGGTGGGGGCAGTCATGATTTTCCTGTTTGTACCCAACGATTACCAGAATACCAGGCAGTTAAATGAAGTATCCAAACAGCAGAATGAGAAAATCAGCTATTTAAATATGTATAAGGGAAAGTATCTGTGGATTGGACTGGGGGTCATCCTGCTCTCCGGCGCTAACTTTACGGCCTACTCGGCATTTTCCAACAATGCCACTACATATCTTAGAAACTCCCTGGGGCTGAGCGCGGCAGTTGCAGGAGGCATTTACAGCCTTCAGGGAATAGGGCAATTAATCGGTTACAACATATGGGGATTCATTTCAGACAGGTTCGGGCGGAAAAAACCTCTGATTGGGATGGCGCTCAGCGCTGTGTTTGTATTCCTCTTTATGAGGCTGGGGGCCGGGAATATTACCCAGCTCAAGCTGGTATCGGTATTTTTGGGGTTTGCGGTCGGCTTTTCCGGTGCCTGGGGCGCCTATTATACGGAGTTGTTCCCGCAGAAATTCAGCGCCCTGTCCTCCGGAATCTCATTTAACGGGGGAAGAATCATATCCACCTTTGCCATTCCTGCAATTGCAGGCCTGGGATCCGCGGCTGCGGGGATGCAGGGGATCTTCATGGTATCCATGGCAGTATTTGTGGCAGGCGCGGTCATATGGATGTTCCTGCCGGAAACTTATCAGAAAAACGAAAAAGCAGCAGATAATGAATAACACACAGGAGGTTGTAAGATGGGACAATATCAGGAAGCAAAAAAGGTAGCATTGTCATATTTTGACGCACTGGAAAAGGCTGAACCGGAACAGGTGCTCCAGGTTTTCCGGGAATATATGACCGAGGACTATAATTGGAAGGGGGTATACCCGTTCCGTGAGCAAAACGGCAGGGAGGCTGTGGCGGAGTCATTCTGGATACCTCTAAAAAAGGCTCTCCGCCATATGCAGAGGAGACAGGACATCTTTATCGCTGGTACAAATGAAATCAGCGGTGAGGAATGGGTTATGAGCATGGGACATCTGATGGGTCTATTCGACCAGGATTTTCTGGGGATTCGCCATACCAGGAAAATGGCCAGCCTCCGTTATGCGGAATTCAGCTGTGTAGAGAATGGCAAGATATGCAAGAGCGGTATGTTCGTGGATTTAATCGGACTCATGATCCAGGCCGGCGAAAATCCACTTCCGCCTTCCACTGGAAATTATTTTATCTACCCCGGCCCCAGGTATCATGATGGAATTCTGTTGGAAGACGCTCCGGAAGAGGAAGGGATAAAAACACTTGCACTGGTAAATAAAATGGTAGACGACCTGGACGAGCTGAATAAGAGCGGGGCCATGGGCTGTCCCCCTGAGGTTTTGGAAAAGGCCTGGGCATCGGATATGATTTGGTATGGTCCGGGGGGAATCGGAGCTTCCTATACCATTCCGCGCTACCAGGAACAGCACCAGCTTCCGTTCCGCAATCATTTAAAGGACAAAACCTTTAACGGGCATGTATGCCGGTTTGCGGAAGGCAACTTTGCATGCTTCTTCGGCTGGCCCAACCTGACCAATACACCCATCGGAGGATTTCTGGGCTTACCCGGAGGAGGAAGAGGAGATATGCAGGTGGTGGATGTTTACTGCCGCAGGGGAGACAAGCTTTCTGAAAACTGGGTTTTAATCGACCTCCCGTACTGGCTGAAACAGCAGGGACTGGATATTTTTGAGAGGACACGTCAGATTCTGAACCACGACTGATTGTAAGCCGGCTCGGCCGTAATACGGAACCGGACCAAACAAAAATTTTAATAGAAAGGCAGGCATGACAATGACATTTACAATCATAGATGCTGCAATCATTTTCATTTATCTTATGGGAATGCTTGTGTTAGGATTTATCATGGGCAAGACCAACAAAACCCAGGAAGATTATTTTGTTGCAAAGCGTTCATTGCCATGGCTGCCAATCGGACTGTCCATTGCCGCCACCATGATTAGCTGCAACAGCTTTGTGGGAGGCCCAGGATGGGGGTATCACAGCGGACTGCTTCCGTTCATGCAGAACATGACAGTGCCATTGGCATTATTCATCAGCACTACTATATTTGTGCCCATGCTGTACGATCTGAAACTGACATCCGTATATGAGTATATTGAACTCCGGCTGGGTCCTAAAACACGGATGGCGGCAGTGCTGGGCTTCATCCTCAACTCCCTGATTCAGGTCAGCTCCATGGTGTTTGTCCCTTCCCTGGTCCTGCAGCGTTTTATGGGTGTCAGCATAAACATCATAATACCGGTCATTGTGGTGATTGCGGTGGTTTACACAATGGCCGGCGGAATCAAGGCAGTTATATGGACGGATGCCATCCAGATATTGGTAATATGGGGCGGTCTGATAGGCGGAATGGTTTTCATGTTCGCAAAGAGCAATATCGGATTTCTTGAAACCGTCCACATGGCTGCACAGGCAGGGAAGCTGAGGGCATTTGACGCCAGCTGGCAGTTCTCCCTGACCAATGAGAACGGATTTTGGGCGGCATTGGTAGGGGGACTGTTTATGTGGTCACGGTATTTTTCCTTTGACCAGGCCCAGGTTCAAAGGATGTTCACGGCCAAATCCATACGGGAATTAAAGCGTTCGTTTGTGGTGAGCGGTATCATGATGAATGTCCTCTATTTCCTGTTTATTTTTCTGGGAGCGCTGTTATTTATACAGTTTGGCGGGGCTGCCTTTGAAAATGCCAATGATGTGATGATCCGTTTCATCGGAGGACTGCCGGCAGGACTGGTGGGGCTGCTGCTGGCAAGTTTATTTGCTGCAGCCATGTCCAGTGTGGATTCCCTGCTGAATTCCATGTCCACGGTATTCACCAAGGATATATGAGAGATATATAGAAAAAGAAAAGGAGGCCTCCTTAAAGACCTCCATGATGGTGTCAGCCATCTGGGGAATTTTGGTATATATCATCACCATGCTGGCCTTTTCCGGTACTTCAAAATCTATTTTGGCGGTTATCGGCAGCTATATATCCTACATAAGCGGTCCCACCTGCGGTATATTTCTTTTAGCCATGCTCACGAAAAAGGCCAATGACAAAGGAACGGTATGCGGTGCTGTAGTTGGTTTTATTATCACATTGCTGTTTGGAACATTGGCCGGATTTACCTGGATGTGGAATTCTGCCTTTGGCACGGTGATGACCGTTCTGGCAGGGTATGTATTCAGCTGCCTGTTTGGAGAGCCGGCGGGAGAACAGGCCCGGCGTTATACAATCCGCGGCCATATGGCCTGTTTGAAGGAGCAGGGGCGTACCGAGGAAAACGGTATCAGCCTTATGCCCTTTGCAGTTGACAGATACAGTATGATCCTGTTGGTTTTCTTTTTGATTCAGCTGGCGGTCATCTGTTTCTTTCAGCGGGCTTAGGGGCATACTCCGGCAGCCCGTGTGCGTCAGACTGTCCCGGCTCCCATGAACTGCGCTATCAGCCCTGATGTAAAGAAAGTCCCGAAGATCACTAGCAGCGACACCAGAACGCCCTTCCAGCCAATGGACAGGAATGCTTTCCAGTCCTTGCCTAACAGCACGCCGGCGAAGGCCAGAATGGGGGTGATGGAAGCCATTAAATCAATTTTACCGGTCCAGTAGATAATGGGAGCGGATACGGGAGAAGCAGGGACGGCGGCCAGCATTCCGATAATTCCGATATAGGTTACAGCCGGCAGGCTGCTGGGGATGAAGTGTTTTGCCGTCAGTCCAAGGAAGCTGATTACGCACAGAATCAGCATTCCGGGAATGGATTCCAGAAACCGTCCCCCATACCCCACGATATTACAGGCCATGGTCAGAACCACCATTACAGTCAGTGAAATTACCCATTCCACGCAGAGACTTTTAAAAGATACTTTTTCGCTCATGATGGTACCCCTTTTCTTTTCATGACCTTATAAATCAGGTTGCTCAGCGGGATGGTTATAAAGATCCCAAGGTAGACTGTGATTGCAGATGAGATAACATTGCTGATGGTTGCAAAGGCTGTCAGCGTGTCGGGATTGCTGGCAGGGGATGCTTCTATCACACCTGCCAGTCCTGCCGCCATCATGGAGGAACTTCCTGCCCCCACAGCCATGGCGGCGGCTTCAGGGCGGAAGATTCCAAGGGTGACAAAAAGCGGAGGAATAACACTCATAAAAATGCTGCCGAATACGGTTCCCACGATGTAGCAGACCATAACGCCCTTAAATTCATCGGATTCACTGCCGTACATATCGGCAATCAGAGCAACATTAGGCTCGCGGCTGAGCGCATAGCTCATGCCCACGGCTTCCCGTTTCATGCCTAATATCAGGGCAATGGGAAGGGCAAAAAGCACGGTTCCAATGTTTCCGATGTTCTGTAAAATCAGGATTGGACTGGCGGAAATCATCTCCTTTATGGAAGCGCCGCTGGAAATGCCCAGCTTTGCCATGGCGAACACAACCCCCATGGACAGCATCCTGGAAGCAGCCGGAACATAAGCTTTCCCCACTCCCCGGACCGGTTTTGCCAGATACAGGACCAGCATAAGAAGCATGGCGTATAACAGCGGCAGAAAGGTAACGGTAAACCTCCCTAAGGAGAGCTTAATGGGACCAATGAATTCTGCGGCCAGGCAGCACAGGATAACACATAGAAAAAATGAAGAGTATTGTTTTGTCATATCAGACAGTTTCTTTCGCATAGTTATTGCCCCCCCTTCTCTGGGCCGTCCGGCCTATTTTTTCAGCTTTTCCAGAATCTCCGCCCGTCTGGCTTTTGTTCTGCGCAGCCAGATAACAGTCAGTACCAGTCCGAAAACAGTAACGGCAAAAAGGTAGACAAAGAACAGGCGGTATCCGGCGGCACCTGGAAAATGATCCAGAATCACACCAGCTACAAAGGGTGATGTGGCCTCCGGCAGATAGCCAATGGCACATATCAGGCCGATAGCGGTTCCCACGCATTCAGGCGGGAAATATTCCTCATCCATAATGGCAAAATGCATGGTTACGCACATATACATGCAGAAGAAAATCATCAGGCAGGCCACCAGAATGGGAAGGACTCCCATGGAGGACGGAACGGCCAGGATAATAACCAGAGCAATAGCGAGTCCAATCTGTCCAATGAGCATGACCTTGGAATTGTTGATTCTGTCGCCCAGCACGCCTGCCCCGAAGGAGGCAATGGGACGTATGTACTGTGAGGAAGAGGACAGAACAGCGCCAAGAAGCGCGCTGACACCGAACACCTCGGTTACATAAGGTGAAATATAGTAGTAACCGGTGCTGATGGTTAATGTCGCGAAGATGATGCCAATCATCAGCCAGACTGCAGGCATTTTGAGGGGCTTTGTAAGCATTTTTAAGTTTACAGTATCATTGCTGTCACCTTTTTTGCCATCGTCAATTCCCTTCAGCAGGACAATATCAATCACACCCAGGAGAATGGTCATAACAGAATAGAACAGAATGATTCCGCGTACGCCAAAGGATTCGCTTTTTATAATCGTCATCTGGCCGAAAATCAAAGCAGCGATTGCCAGATATACGGCGTTTGAGATACCGCGTCCTCCTTCAAAGATACCGAAGGCCTTTCCCTGCTCATTGACAGATGCCAGATTACGCACCGCCTTTGTCTGAGCCGGGAAAAAGAGCATCAGGCAGGTGATGGCAAACAGACCGTGAATGATTACCATAATGATGGGAGAAGGAATGGTCAGCATCACAAGTCCCAGGGCACCTGTTGATATCATGGCTGCGGGAATCAGTTTTTTGATGGATATGTAGTCGCAGATAATTCCGCCGAACAGGTATGCGGCGATTCCGCCTACGCCGAGGGCCGTACCGCACAGGCCCATCTGGGTATTGGTCATGCCGAAGGTTTCCATAAAGGGATTATAATAGTATGAACGGAACCAGGGAAGAGAGCAGATAAAGGAACCGGACAATGTCAGCGTGATTAAGAGCGGCAGATTCTTTTTTAAGGATGGAGTTTCCATATGTTCACCTCGTTTGTCCATTATGGTAAAATTTGCTCGGTTTCAAGGGACTTTACATAAGTACAGTAGTCTTCGGCGCTGGCGAACAGGGGCTTATGGGCCGCCTTCACTTTTTGGGCCAGGGCGCCCCCGTCATCCAGCAGGCGGCAGGCCATGGCAGCCAGAAATAAAGATGCGGTTTCATATATTTTCCGGTCCGCAATCCTGTAATCCGCCCCGTGATGGTCCCCATACATATAGTTGACAAATACCTGGATTCCGGGAATGACCTCGTTTAAGTCGCCAAGATCCGTAGAACCGCAGTTATGTCCGCCTTTGTTTACGCGGCCTTTGCCCAGGATATCGTCTGCTGTCTGAACCGCTGCCTGGTCAAGCTCCAGCAGGGGGCGGTAGGGCAGGTAACCAGGCTGTGTGCGAACCAGGGCCTTCCCGCCGAAGGCGTAAGCGCCTGCCCCCATGGCCTGGTCAAATTTCTTTGAAACATCCAGAACCGTTTCCGTCTTTCCGGCACGGCACAGACATTCTACGCATACTTCCTCAGGAATGGCATTTACAACCGTACCGCCTTTGGTGATGATTGGATGAACACGCACAGTATCGCTGTCCTTAAAGGTTTCTCTTAAGGAATTGAGAGCAGTCAGAGCCGTGTTTGCCATGTACAGGGCGTTGATCCCGTTTTCCGGATCCGCTGCCGCGTGGGCGGATCGTCCCTGGAATGTGACATTTTTGGAGATGAAGCCGTTGTGGGAGCCAAGGATGGTGATTGTGCCGTCATTTCCCAGACCGGCGTGCATGGAGATGACAATGTCCACGCCGTCAAATGCGCCCCGGTACAGCAGTTCCGCTTTGCCGCAAAGGTAATGGAGCCGCCCCTTTTGGATTTCCCGGGTTCTCCACTCTATCTCCAGGCATTCCTCCGCAGGAACACCCGCTAACATGACCTTTCCGCCGAAATTCTCTAATACGCCGCTCTCTGTGAGAGTGATGAACGCCCCCATGGCTGTGGCCACCTGGATGGAATGGCCGCAGGCATGGGCTGCACCTGTTTCAGGATTGCAGTCCGGATGGGAATAGCAGATAAGGGAATCCATCTCTCCCATGATCATCACACAGGGGCCGGGCCTTCCGGTGTCATAGGTACAGGTAAAACCTGTTACATCCGGCCAGGTACAGGCCTCAAAGCCATGGTTTTTCAGAACCTCCAGACAGTATTTCTGGGTTTCTGTTTCTTTAAATCCTGCCTCCGGGTGATGCCAGAGCCAGTCACCATTTGCCTCTATCTCCGGCAGTTGTTTCTTAAGCTCGGCCTTCAGCCGGTCCAGCGTTTTCTTGTATAATTCTTCCATTCAGTTTTCCTCCTGATTTCCGATAAAAGTAAAATATGCTGCATTTACGGATACGCGCGTCCTATGATTTTGTATTTTATTACTAAGACGGTCAGGAGTAAAGTACCATAATGATTTTGATATGTGTACCAATATGAATATTGGTACACTATTTTGTTAGATCCGGCAGGAATTCAGGACCTCTGCCATGCGCCGGCACCCCTCTGCGATTTCTTCGTCCGTGACAGAGGAATAGGAGACCCGGATATAAGACTCTCCATGGCTGCCCTCGGCAAAAAAGGTATTTCCCGGCATGAGAAGCAGTCCTGTCCGCTCTGCCGCCGCGGCAATCTGCCGGTCATTTGTATATTCAGGCAGGCGGATCCAGATAACAAGACCGCCGTCCGGGACAGAGAAAGACAAACCGGGAATACAGGAGAGGGCGCTGCACATCAGATCGCGTTTTTTTCTGTAAAAGTCAATCAGAAACTGTCTGTGCTTTTCATAGTATCCCTTTTCAAAAAAACGGGCCCACATATACTGGCTTAAGCTGTTGAGAAACATCTGATCCTTATTCACAATACGCCGGTAGGTCTTGATCACATTATCAGGAGCCACGATATAGCCCACCCGGGCGCCGGGGAAAAAGGACAGATTAAAGGAATCTATATAAATGACCGAGTTGGTGCGATCCATGGAGTACAGGCTTGGAAGTGTAATGCCGCTGTAGTTAAAGTCGAACAGGGAGTCATCTTCCACTATGGGGATGTTGTGTGATAGGGCGCACTGAAGAAGCCGTTTCCTTTTTTCCAGGCTCATTACGGCTGCGGAGGGGTTGTGGAAGTTTGGCATGGAATAGATTAACTTGGGGCGATAGCGTTCAACCAGGTTTTCCAGTATTTCGATCTGGATACCGTCTTTTTCCACGGGAACAAAGAGCACATGGGCTCCTGTATGCAGAAGGATGTTGACAATGGCAGGCATGACCGGTTCCTCCACAATTGCAAAATCACCTTCCTTCAGATACATGAAGGCGATATTGCTCAGGGCCTCGTAAGTCTCGGTTATGATTTGGATATTCTGGGGCTGTACGTAAATCTTCCTCCCAAAGAGCAGGGATGCCAGGCATGCTCTCATACGCTCCGTTCCCTGGGGATCGCAGAACCAGAATGGCTCTAAGTCATCACCGGAAGTAATTTCATCCATAATCTCATGCAGATAAGGCAATGGAAGTGTTTCCTTATTTACCAGAACGCCGGCAAAGGAAATGCTATCGGAGAGGTATGAGGAATTATACAGACGCTGGAACGTATTTTGCGTCCCTAGAAAATGGTAATTAAAGTTCTTGTCCAGAGAAGAAAATGCTTTCCTTGTATCCGGTTTGCCGTCGGGTTTTACCTCGGAAGGGCTGTTTCTCACAAAATATCCCCTGGGCGCCTTGACGGAGGCATAGACCAATCCCTCATGAATGAGCATCTCATACGCCTTTTTAACAGTATTGCGGTGGACACCCAGCTTTTCCACCAGCTGGCGCTCCGAGGGCAGCTTAAAGCCGTCGGAGAGCTGGCCGGAGAGTATCTGACTGCGGATTGTGTTCCGGATCTGTTTGTACAGCGGGGTTGTACTGTTTTTCTTCAGTTGAATCTCCATATTCGCTCCTTTTATGATATTCCTTCAAAGTTTCTGTCTTGTTTTATATCATTCTAATTCAATTATATTATAAAAACAATGAATTTCTGTCATATGCGGAGTGCGCGGGTCCTGCAACGGATGGCATATACCAGGCAGATGAAACCCGCCCTGATTCAGTTGAAATATTTCCGTATAAAATAGGAGGGTGTGCAGCTCCATGCATGGCAATAGCTGTTAATGATTCTGGAGCCATAGGGGGAGGCATACCTGTCCCTGGGATTAAAGAGTTCCCAGAAACAGTCCGCGCCCAGGTCCGCCATCTGTCCCCAATAAAAGCGGATGTAGTGGAGTGCAGTGTCCTTCATGCCGTTTTGTATCAGGGCTTCTATAAAATGATGGTACATGTAGGGGGTAACCATTCCCACAGGCGGGTCCTCCTTTACAAGATGTTCCAGCAGTCTGCGGTTTGACTCCTGGTCCAGCACACCCGCCAGGACCAGCCATATCTGAGAGGCCCAGGACACCTGGCGGTTCTGTCCGCTTATGAAGAACCGCAGTTCCTTATCCCACAGATATTCCAGGGCTCCGCGGACAGCGGTTTCTATCCAGCTCTCCAACTGTTTGACGGATTCTGCCCCGGATGTCTCACTGCACATAAGCTGGGCTAAAGAAAGGGCCTGCCTCAGGGTGTAAATCAGGACGCCCTGTGCGCCGGCCTGTTTGTTCAGACTGTCATTCCAATCCAGGAAGCACCACCAGTCGCCGCTGTCTTTTACCACGCCTCTGCCATCCAGACGTTTTAGCGCAAGCTCAGCCTGGTGGTAAGCAGCAGGCCACAGCTGCATCAGGGTTTCCCGGTCTCCGGTGGCCTGATAATAGTCATGGAGACAGGAAATAAAGAACAGGCCATAGTCAAACAGGGAAGTATCATCTACCATCGGGGCCGGCCGCAGGAACAGGCAGGCGCCTACATGATGTTCGTTTTGGGTAAGTCCGGCAAACAGGTACAGGCACCGCTTTACCAGATCATAGTTCTTAAATGTTTCGTAATTGGTCAGAGCCTGGAGCCTTAAGTCTCCAATCCATAGGCGCCGGTCGCGTTTGGGGCCATCCTCAAACACAGACTGCATGCAGTCCTCCATTGTCTTAAGGGCTATGGCGTCGATTCGTTTCAGGTCTTCCGGCACATTTTCATTCAGGGGCTCTACCTGGGACATGTCGCCGGAAGTGACGGTATCACAGGATACATCACTTAGCAGCACCTGGTATTTGGGGGAGGTGTCCATGACCTTCAGTTCCAGGTAGCGGAAAGCGTACCGCCTGGGCAGAGAGATTCTGGCCGGCAGCTCATCAATATGAAGGTATTCCTCCTGGATCCAGCTGCTGCTGATGGAGCCCCGGTAGGATGCGGTGTCCTCCATAATTTCACAGGGCATTTCCCCCAGCTTAATCCGTATATGGGCCGGAGCGTCAGGCGGACTGCCTGCAGGCGTCAGGCGGAAGGATATATAACCCACATGGTGGGTGCCGAAATCCAGGCACACGGAACTGCCCTTTGACAGAGGCATGGTATCCAGTGCTTCCACGGGCTGCATACGGCAGGGAATCCAGTCAAAGACCCGGTCTGCCCTGTTATGGACCGGGAGGTCCCAGCCATTGGGCTTGTCTGGGGCATCAGAAGGCTGGAATGAGACGAGCTGCGCGGGCCGGACTGTTTTGTAGTGAAGAGCTGGCTCCAGTTCCTGGGCTTTTCTTACGAAATCCTCATTTATATTCATTTTAAAGTTTTCAATATGATTTGTAATCTGCGCCATTGTTATATCTCCTTATTCGTTTCGGGAATCCAGTACAGCCTTAATTTGGGGATAAATCTTATCCAGATTGTAAAACAGCATAGTGACGATGGAGCATATAAGAAGAAGCATGGGAATATACAGGTACATGGCTTTGATTGCCAGTACTGCATTGGAACTCTGTGCCGAAGCACCGCCCTGGTAAGCACCCCATGCCAGAAGGACTCCGCTGATACCGCCGGCGGCCGCCTGGGCCACCTTTCCCAGGAAGCCGTTGATGGCGGACAGTGAACCGGCTGTGTTGACGCCGGTCTTCCATTCACCGTAGTCCACCGGGTCTGCCTGCATGGAAAAATAGATGCTTTCCTTCATGCCGTATCCCAGAGCGGTTACCACTGCTCCGGCCAGTATAGCCCCATGGTTTATACCTGCAAAGAGGATGACAACCAGCCCGGCCAGCTGTATGGCAGCACTGCCCACATACAGGTTGCGTTTTCCCATGCGTCCGGCCAGTGCGGGCACCAGGAAATTGGCTGCCATGGGTACAATGGACATGATGGTGGCAATGGTAACTGACAGCTCCTTGCTTCCTATGACAGCTGTATAGTAGTAAACAATTGCACTGGTCTGGAGAAAAAAGCCGGTCCACATGAAAATAATGTTGAGGGCAAAGATAAGCCAGGGCTTGTTTTTTCCCAGGGACATAAGGCTTTCTTTCAGGGAAACGCTCTCAGCGGCCGTATTTATCCGTTCTTTTACAGTGGAAAAGGTAAAGAAGAATAGCAGGCATCCAATGAAACCAAAGATTATCATTACGATACGAAAGCCCAGAGCTTCGCTGCCTTTGCCCAGGGAATCCACCAGCTTTAAGGCCGTGGAGCTGACCACTGTAGAGCCCAGAAAGGCGAAGAACTTGCGCGTGGTGGACAGGGCTGTCCGTTCCTGGGTATCGGTTGTCAGGCTTGGCAGGATGGAAGCCATGGGAATGTTCACCACAGTGTAGGTAAAAGACAGACCGATGTAAGTCGCATAGGCATAGATAAGCTTGCCTGACTGGGAAATGTCGGGTACACTGAAGGCTAGGACGGCAAACAATGCAAATGGTATGGCTCCGAAGAGAAAATAAGGCCTGGACTTCCCCCACCGTGTACGGGTATGGTCAATGCAATAGCCAATCAGTAAATCCGTCCCTCCGTCTATAAATCGCGTGACAACAAACATAAAAGCGATGGACTTCGCGCTCAGGGACATGACATCCGTGTAAAAATATAAGAGATACAGGGAAATCATCTGCCAAATCAGATTGCATGCAAAGTCAGAAACCCCATAGCCAATTCTTTGTTTCCATATCTGCTGCTTCACGTACCTCATGGTTGAATCTTGTTTCATTCAATACCCCCTCCTTGTATTTGATGCTGTTATTGTAAGGGATAAGGCAATAAAAAACGATTGAGTTTTATAATCAAATAAATTGATGTTTTATAACCTGTCTGTTACAATCATAACAGAGATGGGAGGGAAAAACCATGACTACCGGAGAATTAGAGAACCAGCTGATGGAATTTAACGAGGATGAGCGATTTTATCAGCAGTATTATAATGTGAAGCAGGATAAATGGATGCTGGAGGATTTCTTGGAAAGTCTGGATTTTAATGAAGTCATTCAGCGCCGTTTGATCGTGCCGGAGGTATCAGGGGGCTGGATGCCTTCTGACATGAAGGATGAAGCCTATTTTGACGCGGAGGATAAGAACCATATTGTGATTAGCAAGCACAACCGTTTCACACCCCCTTTCCGGCACCGCCATATATTTTTCGAGCTGGCCTATGTGGTAAAGGGACACTGCAGCCAGGATGTGGGGAAAGACAGGATTGAGATGGAGGAAGGGGACTTTTGCCTTTTGGCGCCGGATACCATACACAGCGTGAGCGTATTTGACAACAGCCTGCTGGTGAACATACTGGTAAGGCGGAGTACCTTTGAGGATATATTTTTTAATATGCTAAGGGACACAAACATGATAGCCACTTTTTTTAACCAGTCCCTGTATTCAGGAGTCCATAATCCCTATCTGATTATTCCGGCCAGGGGTGACCAGGTGCTTAAGGAATATGTTCTTTCCATGTTTCTGGAATACCTGGGAAAGAGCCGGTACTATGAAAAGATACTCAACAATCAGCTGATGATACTGTTTGCCAAAATACTTCAAAGCTACGAAGATCGTATTCAGCTGCCTTCCGTTATGCGCAGGGCCACAGAGGAGAGCATAAGAATCTTAAGCTATATTGAGGACAACTACCAGAGTGTCACCTTAAAGCAAACCGCTGCGCAGTTTCATTTTTCCCAGCCCTATTGTTCCAAAATCATAAAGGAATACACCGGTAAATCATTTACACAGATTGTACAGGAAATCCGATTTCAGAAAGCTGCCATCCTTTTGAAAAATACAAATATCAGCATAGCGGAGATAAGCAGCCGGGTGGGATTTGAGAATGTGGAGCATTTTAACAGGATGTTCAGGAAGCTGTATGAAATGCCGCCTGGGAAGTACAGAAAGGGGAATACAGGGAGCCGTCTTTTCACCGGGCCGGGCGGGGAGAGCCGGACAGGGCCGCAGGCACTGTAATACGCAGAGAGGATAAGATGACGGTTTTTCCAAAACATCATCTTATCCTCTCTGTTTCATGGTGGCAGCGCATATATAAAAATGTAGCTTATTTGCTCAGCATCCCTGTATAATCAGTGCTTCATAGTCAGACTGGGGCATGGGGCGGTAGAAAACATAGCCCTGTACATAGTCACAGCCAATCTGCTTCAGATATTCGACCTGGTCCATGGACTCGATTCCTTCTGCCACTGTGCGGATGTCAAATTTTTTCACCATATCAATAATACCCTCAACCAGTGCCATATCCTTGTTCTGGTCCGGTCCTTCATCAAAGAACAGGCTGTCAATTTTCAGTACATCAATAGGCAGATTTTTCAGCAGCCCCAGAGAAGAATAACCTTTTCCAAAATCATCAATTGAGCAGGAGAAGCCTGCCTTTTTAAGCCGGGCTACTGTCTGCAGCAGCAGGGCAGTGTTGTCAAATGCAATGGATTCCGTAAATTCCACTTCAAGAAGCTCTGGGGGAATGGCGTACTGGTCGCGTATACTCACATACCGGTCAACAAAATTCTGATCATAGAATTGAAGCCGGGACACATTGACAGACACGGGAAGGGGTTTTCTGCCCGAGTCAATCAGACTCCGGAGCCAACGGCAGACCTCTTCATATACATACTGGTCAAGGCGGTCTATCATATATTTTTTCTCGAATACAGGGATGAAGCGGTCCGGAGGAATGATGGCGCCGGCCTGGGACTGCCAGCGGACCAAAGCCTCTGCACAGCCGATTTTTCCTGTTGCAAGGTTGACCTTTGGCTGGTAATAGACCGTGAACTCTCTGTTTTCAAGGGCAGTCAGCATTCTGTTTTCTATGTCTTTTTCTTCTCTGAGGTGGCTGCGGATACTCTCATCATAATAAACATAATTCTGCTTGTTTCCTGTTTTAACTGTTTTTCTGGCAAAATTGGCCCGGTCCAGAAGACCGTCGATGGTCAGTGACTCTATGACATCCTCTATGCAGCAGATACCGCAGTTTGTGGGGAGCATCTGGCCGTCATGGGCCGTATGCATAAAGCGGAGAATTTCGTAATCCGCGTCAGCCTGGCGGGCCGCTATCTCGCTTTTTTCGTTGTAATGGAGAAGCAGTACAAAGTTATCTGCTGATACACGGCCGCATAATTCATATTCATGCAGCCCCTTTAGCAGGAGTTTTCCGTATTGGGACAGCAGAAGGTCGCCGTAATCATAGCCGAACACATCATTAATATACTTGAAGTCAGAGAAATCAGTATAGACAACAGCAAACTTTTCCGGCCTGGTGTCCAGAAGCTGCTGGGCTTTTTCCTTGAAAGCGCTAAACAGGTAAACCCCGGTAAGAGTGTCGCGGGATGCCAGATCATTCAGCTGTTCATTCTGGACTTCAAGCTTCAATAGATTTTTAGAGTTGGCCCACAATATAAATATCCAGGTGAGTGACATGACTCCCATCATGACCAGACAGCCGGTCAGAAGAAAACGCATCTGCCGGGCTGAGTAGGCATCGGCGGAAAACACGGTATGATTGGCCTGTTCAAAAAAGTCCTCGCTGAGGGAAAGCAGTCTGGAACTGTCAGCGGACCCGCTGCGGTAGGCAGAGATTTCGTCCTTGACCTGACTCCACATCAGCTCCAGCTTTGCCAAATCCCTCTGATAGGCCGGATCGTCAGGTGAAGGAAGACCATATGTGGCCTCTCCGCCCTGTAATTCCAGAAGAATGCTGTCCAGATAGGCAATCATATCGTCATCGGGCTGGCCGGAAAGTTCTAACTTTATGAGCCGCTGGCTGGCACCGCGGACAATTCCTACATAGTTGATGAGCCTTCCGTTTGTCTGGGTTTGGATTACTGTTTGAATGGTAATACTGCCGAACAGGAAAAGTAAAATAAACAGGGAGATCAGTCCGCCTCTAAAAAACCGCTTCATATGGGGTGCCTACAACAGCCATTGCTGCCTTTCCGGATTCATTGTGCTAACCATACAGCGGGTTTGCAATGATATCAATAGCTCAATTGTATCAAACTATGCATTTTATTTCAATATACGAGAGATAAATAATATTATTTTGTAATTTATTACAAAAATTTAAAGGAGAAGCGGGAAGCGGGGAACGGAAAAGAAAGAGTCTGTTCAGTCAGCATATAAGTGAAATAAAAGAAACTGGAAATAGGGTAGACGCGGGTGTATAATGTTCTGTATCAGGCAGACCCGTAGACGTTAACGGTAAAGCCGTGGCAGCGCGCCAGGAGAGGCTGAATCCGTCTTAAAATAGATAGTAAGAGTTGTTCCGCACAGAGAATAGAGGAGGTATCGAATGAAAAACAATAAGTTGTTTCAGACGAACCTGTTAGTCAGCAGTATACTGGTGGTAGGATTTATCCTTACAGCATTTTTCAGCTACCGCGCCAATTACCGTGCATCATTAGAGAACATAGAACAAGTATCCTCCCTGACAGCGGAGGGAATTTATTACCAGCTGAAGGCAATGCTTACAAAGCCGGTGAACATTTCGCTGACAATGTCTCATGACAGCCTTTTGGTGGACCATCTTCTTGCAGAAAACAGCCGTATGGATGCTTTGGATTTTGCGGAGACTACAAAAACGTATCTGGAGACATACCAGAAGAAATATGGCTTTGATTCCGTGTTCCTGATATCCGCAAATTCCGGCCGCTACTATAATTTTAATGGCCTTGACCGTGTAATGGAAAAAGGGGATCCGGAAAACGAATGGTATTATGAACTTCTTGGCAATGATTTGGAGTATTCCCTTAACGTGGATAATGACCAGGTAGAGGGAGCGGATAACAGGATAACTGTCTTTGTGAATTGCAAGGTTACTGCGCCGGACGGGGCGGTGATTGGCATCGTGGGAGTGGGAATTCAGATAGATTATCTGGAAGAGCTGCTGCAGGAATATGAAGACAGCTATGGCAATCAGGCCAGCCTGATTAACCAGGATGGTTTTATAGAGATATCCACCACCTATAATGGATATGAAAAGAAGGACTGGTTTGGAGTATATGGCCAGGAACATATACGGGAACAGGTACTTGATTTCCGGGAGTCGGATAACAGTATGGAATTCTGGACTGATACAGGTCCAAAGGAAGGAAAGAGAAGCTTTATTGTGGAGCGGTATATTCCGGAGCTCTCCTGGTATCTGCTTGTGGAACAGAATACCGGACCCATTGTGGAGGCCATGAACCGCCAGCTTTATCAGACTGGTTTTATACTGACTGTGGTAATTCTCACTGTTCTGATTGTCATTACTGCTGTAATCCGGAAGTACAGCAGCCAGGTGACGGAGCTGGTTGAGGAGCGGCAGGCTCTTTTTAAAAAGGCCACGGAACAGCTTTACGACAGTATTTACGAATTGAATCTGACAAAGAACAGCTATGTGGGGAAACAGACAGAGGAATACTTTAAGAGTCTGGGAGCCGGAGGGCTTCCCTTTGACCAGGGATTGTGTGTCATTGCCCGGGAACAAATTAAAGAGGAGTTCCGGGAAGGCTATGTTTCCATGTTTACCCCGGAAAATGCCATCCGGGAGTATAACGCCGGAAATAACCATCTTCAGTATGACTTTATGATTTCGCAGAACGGTGAGGATTATCATTGGATTCGTGTAGAAACCTTCCTGTTTTATTCGGAAGAAGACAGTTCCGTCCACATGTTCTCTTACCGGAGAAACATAGATGCGGAAAAGAAACGGGAGTGGCAGGCTGCTATTGATGAAATGACAAAGCTTCTTTCCAAAAAGGCAACCGAGCGTCTGATTGATAAACAGCTGTCTGAGAGTCCGGACAAAATGTATGCGTTTTTTATTTTTGATATTGATGAATTCAAGATGGTAAATGACAGGTACGGCCATTCTTTTGGAGATTTCTGCATCTGCAGTTTTTCAGATATCCTTAAGAGTCATTTCAGGGAAGGGGATATCCTTGGCAGGATTGGCGGCGATGAATTCGCGGCATTTATTCAGGTATCGGATACGGAATGTGTAGAAGAAAAAGTAAAGATTCTCTCCTCCGCCCTCCATACGGTAATTGGAAGGGGAGACATAAGATGCAGTGTCACGGCCAGCATCGGTATTGCCCTATACCCCAGGGACGGGGCAAACTTTGAGGATTTATACCAGCAGGCTGACCGTGCCCTTTATGAGACAAAGCAGCGGGGGAAGGACGGGTTTACCATTGTTTCTTAGGTCAGACATGAGAGCAGGATTGCTATAATGAAAGGGGATATCGGGACGCAGTAAGAACCCATCTGGTGAATATCAAACAATCAAATACGCAGTTTTTAAATGCTCATGTTCCTTTTAGAGGGGAATTATGGGCATTTTTAAATTTGTTAAGCTTGTTGTGGCAAACATTTTTATAAGGTAATCGGAATAAGCAGCAGTTCAGTATTTTATGAAATACTGGAAAAAATACAATCCAATGATTGATTCATATAGTTTGTGGTGATATAATTATTTTGAATATATGGTTGAGGTACCAAGATTAGAAGGCAATCTATTTGATAACTATATAAACGATACCTCTGTGTCTGAACTGCTTCGTATTGATTATCGCAAACACATTATTTAGCAAAGTGTTGCGATATCTTTTTGGGCTTATAAAGCAGTATTTAGATATTTAAGGGAGATAAAAATGAAAACAAAGCCGAAAAAAAAATCAATTGCAATGTTGGCAGTTCCGGCTGGGATTTGTGTGACTGCTTTATCAATCTCTGTATTTTTTCTTGTGCAGATTACCGGCAGAATGAACCTCAGCGCAAACCAGAATCTTCTTACTTCCAGCAAGGTTATCAGCGAGGGACTGAATAATAAAATTAGTCTCGACAGGGAGCTTTTGTTTACCCTGGCCGATATGCTCGCATCGGAGCAGGAGAGTGCAGTTGGAGAGACTTTGCTGGGATATGTAAAATCCACTGATTTTTTTCACTTTACATATATAACCATGGATGGAGAAGGTGTAGATAGTGATGGGAATTTAGTCCATGTATCTGATCTGCCCTTTGACGATCTGGCCCTTTCCAGTGGAAAGGACGGGATGTCGGCTCCTTATTATGGTGCAAGCGGACGGCTTCAGATTACATACCAGTCCCCTGTCAGAAAGGATGAAAAACAGATAGGGGCAATTTATGCGGACCGGGTTATTAATGATTATAATCTTCCAACCTTATTTACCTTTAATAACGGGGAGGGGTATGCCTATGTGGTGGATAAGAACGGAAATTACATTATCGAATCCAGAGGTACAGCAGAACAGCCGGATATTTACAGCTATCTGGCAATGCAGGGGAACAGCAGGGCTGTACAGAATACGCTTTGTGAGGTGATGCAGGAAGGAATAAGCGGTACCCTTGTCGTAATAAACGAGAACCAGAAATCCCTTCTCGGCTTTCTTCCATTAGACGCGCCGGAAGGGAGCTATCTGATTACCATGATTCCACGGGCAGTCCTTCAGCGGGAGTCAACACCTATCATCATTATGCTTTATACTATGTTTACTTTTCTTCTGATTGGTGCGGTTGCGATTGCTAATCTTGTAACTGGAAGACAGTCTATGAGGGAGGAGGCAAGGCAGAGGGAGTACAGGGAAAAGCTGTTCCGAAATCTTTCCGCCAATATAGATTTTGTGTTTCTGCTCTACACACCGTCTACACAGAAGGTGGAGCTTGTGTCTGACAACCTGCCGGTGCTTCTTGGAATTACTGCAAAGCAGGTACAGGAAAGGCCTAAGCTGGTATTTAGTGCCAGCGGAATGGCGCCGGATGATCCTGCGGGAAACAGTTTCCTGGACGGAACATTGAATAAGCAGGTGACCAGGGAAGCCATGGTGGGGGATGGCCCCAATGAAGTGAAGCGCTGGTTTGCAGTCCATATGATTCCGGCGGATTACGGCCAGTATCTTGCCGTGTTTCAGGAGACAACCAAAGAACATAATATGCGTGAGCATCTGGCAGATGCCCTCAAGCAGGCGCAGAACAGCAACCAGGCCAGGACCGCATTTTTTTCTTCCATGTCGCATGATATCAGAACTCCAATGAATGGTATCATAGGAATAACCAATGTCGCGCTGAACAGCCTGGACAATATGGAAAAAGTAGAGTCCTGTCTGAATAAAATTACAGCGGCTTCCGGTCATCTGCTGCAGCTGATTAATGAGGTGCTTGATATGTCCAGGATCGAGAGCGGGAAAATCAGCCTTAAGGAAGAAAATGTGCATTTACCCAGTATGATGGCGAACCTGATTTCATTCATCAGACCGGATATGGATAAAAAAAGGCAGTCATTTGAACTGAAATCACAGATTTTGGAACATGACACGGTTATCAGCGATGGGCTCCACCTGCAGAAAATACTGCTCAATCTTCTGTCAAATGCCATGAAATATACACAGGCGGGCGGCACAATCAGTATGCAGATTACAGAGACGAATGTTGATGCAGACACCATACGGCTGCGCTTTGTGGTTGAGGACAATGGAATCGGCATGACTCCTGAATTTCTGGAGCGCGTATTCGCGCCATTTGAGCGGGCGGAGGACAGCAGGATGAGCCAGGCAACGGGTACCGGGTTAGGACTTGCTATTACAAAGAGCATAGTGGACATGATGGAGGGTGATATATATGTTGAAAGTGAGAAAGACATGGGCTCACGGTTTACAGTGGAACTTCCACTTAAACTGCCAAAACTGCAGATGCAGGAATTACCGGATCTGGCCGGCTATTCTGTTCTGATTGTGGATGACGATCAGGATGCGTGTGAAAGCATCAGCTTAATCCTGCAGGAGACGGGTATCCGCGCGGATTGGGTTATGAATGGGATGGAGGCAGTGGAAAAAGCATGGCAGGCCCATGTAATGGAAGATGATTACTGTATCGTCATCGTGGACTGGAAGATGCCGGAGATGGATGGGGTGGAAACTGCCAGACGGATTAGAGCGCGGCTGGGCAGCGGAATGCCGATTCTTCTGTTGTCCGCGTATGATTGGGAAAATGTAAAAGAGGAAGCGATTCAGGCAGGGATTAACGGTTTTCTGACAAAGCCGATTTTTAAAGCTGACATTTTGGAACAGATGAAGCAATACACCCAGGGCGGATACCAGGAATACGAAGAACAGCAGATTCAGGAAACAGAAAAACTGGAAGGCGTCAGAAAACTGGAAGGTGTCAGGATTCTGGTGGCGGATGACAATGAACTGAATCTGGAAATCATGTTTGAGATTTTGAACAGCAGCGGGGCTGAAGTGGATTGTGTCCATAATGGCAAAGAAGCCTTAGACACCTATCTCAAGAGCAGTCAGGGATATTACCAGATCATACTGATGGATGTACATATGCCGGAAATGGATGGGCTGCAGGCTACGAAAAAAATCCGTAATTCGGGCCGGCCGGATGCCTCCATAGTTCCAATCATCGCCATGACAGCGGATGTATTTAAGGAAGATATACGCAGGTGCAAGGATGCAGGTATGGATGCTCATATAGGAAAACCTGTGGAGCTGGATAAGCTATATAGTATGGTCCGGAAGTTTATAAATTAAGCCTGCAAATAAAAAGTCAATAGGAAAATGAGAAATTTTCAAGATTTATTGT